>Ga0302202_10001104_pt1 | contig 34003 bp, 36 predicted proteins | sample II_Bog_N3_3_FD_194579 | JGI IMG/M metagenome (GOLD analysis project Ga0302202, IMG submission 194579) | Peat permafrost microbial communities from Stordalen Mire near Abisko, Sweden - II_Bog_N3_3 | ecosystem: Environmental > Terrestrial > Soil > Wetlands > Peat | place: Sweden: Abisko...
CGGCATGGTGCCGCTCCAGTGCCGCCCAGGCGGGACGGCCTCGCAGGGGGCTGGTGGTCATGGCGCGTGCTCCGATCGGTGTCGAGGGCCGGTGGTTCAGGCCGGGCCGGTACCGGAACCGGAACCGGAGCCCGCTCCGGCCGCCGCTCCGATGATGCCGGCGTCGTTGTGCAGCTGGGCCGGGACGATGCGGGTGCGGATGTCGATGTGGGGGAGGAACTTCTCGGACTTCTTGCTCACGCCGCCGCCCACGATGATCAGGTCCGGTTGGAGCACCCGCTCCAGCATCTCCAGGTACTTCTGCAGCCGGTGGGCCCATTGCTTCCAGGTCACGTCCTCGGCCACCCGCACCGAGTCGGCCGCCCAGTCCTCGGCGTCGAGGTGGTGGATGCGCAGGTGGCCGAGCTCGGTGTTGGGGACCAGCACACCGTCGGCGAACAGGGCGCTGCCGATGCCCGTGCCCAGGGTGATGAGGAGGACGGTCCCGGACTGGTCCCGGCCCGCCCCGTAGCGGACCTCGGCGATCCCCGCGGCGTCGGCGTCATTGATCGTGGTGACCGGACGCGAGAGCGCCTCGGAGAACAGCTGGTCGGCGTTCTGCCCGATCCACGACTCGTCGATGTTGGCTGCCGTGTGCACCACGCCGCCCCGCACCACCGACGGCAGGGTGATGCCCACCGGCCCCGGGGTGCCGAGCTGGTCCAGGACCTGGCGGACCACCTCGACCACGGCGGCCGGCGTGGCCGGCTGCGGCGTGAGGATCCGGACCCGCTCGGCGCTGAACCGGCCCCCGCCGACGTCGACGGGCGCCCCCTTGATCCCCGTGCCGCCGATGTCCACGCCGACCACCACGTCGTCGGGACCGGGACCGGCGGTCGGCGCGGTGCCCATCAGTGCCCCTGTCCCCGGCCGCGGGACTTGTGGTTCTTCTTCCGGTTGTGGGTGGCGTGGGTGGCGGAGTGCTCCTCCTCCGACAGCCGGCCCCGTCGCCGGTGCCGGCCTACGAACCCCCCGGCCACGAGAACGATGAGCAGGATGCCCATGGCCGCCCAGATGATGATCACGTTGTCCTCCTCGAGTCACCGTACGACGGTCGCCGGCACCGCGTCCCCGCCGGCATGACGCGGACCGTCACGCTACCCCTGATCGGCGCGCCGTCGTCGATCACGACAGCACCCGGCGCCGGAAGTTCCGGAGCCCCAACGACAGGAAGAGCACGCAGAAGCCGACGAGCACGGGGTAGATCACGTACAGGTGCATGTGGGAGGCGTTGGTGAACGCCGCCCGCATCCCCTCGGCCACGTAGATCAGCGGGTTCACCAGCACCAGCGTCTGCAGCCAGGGGAACCCGCCGATCATCACGGGGGCCAGGCGGGTCCACTGGTAGTAGGTGCCCCCGAGGAAGGTGAGGGGCAATACCACGAACCCGAACATCAGGCCGATGTTCCGGGGCTCGAACGTCGTGCCGAGCAGCAGTCCCAGTGAGGTCATGGCGATGCAGGAGAGCGGGATGATGGTGACGATGATCCACCAGTGGAACGTGAGGTGGGCCTCGACCCCCGGAGCGTGGACCACCGAGGCGATGGGGAGCACGATGATGGCCGAGATGAGCCCCTGGGCCGCCCCGGAGAGCACCTTGGAGACGGCCACCAGCCAGATCGGGCACGGTGCCTGCACCCGGTCCTCGATCTCGCGGGTGAACCCGAACTCCTGGGCCAGCTGCATGGCCACGGCCTGGATCCCCTGGAACATGATGGAGATGGCCACCACCCCCGGGACCAGCACGGTGGCGAAGGCTGACTCGGCCTTCGGCCCGCCGCCGCCGCCCACGCCCTGGCCGATCTTCGGGAAGACATAGAGGAAGACGAAACAGAGGAGGAAGGGCTGCACCACGGTCCGCACGGCGAACTCCACGAAGTGCTTGCGCAGTACGACGAGGTCGCGGAGGATGAGCGCGCCAAGGGCGATCCGGCTCGAGGCGAAGGTCGTCCGGGTGGGCCGGGTCTCGATGTGGTGCAGGAGGGCGTCGTCGGCCGTGGTGGTCATCAGTCGCGCAGCTCCTTGCCGGTCAGGTTGATGAACACGGTCTCCAGGGTGGGCTCGGAGATGGAGAGGTCGACCACCGGGAAGCCGCCGGCCTCGGCCGTGGTCACGGCCTTGGCCAGCAGGCGCTCGGAGCCCTTGATGTGGAGCTCGACACCGGTCTCGAGCTCGCGGGTCCGGGTGATGCCCTGGAGCTCCCGGTTGAGCAGCTCGGCCAGCCCGGCCGGGGAGCCGGACGTCTTCACCGTGATGATGGTGTCGGCGTCGACCTCCTGCTTGAGCGAGGCCGGCGTGCCCATGGCCAGTATGCGGCCGTGGTCCATGATGGCCACCCGGCCGCAGAGCTGGTCGGCCTCCTCCATGTAGTGCGTGGTGAGGAGGATGGTCTGCCCCTCGCCGTTGAGCTCCCGCAGCAGGTCCCACAGGGCCAGGCGGCTCTGCGGGTCGAGACCGGCCGTCGGCTCGTCGAGGAACAGCACGGCCGGGCGGTGGAAGATGGCCCGGGCCACCATCAGCCGCTGGGCCATGCCGCCCGACAGGGCGTAGACCGACGCCTTGGCCCACTTCGACAGTTGGAACTGCTCGAGCAGGCGGTCCGACGTCTCCCGCGACTCGGCGGCGCTGATCCCGAAGAGACGGCCGTGGAAGTACAGGTTCTCCCACACGGTGAGCTGTCGGTCGAGGGTGTTCTGCTGGCTCACGATGCCCAGGATCTGCTTGGCCAGCGCCGGGTGGGCCACGACGTCGATGTCGCCCACGAAGGCCCGTCCTCCGGTGGGGATGACCCGTGTGGTCAGCATGCCGGCGGTGGTGGTCTTGCCCGCCCCGTTCGGCCCGAGCAATCCGAAGATCTCACCGGCCTCGACCGTGAGGTTGAGCTCGTCGACGGCCCGGAAGTCCGTGCCGGGGTAGGTCTTGGTGAGGCCCTCGGTCCGGATGATCGCCGTGGACGGGGCCGGACGGGCGCCTGCTGCGGTGGGAGCGGTGGTGGTCATGGCGGTGGGGGCCAGACTAGGTGCTCCCCACACCGGCCGCATCCGCCGGAACGGCACCGGGTGGGCGTCCGGACCCGGCCCCGGTGTCCCCCCGGCGTCCTCTCGGCATCCCCCCGACATCCACCCGGCATCCCCGGGTGAGCGGACCCGGGGTACCGTTCCACGGTGGCTGACGGCAACGGTGGTGGCACGGGCGACGGTCCGGTCGGTGGAGCGGGCGACGGTCCGGTCGGTGGAGCGGCGGGCGGCGGCTACCTACTGGACAACTCGGTGTCGGCCGCCGGCGAGCGACTGGACGCCCTGGCCGCGGTGTTCGACGGTACGACCCAGCGCCACCTCGAGGACCTGGGGGTCACCGGAGGGTGGCGCTGCTGGGAGGTCGGGGCCGGCGGGCCGTCCGTGGTCCGGTGGCTGGCCGGTCGGGTCGGGGCCGACGGGTGGGTCCTGGCCACCGACATCGACACCACGTGGCTGAGCCCGGCCGAGGGTCCGGGGGTCGAGATCCGGCGGCACGACGTGGCCGCCGACCCACCACCCGGGGACGGGTTCGACCTGGTGCACGCCCGACTGGTGCTCACCCACCTCACCGACCGCCGGCGGGTGCTGGCCACCCTGGTCGACGCCCTGCGGCCCGGCGGCCTGCTCCTCATCGAGGACGCCGACCCCGGTCTCCAACCCCTGAGCAGCATCGATCCCGACGGGCCCGAGGACGAGTTGGCCAACCGGCTGCGCACCGGGTTCCGGGCGATGCTGGCCGGGCGCGGAGCCGACCTGGCCTTCGGGCGGACACTCCCCCGCCTGCTCCGGGAGGCCGGACTGGTCGACGTGGCCGCCGACGCCTATCTACCCGTGGCCCTTCCGGACTGCGCCCGCCTGGAGACGGCCACCATCGCGTTCATCCGCGACCGTCTCGTCGAGTACGGCGTCGCCACCCCGGAGGAGATCGACCGCCACCTCGGTTCGGTCGCCGCGGGCCGGCTCGACCTGGCGCAACCCCCGCTGGTGTCGGCCTGGGGACGGCGCCCCACCGGGTAGCCCGGCCGCCCGTCGGTCAGGTCGGACGGGTCAGGTCGTACAGGTTGACGCCGTCGACGGTGGTGTAGGCGAAATGGGTGAGCACCCAGTCGTCGATGGCCGACGCGTCCTTCCCCGAGGCTCCCCCGCCCCCGCCCGACACGAAGTAGTGGATCTTCCCCTCGGCCACATACCGTTGGAATTCGGCCAGGGTCGGCGCCGGGTCGGTCCCGTTGAAGCCGCCGATGGCCATGACGGGCTCGCCGCTGGCCAACTGGTACCCCGAGGCGTTGTTGGAGTCGACGGTGGCCAGCGGCCACGTGTACTTCGAGGCGTCCTGTCGGATGGCCGTCACCAACTGCGGCCCCGGTGTGCTGGCGTTGAGGAAGCCACCGCCCCCGAAGCCCCCGCGTCCGCCCCCGACGCCCCCGCGTCCGCCGCCGAAGCCCCGCCCGCCCGCGAAGCCGCCACCGGTACCGCCGAAGCCGCCGAAGCCGCCCGGGGGTCCGGCGAACCCACTGCCGAAGCCGCCCCCGGTGGCCCCCGTCGCCCCACCCGGTCCCCCGAAGGCGCCGCCCGGCCGGAACCCCGCCGGGATCCTCCCGGCGGCACCTCCGGCGAACCCCCGGAACCCGGGGAAGCCGCGCCCACCCGGACCGAAGGTCGTCGGGACGGCCGGTCCGGCCGACGGGATGGCCCCTGAGTGCGGGGTCGATGCCGTCTGCAGGCTGTAGGCCGCCGGTCCGGCCAGCGCCGCGGTGATCCCCAGGGTGGCCACGGCCGCGGCGGGCCAGCCCCGGAGGCGGGGGATCCACCCCAGGGCCACGAGGGCCACCGCCGTGACGGCTCCGACCACCACGACCACCCCGCGCAGCCACGGGTTCCAGTCGGGGGTGCGTCCGAGCAGCTCGTACGACCACCCCACGGCGGCCAGCAGGGCCAGGGCCAGCACCATCCGGGCCAGGAACTTCGACCGGCGGGCCCAGAACACGGCGGCCCCCATGCCCACGACGGCACCGATGGCCGGGGCCAGGGCCACCGTGTAATAGGGGTGGATGATGCCCTGGGCGAAACTGAAGACCACGGCGGTGAGCACCAGGCTCCCGCCCCACAGCAGGAAGGCCGAGCGGGTCCGGTCGGTACGGGGGGACCGGAGGGTGAGCACCAGGGCCGCCACCAGCAGCACCAGGGCGGCGGGCAGGAGCCACGAGATCTGACCGCCCATGTCGCTCAGGAAGAGCCGGTTCCACCCGGTCGGTCCCCACATGCTGCCGGGTGGGCCCGCACCGCCCACGCTGCCCGCCTCGTTGCCGGTGAGCCGTCCGACCCCGTTGTAGCCGATGATCAGGTTGAACAGGCTGTTGTTCTGCGATCCGCCCACGTAGGGCCGGTCGGCGGCCGGGGTCAGCTCGACGACGGCCACCCACCAGCCCGAGAACACCACGACGGAGGCCCCGAGGGCCAGGAGCTGCACGAGACGCCGGCCCAGTTTCGGCGGGCCGGCCAGCAGGTAGACCAGGCCGATCACGGGGATGACGATGAAGGCCTGCAGCATCTTCGTGATGAACCCCGTTCCGATGAGCGCCCCGGTGAGGAGCAGCCACCGGGTGCTGCCGTACTCGAGGGCCCGGATGGTGGTGTACATCGCCGCGGTCATGAGGAGGGCGAGCAGGGCGTCGGGGTTGTTGAAGCGGAACATCAGGGCGGCCACCGGCGTGAGGGCCAGGACCAGGCCCGCCAACAGGGCCGCCGCCGGGGGGAACCACCGGCGCACGACCAGGTAGAGCAGTCCGACCGTGGCCACGCCCTCGAGGGCCTGGGGCACGAGGATGGCCCAGGAGTTCACGCCGAAGATACGGGCCGACAGCTCCATCACCCACAACGAGGCCGGGGGCTTGTCGACGGTGATGAAGTTCGACGCGTCCGAGGAGCCGAAGAACGCCGCCTTCAGGCTCTTGGTCCCGGCCTGGACGGCGGCCGAGTAGAAGGAGTTGGCCCACCCCGAATCGCCGAGGGCCCACAGGTACAGCACGGCCGTCGAGGCCAGCAGGACCAGCAGCGACGGCCGGACCCACCAGGGGTCCTCCGGACGGCCGAGGACCAGTCGGGCCGGCCATCGACGGCCACCCGGGGAACCGCCGTCACCGTCCGGTGGCCCGCCCGGACCGGCGTCCGCGGCCGCACCGTCCCCGGTGCCGTCCCCGGTGCCGTCCCCGTCGACCGGGTCGGCGTCGTGTCCGACATCGGAGCGTCCGGCGTCCCCGGGCCCGCCGCCGGGTGCCGCCTCCCACCAGGGATCCGCCGGTACGACCGGGTCCGGAACCGGTGCCGTCGTGGGATCGGTGGTGGGGACGACCGTCCCCCGGGCCGGCACCGGCGGGGCCGCCGTCACGGTGCGGTCGCCGGGGACGAGGACGTCCCGGGGACGGCGTCGTGGCGTCGTCCGGAGCGGAAGATCCAGGCCCGCAGGACCACGAACCGCAGGAAGGCGGCCACGGCGCAGGCCACGGAGACACCCAGCACCTGAGCCCAGACGTTCCCCGGGGCAAGGGCCGCGACGACAGCCAGGGCGATGCTGGTGAGGGCGATGCTGACCAGGGCCACGGCCGTCACGCCGACGACCTCGTCCCGGACCCGGAAGGTGCCCCGGACCCCGAAGGTGAACCGGGCGTGGACCACGGTGTTGCCCAGGGTGCACAGCACCAGGGCCACGGCGTTGGCCAGGTAGGTGCCGAGCACCGGCTGCAGGCCGACGAAGAGCGCCAGGTACACCAGGGTGCTCACCACGCCGACCCCGGCGAACCGGGCCAACTCGCGGTTGCTGACCGGTCGACGGTCCGTCGGACGGCCACTGGTCCGACCCCCGCCGGAGGCCAGCCGTCGGACCAGCCGGGCGATGCCCCGCAGGTCGTCGAGGGCCGTCCGGGTGACGTGCACGCTCGACCGGGGATCGTCGACCCAGTCGACCGGCACCTCGTGGATACGGAAGCCGTTGCGCTCGGCCAGGACGAGGAGCTCGGTGTCGAAGAACCACCCGTCGTCCTCCACCAGCGGCACCAGCTCGCGGGCCACGTCCCGCCGGGCCGCCTTGAACCCGCACTGGGCGTCGCTGAAGCGGTTGTGGAGGACGCTGCGGACGATCAGGTTGTACCCCCGCGAGATGACCTCGCGCCGGGGACCCCGGACCACGTGCGCCCCCCGGGCCAGCCGGGTGCCGATGGCCACATCGCTGTGTCCCGACAGCAGCGGGGCGACCAGCGGAAGCAGGGCGTCGAGCCCCGTCGACAGGTCGGCGTCCATGTAGGCCACCACCGGGGAGTCACTGGCCGTCCACGCCGCCCGCAGGGCCCGCCCTCGCCCCGGCTCGTCGATGCGGAGCATCCGCACCCCGGGGACCCGGTCGGCCAGGGCCGCCCCGATCTGCGGGGTGCGGTCCGTACTGCCGTTGTCGGCGATGGTGATGACCGCACGGAACGGGAAGTCGGTGTCGAGGTAGCGGCGCAGCTCGGTCACCGACCGCTCGAGCGTGGCCTCCTCGTTGCGGACGGGCAGGACGACGTCGATGTCGGCCACCCGCCGGTCGGCCGGGGCGGTCGGGGACGCCGGAGCGGTCGGGGCGGTCGGGGCGGTCGGTACCGGGGAACGATCGCCGGGTTCCATGTCCGCCATCATGGTGCCCGAAACTTAACCTCCGCTGTGGACAGGGTAAGGATTGTCGAAGAAGACCCAGGCCAGGGCGGTGCCGAAGTTCCCGGGCGCCCCGACCGGACCAACGGTCCACGGCACGCACCCGGGGGCGCCCATACTGGAGGCATGAGCGCACGCGAGTCCCCCGTCAGCTGGATGTGCGACATGGACGGCGTCCTCGTCCGGGAGGGGGCCATGGTGCCCGGGGCGGACCGGTTCATCGCCGCCCTCCGGCGGGCGGGACGGAGCTTTCTGGTGCTGACCAACAACTCCATGTTCACCCCCCGGGACCTGTCGGCCCGGCTGTCGTCGAGCGGGCTCGAGATACCCGACGCGGCGCTGTGGACCTCGGCACTGGCCACGGCCAAGTTCCTCGACAGCCAGCGGCCGGGGTCCACGGCCTTCGCCATCGGCGAGGCGGGCCTGACCGTCGCCCTCCACGACATCGGCTACGTGCTCACCGACCAGAGCCCCGAGTACGTCGTGCTCGGCGAGACCCGCAACTACAGCTTCGCCTCGATCACCACGGCCATCCGCCTGATCGACGCCGGGGCCCGCTTCATCGCCACCAACCCCGATCCGTCGGGACCGTCGGACGAGGGGCTCCTCCCGGCCTGCGGGTCGGTCGCCGCCCTCATCACCCGGGCCACCGGGGTGGACCCCTACTTCGTGGGCAAGCCCAACCCCCTGATGGTGCGGGAGGGACTCAACACGCTGGGCGCCCATTCGGAGTCCACCGTCATGGTCGGCGACCGCATGGACACCGACATGCTCGCCGGCATCGAGGCCGGTCTCGAGACGATCCTGGTCCTCTCGGGGACGACCCGGGCCGAGGAGGTCGACCGGTTCCCCTACCGGCCCACCCGGATCGTCGACTCGGTGGCCGACCTGGTGGGCGAGCTCGAGGCGCTGGCCGGCTGAGCGGCCGCACTTCCGGGTCCGGGCGGCGGGACCGCCCGTTCCGGGCGGGGTCCGGTCCCCGGGAGCTCAGTCCGGACGGCGCAGGATGAGGTAGACGTTGTCGTCGACCGCCACGGTGCCGGCCAGGTCGAAACCCTCGGCGCTGGCGGCGTCCAGTTGTTCCTCCAGTTCGCGGCGGGGCTCGGCCACCACCAGCCGGCCACCGTGCACCCGGAGCACGCGGTGAGTCGATGCCATGGCTGCAGGCTACCCGCCGCCGGCCCTACCCCAGGGGGAGCTGGGGCGCCTGGTCCAGGGAGAGCCCGGTGGCCGTGGCGGCCGGACCGGGCCGGCCCGACCGTGAGCGCCGTCCGGTCACGGGGTAGACCCGCCCGGGGTCGAAGGACCGGATGGCCCGGTCGCCCTTCCGGCCGCCCACGACCTCGACCGACTCCGTGCCGTTCCGCTCGTTGACCACGTGGGCCCGGAACACCCAGGTCGCCCCCCGGAGGCGGACCCCGTCGATGACCACGGGATCGCCCTCCTTCAGACCGTGCCAGGTCCCGGACCGGTGGATGTGGGCGGGCGGCACCGGGGCGGCGCGACGGGCCGCGGCGCGGGCCACCGTCCCTAGCTCCCCTGGTCCCCGGCCGGACGGGGCAGACGGGCCGGACGGGCCGGACGGGGCGGGCCGGCCATTCAGCCCACCTCGGCCTGCTCGGCCCGCTCGGCCCGGACCACCCGGATCCGGTGCCAGAAGAGGAAGGCCACGCCCAGTACGACCAGCAGCGCGGCGACGTACCCGGCGTAGCTGAAGTCCTTTTCGATGGAGCTCCACTGGCCGGCCAAGCTGTAGCCCACCGCGGCGAGCACGGCACACCAGATGGTGCAGCCGATCACGGTGAACACGGCGAACTTGGCCAGGGCCATCTCGGCCAGGCCGGCGGCCAGGGAGATGAACGACCGCACCAGCGGGATGAACCGGGCGAAGAGCACCGACGACTCGCCCCGTCCGTCGAACCACACCTCGGCCCGGTCGAGGTCCTTGTGGGTGAGCAGCACGTACCGTCCGGCCCGGTCCACCAGCGGGCGCCCGCCCAGGTACCCGATGGCGTACCCCAGCGCCGATCCGACGAGTTCGCCGAGCACGGCCACGACCACCACCAGGACCACGTTCAGGTGGTGATGGGAGACGTCGGTGCCCAGCTTTCCGCTGGCCAGGGCCCCGCCGTAGATGACGGCGATCTCCGCGCCGACAGGCAGGCACATCGACGAGATCAGCGTCAGGACGAAGATGGCGAGGTAGCCGTAGTCCTGCAGGAAATGCTCCATAGGCGCTCTGTTCTAGTTGCTCCGGGGCCCCCGGTGGTGCCACGCACCCGACCGCCGACCCCGTCCGTCCCGCCGACTACCGTCGACCGCATGGGCACCACGGACGGCGCGGACGGCGATGCCGGTGGGCGGGGCGGGTACGGCCGACCCGGATGGTGCCGGTCGGAGGACGGCGTCGGCCTGGCCTGCACCGACTTCGGCGGGACGGGCCCGGACCTGGTCCTGGTGCACGCCACCGGGTTCTGCGCCGCCGTGCTCGGCCCGCTGGCCCGGGGACTGGTCGGGTCGTTCCACTGCTACGGGGTGGACCTCCGGGGCCATGGTCGCTCGGAACGGCCACCCGACGGCAACTTCGACTGGGCGGGGTTCGCCCTCGACGTGACGGCGGTCATCGACCACTACGGTCTCGACCGGCCGTTGGCCTTCGGGCACTCGGCCGGGGGGACCGCCGTCCTGCTGGCCGAGGAGGACCACCCCGGCACGTTCGCCGGGATCTACGCCTACGAACCGGTGATGTTCCCGTCGGACGTCCCACTCGAGCCGCAGTTCGAGGGCAACCCCCTGGCCGTCGCGGCCCGGCGCCGGCGCGAGACCTTCCCGTCGTCCGACGAGGCCTTCGCCAACTTCGCCTCGAAGCCACCGCTCGACTCGATCGACCCCGACGTGCTGCTGGCCTACGTGGAGAACGGCTTCGAGACCGTCCCGGCGGGCGACGGCGGCGACGGCTCGACGGTGCGGCTCCGGTGCCGACGGGACGACGAGGCCGCCATCTTCACCCTGGCCCTCGACCATCCCGGGTACGCCCGTCTGGGGAACGTCCGCTGCCCCGTCACGCTGGCCTGCGGTGCACTGACCGACAGCTTCGGACGGACGACGATGCGCCGTGCGGCCGACCGGCTGGCCCGGTCGACGGTGTCGGTCATCGACGGCCTGGGACATTTCGGCCCCCTCGAGCGGCCCGGGACCATCGCCGAGGCCGTGACCGAGGCCCTCCTCACCCCCCGGCCGGCGTCACCGTCGTAGTCTGACCCCATGGCGTTCGACCCACCCCGTTCGCTCTCGCCGTCGAAGGTCACGTCGTTCACCAACTGCGCCCTGGCGTTCCGGTTCCGGGCCATCGACCACCTCCCCGAACCGTCGTCACCCCAGATGGTCAAGGGGACCCTGGTGCACGCCGCTCTGGAGCGGCTCTTCTGGTTCCACGACCGGGGATCCCGCTCGGCGGCCGCCGCCCGGGCCGAGCTGTCGGCGGCCTGGGATGCCCTGCAGTCCGATCCCGAGTACCGATCGCTCGGCCTGACCGGCGACCAGTCCGCGGCGTTCCTCGCCGACGCCGCCCGGCTGGTCGACAACTACCTCCTCCTGGAGGACCCCGACGGGGTGGAGGCCGTCGGCGTGGAGCTCATGCTCGAGACCCGGTTCGACGGGCTCCGCCTGCGCGGCATCATCGACCGCCTCGACCGGACACCCGACGGCGGCCTGGTGGTCATCGACTACAAGACCGGACGGGCTCCTTCGGCGGCCCATCAGCAGTCCCGGCTGGTCGGCGTGCACCTCTACGCCCTCCTGTGCCAGGAGGTCCTCGGGCAACGGCCCGTGGAGGTCCGGCTGCTCCACCTGCAGGAGCCCACGGTCATCGCCGCCCGCCCGACGGAGCAGTCGGTCCGGGGCCAGCGACAGCGGACCGCCGCACTGTGGTCGGCCATCGAGCGGTCCTGTGAGCGCGAGGACTTCCGGCCCAAGACGTCGCCGCTCTGCAACTACTGCCATTTCCAGGAGTACTGCCCGGCCTTCGGCGGGGACCCGGCCGCGGCTACCGCTGCTGGTGCTGGAGCTGCCGGTGCCGGTGCTGGTGCTGCCCCTACTGCTGCCCCTGCTGCTGGGGACGAGGAATCCACCGCCGGAACCCCGGGCCTCGGGGCCCTGGCCGGCCGATGACCGACGGCGCCACCGGGGAGGCCCGGCACACCGGGCCGTCGCACGGGACCCGGCCCGGGCTGACCTCGCTCACCGGCACCGAACTGGTGGCCCGCATGGACGACCGGGTGGATGCCTGGTTCGATCCCTGGCGGGGTCGACCCGCCCTCGACACCGCCGCCCGGATCGTGTCCGGGCTGGGCGACCACGGGCTCGTCTGGGCGGCATCCACCGCCTGGCGGGCCCGCCGGCCCGGAGCACGACGGGCCCGGGCCGTCCGGGCCCTGGCCGTCGCCGGTGTCGAGTCCAGCGTGGTCAACGCCGCCCTGAAGGCGGTGATCGGCCGGCCCAGGCCCGACACCAGCGACCTCCGCCTCGGCGACAACGTGGTCCCCCTCAGGGCCCCGAAGACCAGCAGCTTCCCGAGCGGCCACACGCTGGCGGCGTTCTGTGCGGCGACCGCACTGGCCGAGGCGGGTGATCCGGCGGGCAACGCACTGCTCTTCGCCGCCGCCGGACTGGTCGGGGTCAGCCGGATCCACCTGAAGGCCCACCACGCCTCCGACGTCCTGGGTGGGGTGGCCATCGGCTCCGTCCTCGGCCTGGTCGCCCGCCGCATCGTCGGGGATCGTCGCCGGTAGTCGGAATGCCGCCGGGCCCGGCGGTGTTGGACCGGTCATGGCTACCACGCAGACGTTCTCGGTCACCTGGGACTACCGTTGCCCGTTCGCACGCAATGTGCACGAGCACCTGATCGACGGGCTGCAGGCCGGCGCCCCCTGGGACGTGACCTTCACGCCGTTCTTCCTCAACCAGACCCACGTGGAGGAGGGCGCCACCCCGGCCTGGGAGGATCCGGCCCATACGCCGGACCTCCTCTCCCTGGCGGCCGGCGTGGTCGTCCGTGACCGCTATCCGGACCAGTTCCTCGAGGTCCACCGGTCCCTGTTCCGGGCCCGGCACGACGACGGCGGGGACCTGCGCGACCGGGACGTGGTGCGGGCCGCCCTCGAACGCGGTGGGGTCGACGCCGACGCGGTGCTCGCCGAGGTGGATGCCGGATGGCCGGCCAAAGAGGCCCGGACCGAGCACGAGCAGGCCGTCGAGTCGCTCGACGTCTTCGGCGTCCCCACCTTCGTCACCGGCGACGACGCCGCCTTCGTCCGGGTCATGACCCGGCCGGCCGGTGACGGCGATCTGGCCCGGACCACCATCGACCGCGTGCTGGACCTCCTGAACGGCCACCCCGACCTCAACGAGTTCAAGCACACCCGCATCCCCCGCTGAACCCCCGCTGAACCGCCGGGGACCTCGACGCCGGGCGTCGCTGCCACCGGACCTTGCTTGCGGGCGGCGTCGCTGTCGGCGCGCCCCTGACCGTCGCCTGCCCGTCAGGCGGAGACGGCAGCCACCGTGTCGACGGTGGCCCGGATCTCCTCGGGGGTGCCGAACGGCGCGGCGACGAAGTCGGTGGCCCCGATGTCGGCCAGCCGGCGGATCTGCGCCGTGACCTCCGACGCCGTTCCGGCGATCACCACGTCCACGGGCCCGGCCGCCCCCTCGCGGTCGAGCATCTCCCGGTAGGAGGGCAGGTTCCCGTAGTAGCCGAACGTCGCGTCGGCCCGTTCACGGGCGGCCGCCAGGTCGGAGGTGACGCAGACCGGCAACCCCACGGCGATCTGGGGCTCCGGGCGGCCGGCCGCGGCCGCGGCGGCCCGGATGGTGGGGACGATGTGGCCCTCGACCGTCGACGGGCCGGTCATCCACGTGACGGTCCCCGAGGCGAGCCGACCGGCCAGTCCGAGCATCACCGTCCCGAGGGCGGCCACCAGTACCGGCGGGGCGGGGGCCCGGACCTCGAGAGGGCCGAACGTCGTCGACCGGAGGGTCTCTCCGGCGTACGCCGACTGCTCGCCCTCCAGCAGCGGGACCAGGATCTCGAGGTACTCCCGCATGTGGCGGGCCGGTCGCTCGTAGGACAGCCCGAACACGGTCTCGATGACCATCTGATGGGAGAGCCCGATCCCGAGGGTCAACCGCCCACCGGTCGCCGCCTGTACCGTGAGCGCCTGGGCGGCCAGCACCACCGGGTGCCGGGGGTAGGTGGGGACCACCGCGGTCCCCAGGTGGATGTCGGGGACCTCGCGGCCGATCACGGCCAGCAGGGTCAGGGCGTCGTACCCGAAGATCTGCGACGACCAGGCCGCTTCGATCCCCGCGTCGTGGAGCTGCGCCACCTGGGCCACCACGTCGTCGAACGGACGGGCCACATCGAACATCACACCGAGACGCATGGCATCCCCTCCTTCGGGCTCCCCGGTGGACCGCCCGGCGGGCGTCGGGGCGCCGCCGGACCAGGGTACCGGCAGTTGTCGCCACAGGGTCCGCCGACGAGGCAGAATGTCGCCATGTCCATCGCCATTGTCATGGGAAGTTCATCCGACGCCGAGATCATGGACGATGCCGTCCAGGTACTCCGGTCCTTCGGTGTGCCGGTCGAGGTCCGGGTGATGTCGGCCCACCGGACACCCGACGACGCCATCGAATTCGCCCGGTCGGCCTCGGGCCGGGGCGTGAAGGTGCTCATCGCCGCAGCCGGCGGTGCCGCCCATCTCGCCGGAGTGCTGGCCGCCGCCACGCCGCTGCCGGTGATCGGCGTGCCCATCGCCCTGAAGAACCTGGGTGGGCTCGATTCGCTCCTGGCCATGGTCCAGATGCCCAAGGGCGTCCCCGTGGCCACGGTGGCGGTGAACGGCGCCCGCAACGCCGGGCTGCTGGCCATCCGGATCCTGGCCCTGAGCGACGAGCGCATCGCCACCGAGCTCGAGCGGTTCCGCAAGGAACTGGCCGATGGCGTCCGCGATCAGGACGCCGAGGTCGTGGCCCGCTACGCCGAAGGCTGAGCGGACGGGGTCGGTCAGCCCCTCACCCGTCCTCGCCGGACGGCGCCAGTCCCCGGACCTGGTCGAGGAGGTCGCCCCCCGCCGGGACGAGGGCCACCACCGGCACGGTCACGCCGTTGTCCACGTACCGTCGGAGGTGGGCCCGGCACGACGCGTAGGACCCGTGCACCAACAGGTCGTCGACCACCTCGTCGGGGATGGCCGCCAGTGCCCCGGCCCGGTCCCCCGTCCCCCACGCCGACCACATGGCGGCGAGGGCCGGTCCGCGGCCCAGCCACCGGTGGAACTCGGCGTAGACCTCGACGTTCAGGTAGGCGGCGATCATCCGGCGGCCGATGGACCGGGCCAGTTCGGCATCCTCGGTCGGGCAGACGAAGATCCGGGCCACGACCGGCGTTCCCTCCCCCACCTCGGGGACCACCGTGGCCACGTCCCCGGCCGACAGCCAATTGATGATGACCCCGTCGGCCTCGCGCCCGGCCAGACGGAGCATCCCGGGACGGAGCGCGGCCAGGTAGAGCGGCGGCACCTGCTCCGGTGGACGGCTCAGGCGGAACCCCTGCACCTCGAAGGTGTCGTAGCGCTCGCTCACCCGCTCGCCGGCCAGGGCCCGGCGGAGGAACCGCAGGGTGTCGCGCGCGCGCCGGTAGGGCTCGGCGAACTCGATGCCGTTCCACCGTCGGACGATGACGTCGGACGAGGTGCCCAGTCCGAGGACGAACCGTCCCGGTGCCGCCTCGGCCATCGAAGCCGCCGTCTGGGCCAGCAGGGCCGGACCCCGGGTGTAGGCCGGGGCGATGGCCACCCCCAGCCGGAGTCCGGGCTCCCAGGCTGCGGCCAGGGCCAACGGGGTGAACCCGTCCGTCCCGTCGGTCTCCGAGGTCCACACATCGCTGTACCCCGACCGGGCCAGCTCCCCGAGGACCGACCGGTGGTCGACCAACGACACACCGTCGAACGGCACCGTGATCCCGAACCGGGGTCTGGCCGCCCCCTGTGGATCCGTGGGCACGGGGTCAGTGTTACACCCTCCGTGCATGCTCTGCCCATGACACCCAGACGAACACCACCGACCGGCCGCCGGGCCGCGGCCGTCCAGCCCCGGCTGCCCCTTCCCCTGGACGGTCCACTTCCCCGGGACCTTCCGGCATCGACGGCCGGTGGGCCGCGCCGCCCGGAGGCCCCGGACACCCCCCTCCGCCGGTCGGTGCCCCGGGGGACGGCACCCCGGCCCGCCGACGGGACGGCCGGGCGCCACGACACGGACCCGGCCGGGCATGCCCCCGAGCGGGGCGCCGACGACTGGCGCCTCGACGAGCACACCCGGGACGTGGGCCGGCGGGGACTCGCCGCGGCGCGGGCCATCCTCGACCGGGGAGTCCGCGCCGCCTGAGGGAAACCGGCGCTACCGTCATAGCCATGCCGACGGTCGCCGAGCACCTGGGGTACCCGCCCGACGCCAGACTGCTGATCCTGAACTGCACCGAGCTCGGCTTCTGTCACGCGGCCAACGTCGGGGTCTTCGACTCCCTGCGCAACGGTCGGGGCACCTCCGCCTCCCTGATGGTCCCGGCCCCGTGGGCCCGGGAGGCGGCCTCCCGCTACCGGGGCGAGGACGTCGGCGTCCACCTGACCCTCAACGCCGAGCACGAGCTCTACCGATGGGGACCCATCACCCAGGCGCCGTCGCTCCTCGACGGGGACGGCGGGTTCCCCCGGACGGTCTCCGACATGTGGGACCACGCCGATCTCGACGAGGTCCGACGGGAGTGCCGGGCCCAGATCGAACGGGCCGTCCTGTGGGGCTTCGACGTGAGCCACCTCGACGCCCACCTCGACGCCCTGGTGCTCCGCCCCGAATTCTTCGATATCTACCTCGAACTGGCCGTCGAGTTCTCCCTACCGCTGCGGCTGCTCAGTGCCGGGGACGAGCCCAACGCCGGGTTCCCCATCCGGCAGCTGGCCGCCGACGAGGGGGTCCTGTTCCCCGACCGGTTCGTCACCCTCCCTCCGACCGGCCAGCGACCGGCCATGGCCACGTTGCTCGACGGTCTCGAGCCCGGGATCACCGAGGTGGCCCTGCACCCGGCCGTGGACGCCGCCGAGGTCCGGGCGCTGGCCACCGACTGGTCGAGCCGGGTGGCCGAGCACGAACTGCTCACCGACCCCGACGTACCGGGGCGGGGGCTCGACGGGTCCGACATCGTCCTGCTCGGCTACCGACCGCTGCGCGATGCCATGCGCCGGGCCTGACCCGGCCCGGCCGGGGCCACGGACGGGCCGTATCCGGCCGTATCCGGTCCACCCGTATCGGGCCCGGCCTCATCCGGCCTGGCGGGGGCCACGGACGGGCCGGTAGGTACACCGGGGCGGTTCCCGACCCCGGTACGCTGGGGACGCAGTGATGGGAGCGGACGTGGCCGAGGACGAGCAGTCGAGCGGGAGCGGGGGCGTCGACACCCGGTCGCCGTCGGGTGCCGCCGTCCCCGAACCGGCGCGGGAGCCCGACGGGTTCCGGCTCGACGGCCTCATGCTCCTCGGCCGGGGGCAGGACGACCCCGTGGCCGTCGACGACATCTCACTGGTCTTCGACGACCAGGGGGTGAGCGTCGTCTCGGGATCGGACCCACCCCGGGTACTGCCGTGGACCTCGCTGTCCAACCACGCCGTCGAAGCCTGGACGGGCGGCGTCCTCCCGGAGTGGTGGGTCGATCCCGAGCTCGAACGGGAGGACCTCCCGGAAGGTGAGGCCGTGGTCATCGACACCAACGCCACCAACCGTCCGTTCCCCGAGACCGAGTCCGGGGCCCTGATCAACCTGCGGACGCCGTTCGCCACCTACCGCTTCCTGCTCCCCGGCGGCGACGCCGACGAACTGGCCCCGCGGGTGGAGGCCCTGGCCCGGGCCCATCTCGGGCCGTCGGCCACCTCCACGGTGACGACCGTGGCCCGAACGGACACCTCGGGCCCGGCCGGCCGGAGGCGTGACCGGGCGGAGCGCACCACGTGGCAGAAGGTCCAACCGGTACTGGTCGTCCTGCTCGTCCTGGTCCTCATCACTGCCGTGACGTTGATCCTGCTGCAGAGCGCCGGCACCATCCACATCCCGTTCCTCGGGGGGGCCAACCCCGGCGGAGGGGCCATCGGACCGGTCAGTAGGCCGTGACCGCCGCCACCTGCCGACGGAACGCCACGTAGTCGGTCCCCGAGGTGGCCTCGAGGGCCGCCAGCACGACGGACTGGTCCCCCTCGGCCTTCGTGGTGCCGCGCATGAAGGCCACCGCCGGCCCCAGCGCACCCTGGTCGATCTGCACGGCGTCGGCCCACGGTGTCGTGAACGTCACCTCGGCGTCATCGAGCACCCCGGCGGCCGAGGCGACCAGGTGTCCCTCCCGGAAGGTCCGGTGGTAGGCGACGTCGCCCCCGGGCCCCCCGGTGACCACGAACTGGAGCCGTGCCGTCAACCCGTCGGCCACTGGACGGCCCACGACCCCGGCGGCCCTCACGGCCCCGGCGGCCCCGGCGGCCCCGGCGGCGTCGGACGCCAGACCGGCCTCCGCCTCGAACCACGGTGCCGACAGCCAGGGGTGTGCGACCGGGGCCACGGCCTACTCCGGGATCCCGGCGAACAGGTCGGTCTCGATCTCGCCGTCGGGGGGACGGGCCACACCTGGCGCCGTCCGGGCCAGCTGGTACTCGTCGCTCGTGTGGATCTGCTGCATGACCTCGGGGCTCAGCCCGAACCAGAACTTCGAATTCGGGTCGATCTGGGTGGCGTGGACGAGCAGGGCCTGGCGGCGGATGTCGGCGAAACCGGTGATGTCCACCGACGTGGTGAACGGTGGATCGGAGACGTCCTTCCAGCGCGCCCGCCAACCCTCGTCGAACGGCGACTCGATGCCCAGCTCGACGAACTTCTCGTGGATCTCGCGGAACATGGAGACGGAGAAGATCGTGTAGTAGAGCTTGCTCGGCTGCCAGGGCTCGCCGGCGTCGGGGAACCGGTCGGGGTCGCCGGCCGCCTCGAAGGCCGGGATGCTGATGTCGTGGACCCGCAGGTGGTCCGGATGGGGGTACGCCGACTGTTCGTCGCCGTAGGTGATCACCACGTCGGGCCGGTACGTCCGGAACAGGGCCACCAGTCGGCCCACCGCCTCGTCCGCCGGGGCCTGGGCGAAGCACTCCGGATTGGCGTTGGACGCCGAGCCGGCCATCCCCGAGTCGCGATAGCCGAGCATCTCCACGAAGTCGTAGCCGATCACCGCGGCGGCCCGGTTCAGCTCCCCGGTGCGGACCTCCCCGAGGTTGGCGATGACCAGGGGATTATCCATGGCCGGGTTGAGGATCTCCCCCTCCTCGCCACCCGTGCAGCAGACCAGCACGGTCTGGACACCGTCGGCGTGGTATCGGGCCACCGTCGCCGGCCCCTTGGACGACTCGTCGTCCGGATGGGCGTGGACGGTCAGGAGAGTGCGACGTCGGGACACATCGCTCACGCTATCCGGCGACCGACGCCTAAGCTACCGAGCCAGAGCTCGACGAAAGTGCGGTCACCATGGGTGTAATGAAGCGACTGTCGGAGATATTCCAGGCCAAGTCCAACAAGCTGCTCGACAAGGCCGAGGATCCTCGGGAGACCCTGGACCTCTCGTACCAGAAGCAGCTCGAAAGCCTCCAGAAGGTCCGCCGGAGCGTGGCCGACGTCACCACCGCCAAGAAGCGGATCGAGCTCCAGGCCAAGCAGCTCCAGTCCCAGGCCGACAAGCTCCAGCAGCAGGCCAAGAGCGCCCTCACCCAAGGCAACGAGCCCCTGGCCCGCGAGGCCCTCTCCCGGCGGGCGGCCCTGGGCGAGCAGCTGGCCGACCTGGCCAGCCAGCACGAGCAGGTGGCGGCCCAGGAGGAGAAGCTGATCGAGACCTCCAAGCGGCTCCAGACGCAGGTGGACGCCTTCCGGACGAGGAAGGAGACCATGAAGGCCACGTACACGGCGGCCCAGGCCCAGACCAAGATCAGCGAGGCCGTGAGCGGCGTCTCGGAGTCGATGAGCGACGCCGGGTTGGCCATGCAACGGGCCCAGGACAAGATCGACAGCATGCAGGCCCGCGCCGGCGCCATGGACGAGCTCCTGGCCTCGGGGGTCCTGACCGATCTGAGCCACCCGGTGGACGACATCCAGGCCCAGCTCGACAAGGCCTCCGTGACGACCGAGGTCGACGCCGAACTGGCCGCGCTCAAGTCCGAGCTGGCGGCATCGGCGCCGGCTGCCGAGCTCGAGGCCCCGACGGCAACGGGCTCGGAGCCGGCCCTGGGAACATCAGCGGTGGGATCGGCGGCCGCACCGGATCCCGTGGAGTCCGATGGTTCCGGAGCAGGCGACCACGGGGGCGCCTCCTCGTGATCGTGCGGATCCTGGGAGACGGGCGCTACGACGTCCCCGACGACCACCGCAGTGAACTGGACACGCTGGACGACGAGCTCGGAGAGGCCCTCGACGGAGGCGACGACGAGATCTTCGCCACCGCCCTCTCGGCCATCATCGCCACGGTCCGCCAGTACGGCCGGACCCTCCCCATGGACGAGCTGTCACCGTCCGACCTGCTCCTCCCGTTCGACGACGCCACGTGCGCCGAGACCCGGGACCTCCTGGCCGGGGAGGCGGGCAGTCCCACCGGCTGAGCCGGACGTCCGACCGGGGGCGTTCAGCTCCCGGTTCAGCTCCCGGGCCCGGGCAACGTGGCGTCGGCCAGGACTCGCACGGCACGGGCCAGGTCGAGGTCCAACCGGGTGAGCCCGCCCGAGTCGTGGGTGACGAGCCGGAGCGTCACCCGGTTCCACCGGATGTCGATGTCCGGGTGGTGGTCCGCCTCCTCGGCCAGGTCGCCCACGGCGTTCACGAAGGCCAGGGCGGCCCGGAAGCCCGGACAGACGAATGTGGACACCAGTTGCCCGTCGACCACCGACCATCCGGCCAGCTCATGCTGGTCGGACGCCGCGGAACGACGGAGGGCCTCGTCCACCGCACCCGCGGGGAGCAGGGGTTCACGCACCGCCGTCAGCCACCGGTCCGGGCCGTGGGCGTGAAGGTCACCGGGAGCGACTCGATGCCCGACACGAAATTGGCACTCCGCCGGTCCGGCTCGCCGTCATCCACCAAGGCCAGGTCCGGCAGGCGGGCCAGCAGCCGGTCGAACATCGACACCAGCTCGAGGCGGGCCAGTCGCTGGCCCAGGCAGAAGTGGGAGCCGAAGCCGAAGGCCAGGTGGTCGTTGGGCTGGCGTCGGATGTCGAAGGTCTCGGGGTCCTCGAAGACCTCCTCGTCCCGATTGGCCGAGGGGTAGAGGAGGATCAGCTTCTGTCCCTCCCGGAGGACCTCACCGTGCAGCTCCACGTCCCGGGTCATGGTGCGGGCCATGCTCTTGATGGGTGTCACCCAACGCAGCATCTCCTCCACCGCGGTGGGCAGGAGGGCGGGGTCCTCCCGGAGGTCCCGGAGCTGCGCCGGATGCCGGAGGAGCTCGAACATCCCCCCGCTGATCACGTGGCGGGTGGTCTCGTCCCCGCCGATCAGGATGAGCAGGGTCTCGTAGATCAGCGAGGCGTCGTCGAGCTGGTCCCCGTCGATGTCGGCGTTGGCCAGGGTGCCGATCAGGTCCTCGGCGTTGCCCGCCGCCTTGCGGTCCTCGATGACCGCCGTGATGTAGGTGGTGTACTCGAGCGCAGCGATGGTGGCCCGCTCCATGGCCCCGTCGTCGGGCGATCCCAGCGCCTTCAACATGTCGTCCGACCAGCGCAGCAGGTCGTCCCGGTCGTCGGGGGCGACCCCCAGCATGTCGCCGATGACGATGAGCGGCAGCGGTGCGGCGATGTCACGGACGAAGTCCGCCGTCCCCTGCTCGCAGACGTTGTCGATGATGCGGTCGCACACGGCGCGCACCCGCTCCTCGCTCTCCCGGATGCGCTTCGGGGTGAACCCCTCGCTGACCAGGCGTCGGCGCCGGACATGCTCCGGTGCGTCCATGTCGATCATCATGGGGAGGGCGGGGAATTCGGGGCGGATGCCACCGGCGTTGGAGAACGTGTCGGGGTCCTTCGAGATCTCCTTCACGTCGGCGTACCGGGTGATGCCCCAGACGCCCGCGTCGTCGTCGTAGAAGGCTGGAGCGTGCTTCCGCATCCAGGCGAACGCCGGAAAGGGGTCCCCACCGTAGAAGTCCCCGTCGATCAGGCCGATGGTGAGGTCGTCAGGTACCCGGGTCACGTCACTCCTCGGAGGATGGGCCGACAGCGGCGGCTGCGGTGGCCTGGGCGCCTGGGGACACCCGGCTGGCGCGGCGCCTGCGGTCGGTAGGTCGGTAGGTCGGTAGGTCTATGGGTCGGTCCTGCAGTGTAGGTGGACTCCCCGGGGACGGGTGCGACGCCGGAGGGGTCATCCGTCAGGGTGGTCGGGCCTGGCGCGGAACGTGACCGGCATGCGGCTCACCCCGGCGTGCTTGTTGGTCCGCACCCGCTCGATCGGTCCCGACAGGGCGACGTCCTCGAGACGGTCCAGTACCTGGTCGAGGAGGACACGGATCTCCATCCGGGCCAGTCCGGCCCCCAGGCAGAAATGCGACCGGTGGCCGAAGGTGACGTGGGGATTGGGATCGCGCCGGATGTCGAAGCGGAACGGGTCGGTGAACACCTCCTCGTCACGGTTGGCCGACGCCCACCACAGCGTGACCTTGTCCCCCTGCCGGATGGGGACACCGGCCAGTTCGGTGTCACGCGTCGCCGTCCGCCGGTTGTAGAGCGTGGCACTGGTCCACCGGAGGATCTCCTCCACTGCCGTAGGCAGGAGGGTCCGGTCGCCCCGGAGCTCCTCCATCTGGTCGGGATGGTCGATCAGCGCGGCCATCCCCAGGGCGATCGAATTCCGGGTGGTCTCGCTGCCGGCGGCAACCAGCAGGCTGAAGAACATCAGGAGCTCCAGATCGGAGAGCGGTGCCACGACCCCGTCGTCGCCTTCCACCCCGGCCCGGGCCACCGTGGAGATGATGTCGGACCCCGGACAGCGCTTCCGCTCCTCGACCAGGGCCGAACCGTAGGCGGCCATGTTCGCCGCGGCCTGGCGGACGACGTCGTTGGTCTCGCCCAGGTCCCGACCCTCGTAGTCGAGGGTGGCACTGGACCAGGCCAGTAGGTCGTGCCGGTCCCCGTCGGGCACGCCCATCAGCGCCGCCACCGCCTGGAGGGGCAGCTCGACAGCCACGTCGGCCAGAAAGTCGCACGAGCCCCGCCCGGCCACCCCGTCGAGGATCGACGCCGTCCGGGTCACGAGCTCCGCCTCCATCCCGGCCAGGGCCCGTGGGGCCAGGGCCGGGGTGACCAGCCGGCGGATACGGCGGTGCCGGGGGTCGTCCGTCATGTTGAGCAGTACCCCGGCGGCGAACCCGTAGGGCAGGTCCTGGAGGATCGTCCCGCCTCCCTCCGCCCCCGGAGCGCGCTCCGACGAGTACGTGACCGGATCGGCGGCTACGGCCAGGACGTCTGCGTGCTTCGAGACGACCCAGAACCCCTGGCCGTCCGGCGTGTGGACCGTCGGCTCGTGCCACCACACCGGGGCTTCGGCCCGCAGGGTGGCGAAGACGTCGTCCGGGAATCCCCCGGTGAACAGGGACAGGTCGGTGAGATCCACGTCCCCGGGCCTCACCGGTTCGGCACCACCATGCCGCTGGCCGTCGCGGCACCCCCGGCGGCCCGGACCACCCCGGGCGAGGTGCACGCCGACGCCGGGGAACCGTGGGTCGCCGTGCAGATCGCCGCCGTCAGCTCGTTGGCCGAGCCCACGATGGCCTGGGTTACCGGGCTGGTGGCGTCGGAAAGGTCCGATGCGATCTGGGCCTGGGACAGCCCCTCGAGCAGGCCCGGGTCGTACTGTGCACCGGAGATCAACGCGACGTTCCCCAGGATGACGAACGGGTAGCTCACCGACCCGGCCGTGATCCCCGGCACGTAGGTCGGCGACGAGTACCGGTCGATCAGGCGGTTCTCGGCCGCCGTCGGGGTGTCGAGGGGTTGGTACCCACCGTCGTCGTCGGGGACGTTGGAGTACTCCTCGACCGGCTCGAAGCTGACGTACGGACTGGTGAACGTCGACCCGTGGAACGTGAGCGTGCTGGTCCCGGGGTACACGTCCGTCGTCGACGACTGGATCTCGCCCAGTCCGGCAAACGTCCCGAACCGGGAGAGCGCCACGGCCAGCGCCCAACGCTCAGCCGCGCAGAACGGGCAGTACTCGGCGCCGACGTAGATGACCGCCGGCAAGCCGTCGGCGACGACCGGCGCCTCGCCGGCCGGCAGGGCGATCGGCGGGACGACCCCGGTCCCCGGCTTCCCGACCTCGTCGACGACCGACGACGGGACGTCAGCCAGCGCCGACACCACTGACGCCGGCGCCGGTGTGGGACCCGGTATCCCACCGGCCCCACCGGCCCCACCGGCCCCTCCGGCCCCTCCGGTACCGCCCGGCACAGCTCCGGGAGTCGACGTGGCGGCCGACGTCGTCGCGTGCTTCACGGCCAACGGCACCACGATCAATCCGGCGACAAGCAGGACGACGACGACGCAGACGGTCACGGCGGCCACGGTGCCCGGGTTCCTCCTGACCGGCGCCGACGGTGTCCCGGACGTGGGAACGCCGACCGGCGGTGCCGGCCAGTTCGGTCGGCCCGGATAGGAGCCCGGTGGTGGGCCCGGGTAGGAGCCCGGGTAGGAGCCCGGTGGTGGGCCCGGATAGGAGCCCGGTGGTGGCCCCGGGAAAGGGCCCGGGTACGGGCCCGGCACAGCGTGCGGCGGTGGGCCGGGGAATTGGTCCGGCGGCGGGCCCGGCACGGCGGTGGGCCGGGGTGCGTCGTCCGGTCCACCGGCCGGCGCGCCGTCACTCATGGTGCCTCCGGTGCATGGCCGCCGACCCGCTGTCCCTGGAGCATTCTGGCGACCCTAGGGATGGGTCATCGACTCGGGGCGTACCGCCTTGTCGAATTGCTCGCCGGTGAGCAGGCCCAGCTCGAGCGCCGCCTCGCGCAGCGTGGTGTTCTCCTTGTGGGACTTCTTGGCCACCTTGGCCGCATTGTCGTAGCCGATCAGCGGGTTGAGGGCGGTGACCAGCATCAGGGAGTTGTCCAGGTGCTGGCGGATCCGGACCTCATTGGGCTCCAGCCCGTCCACGCAGAACTCGGTGAACGTGCCGGCGGCGTCGGAGAGGAGCGCCACCGAGTGGAGGAAATTGTGGATGATCACGGGCTTGCACACGTTGAGCTCGAGGTTGCCCCGGCCACCAGCCATGGCGATCGCCGCATCGTTGCCATAGACCTGGATGCACACCATGATCATGGCCTCACACTGGGTCGGGTTGACCTTGCCCGGCATGATCGACGAGCCCGGCTCGTTCTCCGGCAGGTTCAGCTCGCCCAACCCGCTCCGCGGGCCCGAGCCGAGCCATCGGAGGTCGTCGGCGATCTTGAGCAACGAGGCGGCGAGGGTCCGCAGCGCCCCACTGGCCGCCACGAAGGCGTCGTGGGCCGCCAGTGCGGCGAACTTGTTCGGTGCGGTGACGAACGGCAGGCCCGTGAGCTCGGAGATCGCCTCGGCCACGCGGGTCCCGAACTCCGGGTGGGTGTTGAGCCCCGTCCCCACCGCCGTGCCTCCGGCCGCCAGTTCGTACAGGTCGCCGAGCGACTGCTGGAGTCGCTTGAGATCGGCGTCGAGTTGGGCCACGTAGCCCGAGAACTCCTGACCCAGCGTGAGGGGCACGGCGTCCATGAGATGCGTGCGGCCGATCTTGGTGATGCCGGCGAAATCCTTGGCCTTGGCGGCCAGGCTGTCGCGGAGATGGCGGACGGCCGGCAGCAGGCGGTGGGTGAGCTCCTCGACGGCGGCGATGTGCATGGCCGTCGGGAAGGTGTCGTTGGACGACTGGGACATGTTGACGTCGTCGTTGGGATGGACGGGGTCCTTCGACCCGAGGACGCCGCCGGCGATCTCGATGGCCCGGTTGGAGATGACCTCGTTGGCGTTCATGTTGGTCTGGGTGCCGCTGCCGGTCTGCCAGACGCTCAACGGGAAGTGGTCGTCGAGCAGTCCCTCGGAGACCTCCCGGGCCGCAGCGACGATCAATTCGGCCTTGTCGGCATCCAGCTTGCCCAGGTCGGCATTGACCCGGGCCGAGGCCTCTTTGAGCACGCCCACGGCCCGGATCAAGGGCCGCGGCATCCGGTCGTCCCCGATGGGGAAGTGGTGCAGCGACCGTGCCGTCTGAGCGCCCCAGTAGCGGTCGTCGGGCACCTCGATGCTGCCCATCGTGTCGGTTTCCGTACGGCTGGCGGTGGCCATGGCCGGCTCCTCTCGGTGTTGGATCCCCCCAACGATGCCGGGCGCCGACCCTAGTCCGCCCCACCGGGTCCGCGGTGCGCAGCCCGTCCCGGGGGCCTCAGTCCCAGAGTGCGAGGCCCTGGCGCGCCAGGACCCGGGCCTCCGTCACGTCCTCGGACCTCGGCCCGTCGCCCTCACCGGGTACCTCGAGGACCGCCGGGATCCCCCGGACGGCCGGGTGGCCGAGGAAGGCGGCCAGGCCGTCACCCCCGATCGTCCCCTCCCCCAGGTTCTCGTGGCGGTCCCGGTTGGCTCCGAATTCCACCTTGGAGTCATTCAGATGGAGGCACCGGAGCCGGTCCAGGCCCACGGTGGTGTCGACCAGCCGGACCGTGGCCTCGGCGCCCTCCTTGGTGGCGAAGGCGATCCCCGAGGCCCATAGGTGCTGGGTGTCGAGACAGACCCCGATGCGGTCGTCACCGTCGACGGCATCGATGATGGCCGCCAGCTCCTCGAACGTCCGTCCGACGGTGTCCCCGGCTCCGGCGGCGTTCTCGAGGAGGATGGGGCAGTGCCCCCCGTCGGTCCGGGGCCCCGGGGACGTCCCGTCGTCGACCGAGTCCAGCGCCTGACGCAACGAGGCGGCGATCGCCGGGAGCGCGGCGTCCAACCCGCTCCCCCGGTGGCTGCCCACATGGAGCACCAGACCGTCGGCGCCCAGCCCGTCGGCGACGGCCAGGTTGGCCTGCAGGCAGGCGTTCGACTTCTCGGCCAGCGCGGGGTCGGGGGACGCCAGGTTGATCAGGTAGGTGGCGTGACAGAAGGTCGCCGAGACCGACGGGTGCTCAGCCTGGGCGAGACGGTAGGCGTCGAGTACGTCGGGACCGTACTGGTTGGGCTTCCAGGCCCGGGGGCTCTGGGTGAAGATCTGCACCACGTCGGCCCCGATCGCCGCCCCGCGCTCCAGGGCGGGGACGAGTCCACCACCCGCCCGGACATGCGCTCCGATCAGCACGGACGCACCGTAGCAGCAGGTCCGGTCCGGATGGCCGGGTGTGGGGCGGCCGGGCGGGCGGAGACCTTCGGTGGGTCCGGCCGTGGTTCCCGCCGTGGTTCCCGACCCGGACGATTGGGCTCAGTTGCCCACCAGCGGCACGAGCGCCTCGCCGATCGACCGAACCCACGCCTCCCGGTCCCCCGCAGGTGGCCCATCCCCAGGCGCAGTCGGGTCACCGAGTTCGACGATCACCCCCTCCGCCCCGGCCTCGACAAGACCGGCCACCAGCGCCGTCGTCTCGACGGACGTCGGTCGTGGGACCGGACCGGTCCACAGGATGCCGGCATCGTCGGGCGGACGTCCGACCAGCGCACAGGCCGAATCGAGCAGCCGGCGGTAGCGTCGCACGGACCGGTCGTTTCCGGTGACGACCAGGGCATCACAGTGGCGACCGATCGACGCCGCCGGCAGCCGATCGGCGGCTCCGCGGCCCAGCACCAGGGGGATGCCGCCCCGGACGGGAGCCGGTCGGTTCATGGCCCCCCGGACCTGGTAGTGCGTCCCGGTGAATTCCGGCTCGTCCTCGGTGAAGAGCGCATCGACGAGCCCGACGAGCTCCTCGATCGGGGAGCCGGCACCGGCGGGGTCGTCTCCCGTGGCCGGGGCGATCCCAGCCAGGGCCCGGCCGTGCGAGATGACGTCCAGCGTCGTGATCTGCTTGGCTACCACCGACGGGTGTGGCGTCGCGGGAGTCACCACCGCTCCGAACTGCAATTCCCCCACGGCCGAAACCGAGGTCGAGGCCGAGGCCGAAATCGAGGCCGAGGCCAGCGCCCCGAGCAGCGTCAACGCCTCGAATTCCGGCTCGTCCACCGCCAACGCCGAGGCGGCTCCCGGACGTGTCGCCAGTCCGACCGGGCCGACGCCGGTCCACGGGGAGGGATCACCGGAAGCACCGAGGTACCAGACGGCACCGAATCCGGACTCCTCCGCCGCGCCCACCAGATGCGCCAGGACGGGGTACGTCGAGCCCGGTCGACCGATCGGCACCCGTTCGACCGGCAGGCGGAGACCCAGGTGCCGCATCGTGCCCCACAGGTGGCGTCGCTCCACCGTCCAAGGGTACCTGTGCCATGCCCGGTCGGATGATGGTGCTGCACTGACCAGCCACCCCGGTGGGTAACCGACGGGTGCCGCCGACCGGATGTGACGATCCTGCAGACGGACTGTCTTCCGACCCCGGCACGAATATGATCTGTACAGAGCCCACGTGGGGACACGGGCCGGACGGATCGGGGGCGACGGCGATGCGGAATTCGAGACGAAGTGCCATTCCCTCTGGCCGTCCGGACCGACACCGGACCGACTCCGGTCTCTCGATGGTGCTCACGGCCCTCTCCCTGTTGGTCACGGCGGTGTTGACGGTCCTCCTCCTCAGCACCTTCCTCAGCGGTAGCGGCAACGACGCGCAGGACAACATCAACAACGCCCCGGGGATCGGCCTGGCGCGGAACCTCCAGGCACAACAGGCGCTCCAGGGCGCCTTATCGTCGGCGACGTCGGCCGCCGCCGCTGGTGGCGGGTTCGCTTCGGTCACGGCTGCCACCCTCCAGGCCGACAATTCTTCCCTCACCTTCGTGGAAGGTGGCCCGACGACCAACTGGACGACGGTGAGCGTGGCCACGTCGACGGTCACGCCGGCTGGCGCTCCGTCCGACAGTGACGGTTTCTCAGGAGTCGACCCCGACTCGGGTGCCGACGCCACTCCCGGCGGGCAGAGCGGCGGAAGCGGGTCGATCACCCTCGCGGCCATGGCATCGGGCACCTGCTGGCTCATCTGGTCCTCGGGGTCCGGGCAGACGCTGTACGGCGCCCAGACCGGCCTGACGAGTTGCACGGCCCCGGTGTTCAATTCGGCGCCCCAACCCGGACCGGTGTCGTCGGGGGCCATCGGATGGCAGCGCGAGAGCTTCCCCTCGGCACTGTGACGCCGTACTGCCGGATTGGACCGTCCGGTCGCCCAGGACCAGACAGCTCCGGCCCGGGCCTACGGGGCAGAAAGGCCTTGGTTCGATGCTGATCATCTTCGGAACGCGCCGCATGCGCAAACAACTCGGAGTGGTGCTCATGATGTGCGCCCGGTGCCACCGACCGTGTGCCCAGACCATCGTGAAGATCCACACGTGGTTCACGCTCTTCTTCATCCCGATCTTCCCGTTCAGCACCAAGTACTTCACCGTGTGCTCGATGTGTGGTGGGGCGATGTCGGTCGAGCACTCGGAGGCCGAGCACCTCGTCGAGGCGGCCGCCGGTCAGGCCCAGCAGCCGGCGAGGATGACCCCCGACGGGCCGATCACCCCGTACGGACAGCCACTTGCCCCACCGGCGAGCCAGGTTCCCCTGCAGTCGCCGACCGGCGCCACCGGCGCCACCGACACCACCAGTGGGTTCCCCCCGATGCCTCCTATCGGCGTACCGCTCACGCCGACGTTGCCGCCCGCCGCCCAGCCGTACGGCCAACCGCCCGCCGCCCCACCGTACGGCCAACCGCCCGCCGCCCCACCGTACGGCCAACCGCCCGCCGCCCCACCGTACGGCCAACCGCCCGCCGCCCCACCGTACGGCCAACAGACACCACCCCAGACGCCACCCGCATCGGATCGGTTGCCACCCTTTCCGCCGCTCACGTGAGCTGGACGCCCACCTGAGCTGTCCCTGGCCCGCCCGGCGTCATCGACATCGAGACCACCAACCGGGGCCCGCCCGGAGCTGTCCCCGGGACACCAGACGGTTACCTGCACCGGCGACCTCGGCCAGGCTCAGACCGGTCCGGGTGAGCACCGCCTCGACCGACGTCGGCGTGTCCTCGATCGCCTCGAGTACGGCCCGATCCACTGGCTCGATCGGCTCGATCGCCTCGAGTACGGCCCGGTCCACCGGCTCCACCGGCTCCACCGGCTCCACCGGCTCCACCGGCTCCACCGGTTCGACCGGCTCGACCGGGAGGTCGGCGTCCGACCGGGGGGCTGCCGGCGGCGCCGTCGGTGATTGCCGTCGCCGCGCCGTCGCCCGACCCGCTGAGGTCCTCCCACGGGCCGCCACGAGCGTTGCCGTCCGTGGGGCAGGTAGCGGCGGGTCCGATCCGGCCCGGGCCAGCGAGACCGCCACGAGCACGTCGTCCACGTCCCGGACGGGCGTGCAGCCGTCCACGAGCAGGCCGTTGGTCCCGTAGGAGGCCGGGCTCCGCACGGATCCGGGGACCGCACAGACCGGGATCCCCCGGCGGGCCGCGGCCTCGACGGTGTGCATCGATCCGCCGCCTGCGAAACACTCGACCACGACGACGACATCGGCCAGGGCCGCGATGATGCGGTTCCGGGCGGGGAAGATCCCCCGGCGGGGCGTCGTCCCGAGGGCGGCCTCGGAGAGGATGACCCCGCGTCGGGCCACCTCGGACCACAGAGCGGCGTTGGCCGTCGGGTACACGACATCGAGCCCCGTCCCGGCCACGGCCACCGGTGGGGCCGATCCGTCACGTCCGGCCCGCACCACGCCGGCATGGGCGGCCCCGTCGATCCCGATGGCCAGTCCGGACACGACGCCGACGCCGGCGTCGGCCAGGTCCCGTCCGAGGTCGGCGGCCACCTGTCGGCCGTAGGCCGTCGCCGACCGGGTACCCACGAGGGCCACCCGCCGACGGTCGTCGATGACCTCGGGGGAGCCGAGCGCGAAGAGGACGGCGGGGGCCCCACGGTCCCCGTCCAGGGCCCGCGGGTAGTCGTCATCGCCGTGTACGAGGATGCGGACGCCCGCCGCGTCGTACCGGTCCCCCGCACCCGAGGGGTCCGTGGCACGGGCCGCGGCCCGGAACCTACGGGTGGCGTCCCCCGGGTGGTCGCCGTCGGCGAGCGCCCGCCAGGCATCGACCGGTCCGATGCCGTCCAGCACCTTGGCCAGGCGCACCGGGGTCATCCCCGGCAACCCGACGAGTGCCGCGGCGTGGGCGCGGTGGCTGCCGATCGACATCACGACACCCCGAGCAGGAGCTCGCGGTTGCTCCGCAGGAGGAGTGCCTCGTGCACGTGCCGTGCGTCCACGAGCGCCCCGGGGTCCCCACCGGAGGCGGCCCCGTGGTCCAGATCGGCGATCGTCCGGGCGATCCGCCGGACCCGGTGGAGGCCCCGGGCCGACAGGTTCCCGGCCCGGACGTTCAGGTCGAGGAGCTCGGCCGCCTCGGGGGTGACCGGAGCCGTCCGGTCCAGCCCCGACCCCGGGAGCTCGGCGTTCACCGTGTACCCCCGGAGCGAGGCAAGTCGGCGGGCCGACCGCACACGACCGGCCACCACCCTGCTGGCCTCACCCGGCGAGGCATCTGCGAGCTCCTCGGCCGTGGGGCGCTCCACGCAGACGGCGAGATCGAACCGGTCGAGCAAAGGGGCCGACAGTCGACGCGTGTACCGGGCCCGTGCCGCCGGTGAGCACCGGCACCGGCCGGGAATCGTCCCCTCACCGCAGGGGCACGGGTTCATGGCACCGACGAGGAGGAGCCGGGCCGGAAGGGTGGCGCTCCCCCGGGCCCGGCTCACCCGGACGACCCCCTCCTCCAAGGGCTGACGCAGTGCGTCGAGGATCGCCACGGGGAACTCGCCCAGTTCATCGAGGAACAGGACACCACCGTGGGCCAGGCTGATCTCGCCCGGCCGGAGGGCGTTCGAACCCCCGCCGATCATCGACACCGCCGATGCGCCGTGGTGGGGGGACCGGAAGGGCGGTCGGTCGATCAACCCTCCCGGTGGGAGCGGGATCCCCGCCGCCGAGTGCACCTTCGACACCTCGAGGGCGACGGACCGGGCCAGTGGGGGAAGGATCCCGGGGAGGCGGGTGGCCAACATGGTCTTCCCTGCCCCCGGAGGACCGACCAGCAGGAGGTGGTGCCCACCGGCGGCGGCCACCTCCAGCGCACGGCGGGCGACCAGTTGCCCTCGGACGTCGGCCAGGTCCCCGGTCGGGGGACCGACGGCCCACGGCGAAGCATCGGACCAGCCCACACCGGTGCCCCGGCCCCGGTCCTCTCCGACGGCCCCGCCGCCCCGGCCGGCCGCAACAGCCCGTGGGGATGTCCGGGCGGGCCAGGTCCTCCGACCCCGGAGGCAGTCCACCACCAGCCGGAGGGTCGGGGCGGACCGGACCTCGGCACACCCGGGGAGCCGCGCCTCTTCGGCGTCGGCATCGGCCACGACCACCACGGACCCGGCCAGCGTCTCGGCCAGGACGACCGCTCCGGGCACGCCCCGTAGGGCGCCGTCGAGCCCGAGCTCGCCGACGAACGCCATCCCGTCGATGGCCGCCGGGTCGATCTCCCCGGAGGCCACGAGCACGCCGACGGCGATCGGGAGATCGAGCCCCGCCCCCGTCTTCTTCATGCCGGAGGGCGCCAGGTTCACGGTCACCCGCCGCAACGGCCAGGTGAGCCCACTGGAGAGGAGCGCCGCCCGCACCCGGTCCCGTGACTCGCGCACCGCGGCGTCGGGCAGACCGACCACCGTGAACCCGGGTAGCCCGTTCGACACGTGGACCTCGACCGAGACCGGTCGCCCTTCGACACCGACGACCACTGCTGAGGAGATCATGGCGATCATGACAGCCCCTTCGACTCGTCAGACGGCGAGGCGCGGCGTCCGGCCGCACAGCACCGTCGAAAACGGATGACGGAGGACCTGTCCGCCACGGCGGAGGGTGCTCGATACTGGTGGGGACCGACCGTAGACGGGGGGTGTGACCGTCGGGTGGGAACCGGCCCGGTCGGCCCCGTCGGCCCGTCGGCCCGGTCGGCCCCGTCGGCCCGGTCGGCCCCGTCGGCCAAGGTCCCGGACTGAGCCGGGAGCTCCGAGCGCTCGGTGCTCAGCGACCCTCGAAGCGCGGCTCCCGCTTCTGGGTGAAGGCCAGGAGGGCCTCGGCGGTGTCGGCCGAACCGAAATTGAAGGCCTGCGAACGCGACTCGTTCTCCAGGGCTTCGTCCATCGAGACGGCGAACGACTGGTTCAGGAGGGACTTGGTCAGCGAGAGGGCGAGGGGTGGGCCCTGGGCCAGTCGCCCGGCCCACTCGTCGACCACCGCGTCCAGGTCCGCTGCCGGCACCACCCGGTTCACCAGACCGAAGGACGCCGCCTCTTCGGCACTCAGGATGTCGGCGAAGAAGGCCAGCTCCTTTGCCTTGTGGAGGCCGATGAGGCGGGGCAGGAGCCAGGACGCGCCGAAGTCCACCGACAGGCCCCGCTTGGAGAAGATCTGGGAGAACCGGGCCGTCTCCGACGCCACCACCAGGTCGCAGCCGATGGCCATGCTCATCCCGGCACCGGCGGCGATCCCCCCGACCTTGGCGATGGTCGGCTTGGGAATGCGGTGGAGGCGGAGCGCCACATCGCCCAGTGCCCGCATCTGCACCAGAAAGGGGTCCCCCGCCCGGCCGGCCACATTGCTGGCGTCACCGAGGTCGGCCCCGGAGCAGAAGGCGTCGCCAGCGCCGGTCAGGACGACCACTCGGACGTCCCGGTCCGCCGCCACATCGTCGAACGTCTCGAGCAACTCCCGCCACATGGTGCCGTTGGCGGCGTTCTTCCGGGCGGGTCGGTTCATCGTGATCGTCACCACGCCGTCGGCCCGGTCGATCAGGAGAGTTTCGAGTGTCGTCGACATGGCCGACACCCTAGAAGATGGGGCCGCTCCCCCACCACGAAGATGCGCGTCACACCCCCCTGCCATGCTGGCCCCATGGTTCTGGCGGACTCATCCGGTGACGCTCCGGGCACGGGGTCGGACGGTGCGGCGGTCGAGGCGGCGGGTGCTCCGCCTGCCCCGGGCCGGCC
>Ga0302202_10001114_pt1 | contig 33883 bp, 27 predicted proteins | sample II_Bog_N3_3_FD_194579 | JGI IMG/M metagenome (GOLD analysis project Ga0302202, IMG submission 194579) | Peat permafrost microbial communities from Stordalen Mire near Abisko, Sweden - II_Bog_N3_3 | ecosystem: Environmental > Terrestrial > Soil > Wetlands > Peat | place: Sweden: Abisko...
CGCACCGCCCCACCGCTGGTCGCCGACCTGGCCCCCGGCCGGCCCGTCCATGCCGACACCTGGTCGCACCTGCTGGCCGCCCACGGCGTGCGGACCGTCTCGGTGCGCACCGGCGGTGAGGACCGCCGGCTCGAACGGGTCGACGGGACGTCGGACGGCGCCGAGGTGGTCAATGCCGCCGTCGACCTGGTGAACGAGCTGCTGGCCGGCCCGTCCGAGTTCGTCCTCGTGGCGGCGCGGGAGCGGTGACGGCGGCCCGCCGTGGGCCGGGGTCGGTCCGGTGAGGCTCACCTTCGTCACCCCCCGGTACGGCACCGAGGTGATCGGCGGGGCGGAGACGGCCGCCCGCATGCTGGCCGAGCGGTTGGGACGCCATCCCGGCTGGGACGTGGACGTCCTCACCAGCTGCTCGTTGGACCACCTGACCTGGGAGAACACCGAGCCGGCCGGGACGACGTCGCTCAACGGGGTGACCGTCCACCGGTTCCCCACGGCCAGCCGGCGGCTCCTCGAGTACTTCGCCCTCGATGGTCGGCTCCGGGTCTCTCCGGCCACGGCCACCCTCGAGCAGTCGCGACGCTGGGTGTCGTTGAACGGGCCGATGTGCCCGGACCTGGTCGACGCCGTCGCCGGGTCCGACGCCGACGTGATCGCCTTCTATCCGTACCTCTTCGCCACCACCGTGGACGGCGCCGCGGTGGCCCGGGTCCCCACGGTGATGCACCCCGCCGCCCACGACGAGGCAGCGCTGTACCTGCGGGCCTTCCGGGACTGCTTCCGGTCCATGGACGGGTTCGTCTACCACACGCAGGCCGAGCGGGCCCTGGTCGAACAGGTCTTCTCGGTGGGGGCCCATCCGCAGGTCGTGCTGGGCCTCGGGGTCAACGATCCGGCCGGGGACGGGCGGGCCGGTGGCGACCTCCTGGGTATCGGTGACCGGCCCTACCTCTGCTACCTCGGCCGGGTGGACGAGCACAAGGGGTGCACCATGCTGGCGGAGTTCTTCGCCCGCTACAAGGAGCGGCATCCCGGCGACCTGGCCCTGGCCATGGTCGGTCCGGTGTCGGCGGAGCCGCCCGACCACCCTGACATCGTGGTGACGGGCACGGTCTCCGAGGCCGACAAGTGGGACATCCTGCGCGACGCCCGGGTGATGGTGTCACCCTCGGCCTACGAATCCTTCTCGCTGGTGGTCCTCGAAGCCTGGACGGTCGGGGTGCCGGTGCTGGTCAACGCCACCTGCGCTGCCACCATGGAGCACGCCCGCCGGTCGGGCGGAGGGTTGTGGTTCGGGTCGTACCGGTCGTTCGAGGCCACGGTCGACCGACTGGCGTCGGACGCCCGCTTCCGCGCCGATCTGGCCGAGGCGGGCCGGCTGTACACCGAACGGTTCTACCGGTGGGACTCGATCATCGAGCGTTACGGCGCCTTCCTCCGGTCGGTGGTCGCCCGGGGGCACAAGGAGAACGCCGGGGCGCGGCCGCTTCCGTTGATCACGGCGGGCGCGGCCTACGAGCGGGGAGCCTGAGATGGGTGTGCGGGACGGCGCAGGGGACGGGGAGGGAGGCGGCACGGCGGACGGTGCCGGGCCCACCGACGACGGCACCTCTGCCGGGCCCACGGTCGACGGGCTGCCCGGCGGGCTCACGCCGATCGAGGAGCAGCTGCTGGCGGCCTTCCGGAGCCTGGCTCCCCAGGACAACCTCCAGTGGGGGTTCGACGACGCCATGCGCCGGCTCTCGGAGCCCCGTCCTATCGAGGAGACCGTCGGGGTGTGGGAGGGCCTCCCCCCCGAGCTGTGGCAGCGGGGCCGGGCCGGTCAGGTGGGGGAGCGGATCGCCGGTCGGCCGACCAACGCCGTGGCCCGCATCCTGGCCGAGGACGCCCGCCGGGTGACCGCCGCCGCGGTGGAGGCGGCCAGCCGGACGGCGTGGGACGGGCTCCGGTACCTGGCGGCCCGGGTCGAACTGCTCGAGGGGCGGGCCGCCGGGGCCACGTCGGTCGTCCGGGACCTGGAGGCCCTGGCGCCGGTGCCGGACCTCGGGGAGGTCACGGCCACGCTGGGATCGTGGTTCCGCTCCACCGACACCAGCCGGCCGGTCTTCCACGGTGACTGCGGGGACGGCGGCCTGCTGGCCGCCCTGGCCGCCCGGGGCTTCGACACCGACGGCGCCGAACCCGATGCGGCGACCGTGTGGCGCACGTCGGAGGCCGGCGGGGGCGGTGGCTCCGGCGGGGGCGCCGGCACCGACGGCCGGGACGCCGCCGGTCCGTCGCCCCTGCGGCTCTCGACGACGATCGGGGCACTCGGCCATCTGGAGGACGGGAGCCTGTCGGGTGTGGTCCTGAGCGGCTGCATCGACCGGGCCGACGTGGCCGGCAGCCTGGTGCTGCTGGCCGAGGCCGTCCGGGTGGCCGGACCCGGGGCGACCGTGGCCGTCCTGGCCATGGACGGCGCCGCCTGGGACGCCGGCTGCACCCCGCCGGCCCGGGACCTCCTGCCGGGTCGCCCGCTGCACCCCGAGACCTGGCTGCTGCTGCTGGAGCGGTCGGGGATCGAGGCGCTCGAGTGGACCCGTCCGTCCGACGGCACCGTCCACGTCGTCGCCGGGACGAGATCGTCATGACCGGGATCCACCAGTTCGTCCCGGTGCTGCTGCGCAACGATGCCGTGGGCGAGCACACCCTCGCCGTGCGGGACCTCCTCCGCCGGGCGGGGTTCGAGTCGAGGATCTACAGCGAGACCCCCGTTGCCGCCACCCGGGACGAGGCCCGGCCCTTCCGGGAGTACGAGGCCGACGCCCGGCCCGGTGACGTGCTCGTCTACCAGTTCGCCACCCGGTCGGGCATCGCCGACTGGCTGCTGGGGCGGCCGGAGCCGCTGGTGGTGAACTACCACAGCGTGACGCCGCCGGATTCGTTCGCGTCGTGGAACAACGGGAGCGCCCGGCTCCAGGTGGCGTGCCTCGACGAGCTCGCCCGCCTGGCGCCACGCGCCGTACTGGGGATCGCCGTGTCGGAGTTCGACGGCCGTGAGCTCCGGGCGGCCGGTTGTGCGGCCACCACGGTCATCCCGGTGGTGACCGTGCCGGGCGACCCGGTCCCGGCCGATGAGGGATTCGCCGCCCGGCTCCGGGGACCCTGGCCGGCGGTCGCCGGCGCCGGCGACGCGGCACCGGGGGCCCTGTGGCTCTCGGTGGGCCGGTTGGCCCCGAACAAGGCCCACCAGGACGCCGTCGCCGCACTGTTCCTCGAGAGGATGACCGGCGACCCCGACGCCCGTCTGGTCATCGTGGGCTCCGTGTCGGAGCGCAATTACGCCGGTGCGCTCCGGCGGTACGTCTCGTGGCTGGGGCTCGACCGGGCCGTCCGCTTCCTCACGGGACTGACGGCAGGGGAGCTGTCCGCCTGCTACCAGGCGGCCGACGTGCTGGTCATGCTGTCCGACCACGAGGGCTTCGGGGTCCCGTTGGTCGAGGCCATGCACCACGGGCTCCCCGTGGTGGCCTATGCCGCCGGAGCCGTCCCCGAGGTGCTCGGGGAGGCGGGGCTGCTCCTGGCCGACAAGTCCCCGGGCCACGTGGCCACCGAGGTCCACCGGGTGCTCGGCGACCCGGAGCTGCGGGCCCGGCTGGCCTCGGCCGTCCCTGGTCAGCTGGCCCGCCTCGACGTGGCCTCGGCGGCGGAAGCGCTGGTCGGGGCGTTACGGGGGGTCGCCGGGGCCCGACCGGTGGTGGGAACCCCGTGACGGCCCGCCCGGTGGCCGACGGAACGCCCTGCCGGCGACCGGGACGGTCCCTGCCCCGGGGCCGGGCCTGCGCCGGGAACGGGCAGTGAGCAAGTAGACTTTTCCGCCATGGACGACCCCCGCTTCGACCCCCTCCGCACGCCCGCGCCGTTCCGCATGTCGCTCGACGGTGACGGTGACCGCACCGGCGGGGCGCGGAGCCAGTTCGGGGGTGACCTCGGGACGGACGTCGACATCTTCCGCCGGCTGCTGAAGGAGCGGATCGTCTTCATCGGCTCGGCCATCGACCAGAACACGGCGAACCTGGTGTGCTCCCAGCTGATCCTGCTCGAGTCGGAGGACCGGGAGAAGGACATCTCGGTGTACATCAACTCGCCGGGCGGATCGGTCACCGACGGCCTGGCCATCTACGACACCATGCAGTACGTGAAGTGCGACATCCGCACGATCTGCGTCGGGCTGGCCGCCTCGATGGGCCAGTTCCTGTTGAGCTCGGGCACGCCGGGGAAGCGCCTGGCCCTTCCCCACAGCCGGATCCTGATGCACCAGCCCTCCGGAGCCATGCAGGGGCAGGCCTCCGACATCGCCATCCAGGCCGAGCAGATCATCTACCTGAAGCGCATGATGGCCGAGCGCATCGCCTTCCACACGGGCCAGACGGTCGAGCGCATCGAGGCCGACTCGGACCGCGACCGGTGGTTCACCGCCGAGGAGGCCCTCGAGTACGGGTTCATCGACCAGGTGATCCAGCAGGCAGGCCTCGACGCCGCGGCAGCATCGGGTGGGGCCACAGCCAAGTGAGCGTTCGCGAGGTGCAGCACGCACCCGACGAACCCGATCCGATACGCAACATCGGGGGCGGGACGCGCTTCGTCCCGGGGAGCAACAGTCGGCAGATCACCGTGGTCAACGGCAAGGTCCAACTGGGCCAGCGCCTGAAGGACCTCTGGCGCAACCGCGACCTCCTGGTGCTGCTGACCCGCAGCGAACTGAAGATCAAGTACAAGAACTCGGTGCTCGGCTACCTGTGGTCGATGCTCAACCCGGCCCTGGTGCTGACCATCTACTTCATGGTCTTCAAGATCATCAGCAAGAACAACCAGCCCGACTTCGCCATCTGGCTGTTCGCCGGCCTGCTGGTGTGGAACCTGTACAACAACGCCGCCATGTCGTCGACCACGGTGGTGGTGGGCAAGGCCGGCATCATCAAGAAGGTGGCCTTCCCCCGCGAGCTGCTGGCGCTCTCCACCGTGGGTGTGGCCATCGTGCTGTTCAGCATCCAGGTCGTGGTCCTCATCCTGGCGCTGGCCATCTTCGGCATCACCCCCGACTTCCACCTGATCTACCTCATCCCGCTGGCCCTCGTCGCCCTGATCGTCTTCACCAGCGCCATGTCGATCTTCCTGTCGGCGGTCAACGTCTACCTCCGCGACACGCAGCACCTCACCGAGGTGCTGCTCATGGCCTGGTTCTGGGCCACGCCCATCGTCTACACGTACGGCATGATCTCGCGTGAGCTGGCGACCCATCCGAGCGTCTCGTGGCTCAAGTACGTGTACCTGGCCAATCCCATCACGCCGATCGTGATGTCCTTCCAACGGGTCATCTACGGACGGACCGAGTACACCTACCGGCCCCCCAAGACACCTCCCCACGTCTATGTCGCGCCCACCGTGGTGCTCCCGAATTGGGGCGGCGGGTTTTACGCCCTGCTCCTGGGGGTCGTCCTGGTGGTCAGCATCGGGCTGTTCCTGCTGGCGCTGATCGTCTTCGGACGGCTCGAGGGCAATTTCGCGGAGGAGCTGTAGCCCATGAGCGTGGCCATCGACATCCGGAACATCTCCAAGCAGTTCCGTCTCTACAACGAGAAGCACACGTCGCTGAAGGAGCGGGTCATCCACGGCGGCAAGATGCCCTTCGTGCCCTTCTGGGCCCTGGACGACGTGTCGGTGGAGATCAACGAGGGCGAGACCTTCGGGATCCTCGGACGGAACGGCTGCGGCAAGTCGACGCTCCTCAAGTGCATTGCCGGCATCCTGAAGCCCACGTCGGGGGAGATCCGGGTGCGGGGCAGCCTGGCCGCCATGCTGGAGCTGGGCGCCGGGTTCCAGCCCGAGCTGTCGGGACGGGACAACATCTTCCTCAACGGCTCGCTGCTCGGCCTGTCCCGGGCGGAGATCCAACGCCGGTTCGACGACATCGTGGCCTTCGCCGAGCTCGAGGAGTTCATCGACAACCAGGTGAAGTTCTACTCGTCGGGCATGTACGTCCGTCTGGGCTTCGCCGTGGCCGTCAACGTGGAGCCCGACGTCCTGCTGGTGGACGAGGTACTGGCCGTGGGTGACGCGGCGTTCCAACGCAAGTGCCTCGACCACGTCCGCAAGTTCCAGAACGAAGGCCGGACCATCGTCGTGGTCAGCCACGGGACCGACGCCATCCGCCAGAACTGCGGTCGGGTCATGGTGATGAACCACGGCAAGGTCATCACCGTCGACGAGCCGGGCGAGGGGATCCGCGTGTACCTGGCCGACCTGCTCGGCGTGGGGACGCTCGAGCACTCGGACTCCGGTGGGATCGCCGGCAATGTGTTCTCCATCGGGACGGTGCAGGCCGAGCACGCCGGGAGCGGCACGCGGTTGCACCTGCTGCCGGGCGAGGCGCTCACCGTGACCGCCGACCTCGACAGCCTGGCCGCCGTCAACAACGCCATGGCCACCATCGCCATCCACGACGACAAGGGCGAGCTGGTCTTCGCCTCCGACCCCGACGACCCCATCTGCCAGATGGAGGTGCCCGAAGGCGGTGGGGTCATGCGGTTCTACTTCCCCGAGGTCCCGCTCCTCGACGGCACCTACTCGGTGAGCGTGGGGATCCGCAGCCTCACCGAGACGGCCATCTTCGACTGGAAGGACCAGGTGGCGACCTTCGAGGTGGTGAACCCGGGCCGCACCACCGGCCGGGTCCGCCTGCCCATGGACGTGAGCTTCCGACTGCGGTCGTCCGGGCACACCGGCGAGGTCCCGGCCATCGGGGGGCTGAGCATCGGTGGGCTCATCGGGGCACCGGTGGCGGAGGACTTCCTGACGTGACCACCCGCCGGATTGACCAGGTGATCCCCTCCCTGGCCAGCCGGGACGCCATCGGAGGACACGTCGTGCAGTTGCGGGACCTCCTGCGGTCCCGGGGCTTCGCCTCGGACATCTACTACGGCAACGCCACCCCGGACCGCCTGGACCACGGGTATCCCATCGAGCGCATCGGCGACCGGCCGTCGGCCGGACGGGTGCTGCTCTACCAGCTGTCCATCGGCAGCGGGGTGGCCGACATCTTCCGCGACCGCCCCGAGCGGAAGTTCGTGAACTACCACAACATCACCCCGGCCGGGCTGCTGGAGGACTGGATCCCCGCCGTCGGCGACGAGGTGCGCCTGGGCCGGGCCCAGATGGAGACCCTGGCCCCCCTGATCGAGTTCGCCGTGGCGGACTCCCGGTACAACGAGGAGGAGCTCCGGGCGCTGGGCTACCGTTCGACGCTGACCGTGCCGTTGCTGCTCGACCTCGAGGGGTTCGCCGGCCGCCCCGACCCGGTGCTGGCTGCCCGGCTGGCCTCCGAACGGGCCGACGGGGGCACCAGCTTCCTGTTCGTGGGCAAGGTGTCCCCCCACAAGGGCCAGCACGACCTGGTCAAGGCCCTGGCCGCCTACCGGCGGCTGTACGACCCCCGGGCCCGCCTGCGCCTGGTCGGGGGGGCCATCAGCGACAACTACCGCGTGGCCCTCGAGCGGTTCATCGACGAGCTGGGGCTGTCCGACGCCGTCGAGATCGCCGGCTCGGTGACCCACGAGGAGCTCATCGCCTACTACGGGGCGGCCGACGCCTTCGTGTGCCTCTCCGACCACGAGGGGTTCTGTGTGCCCCTCCTCGAGGCCATGTACCACCGGGTGCCCATCGTGACCTGGGAGTTCACCGCCGTGCCCGAGACCGTCGGTGCGGCCGGGCTGGTGCTGGCCGACAAGCGGCCGGCCCGGGTGGCCGCGGCCATCCACCGGGTGGTCGGGGACGCCGAGCTGCGGGCGGCCCTGGCTGCCGCGCAGTCGGAGCGGGTGGCGGCGTTCGCCTTGCCGTCGGTCCAGGAGCGGTTCGCCTCGGCCCTCGAGGAGGCCTACGCGGCGGGCCCGGGGTCAGATCCCTGAACCGAGCGGCCTCGGCCCGGCGGTGGTCACCACCGGAGTGCCGAGGAGGGTGACGCCGGGGAGGATCCGCCACACGCCGTAGCCGGCGATGGGCAGGGGCGGGTCGAGCGGGAGGGCGTAGCCCTCGTCGGCCAGGGTGGCCAGTCCGGGCAGCGCCCCCGAGGCGATGAGGATCACCGAGCCCCCGGGGGCCACCGCCACCGAGCGGCCAGGTGCGTAGTAGAGGGTCCCCCCGAGCTCGTTGTACTGGTACTGGCCCGGGGCGAGCAGGGCCACCCGGGCGCCGGGCATGGCCCAGCCGGCGTTGCGGTACCAGTACCCGCCGCCGTCGAAGGTGTCCATGACCACGACGTCGCGGCCGTCGTCGACCGAGGGCCCGAGGGCCACCAGGGCCGCGTCCACCTGGTCGGCGGTCCGGATGGTGGCGGCCACGGTCGGGTACGGGGCCTGGTACCGCGGCTGCTGCAGCCACAGGCCGCCGTCGGCCCGCACGTACCGCATGGGCAGGACGCCAGTCGACGACACGAATTCCGTGGCGCCGGCCACGGCGATGGCCCCCACCAGCACCGTCGCCACGACGGCCCAGACCGGGGAGAACCGGCGGGCCGGCCGGGACCGACGGGTGGAGTGCCGCCCGTGGGAGCCCCGGGGACGGCCGCGGACCAGCGCGGCGACCGGCAACAGGCACAGCATGATCGCCGCGGGGAGGTAGGCCAGGAGGTAGCCCCCCTTGGCGAACTGCACCAGGGCCACGATGGCCGCCGGGGGGACGACGGCGATGACCAGGATGCACGGGGCCGACTGGTACCACGGTCGGACCCACGGTGGGGTGGCCACCGCGGTCAGGTTGTCGCCACCGCCGTTGCCGCCACCCCCATCGCCTCCGCCTCCGCCTCCGGCCGGGCCCCGGGTCAGCCGACGGAGCCCCAGGGCCACGCCGGCCAGGGCGGCGAGGAGCACCAACGGCGCCAAGGCGAGCGTGGTGAAGGCGGCGAACACCCCGAGGTTGTTGGCCGCCTGGGGGGCGTGGTCGAGGATGGACGTCGTCCGGGCGGCGCCCACGGACTCCGCCCGGGTGGCGTGGAGCCAGGCACCGAACCCGCCGGGTTGCTGGGCCACCATCGGAACGAACCAGACGGCCACGCCGGCCGCACCGGCCGCCACCGTGGCCAGGGCCCGCTGCCAGGTGCGGGTCGAGACGACCACCGGCACCAGCACGAGGAGGGCGAACGCCTCGACCATCGACTGGCGGAACCCGGCGAGCAGTCCCAGCGCGGCGAACGCCGCCACGCCGTGCCAGCTCCCGGGCCGGGCCCGCCAGGCCAGGATGATCAGGAGGCAGCACGCCAGGAGGTCGAACGAGTACGTGGCCACCATGGAGCCGGTGAACCACACGAACGGCGAGGTGGCCACCAGCACGCCGGTGGCCGTGCCCATCCACCAGCCACCGAGGTCACGACCGGCCACCACGGCCAGTCCGGCCCCGACGGCGGAGGCCACCGCGGCCACGAGGACCAGGCTGGTGATGGTGCCACGGCCGCCGACCGCCGACACCAGGCGTCCGGCCTCGACGTAGAGCCAGTACCCCGGGGGCTGGGGCCGACCGTGGGTGACGTCGAAGTGCTGGACCCCGGCGGCGTACTGCGAGGAATCCCAGTCGGTCGGGCCGGTGGCCGCGGTGAGCATGCGCAGGACGAACGTGGTGATCCCGATGATCCACGGGGTGGGGTCGGACAAGGCCCGTCGCCGGGTTGCGGGGGCCGAGCCGGCGGTGGGGGCGTGGCGGGGCGAGCCGCTCCTCCGTGGCTGCGGGTCGTCGGCGTCGAGCGTGCGTCGGGCCCTGTGCCCGGGCGGTGTGACCGGCTCCGGAGCGGAGAGGACCGACGTCTCCCCAGGGGCGAGCGTCACGGGTCCAGGGTACGGCACCCCTGTCGCCGGGTGGTCGATGCCGCGCCCCACCGTCGTACGCTGTCGTGGTGCCGTCCCGACCGATGACCGTGGCCCTCGACGAGCTCAGTTCCCGCGACCCGGTGGTGGCCGGACTGGTGGCCCGGCACGGTCGGCCGCAGTTCCCGGCCCGGGCCCACGGGTCGGCCCGCTTCGAGTCCCTGGCCCGGTCCATCGTCTTTCAGCAGCTGGCCGGCAACGCCGCCACGGCGATCCACCGGCGGCTGGTGGAGGGGCTGGGTGGCGAGGTCACGCCCGAGGCGATCCTGGCGTGCGGTCCGGAGGGGCTCCGGGCCTTCGGTCTCAGCGGTGCCAAGGCCGCCGCCCTGACCGACCTGGCGTCGAAGGTGGCCGACGGGAAGGTGTCGTTCGCCAGGATCGGGCGGTTGTCCGACGCCGAGGTGGTCGAGCACCTGGTGCAGGTCCGGGGGGTCGGTCCGTGGACGGCTGAGATGTTCCTGATGTTCACCCTCCGTCGCCCCGACGTGTGGCCCACCGGTGACTACGGCGTCCGGGCCGGGTATGCCGCGGCCTGGGGTCTGGCGGCCATGCCGTCCCCCCGCGAGCTCGAGGCGCTCGGTGAGCGGTTCCGGCCCCACCGCAGCCTGGTGGCCTGGTACTGCTGGCGGGCGGCCGAGGACCGGAGGTCCGACGGGGCCTGATCCCCGGGCGTGGCGGACCATGTCCGGCGGCACCTGACCGCGCCGCGTGATCCGGTGGGCGGCGACCGGTGAGGCACCATCGCCGGGTCGGATGGCCGTAGTCTTCGGTGCGATGACGCCAGAGGAGGAGCCACTGAGCACGGTGACGGTCACGGCGGCCACCGCCCCGGCGGTGGACCCGGCGGTGGACCTGGCGGTGGACCTGGCGGTGGACCCGGCGGCGGACCTGACGACGACGGACCCGGCGGCGGACCCGGCGACAGATCCGGAGGTGGGGGAGCAGGGAGCGGGTGGTCGCGGGAACCGTCCGTGGCGGTCCATCATGTTGGCCCCGGTCGGTGACGGCCAGACGCGACGCCGGGGCTCGGACATCGTCCGGGTCATCGTCTCGGTCGTGGTCCTCCTGCTCTGCCTGGTGATCGTCCGGGCCAATTCCCACGCCGAGCACGCCGTCTTCTCGGTGCTCACGTCGCCGCCCGACGGGGTGCGCTGGCTGGTGACGGCGGTCTGGTGGATCGGCTCGGTCGGTGTGGTCCTGGCCCTGGTGGCGGTGACGCTGCTCTCCCGCCGGTGGTCGGCCGTGCGCGACGTGCTGGTGTCGGGCTCCGGAGCGTGGCTGATCGGCCTGGGGATCAGTGCGCTGGTGGGTGTGAACGGCGACCGCCCACCCGACTCGGCGTTCCACGGGGTCACCCTGGCCTTCCCGATCGCCCGCGTCGCCGCCACGGTGGCCGTCGCCGCCGCGGCACTCCCGTACCTGAGCCGGTGGTTCCAGCGGTCCATCGAGACGATGATCGTCCTGCTGGCCCTGTCCGCCGTGGTGCACGGCTCGGGCACGCCGGTCGCCGTGGTGGCCAGCGTCGTGCTCGGCTGGGGGGCCGCCGCCGCCGTACACCTGGTGTTCGGTTCCCCGCTCGGGCTCCCGTCACCCGACGAGGTGGCCGTCCTCTTGGCCGACGTCCAGCTCCAGGTCGACGGGATCGTCCGCTGCGACCGACAGGAGTGGGGCGTGGCCCGCTACACCGGCACCGTGGACGGCCGACCCGTGGACGTCTCCGTCTACGGCCGCGACGCATCCGATGCCCAGCTCATGGGGAAGACCCTCCGCTTCCTCTTCTACCGGGACTCGGGACCGACCCTGACGCTGACCCGGCGCCAGCAGGTGGAACACGAGGCGTACCTGGCCCTGATGGCCGAGAGCGCCGGGATCAGGGTCCCCGAGGTGCTGGCCGCAGGCCCCGCCGGACCGGCCCACGACGCCGTGCTGGTGACGCGTCCGCCCGACGGGTACGCCCTTGCCGCCTACACCCCGGCCACGGTGGCGCTGGCCGAGGAGACGGCCGAGGAGGTGTCCCCGGCCATGGCCGCCGAGCTCGGTGAGCCGGTCGCCGCGTCGACGAGGGTGGACGGGGCGGGGGACGAGGTAGGGGACGAGGTAGGGGACGAGGTAGGGGACGGGGACGGAGGGGTGGCACCGGGAGGGGCCGTCGTCGACGACGGCTCGGGGACGGCCGGCCACCAGGGTTCCGACGGGACCACACCCGGGCCGGAGCAGGCGCCCGGGCCGGAGGCCGTGGCCGAGGCGGACCCCGACGGGAACCCGTTGGACGACGCCAGTCTGGACAGCCTGTTCGGCCAGATCGGGCGGATGCGGGCCGCCCGGATCTCCCACGGGGCCCTGTCCACGCAGACGATCGTCGTCGGCGGGGACGGGGTGGTGGGACTGTTGGACTTTCGTGCGGCGACGACGGCGGCCTCGGTCGAACAGCTCGACCGGGACGTGGCCGCGGCGCTGGCCGCCTCGGCGGTGGTCGTCGGGGCCGAGCGGACGGTGGGGGCGGCGACACGGAACCTCCCGCCCGCCGCGCTCGCCGCCGCCCTGCCGTTCCTCCAGCGGGCCGCCCTGGACAAGGCCGCGGCCAGGACACTGCGGGGCAAGAAGGCCCTGCTGAACGACCTGCGGGAGCAGGGGGCGGCGTCCATCGACGTCGAGGTACCCAAGCTGGCCGAGCCCCGCCGGGTGAGTTGGATGACCCTGCTGCTGGCCGTGGGCACCCTGATCGGCGGCTGGGCCCTGCTCGGGGTGCTGATCAACGTGACCAAGTCGTGGAGCACGATCACCGGGGCCGAGTGGGGCTGGGTGGCCGTGGTGTTCGTGCTGGCCCAGGCGGCCTATCCGGCGATCGCCGTGACCACGGTGGGTTCGGTGGTCAACCCCCTGCCCTACGGCCGGACCGTGGCCCTCGAGGTGGCCAACACCTTCGTGGCCCTGGCTGGCGGGTCGATGGCCGTGCTGGCCGCCCGGGTCCGCTTCTTCCAGAAGGAGGGCTACGCCCCGACCCTGGCCATCAGCTCGGGCGTCCTGGTCTCCACGGCCAGCTGGATCGTCAAGGGCGGTCTCTTCCTGATCGCCCTGCCCTTCGCCCTGGGAAACCTCCACTTCTCGGAGGCCACGTCGACCAGCAACGGCAACCACGCCCACCTGGTGCAACTGGTCATCCTGGTGGTGCTCGGGGTGGCCGTCCTCCTCGGTGTCGTCCTGGCCGTCCCCCGGCTCCGGCGGCTGGCCAAGGACAAGCTCCGCCCCAAGCTGTCGGAGATGATGGCCCACCTGAAGGTGCTGGCCACCCACCCCCGCAACCTAGTCGAGATCTTCGGTGGCAACATCGCCGCCCAGCTGTTCATCGCCATGGCCCTGGGGGCGGCCCTGCACGCCTTCGGTGACCACCTGGGCCTGGCCACCCTCATCGTCGTGCTGACCCTGGGGTCGATGCTCGGTGGCATCTCCCCGGTACCTGGCGGTATGGGCGTGGTCGAGGCGGGGATGATCCTGGGTCTCCAGGCGGCGGGCATCTCGCAGACCGACGCGGTCGCCGCCGTCTTCGTCCAGCGACTGTTCACGGCCTACCTCCCGCCGATCTGGGGGTGGTTCGTCATGGTCTGGATGCGCAAGAAGGAGTACATCTGACCGGTCCCGGGGCAGAACCCGGTCCCGGGCCCCGCCGGGCCGCCCGACCGGTCAGCCGTTGGGCCGGAGCGACGCCCCCGAGCGCAGCCCGGGGTACCGCCGAAGCCGCCCGACCGCCCCGAGGCGTCCCACGTTGACCCCGACGTCGGCGGCGGCGAGCATCCGGAGGTCCCCCCGGCTGTTGCCGTAGGCCCACAGCCGGGTCTCGGTGAGCGTGGGGTCCTCGCCGATCTCCCCGATCCACAGCCGGAGGCGCCGGATCTTCTCCTCGCCCCGGCAGTTGCCGCCGAGGTACCGCCCGGTGAGGCGGTCGTCGGCGCCGACCTCGAGGCGGGTGGCCACCGTCCCGCCGGCCCCGAGGATGGCCGCCGCCGGTGCCACGTAGCACTCGGGCGATGCCGACACCACGACGACGTGGTCGCCCCGCCGGAGGTGCCAGTCGAGGCGCTGGCCCACGTCGTGGCGGAGGTGCCGGGTGAGGTGCTCCCCGGCGAACCGCCCGGCGACGTCGTCGAGCCGATCGGCGGGCACACCGGCCAGGATCCGGGAGAACAGACGCTCCTTGGTCCGGTCGGCGACCTCGCCACCGACCAGGGCGGCATGGGCCAACCGGGGGGCGAGCGCGGCGGAGGCCGACAGCACGGTGGCCCGGTCGGTCAGCGCCTCGAGGAAGGCGAAGACGCTTCCGCCGTTGGTGAGCGTCCCGTCGAAGTCGAACGCCGCGATGTCAGCCACGGGTCACCGCACGACCGCCCCGGCCCTCGCCGGCGGCGAACCTGGCGGCACCGGCGAGGGTCTCGCCCGAGGCGATGGTGGACATCCCGAGGTCGAACTCGGCCCGGATGGCCTGGTCGCCGGTGAGCCCCCACTGGCCGACCAGCGACGCCCGGTCGTTGCGCAGGCACCTCTGGGGGAGCGCGGCGAGGTCGTCCGCCAGTTCGACGGCGGCGGTCAGAGCCGTCCCGGGGGGGACCACCCGGTTGGCCAGTCCGATGCGGAGCGCCTCCTCGGCGGGCACGGCCCGGCCGGTGAGCACCAGGTCGAGGGCCCGGCTCTGGCCGATCAGACGGGGGAGGCGCACCGTTCCGCCGTCGACCAGGGGGACGCCGAACCGGCGGCAGAACACGCCGAAGACGGCGTCGTCCGCCGCCACCCGGAGGTCGCACCACAGCGCCAGCTCCAGGCCACCGGCGACGGCGTACCCCTCCACGGCGGCGATGACCGGCTTCGTGAGGTCGAGCCGGGTCGGGCCCATGGGCCCCGGGCCGTCGGGGGACAGGGAGAGGAGGTCTCCCCGGGCGGCGGCCTGCAGGTCGGCGCCGGCGCAGAACGTCCCGCCGGCGCCCGTCAGGACCGCCACCGAGGCGCCGGGGTCGTGGTCGAAGTCGGTGAAGGCCTCGAGGAGGGCGGCCGCCGTGGGGGGATCGACGGCGTTGCGGTGGTCCGGGCGGTCGATGGTCACCACGGTCACGGGACCGCGGTGCGTGACGACGACCGACTCGGGCATGCGACCAGCATGGCCGATCCGGGCCGGTCGGGGCCATACCGGCCCCGATCAGGCGGCAACCCGGTGGGCAGCCGGGGCGGCGACCCGCTGGGCCTCCGGGGCGGCGGCCAGGGCGGCGGCCAGGGCGGCGGCCGGTCGGGTCCGGGCCGGGACCCGGTGGGACCGTCCGGACACGGCGGCCGATCGGAACGTTGATTCTCGACTCGCCCGGTCGACAATAGGAGGGTTGTCGTCTAGCCTGGGCCCAGTCGAGATCCCACCGATCCCGCGAGACGACACCGCTCACAGCACACAGGAGGAGTAGCACATGGCAATTCGACTGGGCGACACGGCCCCGGACTTCACCGCGGAGACCACGGAGGGGACCATCAGCTTCCACGACTACCTCGGGGACAGCTGGGGCATCCTGTTCTCCCACCCGAAGGACTTCACCCCGATCTGCACCACCGAGCTGGGCGCCTTCTCCAAGGCCAAGCCGGAGTTCGACAAGCGGGACACCAAGCTCATCGGGCTTTCGGTCGACGGGATCGAGTCCCACGGCAAGTGGGCCGGCGACATCGAGGAGACGCAGGGCTCGGCCCTCAATTTCCCGCTGATCGCCGATGAGGACCGCAAGGTGGCGGACCTCTACGACATGATCCACCCCAACGCCAACGACACCCTGACGGTCCGGTCGGTGTTCATCATCGGCCCCGACAAGAAGGTCAAGCTGACCTTGACCTACCCGGCCTCGACCGGCCGCAGTGTGCCGGAGATCCTCCGGGTCCTCGACTCGCTGCAGCTGACGTCCGACTACAAGGTCGCCACCCCCGTCAACTGGTCCGACGGCGAGGACGTGGTCATCGTCCCGGCCGTGTCCGACGAGGAGGCCAAGGAGCGGTTCCCCAAGGGGTTCACGGCGGTCAAGCCCTACCTGCGGCTCACGCCCCAGCCCAACAAGTAGCCCCGACCGGACGGTGCCGTCTCGCTGGTCGAGCGGCAGTCCCCGCCTCGGTCCCAGCGTGTCCGGAGCCGGCCTCAGGGCCGGCTCCGGCGCGTCTGCTACCATCGTTGGGCTGGCGGGCACCGTCCGCCGGCACGTCCGAACATCGCAGAGGTCCACGCAAACACATGCCCGACAAGCAGGCCACCATTTCCGAATACCGCCTCCACGAGACGGACACCGGTTCACCCGAGGTGCAGATCGCCATCCTCACGGAGCGTATCTCGCACCTCACCGAGCACCTGAAGGTGCACAAGGGTGACCACCACACCCGCCGAGGGCTCCTCAAGCTGATCGGACGCCGTCGGCGCCTGCTCGACTACGTGAAGGACAACGACGTCGAGCGGTACCGCACCATCATCGGTCGCCTCGGACTCCGACGCTGACCACACGATCTCACCATCGCCCGGCCTCGGCCGGGCGATGGCAATTCGTCGGCACCCGCTGACGAAGCAGTACCCGGCCGACCACCCCATGGTGCAGGCCGGCAGACAGACAAGCCGGGCATCCCGTTGCGGTCAGTCACCAGTTGCCGATCACCCGGCCCCGAGTCGTGCGGGGTGGTCGACAACTGGGAACTGGCTCGGGAGCCCCCGAAAGCACAAGGAGCGTCATGACCGACGCCATTACCGTTTCGGCACCCATCAGTGGTACCGATCGCTCACTCACATTCGAAGCCGGCAAGCTGGCCCAACTCGCTGACGGGGCCGTCGTCGGCCGCATCGGCGACACGGTCCTCCTGGCCACGGCCACGGCCGCCCGTTCCGTCCGGGAGGGCACGGACTTCTTCCCGCTCACCGTGGACATCGAGGAGCGGACCTACGCCGCCGGCAAGATCCCCGGCTCGTTCTTCCGCCGGGAGGGCAAGTCCTCCGACCAGGCCATCCTGACCTGCCGACTCATCGACCGTCCGCTGCGTCCCTCGTTCCCCAAGGGGTTCCGCAACGAGGTCCACGTGGTCGGGACGATCTTCGGCGCCGATCAGGTGAACCCGCACGACATCCTGGCCATCAACGCCGCCTCGGCGGCCCTGATGATCTCGGGGATCCCCTTCGACGGCCCCATCGGCGCCGTCCGGATCGCCTACTCGATCGACGGCCAGTGGATCCCGCACCCGACGTTCCAGGAGGGTGAGGTGTCCACCTTCGAGTTGGTGGTCGCCGGACGGGCGCTCAGCGACGCCGACGACACCGAGATCGCCATCATGATGGTGGAGGCCGGCGGGACCGAGCGCTCGTGGGAGTACTACGCCGAAGGCGCCCCGCAGGTCACCGAGGAGGTGCTGGCCGACGGGTTGGAGGCGGCCAAGACGTGGATCCGCGAGTCCATCCTGCTGCAGCGGGCGCTCGTCGAGGCCTTCGTCGCCGCCCGGGGACCGATCGAGACCATCGAGTTCTCGACGTTCTCCGACCACGGTGACGACGTGTTCGAGCGGGTCGCCGCCGTTGGCACCGAGTCCATCGGGCACGCCAACACCATCGTGTCCAAGGCCGAGCGCAACGAGGCCACGGCCGAGGCCACGGAGAAGATCATCGCCACCCTGGCCCCCGAGTTCCCCGAGCGGGAGCGCGAGATCAAGGCCGCCGTCCGGACCCTGACGAAGAAGCTGGTCCGCAAGCGGATCGTGGAGGAGGGCCTGCGCATCGACGGACGGACCACCGCCGAGATCCGGCCGCTGTCGGCCGAGGTCGACCTCTTCCCGACGGCCCACGGGTCGGCGCTGTTCCAGCGGGGCGAGACCCAGGTGCTGAACGTGACGACCCTCGGCATGCCGCGCATGAACCAGCTGCTCGACACCATCACCCCGGTCGAGTCCAAGCGGTACATGCACCACTACAACTTCCCGCCCTTCTCGACGGGTGAGACTGGCTTCATGCGGGGACCCAAGCGCCGGGAGATCGGCCACGGCCTGCTGGCCGAGCGGGCCCTGCTGCCGGTGATCCCCTACGAGGAGGACTTCCCCTACACCTTCCGTCTGGTCTCGGACGTGCTGGCCTCCAACGGATCGACCTCGATGGCCTCGGTCTGCGGCTCGACCCTGTCGCTCATGGCGGCCGGTGTGCCCATCAAGGGCGCCGTGGCCGGTATCGCCATGGGCCTGGTCTACGAGGGTGGCAAGTACGTCACCCTGACCGACATCCTCGGTGCCGAGGACGCCTTCGGTGACATGGACTTCAAGGTGGCCGGGACCAAGGACGCCGTCACGGCGCTGCAGCTCGACACCAAGATCGACGGTCTGCCGGCCGAGGTGCTGGCCGAGGCGCTACTCCAGGCCAAGGAGGCCCGGCTGGCCATCCTCGAGGTGATGGCCGGTGCCATCGCCGAGCCCCGGTCCGACGTCGCCCCCTCCGCTCCGAAGATCATCTCGTTCGAGATCCCGATCGACAAGATCGGTGAGGTCATCGGGCCCAAGGGCAAGGTCATCAACTCCCTCCAGCAGGAGACCGGCGCCGACATCGCCGTCGACGACGACGGCATGGTCGGAACGGTGACCATCGGGGCCAAGGACGGCACCGCTGTCGAGGAGGCCCGTCGCCGGATCGCCACCATCCTCGACCCGCCGCTGGCCGAGGTCGGGGCCACGTACCCCGGCAAGGTGGTCAACATCACCAAGTTCGGTGCCTTCGTGAACATCCTCCCGGGCCGCGACGGCCTGCTGCACATCTCGAAGATCGGTCGGGGCAAGCGCGTCGAGCGGGTCGAGGACGTGCTCGAGCTGGGACAGTCGGTCGAGGTCAAGGTGGACGACATCGACCCGCAGGGCAAGGTGTCCCTGTCGATGGCCGGTGAGGCCTCCGAGGGTGAGGGCGGCGGCGGGTCCCATGACCGGGGGGACCGCGGCGACCGTGGTGGCCGCGGCGACCGTGACCGCGGTGACCGTGACCGCGGCGGCCGGGGCGACCGTGACCGGGGCGACCGGGGCGGTTCGTCCGCACCGGTGGCGTCCGGCGCTGCTTCGTTCGAGGACTCCTTCGAGGCCGAGCTCGTCGAGGAGTTCGGCGATCTCGGACCCGCGGTCGCCTCCGGTGACGGCGGAGAGCGTTCGGGCGGGGGTTCCCGTCGGGGCGGCGGCCGCCGGCGTCGGTGATCGTCACCGTCCGCCGGTCCGCACCGGACGTCGGACGTACACGGTGATCCGGGTCGAACAACTGGACTCGGGTCTCCGTGTGGTCACCGAACGCATGGCCGACGCCCGGTCGGTCTGCATCGGGTTCTGGGTGGGCACCGGATCGCGCGACGAACCTGTCGAGCGTTCCGGTGCCTCCCACTTTCTGGAGCATCTCCTCTTCAAGGGGACCGAGGAGCGCTCGGCCGCGTCGATCGCCGAGTCGGTGGACGAGGTCGGCGGCGACTTCAACGCCTACACCACCAAGGAGTACACGTCCTTCTACATCCGGCTGCTGGCCGAGCACGTGGACCTGGGGCTCGAGATCCTCTCGGATATCATGTGGCGTCCCGCCCTCCGCCCCGAGGACCTGGACGCCGAACGTCAGGTCATCCTCGATGAGATCCTGATGCACGCCGACGAGCCGGCCGACGAGGCTTCGGAGCAGTCCTCGGCGGCCCTGTTCCCCGACCACCCTCTGGGACGTGAGGTGCTCGGGACCCAGGATTCGGTCACCGCCATGACGGCCCCGCAGATCAGGGAGTTCTTCTCCCATCACTATCGTCCCGGGAACATGGTGGTCGCCGTGGCCGGCGACCTCGATCATGACGGCATCGTGGCGGGCCTGACGAAGGGCCTCGGCGGTGGCGGTGGCGGGGTTGGCGGTGGCGGTGGCGGGGTTGGCGGTGGCGGTGGCGGTGGCGGGGTTGGCGGGGGCGCACCGGTCCGCGACGCCCCAGGAGGTGCGGTCGAACCCCTCCGGGTGACCCGGCGCGCCACCGAGCAGGCCCATCTGGTCCTGGGGATCCGGTCGGTCGACCGCTTCGACGAGCGGCGCTACGCCCTGGCCGTACTCAACCACACGCTCGGAGGCGGCCTGTCGAGCCGGCTCTTCCAGGAGATCCGGGAGCGGCGGGGCCTGGCGTACTCGGTGTGGTCCGAGCGGGTGGCCTACAGCGACGCCGGCGCCCTTTCCATCGGTGCCGGCACCGGTCCCGAGCACGTGGACGAGGTGCTGTCCACCATCGTGGCGGCGCTGACGGAGCTGGGCGACTCGGGGATCACCACCCGGGAGCTCGCCGTGGCCAAGGGGAACCTCCGGGCCGAGACCCTGCTTGCCGGCGAGGACTCGGGGGCGCGGATGAGTCGTATCGGCGCCGGGCTCCTCCTCCACGGTGAGGTGCCGGAGGTGGACGACGTGCTGGCCAAGGTCGAGGCTGTGACGCTGGAGGACGTCCGTTCCGCGGCCGCCGATCTGGCCGTCGGCCCGCGCTCCTTGTCGGTCGTGGGTCCGTTCGACGCCACCGACTTCGACCCCGTGGCGCTGGGACTGGGCTGATCGGCGTCGTGTCCCTGGCCCTGGCGGCCGGACGGGGTGTGGGCCCGGACGTCCGCCCGGTACGATGGCCGGGCCGGGCGACCCGGACCGGCGGACGGAGGGGTGGCGCCATGGACGAGGGACCGGTCGGCACGAGCGGCGGCGGCAACGGCAGTGGCGGCCGTGGCGGCAGTGGTGGCCGTGGCCGCCGTGGCGACCGTGGCGGCCGTCGCGGCAGTGGCGGTGGCCAGGACCTGCTCGACCGCCAAATCGGCCCCTCGCCGTTCACCGACGAGGAGCTGGCCGAGCTGGCGCTGGCGGCGGATCCGACCCAACCGCTCGACCCCGGGGCCGTTCCCCTGTCGGAGTACCTGGCACTGACTCCCGGACTGTTGCCCCAGTGGTATATGCCCGCGCCCACCTCACGGGGGAGCAAGGCGTGGAAGATCGCCGTGGTCGTGGTGATCCTGGCGGCCTTCCTGCTCGTCGACATCTCCGGGTTGTGCAGCACCTACGGATCGATCGTCCCGGTCTGACCGCGGACCGTCCGGTCCCGTCCCCGGCGCCACGGGGTCCCGGGACGGGCCGGGACCGACGGTAGGGTTGGCCCCATGCGAGTCGGTGTGGTCGGTGCGGCGGGCAGGATGGGACGGGAGGTCTGCCGTGCCGTCGGAGCGGACCCGGCCCTCGAACTCGTGGCCGCCGTCGACCCGCAGGCGGCGGGGAGCGAACTGGACGAACTGGTGGAGCACGGGCCCGGCGGGCCCACCGGGCTCACCGTCGAAGGACCCCTCGAGGCCCTGTCCGCCGCGGGCGTCGAGGTGGTGGTGGACTTCACCCGGATCGACGCGGCGCGGACGACACTGCCGTGGTGCGCGGCGGCCGGGATCCATGCCGTGGTCGGGACGTCGGGGTTCACGGACGACGACATGGCCGACCTGGCCCGGTGGTTCGCCGGACCGACGGCCGGTGCACCCAACGCCCTGGTGGCGGCCAACTTCGCCATCGGCGCCGTCCTCATGATGCGGTTCGCCGAGATGGCCGCTCCCTGGTTCGACGGGGCCGAGATCATCGAGCTCCACCACGACGGAAAGCTCGACGCCCCGTCGGGCACGGCGATGCAGACGGCGACGGTGATGACCCGGGGCCGGTCCGGTCACGGCGTCGGCGGGTTTCCGGCGGACGCCACGGTGACGACGGTGGTCGACGGGGCACGAGGTGGGTCGGGCCCCGGTGGCGTGCGGATCCACTCGGTTCGGCTGCCCGGTCTGGTGGCCCACCAGGAGGTGATCCTCGGCGCCGTGGGGCAGAGCCTGACCATCCGCCACGACTCGTTCGACCGCCGGTCGTTCATGGACGGCGTGACCCTGGCCGTGCGCCAGGTTCCGTCCCGTCCGGGGCTGACCGTCGGTCTCGACCCCCTGCTGGGGTTCTGAGCGGTCGGATCCGGCCGTGGACGACATCCGCCAGACCGTCCTCGAGGCCACCTACCGGTGCGTGGCCCGCAAGGGCCTGGAGAAGACGACGGTCGAGGACGCGGCCCGGGAGGCCGGCGTGTCCCGGGCCACGATCTACCGCCACTTCCCCGGCGGGCGAGAGGACCTGATCAACTCCGTCGTAGCCTGGGAATTCCTCCGGTTCTTCGCCCGGCTCTACGAGGAGGTGCAGGACTCCGAGAGCCTCGAGCAGGTGATGGAGCGCGGGATCAGGTTCGCCCACCGCTCCATCGCCGAGCACCAGGTCCTCCAGCGGATCATGCTCCAAGAGCCCGAGGTGTTGATCCCGAAGCTGACCGTGGAGAGCAACCGCATGCAGGTGGCGATCTCGGAATTCCTCCTCCCGTATCTGCAGCAGCACGGGTTGGCGGCGGGGGTGGACCCGGTGGTGGCGGCCGACTTCTTGGCCCGGATGGTGCTGTCCTACATGTCCTCGCCCGGGCGTTGGGACCTCGACGACCCTGAGCGGGTGGCCGAACTGGTCCGCACCGAACTGCTGGCCGGGATCGTGGTGGGCCCGGAGCCCCGGGGTCGGTGACACCCTTGACCTGAGACAGTGAGTGCCTTATTGTTTCAGTGTGCCACGTGGGGGAGCGAGAGCCCGAACCGCAGCCGCCGCGCAGCCCGAGGCGTCCGAGGTGTCCGAGGTGTCCGAGGTGTCCGAGGTGTCCGAGGTGTCCGGGGCGTCCGGGGCGTCAGACGGGGGGCTCGACGGTGCACCCGTGGCGAACCTCGATGCCACCGGTGAGCACTCGCCCCATCGGGTCCGCATCATCGACGGGGCCCTGCGCTGTATCGCCCGCCACGGTGTGTCGAAGACGACCGTCGACGACGTGGCCCGTGACGCCGGGATATCGAGGGCCACGGTGTACCGGGTCTTTCCCGGTGGCAAGGACGAGGTCCTCCGGGCCGTGGCCGACACCGAGGTGGCTCGGCTCTTCGCCGCCCTGGGCGTGCGCATGGGCGAGGCCGACAACCTCCGCGACGTCCTGGTGGGCGGGATCGTCGAGTGCGCCAGCCGGATCAACACCCACGAGGGATTGCGCTACCTCCTCAATTTCGAGCCCGAGGTGGTACTGCGGAACCTGGCCTTCCCCGAGTCGGACCGGCTGCTCCTTGCGGCGAGCGGCTTCACGGCACCGTTCCTGGCCCGTTGGATGGACATGGAGGAGGCCAGCCGGGTAGCCGAGTGGGCCACCCGGATCGTCCTGTCCTACACGTTGTCCCCGTCCGAGGAGATCGACCTGGCCGACCCCCGTTCGGCCAGCTATCTGGTCGAGACCTTCATACTTCCGGGGATCCGGGCCGTCCGGCGGCCCGACAGCACCACACCGCACCTGACACTGCATGCAGCAGACGACACCAGCACCAGCGAGCGTTCCGAGGGGGAACCACGATGACCACTGACCTGAGCCAGACCGAGGACCTCATCGGTCGTACCGAGATCGACGATTTCGAGGCGATCTTGTCGGTGGTCGGTGAGGAGGAGCCCGACGGTCGGCACCTGGTGGCCTCCGACTACGACACCATCTTCACCTGGGACTACGAGAAAGGCGCCCGGCCCAAGCTCAACAAGCTCTACGAGAAGGCCAAGGGCGCCCAGTGGAACGGCGAGACCGACCTCCCCTGGGACACCGAGGTCGACCAGGAGCGGATGGTCTACGAGCAGGCCGCCGCCACCGGAGGGCTGGGGACCGGGTTCGACCGGACGGGAACGGTGATCGAGCACTGGGGCGAAAAGGAGATGGTCGAGTTCGGCGTGGAGAGCCAGAACTGGGTGCTCTCCCAGTTCCTCCACGGCGAGCAGGGGGCGCTGGTCTGTACGGCCCAGATCGTCGAGTCGGTGCCGTGGATCGACGCCAAGTACTACGCCGCCACCCAGGTGATGGACGAGGCCCGTCACGTCGAGGTGTTCGCCAAGTACCTGGACGAGAAGCTCTCGGGTCACTATCCCATCAACGGCCACCTCCAGCTCCTCATCGACGGGATCATCGCCGACTCGAGGTGGGACATGACCTACCTGGGTATGCAGATCATGGTCGAGGGCCTCGCCCTGGCGGCGTTCGGCTTCATGAAGAACATGACCCCCGATCCACTGCTGCGCCAGCTCCTCCGCTACGTGATGGCCGACGAGGCCCGCCACGTGGCCTTCGGGGTGATCAGCCTCCAGGAGTACTACCAGGAGCTCACCACCGCCGAGCTCCGGGAGCGCCAGGAGTTCGCCTTCGAGGCGGCGGTCCGGATGCGGGACCGGTTCATGCAGCAGGAGGTCTGGGCCCGCATGGGAATCGATCCGAAATCGGTCGTCCCGCTGGTCCAGCAGTCGCCGGACCGGAAGGTCTTCCAGTCGCTGCTCTTCTCCAAGATCGTGCCGAACTGCCGGAAGCTCGGTCTGCTGGATGCCGGGGACGGCTGGCTCCGGACCAAGTTCACCGAGCTCGGCGTCATCGATTTCGAGCTGTGGACCGACAGTTCCGAGGACGCCGACGCGTTCTCCGACGTACCGCCGACCCGGCGCGACGACCTGTAGGGCTTCCTCCGGGCCGGGGACGGAGGTCCCCACGACGACCCCGACGGGGGTCGCCCCGTCCGGGGGTGCTGGTAGCCTGCCTCTCCATGGACCGACCGGCAGTTCCCGCTGTCTCCGCGCTCGTGGCGCCCGCTGAACCCGCGGTGCCCGCGGTGCCCGCGGTCCGGGGTTGACCGGCGTGGCCCGCTTCGGTTCCGTCGTGACGGCCATGGTCACTCCCTTCGACGGGGAGGGGGCGCTCGACGTCGACGGGGCGGTGGCCCTGGCCCGGCACCTGGTCACCACCGGCTCGGACGGCCTGGTCCTGGCCGGGACGACCGGCGAGGGTCCGGTGCTGTCCGACGACGAGAAGTCCGACCTCTGGCGGGCCGTGTCCGAGGCGGTGACCGTCCCCGTCCTGGCCGGAACGGGGACGAACGACACCGCCCATTCGATCGGGCTGTCCCGGCGGGCGGCCGACGCCGGGGTGGACGGATTGCTGGTCGTAACGCCGTACTACAGCCGGCCGTCAGCGGCCGGACTCTCCGCCCACTTCCGGGCGGTGGCCGCGGCCACGACGTTGCCCGTCCTTCTCTACGACATCCCCATCCGGTCGGGGCGCCGGATCGGCACCGAGCTGTTGGTTTCCCTGGGCACCGAGGTGGCGAACATCGTCGGGGTAAAGGACGCCACCGGAGATGTCGCCGCCGCAGCCCGCGTGGTGGCGGGCACGCCAGACGCCTTCGAGGTGTACTCGGGCGACGACTCGCTGACCCTGCCCTTCCTGGCCGTGGGTGGTGTCGGTGTCGTGAGCGTGGCGTCGCACTGGGCGGGGAGCCTGTTCGGGCGGATGATCGCCGCCCATGGCTCGGGGGACCTCGACGCCGCCCGTGAGGCGAACGACCTGCTCTTCCGCTCCTACGACTTCGAGTCCAGTGACGCGTTCCCCAATCCTCTGCCCGCCAAGGCGGCATGCCGCGCGTTGGGACTGCCCTCGGGGCAGTGCCGCCTGCCCCTGGGCGAAGCACCCCGGTCGTTGGACGACGACGCCCGGGCCCTCATCGACGATCTCGAGCGAACGGACACGGTGCATCAGGTTGCCTGACAACGGACAGAAGCGGCAGCGATCGGGAAGTGCGGCCGATCAGGGTGGGACGGGAGGAGCACCGGCGACGACCGGTGACGGGCGGGCCCGGGGTGATCGTCCGAAGGGCGGCAGGAAGCGCTCCGGGAAGTCGGAGGGTGGCGGCGCCCCGGTGACGGCGGCGTCGGCGAGCGCTTCGTCCCCCGCTCCGGCCGCGGGCCCGGCCCCGGGCCGCGAGCCCGAGCGGAAGAAGAAGGCTCAGGGTGGCGGCCAGGGCGGAAATCAGGGCGGAAACCAGGGCGGAAACCAGGGCGGTGGTCAAAGCGAGGGCGGCGGCGGGCGGCGGCGGCGAGGGAACGCAGGTGGCCGGTCCGGCGGCGGCGGGGGTGCCGGCGTCGGCGGGGGCGGCGCCGACAGGTCGGTGCGGGTGGTCTTCCTCGGCGGTCTCGGTGAGATCGGGCGGAACTGCGCGTGCATCGAGGTGGACGGGCGGATCCTCATCCTCGATGTGGGGATCATGTTCCCGGATCCGGACATGCCCGGGGTCGACCTGGTCCTGCCGGACTTCACCTACCTCCGGGAGAACGCCGACCGGGTCGACGGCATCATCCTCACCCACGGCCATGAGGACCACACCGGTGGTCTGGCCTACCTTCTGCGGGACCTGTCGGTCCCCATCTACGGATCCGAGCTGACGCTCGGCCTGGCCAGGAGCCGGGTCGAGGAGGCCGGTCTGCTCGATCGTGCCCAGTTCGTCCCCGTCCGGGACGGCGAGCGGCGTCGCATCGGACCGTGTGACGTGGAATTCATCCCGGTGACCCACTCTGTTCCCCACGCCTTCGCCACGGCGTTCTTCACGCCCCAGGGCGTGATCCTGCACTCGGGCGACTTCAAACTCGACCTCCACCCCGTCGACGGGCGTCGGACCGACCTGGCCCGCATGGGGGCACTGGCCTCGGATTCGGGCATCCGCCTGCTCCTGTCGGACTCCACCAACGCCGAGGAGCCCGGTTTCACCCCATCGGAGTCCACCGTCGGGGCCACGCTCCGCAAGGTGTTCCTCGAACGGCCGGACCGTCGCTTCATCGTGACCTGCTTCGCCAGTCACGTGCACCGCGTCCAACAGGTGGCCGACGCAGCCATCGCCGGTGGCCGCAAGGTGGCCACGCTCGGCCGCTCGATGCAGAAGAACGTGAAGCTGGCCCGGGAGCTCGGGCTGTTGCATATCGACGAGCGCTCGCTCATCGATATCGAGAAGATCGATACCCTGCCTCCCGGGCAGGTCTGCGTGATCTCCACGGGCTCCCAGGGGGAACCGATGTCGGCGCTCTCGCGCCTGGCCGTGGGGGAGAACCGGTTCTTCAGCCTGCAGCCGGACGACGTCGTGGTGATCAGCGCCCACCCCATCCCGGGCAACGAGTGGTCGGTGGGACGGGTGATCGACGGGCTCCACCGTCGGGGCGTCGAGGTCATCCACTCCGGCGTCGACCAGGTCCATGTGAGCGGGCACGCCCGGCAGGGCGAGCTGGCCACGTTGATGAACGTGACCAAGCCGGAGTTCTTCATCCCGGTCCACGGGGAGTACCGGCACATGGCCAACCATGCCCGGCTGGCCGAGTCCATGGGCATCACGGCCGACCGTCTGATCCTGTGCGAGGACGGTGACACCGTCCGCCTGGACCAGCACGGGCTGCGGCGTGACGGTGACGTCCCGGGCGGGTACCTCTTCGTGGACGGTAGCTCCGTCGGTGACATCGGTCACGGTGTCCTCCGCGACCGGCGCGTGCTGTCGGAGGACGGCGTGATCATGATCGTGGCCACAGTGGACCTGCAACGGGCCGAAGTCATCGGGACGCCGAACATCGTGGCCCGGGGTTCGGCCCACGACCTCGATTCGGACACGCCGCTCAACCTCGAGGCGAGGCGGGCGGTGACGGTGGCCCTGGAGCGGGCGCTGGGTGAGGACACCCACGATCACGAGGTGCTCAACCGGGCGGTCCGCAAGGCGCTGGGGAAGTTGCTGGGGGAGCGGACCAGGCAGCGGCCGATGATCATCCCGGTGATCGTGGCCATCTGATCGGTTGGTTCGGTCCGCCGACCGGATCGGCCGCAGTCGGGCGTCCCCGATGTGGGCGGCGGTGCCCGCGGCAGCGACCAGGCCGTCGTGAGCAGGAATTTTCCGCCGCGATCCCCCGCGACGGGGGTACCGGGCAGTAGTTTGGAGGTGTGACGACCACCACCAGGCGGCCGAACGGTGGGTCCCCTGCTGGGCGGTCGAAGTCCAAGGCGACCTCCGGGTCGTCGCGCGGACGCGCCAAGGACACGTCGCCGGCCAAGGGGCGGACCCCGCGGGGGGCACCGCCCCGGAAGGGACCGGAGAAGTCCCCGGGCCTGGTCGGGGCCATCGGCGCGGTCGTGTCGAAGCATGCCGCGGACATCTGGGGCGTGCTCCTGGTCACCGTCGGCCTGCTCTCCGGTCTGGCCATCTATTTCGACGCCCTCGGTCCCGCCGGGCACGGTGTCCGCGTGGGCCTGGGGGCCGTACTGGGCTGGGGCCGGTTCCTCGTGCCCCTGGCGGCCATCGGGGTCGGCGTCGTCCTGTTGGCCGACCGGGGGAACGAAGAGGACGAGTCGAAGGGTCGGGAGTCCGCCCGGGTGGTACTCGGTGCCGTCCTGTTCCTCGTGGCCGTGGCCGGCCTGGCGTCGTTGGCCGGCGGATCGCCCCGGATCGGTGCGCCCGTGTCGTCACTGTCGGGTGCGGGTGGATGGCTCGGGGCGGTCATCGGCAACCCCCTCCGTGCCGGCATCGGCGGTGCCGGGGCGGTGATCATCTTCGTCGCCGTGCTCGTCCTGTCCCTCGTGCTGTTCACCGGCGTGTCGGTCCGCCGGGCCGGGCGCGGTGTCGGGGTGGCGGCCAAGTGGGCGGTCGACACGGCACGGGGTGCGACCTCGTCGAAGGCGGACGTCCGGACGGGGGGCCGTGACCCCGGGGTGTCCGGTTCCGGCGATCCACCGACCGATCCGTTCGGGCTGCGGGTGGTGGCCGATCCCGCCGACGACACGTCGGCACCGGCGGCGGTGATCGAGCCGGTGCTCGACCCGATCGTCGAGGAGCCCGGACCGCCCGTCCTGGAGCTCCTCCCGACGGCAGCGACCCGCAAGGGGAAGGCCTCGCAGCTCGAGATGAAGCTCGGGCCGGCCGTGGGTGACTGGCGTCTGCCCCCGGCGAACCTCCTGAAACGGACCAAGCAGCAGGCCGTCGACGAGAAAGAGGTCGATGCCGCGGGGGCCCTGCTGGTCGATGCCCTGGCCGCCCACGGAGTGGAGACCCGACTGGTCGGCCGGACCGTCGGACCGTCGGTGACCCGGTACGAGATCGAGCTCGGGGCCGGGGTGAAGGTGGCCCGGGTGACCTCGCTGTCCAAGGACATCGCCTACGCCATGGCGTCCCCGGACGTCCGGATCCTGGCCCCCATCCCCGGGAAGTCGGCCATCGGTGTCGAAGTTCCCAACCGGCGTCGGCAACTGGTGGCCCTGGGCGACATCCTGGCCACCGGGGAGGCCGCGGCGGCCCATCACCCCCTGGAGGTGGGGCTTGGTCGCGACATCGCCGGTCGTTCGGTGATGGCCAACCTGGCGGAGATGCCCCACGTGCTCGTGTCGGGGGCGACGGGATCCGGGAAGTCGTCGTGCATCAATTCGATCCTCACGTCGATCCTCATGCGCTCGACCCCCGACCAGGTCCGGCTCATCCTGGTCGACCCCAAGCGGGTCGAGCTCGGTCAGTACAACGACCTGCCCCACCTGCTCACCCAGGTCGTCGTCGATCCGAAGAAGGCGGCCAACGCCCTGGCGTGGGCGGTCAAGGAGATGGAGCGGCGCTACGACCTGCTGGCCGATGTCGGGATGCGGGACATCACCGGGTACAACATCGCCTTCGACCGGGGTGAGCTCGAGGACGCCGAGGAAGCGAACCGCCTCCGTCTGGTGGGGACGGGCCGCGACGCCGACGCCGACGCCGACGGGGACGACGACGTCCGTGGCGACGCCGGTGGGGGTGATGTCGATGACGACGACGGCTACGAACGCCGGTACCAGCGACTTCCGTTCATCCTCATCGTCGTCGACGAGCTGAACGACCTCATGATGGTCGCCGCCCGGGACGTCGAGGAATCGGTCTGCCGGATCGCCCAGATGGCCCGGGCCGTGGGCATCCACCTCGTCCTGGCCACCCAGCGCCCGTCCGTCGACGTCATCACCGGGGTGATCAAGGCCAACATCCCGTCCCGGATGGCCTTCTCCGTGTCCTCCCTGGCCGACAGCCGGGTGATCCTCGACCAACCCGGAGCGGAGCGTCTCATCGGCAAGGGGGACATGTTGCTGCTCTCGGCGTCGTCCTCCAATCCCCAACGGATCCAGGGTCCGTGGGTCGGCGAGGAGGAGGTCCGGTCGGTTGTCGCCCACTGGAAGCGCCAGCGCCAGATGGAGGTGGTCTCGGCGATCGAGGAGGTCGTCGGGGGGAGCGGGTCCGTGGACGGTGGAGGCGAGTCCGGGGACGACGACGATCTGCTGGCCCAGGCCATCGACCTGGTCGTCCGGTCCCAGCTGGGTTCGACGTCGATGCTCCAGCGGAAGCTCCGCGTCGGGTTCGCCCGGGCCGGTCGGCTGATGGACCTGATGGAGCGCCGGGGAGTGGTCGGGCCGTCGGAAGGTTCCAAGGCTCGGGTTGTGCTGATGACGCCCGAAGAATTGGATGCACACTGAGCGGGACTGCCGACGACGGGGACCACGGTGTCGGCGAAGGGTTCTTCAGGAGCTCGCCGCACGGTGTGCCGGTAGCTCGGGGCGACGACACCCGCCCGGTCGACGGGGGCGTTCCTGCGGCGGCGGCCGACCCGGTTGAGCCGGCTGGTCCGGTCGTCTCGGCCGACCCGGCTGGTCCGGTCGCATCGGCCGGCCCGGCTGGTCCGGCTGGTCCGGCTGGTCCGGCTGGTCCGGCTGGTCCGGCTGGTCCGGTCGCATCGGCCGGCCCGGCGGTGTCCCCGGCCGAACGGCAGTCGGACGCGCACACTGCCCAGCCCGACCTCACCGGAGTCGTCGGCGCGGTCACGGCGTCGGCCGCCGGGGCCACCGTTGATGCCGCCGCCGTGGCGACCGTCGGGACCACCGCTGATGCTGCCGCAGCCGGCACGGGACCGGCCGGAACGGCCGAAGTGGTAGGCGCTCTCGGGGGTGCGGCAGTCGTCCTGCAGCCCTCGCGCCGTGACCGCAGGACGACGAAGAAGCGACGGGTGCTTCCCTGGGCGGTGGGTGTCTGTGCGCTGGCGTTGGTCGTCGCGGTGGCGTCGCTGGTGGTCGTCGGGGTCCGGCGGCCGCTCCCTGCGCCGGCGCTCGTCGCTTTCGTCCCGGCGACGACCACCGTGTCCGGGTCGCTCCCGTCGTTGCCGTGGCCGACGAAGGGCGGGGCGGCAGTGGCCATTCCGGCGCTGGGCTACACCGCCGAGTCGGGCAACCAGTCGCCCGAGCCGATCGCCAGCTTGACCAAGATGACCACCGCGGTCCTCGTCCTGACCGATCATCCGATCCCCGTGGGGTCTCCGGGACCTTCGATCACCATCACCGCGGTCGACGTCGCCGAGTACGACAACGACGTGGACAACGACCAGTCCACACTAACGGTACGCGAGGGTGAGGTGTTGAGCGAGCGCCAGATGATCGAGGCCCTGCTGATCCGCTCGGCCAACAACATCGCCTACGCCCTTGCCGTCTGGGACGCCGGTAGCGAGGCGGCGTTCGTGGCGAAGATGAACGCCTTCGCCTCGGCCCAGGGAATGACGTCGACGCACTACGTCGACGTCAGCGGTTTCGACCCGCACACGGTGTCGTCGTCATCGGACTGCCTCCGTGTGGCCTCGGTGGGTATGGCCATCCCCGCCTTCGCCGAGACGGTGGCCATGCCGTCGGTCACGCTTCCCCTCGTGGGTACCGTGCCGAACATCGTCACCGAGGTCGGTTCCAACGGCGTGATCGGCGTCAAGTCCGGGTACACGTCGCAGGCCGGCGGTTGCATGGTGCTGGCAGGCACGAGGACCATTGCCGGGCAGACGGTGCTCGTACTGGTGGCGGTCACCGGCCAGCCGGTTCCGCCCGCCGTGGCGCCCACGACCACCACGACCACCACCACGACGACGGCACCGGGCGCTGGCCACGGGCAGGCTCCGCCGCCTTCGTCGACGACGTCGACGACCACGACGCCTTACGTCCCCGATCCGTTCGAGTACACCCGGCCGGTGGTCGAAGCCCTGTTGACCCATGCCGAGGCCGGTGTGGTCGGTGTGGTGCTGACCACGCCGGGGTCACCGGCCGGTACGGCCACTGCGACGTGGGACGGCGTCCCCCACGACGTACCGGTCGTCGCCGGACGAACCGCCGGACTGCTGGCCTGGCCCGGGCAGGTGGTGCAGGCGACGACCCATCTCGAAGGCGTACCGGCGGGTGCCCAGCGCGGGCTCACCGTCGGGACGGCGCAGTACACCCTGGGTACGCAGCAGGTGACGGTGCCGTTACAGCTGGCCCGACCGATCCCCGTCCCGTCCCTGTGGTGGCGCCTCACCCACCGGTAGGCGGACCGACGCGGTCGGTGCGGTGCGGTCGGTTCTGGTCCGGTCCGGTCCGGTCCGGTCCGGTCCGGTCCGGTCCGGTCCGGTCCGGTCCGGTCTGGTCCGGGGCACCGATGAGTTGCCCGTCCGGACGTCGGGCGAAGGCGCCGGCACCGGGGTGGGACCGGGGTGGGACCGGGGTGGGACCGGGGTGGCATGGCGGGTCGGACAGTCCCTCGGTGCGGGTGCCCTGCCGAGTACCCTGAGGGCGTGCGCGCACGAGTACCAGCTTCGTCGGCGAATCTCGGCCCGGGGTTCGACACCTTGGCCATCGCCCTCGACCGGTATGTCGAGGTCGAGGTGGAGCCGGCCTCGCGGCTGATCGTACGGTCCGAGGGTGAAGGTGCCGGCTTCTCGGACGACCCGTCGCACCTCGCCGCCCGGGTGGCCATCGACGTCGCCGGTCACGACCGGCTGGCCATCACCGTCCGGTCGGAGATCCCGATCGCCCGGGGTCTCGGGTCCTCCGCCGCACTGGCTGTCGCCGCCGCTGCCGCGGCAGGGGCCAAGGATCCCCTGGCCGTGGCCACGCAGATCGACGGGCATCCGGACAACGCCGCCGCCTCGATGGTCGGTGGGTTCGTGGCGGCCACCATGGTCAAGGGTGGGGTGCGTGCGGTCCGGCTGCCGCTCGACGTGAGCCTGGCGTTCGTGGTGATCGTGCCTGACGTGACCCTGGCCACGTCCAAGGCGCGCAACGTGCTCCCGGCCGAGGTCAGCCGGGAGAACGCCGCATTCAACCTCGGGCGGATGGCGCTCCTGATCGCCGGACTGGCGGACAGCCGCCTCCTAATCAAGGAGGCCACCGAGGACCGACTCCACCAGGACTACCGGAGCCCGTTGTTCCCCGCGGCGCCCAAGCTCCTCGGTCGTCTGTCGGCCGCCGGTGCGCTGGCCGTCTGCTGGTCGGGGGCCGGTCCATCGCTGATGGGCATCTGCCGGGGGGAGGACGCCGTCCGGGTGCAGACCGGTGCCCAGGTGGCCTTGGCCGAGACCGACATCCCCGGGAAGGCACTGCTGCTCCGACCGGACATGCACGGTCTCGTCCTCGACGGGGACGACGGTGAGGATTTCTGGGAAGGCAGGAGCTCACTGGTCACCGGAGAACCGGCGGCGAAGTCAGCCAGCGGCCCGGTCCCCGCCAGTGGGGCCCAGTTCTACGATTTCGACTCCGGTTCGTAGCTCCTAGGCTCGTCGGGTGCCCAGCGAACCTTCGAAGGATCTCCTCGCCATCGCCAATCCGCACCCGGACCGTGACTACGAGGTCCGCTGCGAGACCCCTGAGTTCACCTGCGTGTGCCCGATGACCGGACAGCCGGACTTCGCCACGGTGACCGTCACCTACGTGCCCGATCGGTCCATCGTCGAGCTGAAGTCTCTGAAGTTGTACCTGTGGAGCTTCCGCAACGAGGGGGCGTTCCACGAGGACGTCACCAACCGCATCCGCGACGATCTGGTGGCGGCGCTCTCGCCCCGCCGCCTCCACGTCGAGACCGACTGGCTCGTCCGGGGCGGTATCCACACCGTGGTGCAGGTCTCGTATCCGTCGTAGACCCTCCGGGCTGTGGGTCTTTGTCGGCTTCCCTCCCCGCCCCCCTCACTCCATCCGGAAGAGCGGGGTCTCCCCGTCCCCGGGGCCGTCGCCCCGGTCGACGTCGTCGTCGGTCCCCGGTGGGGGACCGGTGTCCGGTCCTCGTCGGTCGGG
>Ga0302202_10001121_pt1 | contig 33782 bp, 26 predicted proteins | sample II_Bog_N3_3_FD_194579 | JGI IMG/M metagenome (GOLD analysis project Ga0302202, IMG submission 194579) | Peat permafrost microbial communities from Stordalen Mire near Abisko, Sweden - II_Bog_N3_3 | ecosystem: Environmental > Terrestrial > Soil > Wetlands > Peat | place: Sweden: Abisko...
CCCGTCTTCAATCCGATGCCCGGTACCTTTACCAGCGCCCAGGCCGTGACCCTCACCGATGCCACGCCGGGCGCGGTGATCTACTACACGATCAACGGCGCGACGCCCTCCACCGCCTCGACGCCCTATGCCGGCCCGATCGCGGTGAACGCCACCACCACCATCAATGCCATCGCCGTGGCGACGGGCTATACGCCAAGCGCCGTCACCACCGGCACCTACGCCATCAATCTGCCGGCCGCCGCCGCGCCCGCCTTCGGCGTCGCGCCGGGCACCTTCACCACCGCGCAGTCCGTCGCCCTGACCGACAGCACGCCGGGCGCCGTGATCTACTACACGATCAACGGCGCGACGCCGACCACCGCCTCGACGCCCTATGCCGGCCCGATCGCGGTGGCCGCCACCACCACCATCAATGCGATCGCGGTGGCCACCAATTACACCAACAGCGCGGTGGCGAGCGGCACCTTCACCATCGAGACCGCGACGCCCGCGCCGGCGCTCAGCCCGGCGCCCGGCACCTTCGGCACGGCCCAGACGGTGAGCCTGAGCGATGCCAACGGCAGCGCGGCGATCTACTACACCACCAACGGCACCACGCCGACCACGGCCTCGACACCGTACACCGCGCCGATCGCCGTGACTGCCACCACCACGATCAATGCGATTGCCGTGGCGGCGGGCTATACACCGAGCGCCGTCACCGTCGGCACCTACACATTGCCCCCATCGTTCACGCTCACCCCGGCGGCGAACAGCCTGTCGATCGCCCAGGGTCAGAGCGGCACCGACGGCCTCACGCTGGCCCCGATCAACGGCTTCACGGGCTCGGTGAGCTTCTCGGCGAGCGGCCTGCCGGCCGGCGTGACGGCAACCTTCACACCCACGAGCTCCACCACCGGCACGAGCCTGTCGCTGGCGGCGAGCGCCGCGACCACGACCGGCGGCTATGCCATCACCGTAACCGGCACCTCGGGAGCGATCACCGCGTCGACCACGCTGACGCTGACGATCACGGCGGCGAGCGGCACCACCCCGGTGAGCCTGGCCTCGGTCTATGACATCGACGCCGTCGCCATCAACGGCACCACCATCACCGGCATCGGCGGCGACGGCTATGGCTATTCGTCGAGCCTGCTGGGCACCTCGGTGACCTACGCGGGCCTGACGTTCACGCTGGGCGGCGCGGATACCGAGGACGCCGTGACGTCCAAGACCCTCTCCCTGCCGGCCGGTAATTTCTCGACCCTGAGTTTGCTGGGCACGGGCATCTACGGCTATCAGACCGCGCAACCCTTCGTGGTCACTTACACGGACGGGTCGACCACCACCTTCACCCAAAGCCTGAGCGACTGGGGCGCACCGCAGGGCTATGCGGGCGAGACGACGGTGGCGTCGACGGCGTACCGAGTCACCCCGACGGGTGGCACCCAGAACGGTCCCTGGTATCTGTATGGCTACTCGTTCGCGCTCAACAGCGCCAAGACGGTTCAAAGCCTCACGCTGCCGAACAATTCCCATGTGATCGTGCTGGCCGTCGATCTGTCGAATGGCGCCCAGAGCCCGACGTTCAGCCCGGCGCCCGGCACCTATACCACGGCGCAAACGGTCGCCCTGTCGAGCGCCACCCCGGGCGCGAAGATCTACTACACCACCAACGGCACGACGCCGACCACGGCGAGCACGGCATACACCGCGCCGATCACGGTCGCGGCCACCACCACCCTCGAGGCCATCGCCGTGGCGGCCGGTTATCCGAACAGCACCGTCGCCACCGGCAAGTACACCATCGGGCCGGGCTTCACGCTCACGCCGGCCGCGGGCACCCTGACGCTGCCGCAGAACTACGGCGGCAGTGACAACGTCACCGTGACGCCGACGGCAGGCTTCAATGGGGCCGTCACGCTCACGGTATCCGGGACCCCGGCCGGAGTCAGTGCTGCATTCTCGGGTGACCTGTTGGTGGTCTTCCCGCCCCTGAGCACGCCGCCGGGCACCTATCCCCTGACCATCACGGGAACCTCGGGCGCCACCACGGCGACCACCACGGTCAATCTGGTGATCACCGCCGGCGCGACGTTCAGCCTGTCGCCGTCGATCACATCGGGCTCGATCAACCCCGGCAAGAGCGGCACGGACGTCATCACCATCGTACCGGCCAATGGGTTCGCCTCATCGGTCGCCTTCTCGGCATCCGGATTGCCGGCCAATACCACCGCCAGCTTCTCACCGGCGAGTTCGACCACGGGGTCGACGCTGACCCTCACGGTCGGCTCGAAAACGGCCGCCGGCAATTACACCATCACGCTCACCGGCTCCGTCGCCGGCACCGGCAATTCCAACGCCTTCACCGAAACGACTACAATCGGCCTGACCGTGCCTTAAGCAGCCGCGCGACCATCCGCCGGGACGGGCGCCCATCTCTACCGGGGTTCGCATGCACAGACGCCGCTTTCTCCGCTCGCTCGCCGCCGCGGGCGCCCTGTCGCTCGGCCGGCTGCCGCAGGCGCAAGCCGCCCTCCCCCGGATGAAGATCACGCGCATCCGCGCCTATGCGCCGCCGGATCCCAGCTGGTCGTTCGCCAACTCCAACACCGTGGTGACGGTGGAGACCGATGCCGGCATTACCGGCATCGGTGAGGGCGGTTTCCCCGACACGCTGAAGCTGCGCGCCGGGCGCCTCATCGGCCAGGACCCGCAATTCATCGAACACCTGTGGCAGGACATGTCGCGCGCGTTTTTCTATCCGCCGGGGCGCGAGCTGCTGCACGCGATCGGCGCCCTCGACTTGGCGCTGTGGGACATCCGCGGCAAAGTGCTGAATCTGCCGGTGCACGAATTGCTGGGCGGCATGGTGCGCAAATACGTCGAGTGCTATCCCACCGTCGCCGACCGGCCCGGACTCGTCCCGGGCGTGAAGGAGGGCATGGGCATCAAGGAGATCGCCGCGCTCACCATCGCGGCGGGCTACCGCGCCTACCGCATGGATGCCGCCTCGATGGGACGCGGCAACGCGGTCTACGACACCCGCGAACGCGTGCTCAAGGTCCACAAGGACTGCCTGCAGGCGCGCGAGGGCGTCGGCGAGAACGGCGACTGGTGCATCGACTTTCACCAGCGGTTCGACCTGATCGACGCGGTGCGCGCCGCCAATCTGATCGAGCCGCTCGCGCCGCTGTTCGTCGAGGATCCGGTGCGCGCCGAGATGTTCGGCGAGGACCTGCCCAAATTCCGCCAGATGGTGAAGGTGCCGGTGGCGGCGGGTGAGGAGTGGGGCAGCCGCTGGGATTTCAACCGCCTGGTCGAGGAACACGACATCGACTACGTGCGCGCCTCGCTGCCGAACGTAGGCGGCATCACCGAGATGATGAAAATTGCCGCGATCTGCGAAACCCATGCCGTCGGCATGATTCCGCACTTCACCGGACCCATCGCCACGGCCGCGCTGGTCAATTGCCTCGGGACCTTTTCCGGCACGGTGCTGATGGAGTGCAACTACGGCGCCAAACCGCTGCCGTATCTGCCGGTGTGCCTCGACCTCAGGAACGGCAAGCTGTGGCCGAACGAGCGGCCGGGCCTGGGAGTCGAGCTCGACCTGAAGCCGCTCACCCGGCTGCTCGAGGTGGACACCCCGACCGAGCGCGGCCAGTACTACACCCGGCCCGACGGCTCCATCACCAACTGGTAGCGGCCGGCCGCCGGGCGGCGGCGGCCCGCATCATTTGTCCGCATGGGCGGGCGGGTCCGCCTGGGCGAGCGGCACGATGTCGTTGAACTTCGCGTAGTCGATGTACAGGGTGCCGTCCTCGGCGAATTCCAGGATGTCGCGGAAGGCCTCGTTCCAGCGGATGTGTCCGGCCGCATAGTCGGCCCGCGCCATCAGCACCTGGCCGGTGGTCTCGTCGGTGCCGCTGATGGTGAGGACGAAGGCGGCCTGCGCCTGCGCCAGCGACTCGGGGGTCTGGCCAAGCAGCGGACTCGCGGCGTCGATCACGTGCATGAGATTCCAACCGAGCATGAACGCCGGGTGCTCCGAACGCAGCAGCGGCAGGTCGATCACCCGCCGGATACGAAAGCCCTCCCGGCTTACCTCGTTGCGCAGCATGCGCAATTTCGCCGAGGCCTCCTGCACCACGTTCTGGCGCGCGTTCGCGGCCCTGAACATCAGGGTGGTCTTGCCGTCGATGGGGCGCACCACGGCGTGTCGGGCGAACAGGAATCGCGCCCGCGGGCGCGAGAAGCGCGCGAACATGATCCCGGTGATCAGCGCGAGCGTCATCACGCCGACGAAGATCTCGACCATGGCGACGAGGTGGCCGTACAGGGTCTGCGGATGCATGTCCCCGTAGCCCACCGTTGCCAGCGTCTCGACGCTGAAGAAGAAGGCGCCGGCGAAGCCGGGCGGATTGAGGTTGGCGATGCAGCCGGGCACCAGATGGTAGAGCCAGCCGAACAGCACGTCGAACACCAGGAAGAAGGCGGCGAAGGTGGCGAACAGCTGCGGCCAGCTCACGGTCATGAAATAGTGGTACAGATCGCGCAGCACCGAGCGCGCGATCCCCTGGGTCACGATCTGCCGGCCGCCGACGATGACGCGGCGCAGACCGACCGGCCGGCGGTTCGCGCGCCCGCCGCCGGTCGCCTCGTCGCCGTGCGCGGGAGCCTTCGGCCGGGGCGGTGAGGTCACCTCCCCGGAATCCAGGAGGTCCCGGCGAGCGGGATGGCCGCCATGGCGGCCGCCTCCACCGTCAGGGCCACCAGATCCTCCTTCTCGAGGTGATGCACGTCCTGCTTGCCGCAGGCGCGCGCAATGGTGGTGAGCTCCATGTTCACCGTCTTCAGGTAGTTCTTCAGGCGCTTCGCCCCCACCGCCGGATCGAGCCGCAATTCGAGCAGCGGGTCCTGCGTGGTCACGCCCACGGGGCACTGACCCGTGTGGCAATGATGGCAGTATCCCGGGGCGGTGCCGAGCCGTGCATAGTCCTGCGCGGCCGACAGGTGCTGGTTGCCCTCGACGTAGGTGTCGCTGTTGCAGCCGAGCGCGAACAGCACGCCCTGGCCGATGGCCACCGCGTCCGCCCCCATGGCGAGCGCCTTGGCCACGTCCGCGCCGCTGCGGATGCCGCCGGAGATGATGAGCTGCACCGTGCCGCGCATGTTCAGATCCTCGAGCGCGTCCACCGCCTGGCGCAGCGCCGCGAGAGTGGGGATGCCGACGTGCTCGATGAACACCGTCTGGGTGGCCGCGGTGCCGCCCTGCATGCCGTCGACCACGACCACGTCGGCGCCGGCATGCACCGCGAGCTTGACGTCGTTGAACACGCGCGTCGCGCCCACCTTCACGTAGATCGGTTTCTCCCAATCGGTGATCTCGCGCAATTCCTTGATCTTGATGACCAGGTCATCGGGGCCGGTCCAATCCGGGTGACGCGACGCGGAGCGCTGGTCGACGCCTTGCGGCAGGGTGCGCATGCGCGCGACGCGCGGATTGACCTTCTGGCCGAGCAGCATGCCGCCGCCGCCCGGTTTTGCACCCTGGCCGATCACGATCTCGATCGCATCCGCACGGCGCACGTCGTCCGGATTGAAGCCATAGCGCGACGGCAGGCACTGGTACACCAGGATCTTCGAGGAATCGCGCTCCTCCGGGGTCATGCCGCCGTCGCCGGTGGTGGTCGAGGTGCCGACCTCGGTGGCGGCCCGCCCGAGCGACTCCTTGACCCGCGCCGACAGCGCACCGAAGCTCATGCCGGCGATGGTGATCGGAATCGCGAGTTCAACCGGCCGCGTCGCATGGCGAGTGCCGAGCACGGTCTTGGTGGCACAGCGCTCGCGATAGCCTTCCAGCGGATAGCGGGACAGGGAGGCGGCGAGGAACAGCAGATCGTCGAAGTTCGGGACGCGGCGCTTGGCGCCGAGGCCGCGGATCTCGTACAGGCCGCTTGCCGCCGCACGCTGGATGTAGTCGATGGTCTGGCGGTCGAATCCTGCCGATTCCTCTTTTTTGATGGCGGTCATGGCATCAATACTCCTGATCGGTGTCGGCGTTCCAGTGATACAGGCTCCTGGCGGAAGCCACCCGCTTGAATTCGGCGGCATCGTGATCCATGCCGGAGAGCGCCAGCAGATCGGTGACGGTGGCCCGGTCCGCGTCCGTCATCGGCTCGAAGCGCGCATCGGCGCCGAGCGAGCGCACCTTGCCGCGCACGTAGATCACCGCCTCGTACAGCGAATCGCCGAGCGCGTCCTCCGCGTCGCCGCAGATGACCATGCGGCCCGCCTGCGCCATGAACGCCGAGAAGCTGCCGACGCCGCCCCCCACCACGATGTCGCCGCCCTTCAGCGATATGCCGCAGCGCAGGGAGGCATCGCCGTCGATGATGAGCAGACCGCCGTGGGCGGATGCGCCCGCGGCGGTCGAGGCGAAACCGCGGATGTGCACGCGCCCCGACATCATGTTCTCGGCCACGCCCGGTCCGGCATTGCCGTGCACGGTGACCGAGGCGCTCTTGTTCATCCCGGCCGCGTAATAGCCGACGTGGCCGTGGATGTGCACGTCCAGGGCCGAATTCAGGCCGCAGGCGATCGAATGCGCGCCGTCCGGATTGCTGATCTGCACCAGGGTCACGCCCTCGGCCGCCGCGCGCCGGTGCAGGAAGGCGTTCAAATCCCGCAGGCTGTCCCTGGCGAGGTCGAATTGGCGCGCATGCGCCGCGGCCGCCGGCGCCGGGGTGGTGCGGGGTGTGGGCTTCAAATTCGCCATGAATAGATCTCCTCGGGCTTGGGCTCGAACAGCGCCGCCTGCGAGATGTCCGGCAGATGCGCGAGGGAGCGGAATTCCGAGGCGATGGCGACGTAGTCGTCGGTCTCCGCCACCACCGCCGGCTTGCAGGCGAACGCGTCGCGCACGATCAGAAGCTCCCGATCCGTGCCCATCAGGAAGGTGTAGAAGCCGTCGAGCTCGCTGAAGCCGCGCGTCACCGCGGTCTTCAGGTCATCCCCCTCGCGCAATCGCCACTCGAAGAAGCGGCATGCCGCCTCGGTGTCGTTGTCGGTCTCGAAGGTGATGCCGAGCGGCTCGAGCTTCTTGCGCACCAGATGCGGATTCGACAGCGAACCGTTGTGCACCAGGCAGAAGTCGCGCCCGGCCGTGAACGGATGCGCATGCGCCGGGGTGACCGCCGATTCGGTGGCCATGCGGGTGTGTCCCACCAGATGCGAGCCGCGCAGGTGCTTGAATCCGTAGCGCTCGGCGATGTCGGCCGGCGCGCCCACGTCCTTGTACAGATCGATCGACTGGCCGACCGACAGCACCGCGACCTCGGGCGCGTCGTGCCCGATCCAGGCGGCGATCCCGTCGGGATCCGCCGCGCTGGTGAGCACCGCGTGATTGCCGTTGACGGCGATCTCGTGCACGCCGCCGATGTGCTGCGACAGGCGGCGCAGCAGCTCGGACCAGTCGACGGCGTGCTGCCCGGCGTACAGGCTGAGCTTGTGCCGGGATTCGCCGACCGGCGCCGTGTACACGGCGAGTCCGGCGGAATCCGGGCCGCGCTCCGTCATGCCGACCATCATCGGCACCATCAGGGCGCCGAGCCGCTCGCGCAGCGCCGGCCTCTTGACCAGCAGACCCACGATTCCGCACATCAGAAGAACTCCAGATAGCGCCGTGACTCCCAATCCGAAACGTGCCGCGCGTACTCGGTCCATTCCATGCGTTTCAGGCGGATGAATTCCCGGGCCAGATCCTCGCCGATTCCCGCCCGCACCACGCCGTCTGCCTCGAGCGCGTCGATTGCCTCGTTCAACGCCTGCGGCAGCAGCTTGATGCCCTGCGCGGCCAGCTGTTCGGGCGACAGTTCGTACAGATTCAGATTCTGCGCCTTGCCCGGATCGAGCTTGCGGTCGATGCCATCCAGGCCCGCCGCGATCAGCGCCGCGGACACCAGATACGGATTGCAGCCCGCATCCGGCAGTCTGAACTCCAGGCGTCCGTGGGGGATGCGCACGCAGGCGGTGCGGTTGTTGTCGCCGTACGCGATATAGGCCGGCGCCCAGGTCGCCCCCGAGAGCGAGCGGCCGACCACCAGCCGCTTGTAGGAATTGACCGTGGGCGCCGCGATGGCGCTCAAGGCGCGCGCGTGCTGCAGCACGCCGCCGAGGAAATGGTAGGCGAGGGGCGAGAGTCCGAGTCCGCCCGGATCGGCGGCATCGTAGAAGGCGTTTTTCTGCGTTTCCGAACCCAGCGAGACGTGAAAGTGTGCGCCGCTGCCGGTGCGGTTGGAAAACGGCTTCGGCATGAAGCTCGCGATCATGCCGTGCCGGTGCGCGATCTCGCTCGCCGCCATCTTCACGAGGGTGAAGTTGTCGGCGGATTTGAGCGCGTCGGCGTAGGTGAAATTCACCTCGAATTGGCCGTTGCCGTCTTCGTGATCGATCTGGTAGACGTCGATGCCCACGGCGCGCAGCGCGCCCACCATCTCGTCCAGCACCTCGCGGGTGCGCGACAATCCCTTGTAGTCGTAGCAGGGCTTGTCCAGATCGTCGGTCGGATCGGCCGGTCCGAGACTGCCGTCGGCGCGCCGCGCGAGCAGCATGAACTCCGGTTCGATGCCCGTGTACAGCGTGAAGCCGCGCTCGGCGAGGCGCGCGATCTGCGCCTTCAGGGCCACGCGCGAGCAATACGGGTAGGGCTTGCCCCTGACCGTGCCGTTGCAGATGATGCGCGCATAGCCGGGCATCCAGGGGATGGCGTGCAGCGTGTCGAGTTCGCCCACCGCCATGTAGTCCGGCCCCTCCGGGCCCATGCCGAAGCCCCACAGCGCGAAGCCTGCGAAGCCCGCGCCGTCGGTGAGCACCATGTCCAGGTGCTCGATGGGGACCGCCTTGGCCTTGGCGGCACCGTGGATGTCCACGAACTGCGCCAACACATGGCGGATCTTGTGGTCCTCGAAGAATTTGTTCGCTTGCTGCCGATTCATTCTGTCGCTCCCCTGTACATCCCACCGCTTTCGACGACCACCGTCCCTAAGGCATCGCTGAGGTACGGACCGTAACTCGGGTCGCACCAGATCCGGTATCGCGGCCGCCCGGCGGCGCCGCGCGGCACGACGAGCACGGCGACCCCGATCATCAGGGTCATGATCACCGGCTGGATGTTCGATTGAACATCCGCGAAATTCACGTTGCACACTTGCGCAAGCACCGAGTGCACGTCGCGGCCCTCGAGCACGAAGTCCCAATCCTCGCGCAGCACCGGATACACCCCGGCCGGCCGGGCCCGGGCATTGGCCGCGATGCGCCGCAGGAACCCGGCCGCCGTGCCCGCGGCGCCAGAGTCCGAGCCTGCGCCAGGGTCCGAGCCTGCGCCAGAGTCCGAGCCAGCACCAGGGTCCGTCGCTGCGCCGGCGTCCGCCGCGTGCTCCGCGAGAAAGTATTCGGCACTGCCGAGCCGCGCCGTGAGCACGCCGGCGGCCGAGCTCCAGGTGTTCGACGCCGCCGGCACGCCGACGCCCTGCGCCGCCAGCCACGCGCCGGCGCCCGCGCCCTTGAAGCCGAGCCGCGTGCCCGCGGTGAGCCGCTTGAACGACACCTCGGTGCTCATGCCGCGCCGCCCGGCCGCTGGCGCAGATTCTTCGGATCGTAGAACGGCGTCGGCACGATGCGCGCCGGCAGCAGCTGCCCGTCCTCGATGCGGATCGACAGATCGCCGGCGGCGCGCGCCCGCCGCGGCGTCACCAGCGCCAGCCCGATGGACTTGTTCAAGGTGAGCGAGCGCGCCACGCTGGTGACCCGCCCGGCGATGTCGCCGCGGTCGATCACCAGATGGCATTCCTTCGGCAGGCGCACCGGATCCAGGATTTCGATGCCCACCAGCAGCTGCCGCGGTCCGCGCTGCTTCAGGATCTTCAGGCTGCGCTGGCCGACGAAGAAGGGCTTCTGCAAATTGACCGCCCACATGGCGTTGACCTCGTACGGGTCGGTGAGCCCGTCGGTGTCCTGGCCGACGATGAAATGCCCCTTCTCCAGCCGCAGCACGCGCTGCGCTTCCACGCCGAACGGCCGCAAGCCGCGCGGCCGCCCGGCCTCGAGCAGCGCCTGCCAGACCGCCTTGGCATCGCCCGCGGCCACGTGGATCTCGTAGCCGAGCTCGCCCACGAACCCGACCCGCAGCAGCCGCGCCGGCGCGCCGGCGAGGTGCCCCTCGCGCACGCCGAGAAACGGGAAGGCGGCATCGCCGAGATCGATGTCCGTCAGCGGCCGCAGCAGCTCGCGGCACCAGGGACCGGCATAGTTGAAGGCGGCGCGATGGCCGGTGACGTTCACCAGCGCGCAATCGAGCCCCCACAGCGCGTTCAACCGCAGCAGTTCGCGGAACACCGTGGCGGACCCGCCGGTGGTGGTGGAAAAATAATAGGCGTCCTCGGCGAGGCGTGCGATCACCCCATCGTCGATGATCACGCCGGCCTCATCGAGCATGAGCCCATAGCGGCTCATGCCGACCTTCAGGTCCGAATACCGGCCGGCGTACACCCGTTCGAGAAATTCGCCGGCCTGCGGCCCATGAACCTCGATCTTGCCGAGGGTGCCGACATCGATGATGCCGACGGCGGCGCGCACCGCCTGCACCTCGGCCTCGATGCTCTGCGCGCGGCTCTCGCCGTCGCGCGCGTAGTACTCCGGCCGGCGCCAGTTGCCGGCCGGCATCCACACCGCGCCGAGCGCGGCGTGCTGCGCATCGATGGGGGTGCGCCGCTCGGCGTTGAAGCTGCGTCCCGCCAGAAGCTTCATGGGCACCGGGTGATACATCGGCCGCGCCGTCGTCAGACCGAGATCGCCGGGCTCCACGGCGCGCACGCGCGCGAGCACCCGCAGCGCATTGATGTTCGAATGCTTGCCCTGCGAGGGCCCCATGCCCACCGTGCTGTAGCGCTTGAGCAATTCGCTGGAGTCGAAGCCTTCCTGGGCCGCGTCTTCCAGGTCCTTGACCTGCAGGTCCTCGTCGAAATCGACAAAATTCTTGTGCGCCGGATGATCGATGATCGGAAAGGGATGCGAGGGGCGGCGAGCGCTGCGCGCCACCTTGACCTCGGAGCCGGCCCCGTGACCGGCGTAGGCGGCGGCGAGCAGGCCGGCGCGGCCGCCGTCGGCCGCGCGATCCGCATCGTACACCCCGTTCAGACGGCCCGCGGCGAACGTCCCCGGCGGCAGTTGCGCCGGTAGGTACTGCTGCAGCGCCTGCGAATACTCGACGCTGCCGCCCGCCTGCAACGGCAGCTGCACCGCCGCGCTCCAGCCGACACTCATCAGCACCGCATCGCAATCGATGCGGTGCAGGGCGCGCGCAAACACCCGCCCACCCTGATCGAAGGGCGCGACGATCAGCGCGCGCACCGTGCCGTCGGTGCCGCGCAGCGCCTCGTAGGGCGCGTGATATCGCAGCACGCGCATCCCGAGCGCCGCGCAGCTGCGCGCCGGCTCCTCGGCGTCGGCGAGCGCGCGCAAATCGACGATGGCGGCGATCCCGACGCCGCGTGCATGCAGTTCCAAAGCCACCTCGTAGGCTTCGCGATTCGCCGCCAGCACCGCCACCCGGCGCCCGGGCGCCACACCGTGGCGGCGCAGCAGGCGCGTCGCGGCCGAGGCCAGCATCACCCCGGGCAGATCGTTGCCGCGGAACACCGCCGGGGTTTCGATCACGCCGGTGGCGAACACCACCGCGGCGGCGCGCATCTTGGTCAGGCGCGAAGCTTCCGCGAGCGCCACCCAGCGATCCGCGTAAACGCCGGCGGCGACGGTGGCGCAGAGCAGCGTGATCGAGCTGTGGCGGCTCGCCTCCTCGATGAGCGCCGGATCCGCGCCGCTGCCGCCGGGCCGGGCCGCCTCCTCCACCAGCACCACCCGCGCCCCGGCGCGCGCGGCCGAGAGCGCCGCCGACAGTCCCGACGGCCCGGCACCGATCACCAGCACGTCGCAAAAGCCATAGCGCTTGGGCGTCGGCGTGCGGGTGGCGTTGAGGTCGATCCGGCCGAGCCCGGTGAAGGCGCGGAACAGGCGCTCCCAGCGCGGAAACAGCCGCTTGGAGTGAAACGCCTTGTAATAAAAGCCCACCGGCAGGAAACGCGCGAAGCGGTCGAGCAGGGCGGCACGGTCGGCGAACAATCCGCCGACGGTGTTCACCGCGAACACGGCCATGCCGGCGCGCAGCGGCGTCACGTCGCCGCGCACGTTCGGCACGCCGTCGACCTGGAACAGGGTGTTGCTGTCGTGATTCGCGAACGACAGGACGCCCCGCGGCCGGTGGTACTTGAAGCTGCGTCCGAGAAACGGCACGCCGGCCGCGGCGAGCGCCGAGGAGATCGTGTCCCCGGGAAAGCCCGCGTATTCACGGCCCTCGAAGCTGAACCTGAGCGCGCCCGAGCGATCGATCCATTCACCCGCGGCGCCCTCGAGGCGGTGCATCATGGCGCGCCCCGGGGCGGCAGGGGGCGGCGGCCCATTTCCGCCGGATGGGTGGCGATCACCGCATCGCGCAAGGTGTCGCGTTCGGCGATGAACCAGAAGCCGGAGGCGAGATGACACCACCATTCGTACTTGATTGCCGGCACGCCGGAGCGGTTGAACACATGGGCGCTCCACTCGGCGTCGCTGCAGGTGTCCGGATCGGGGCCCGGCCGCACCTCCCCACCATAGGCGAACTCCGACACCGGCCGCGGACCGTTGAGCGGGCAGACCAGGATTTTCAATGGCCCACCGAGGCGGCGCCTTTCTCGCCGGTGAGCCGGTAGTGTTCGAAGCGATCGATGGCGAAGCCCTCGATCAGCGCATGATTGCGCCCGGTCGCCACCGTGTGGCTCATGGTCTTGCCGCACACCGGCGTCGCCTTGAATCCCCAGGTTCCCCAGCCGGCGTCGAGAAAGAACCCCTCCAGCGGCGTCGTGCCCATGATGGGCGCGAAATCCGGCGTCATGTCGGCGAGCCCGGCCCATTGGCGGTTGACCTTGACCTCGCCCAGGAACGGGAACAGGTCGATCATGTGCGAGGCCAGGCCCTCGGCAAACTCCAGGGTGGAGCGCGTACTGTGCAGCTCGTACGGGTCGAGGGAGGCGCCCATCACCAGTTCGCCGCGTGCCGTCTGCGATACGTACACGTGCAGCGAGCCGGAGACGATGATGGGATCGAGCCAGGGCTTCAAGGGCTCGGAGACCATGGCCTGCAGCGGATGGATGCTGATCGGCGTGTGCAGGCCGACCATGTCGAGCAGCCGCGGCGTGAATCCGGCCACGGCGCACAGCACGCGCTGGGTCGCGATCGGGCCGCGCGTGGTGTCCACGCCCTCCACCCGGCCGCCGCGCGTGCGGATGCCGGTCACCTCGCATTGTTGATGTATCTCGACGCCGCGCCGGTCGGCGCCGCGGCCGTAGCCCCAGGCCACCGCATCGTGGCGGGCGATCGCGCCCGGCTCGTGGAACAGCGCGCCGACGATGGGCGCGTGGCCGGCGCATTGCATGTCCATCATGGGGATGGCGCGCTTCACGAAGGCCGCATCGACCGCCTCCGAACGCACGCCGAAATGCTTGTTGACCTCGGCGCGCCAGCGCATGGTGCGCATTGCCGAGTCGGTGTGCGCCAGGGTGAAATGCCCGCGGGTCGAATAGAACAGGTTCAGATCGAAATCGACGGCAAGGTCCTGCCACAAGCGCACGCTCTCGTCGTAGAATTTCACGCCCTCGGGGGTCAGGTAATTGGAACGGATGATGGTGGTGTTGCGGCCGGTGTTGCCGCCGCCCAAGTAGCCGCGTTCGAGCACGGCCACGTTGCGGATGCCGTGATCGCGCGCCAGATAATAGGCACACGCCAGCCCGTGGCCGCCGGCACCGATGATGACCACGTCGTAGGCCGGTTTCAGGTTCTCATGGCGCGTGAACATCCGCGGTTCGGGGTGCTTGCGCGACAGTCCGAAACGCAGTAATCGATGGGGCATGGGGGATGAGCGACTCGCAGCGGCCGGTATGTGCGAATATAACCACGAACTTTAACTGTGGATCAAACTCAATTGCGTATTATGCAATGCCGGATCCTCACATGAAAGCCAAACCGAAATCCGCCGCGCCGCGCCGCGCGGCGCGGCGCAAGGACGGCGCCGCGCCGCTCCTCGATCGCGCCGAAAATCCGGCCATCGATCTCGGCCGCACCGCCCGTCGCCTGCGCGAGAGCCAGAATCTCACCCTCGCGGACGTCGCGCGTCGCGCCGACATCTCGAGCGCCATGCTCTCGCGGCTCGAGACCGGCCGGGTCTCGCCCAGCCTGGAGACCATCGTCGCCCTGTCGCAGGCGCTCGGCGTCACGGCCTCCATGCTGATGCAGCGGGTCGGCGCCGATGACGGCGGTGCGCAATTGATCAAGGCCGGCGAGGGACTGGAAACCGTACGCAGCGGCACGCGCCGCGGACACACCTACCACCTGCTGGCGGCACAACGCGGCCCGCGCAAGATTTTCGAGCCGTTCCTGGTGACCTTCACCGACAAGAGCGAGGTGTTTCCGGGCTTCCAGCACCCGGGCATCGAGTTTATCCACCTGCTCTCCGGCATCATTCATTATCGGCACGGCCGCCACACGTATGTGCTGCGGCCGGGCGACACCCTCACCTTTCGCGGCGACGTGGCGCATGGACCGGAGCGGCTCGAGAAGGTGCCGATTCGCCTGCTGTCGCTGATCATCTACGCCAACGAACAGGACGACCTGGCATGACCCTCCCCACTCGCAGGCCGCACACCGTCGCGGCGCCCGCCGCGGGCCTGATCGGCGCCGCACTCGCCGCCCTGTTGCCGTGCGCCGGCACCGCGCCCGCCGCCGCCGCCGCCGCCGCCACCACCGCCACCACCGCCACCGCCACCGCCACCGCCACCACCGCGGCGCGTCGCCCCGGCGACCTCGATGCCGCACGCCTGCAGGGCGCCGACCGCGAGCCGCAGAACTGGTTCACCCTGGGGCGCGACAAGAACGGCAGCTATTACTCGCCCCTGAAGGACATCAACGACAAGAACGTCGGGCGCCTGGGTTTCGCCTGGAGCCACGATCTCGGCGCGCCGCAGCGCGGCCAGGAGGCGACCCCCATCGTCATCGACGGCGTGCTCTACACCTCGGGGACCTGGGGCTATGTGTACGCCCTCGATGCGGCCACCGGCCGCGAGCTGTGGCGCTACGACCCGAAGGCCGCCTACCAGGCGGCGCGCAACCCCTGCTGCGACCTGGTCAACCGCGGCGTCGCCGTGTGGCGCGGCAAGGTGTACGTGGCCTCGGTCGACGGACGGCTGCATGCCCTGAATGCCGCCAACGGCCACAAGCTCTGGGAGGCGGACACCATCACCGATCACTCGCTGCCCTACTCGAGCACGGGCGCACCGCAGATCGCAGGCTCGGTGGTGGTGATCGGCAATAGCGGCTCGGACATGGGGCGCGGCGGCGTGCGCGGCTATGTCTCGGCCTATGACCTCGACAGCGGCGCCTTGCGCTGGCGCTTCTATACCGTGCCGGGCGCGCCGGGCAAGCCCTATGAGAATCCGGAACTCGCGGCGGCCGACAAGACCTGGGACGCCAGCCGCAAGCCCGAGTACAAGGGCGGCGGCACCGCCTGGGACGGCTTCGCCTACGACGCGCAGGCCGATCTTGTGTACTTCGGCACCGCCAATGCGGCGCCCTATGATCTGCGCCAGGTGGGGCCGACCAAGCTCGACGCGCTGTACACGGCCTCGATCATCGCCCTGCACGCCGCTAGCGGCCGCCTGGCCTGGTACTACCAGACCACGCCGCATGACAGCTGGGACTACGACGCGGTGCAAAAACTGATCCTCGCCGACCTCACCATCGACGGCGCGCCGCACCCGGTGATCATGCAGGCCTCGAAGAACGGCTTTTTCTACGTGCTCGACCGGCGCAGCGGCGCGCTGCTGTCGGCCCGCAACTACACCTACGTCAATTGGACCACCGGGATCGACCTGAAGACCGGGCGTCCCGTGCCGAGTCGGCAATCGGATTGGTATGCCTCGCCGAAAAGCGTCTATCCGTCCTGGGCGGGCGGCCACACCTGGAATCCCATGTCCTACAGCGCGCAGAGCCGCCTGGTCTACATCCCGGTGGTGGACATGCCGGCCGTGTGGGTGGATCTGTTGCACAACGGCGGCACGGTGAAATACATCGAGGGCTTCTTCACCGTCAACGGCATCTTTCCGGACACGAGCTACGATGCCGCCGAATTGAAACGCCTGTACGGTCCGTTGCCGGACCTCAAGTCGATCAAGGCCGAGCGCAAGGTCGATCCGGTGCGCGAACTCATCCGCGCCTGGGATCCGATCGCACAGAAGACCGTGTGGGAGCATGAGACCTCGAGCGGCACCCGCGGCTACGACGGCGGCATCATGTCCACGGCGGGCAATCTCGTGTTCCAGGGCCGTGGCAGCGGCGCGTTGTGGGTGTATGCGGCCGACACCGGCAAGGTGCTGAAGACCGTGGAAACCGGCAGCCATATCATGGCGGCGCCCATCACCTATGCGGTGGACGGCCGGCAATTCGTCGCCGTGCAGGTCGGCTACGGCGGCGCCGCCATCACCGTCGGACCCATTCCGCCCTCGAGCGCCGCCCTGAAATTCCAGAACACCAACCGCATCATCGCCTTCGCACTGGACGGCGGTCCGGTGCCGCGGCCCGCGCCGCGCGTGGACGGACCGATACCCGCGCCGCCGCCGAAAAGAGCAAGTCAGGCGAGCATCGCGGCCGGCGAAATCAAGTTCATCGAACAATGCTCGCGCTGCCACGTGCTGGGGGCCAGCAGCACGCCGGATCTCAGGCGCCTGAATTCCGGGCTGCACGCGGCCTTCAAGGACATCGTGCTGCGCGGCGCGCTCGCGCCGGCCGGCATGGAACGCTTCGACGATCTGCTCTCCGAGCAGGATGCCGAGGACGTGCACGCCTATCTGATCGATCAGAGCTGGGCTGCTTGGCGGGCCCAGGAGGAAACACGCAAGCCGTAGGAGCCTGCGTGAACATTCGGCGCGGCCGCGGCGATGCCGGAGGCGCGGATTTCCAGTTACACTGCACGCAATTAATTTGCACTACAGTTACTGGCGTGATATTTCACAACGCACAATAGAGGATAAAAACATGGCGCGCGATCCCAAGCACGATGTCTTGTTCCGGCCCATCAAAATCGGCCCTAAGACCCTGCGCAACCGCTTCTATCAGGTGCCGCATTGCATCGGCGCGGGATCCGACAAGCCCGGCTTCCAGGCGGCCAACCGCTCCATCAAGGCCGAGGGCGGCTGGGCCGGCATCAACACCGAATACTGCTCCATTCATCCGGAATCGGACGACACCCACCGGCTTTCCGCGCGCATCTGGGATGCGGGCGACGTGCGCAATCTGCGCGCCATGACCGATCACATCCACCAGTTCGGCGCCCTCGCCGGCGTCGAACTGTGGTACGGCGCCTCGCATGCGCCGTGCATGGAATCGCGCGCCACGCCGCGCGGCCCGAGCCAGTACGCTTCGGAGTTCGAGACGCTCACCTACTGCAAGGAGATGGACCTCGACGACATTGCCTGCGTGCAGCAGTACTACGTCGATGCGGCCAAGCGCTCGCGCGATGCCGGCTTCGACATCGTCTACGTCTACGGCGCGCACTCCTACCTGCCGCTGCAATTTCTCTCGCCGTATTACAACAAGCGCAAGGACAAGTACGGCGGCTCGCTCGAGAACCGCGCACGCTTCTGGCTCGAGACCCTGGAGAAGGTGCGCCATGCGGTGGGCGCCGACTGCGCCATCGCGACGCGCTTCGCGGTCGACACCCTGTACGGCGATGCGGGCGTGGAGGTCGAGCGCGACGGCGTGAAATTCGTCGAGCTCGCCGATCCGCTGGTCGACCTGTGGGACGTGGACGTCGGCGACATCGCCGAGTGGGGCGAGGATGCGGGTCCCTCGCGCTTCTATCTGCAGGGCCACCAGGTCCCGTGGACCCGCTTCATCAAGCAGATCGCCAAGAAGCCCGTGCTCGGCGTCGGCCGCTTCACCGATCCGGAGAAGATGACCGAGATCGTCACCAAGGGCATCGCCGACATCATCGGCGCGGCACGGCCGTCGATTTCCGATCCCTGGCTGCCGAAGAAGATCGAGGAGGGCCGCTACGACGACATCCGCGTGTGCATCGGCTGCAATGTGTGCATTTCGCGCTGGGAAATCGGCGGTCCTCCCATGATCTGCACCCAGAACGCCACCGCCGGCGAGGAATACCGCCGCGGCTGGCATCCGGAGAAATTTCCGAAGCGCGGCTCGGAGGATTCCGTGCTGGTGATCGGCGCGGGTCCCTCCGGCGCGGAATGCGCGCGGGTGCTGCTCGAGCGCGGCTATGCCGTGCATCTGTATGACACCGCCGCGAAGATCGGCGGCCACTTGAATTCGGTCGCCACGCTGCCCGGCCTCGGCGAATGGGGTTATCACCGCGACTATCGCGAGCTGCAGATCAACAAGCTGATCAAGAAGAACAAGTCCTCGCAGCTGGCGCTCTCGCAAAAGCCCATGACGGCGGACGCCGCCCTCGGCTACGGCGCCGAGAAGATCGTGGTCGCCACCGGCTCCTCGTGGAACACCGACGGCACCAACTGCCTCTCCCACGACCCCATCCCCGGAGCCGATGCCGGCCGGCCGGATCAGCTCACCCCGGAGCAGGTGCTGGAGGGCCGGAAGGCGATCGGCAAGCGCGTGGTGATACTGAATGCCGACACGTATTTCATGGCGCCGAGCCTCGCCGAGAAGCTGGCGGTGGCCGGTCACGAGGTGACCCTCGTCACCGGCGTGCATTTGGCCAATTACATGCACTTCACCCTCGAGTATCCGAACATGATGCGCCGCCTGCACGAGCTGCACATCCGGGAGGTGCACAACGCCTTCGCCTCGCGCATCGAGAAGGGGCGCCTCGAGGTGTACGACATCTTCGGCGACGGCTCCAAGCGCACCTATCGCGGCCCGGGCGTGTTGCCGCGCGATGCGAACCGCAGCCATCGCTGGGTGGAATTCGATTCCCTGGTGCTGGTCACCGGCCGGCACTCGCACGCCGGCCTGTTCAAGGAGCTCAAGGACCGGCGCGCCGAGTGGGAGAAGAACGGCGTCAAGGACGCCTATGTGATCGGCGACGCCGAGGCGCCGCGCCTGATCGCGGACGCCACCTTCTCGGGCCACCGTCTGGCGCGTGAGATCGAAGAGAGCAATGCGCAACTGCCGCTGCCCTACAAGAGAGAAGTCGCGGTCTGGGGGGTCGCTCATCTGCCCGGCAGCCGCTTTGAAATCGAATACAAGACGTAGCCAGTGAGCCGCAGCGAAGCCGTTACTCGGATCTTGTTCGAGGCGTTTCCGGCTGCCGAAGTGCGGCTGTTCTATGTGCTCGGCTTCGCGGCCTGTGCGGCCTTCGCCTATGGCGTGTACGTGCAGGTCCGCAAATACCGGCGCGGCGCGCCGGCGGCGCTCGCGGGCGGCATGTGGCCGCGTCTCGGCTGGATGATCGCCCGGGTGCTCGATCACCGCACCGTGGAGCGGCGCGATCCGGCCGCCGGCGGCGCACACCGGCTGATCTTCTACGGCTTCACGCTGCTGTTCATCGGCACGGCCACCATCACCCTGCAATACGACATCCTCGAGCCGCTGTTCGGCGTGCGCTTCTGGTATGGCCGCTTCTACCTGGTCTTCTCGCTGGTGCTCGACCTCGCCGGCGTGGCGCTGATCGCCGGCCTGCTCTATATGATGGTCCGGCGCGGCTGGCTCAAACCGCCCAAGCTCGACTATGCGCGGCCCGACCGCTCGCCGGGCGATCCGGATTTCGACCGGCCGCAATACCGGCGCGAGGACTGGGCGTTTCTGTGGCTGCTGCTCATCATCGGCGCCACCGGCTACGTGCTCGAGGCGGCCCGGCTGGTGTGGCTGCAGGGGCGCGCCGACGTCTGGGACACCCGCTGGTGGTCGCCGGTGGGCGCGCTGCTGGCTGCGGCGCTGCGCGGCGTCGGACTTGGGCCTGCGGGCGGCGGCGCGCTGCGCCACGGCCTGTGGTGGTTTCATGGACTGATCGCGCTCGGCTTCATCGCCCTCATCCCCTACACCAAGGTCAAGCACGTGTTCACCGCCATGGGCTCGCTCATGGTGCGCGATCCGCTGGCGGCGCAGCGCCTGGCGCGCATCCCGGAGTCGCAGGCGGCGCCCGGCGTGGCCGCGATCACGGACTTCACCTGGAAGCAGCTGCTGAACCTCGATGCCTGCACCCGCTGCGGGCGCTGCCACGAGGCCTGCCCGGCACGCGCCGTGGGCGCACCGCTGTCGCCGCGCGACGTGATCCTCTCGCTGCGCGAATTCGCCCACGCCACCCTGGAATCCGGCACCCTGCCGGCGGCGGCCGAACTTAACGTGCACGGCAAGTCGCCCGGCCAGGTCGCCCAGGAAACCCTCTGGTCCTGCCGCACCTGCATGGCCTGCGTCGAGATCTGTCCGGTCGCGGTGGAGCACGTGCCCATCATCGTGCAGCTGCGCCGCAAGCTGGTCGAGGACGGCGCCATGGATCCGCTGCTCGCCAAGACCCTCGCGACCATCCACAAGACCGGCAATTCCTTCGGCGAGTCCCGGCGCCGGCGCGGCGCCTGGACCAAGGCGCTGCCCTTCCCCGTCAAGGACGCCCGCCGCGAGCCGGTCGATGTGCTGTGGTTCGTGGGCGACTACGCCTCCTTCGATCCGCGCAACCAGAAGGTGACCCAAACCTTCGCCGCGCTGCTCGCCGAGGCGGGGGTGGATTTCGGCATTCTCTACGACGGCGAATCGAACGCCGGTAACGATGTGCGCCGCGTGGGCGAGGAGGGGCTGTACGAGGTTCTGGCCGATGCCAACGTCGCGGCCTTGGGTTCGGCGACATTCAACCGCGTGGTGACCACCGACCCGCATTCCTACAACACCATCCGCAACGAGTATCCGGATTTCGGCGGCCGCTACCCGATCGAGCACTACACCACCCTGCTCGAGCGGCTATTCGCGGCCGGACGGCTCAAAGTCACCCAACCGCTCCGGTATCGAGTAACCTTTCATGATCCCTGTCATCTCGGCCGCTTCAACCAGGGCTACGAAGCTCCGCGCCAACTGCTCGCGCTGCTCGGCTGCGAGCTGGTGGAAATGGGCCGTTGCCGCTCCAACTCGTTCTGTTGCGGCGCCGGCGGCGGCAGGATCTGGATTCCGGACCCGGCCGGCGGCGAGAAGCCGGCACAGAATCGCATCAAAGAGGCGGCGGCGATTCCGGGTCTTCAGGTGTACGCCGTCAGCTGCCCGAAGGATTTGACCATGTTCGAGGATGCGCTCAAGACCACCGGCAACGAAGGCAAATTCGTGGTGCGGGAGATCATCGAGCTGGTGCGCGAGGCGCTGCCGCTCGCGGCGCCGGCGGGCGCGCACGCATGAAAATCCTGGTGGCGGTCAAACAGGTGGCGGCGCTCGAGGAGGATTTCGAGTTCCGCGCCGACGGCCGTGACGTGGACGGGGACTTTTTGGTGATGGATCTCAATGAATGGGACGATTATTCCCTGGAGGAGGCCGTCAAGATCAAGGAGGCCTGCGGCGGCGCGGTGGAGATCGTCGCCGTCTCGGTGGGGCCGCCGACGGTGGATGAAGCGCTGCGCAAATGCCTCGCCAAGGGCGCCGACCGCGCGGTGCGCATCTGGGATGAGGCCATGCGCGGCTCGGACAGCATCGCCGTCGCCCGCATCCTGGCGGCGGCCGCACGCGCGGAGGCGCCCGACCTGCTGTTCGCCGGTGTGCAATCCTCGGATCAGGCCGTCGCCGCCACCGGCATCGCCACCGCCGGCTTTCTCGGCTGGCCGCATGCCGCGGTGGTCAGCCAATTCACCTACACGCCGGGAGCGGCGACGGCCGTGCTGCGCCGTGAATTGGAGGGCGGCTTGCTGCACGAGCTCGAGATCCGTACGCCGGCGGTGCTCACCATCCAGCTCGGCATCAACACGCCGCGCTATGCCTCCTTGCGCAGCATCAAGCAGGCCGCCGCCAAGCCGATCGAGCTGCGCACGCTCGCGGATCTGTCCCTGAACGCCGCCGAGGTGGGCGAGGCGGGTTCGAGCGCGCGCGTGCGGCGCATGTACGTGCCGGACAAGGGCCGCGCCGAGCTCATCGAGGGCAGCGCCGCGGAGCAGGCGAAGCGGCTCGCGGCCATCATCCGCGAATCCACGGGGGCGGCATGAGCGGCGTGCTGGTCATCGCCGAGCAGCGCCGCGGCGAACTGCGCCCGGTGTCGCTCGAGCTGCTCGGCGCGGCCCAGGCCTTGGGCGGCCTGCCCGTGGCCGTCGCCGTGCTCGCGCCGAATCCGGCACGCTTCGTGCCGGCGCTCAGCGTACCCGGCGTGGCGGAGGTCATCACGGTCGAGCTCGCGATCTCGGAATTCGACCCGGACACCTTCGAGTCCGCGGTCGGCGCCCTGATCCGCGCGCGCGCGCCCGCGGTGGTGCTGATGGCCCACAGCGTCGATTCCTTCGGCTATGCCGCGGCGCTGGCGGCGCGCCATGGCTACGGCTTCGCCACCGATGTGTTCAAGGTCGAGCGCACCGGCGGCGAGCTCATCGCCACCCGCGGCGGCTACGGCCAGAAGGTCAATGTGGAGGTCGACTTCCCTGGCCGCGACACCGTCATCCTGGCGCTGCGCGCCAATGTGTTCAAGCCGCCGGAGGGCACCGCCGCACCCGTGGTGAGCGCCTTCGAGGCGCCCGCCGTCGAGAGCCGCTCGCTCGGCCGTGAATACATCGAACCGCCCGGCGGCGATGACGTCGACATGAGCACGGCGGAATTCATCCTGAGCATCGGCCGCGGCATCGGCGAGGAGGCCAAGGTTGCGCAGTTTCGCGAGCTGGCGCAGGCCCTCGGCGCCACCCTCGGCTGTTCGCGGCCGATCGCGGATGCCGGCTGGCTGCCGAAGAGCCGCCAGGTCGGCCAGTCCGGCAAGACCGCGAGCGCCTGCAAGCTGTATGTGGCCATGGGCGTGTCCGGCGCCATCCAGCACCTGGCCGGCATGAAGCATGTCGCCACCATCGTCGCGGTCAACACCGACGCCGAGGCCTCGATATTCAGCGTCGCAAAATATGGCATCGTGGGGGACATCTTTGAAATCGCCGAGGAGTTACGCCGTCATTTTTAACGAACCCAAGCCCCCGGGAGCCCCATCGTGGATGAATTCGTGACGAGTGCCGCCGGGGAGGCGGCCGTGGAGAGCGCCGGCGCGAGCGGCCTGGAGCGCGGCATCGACTGGACGGGCGCCTTCTGGGTGGCGAGCGGCGTGCCGCCCCTGGTGCTGTTCTCGATCGGCGCGGTGGCCGCCACCGTCGGCAAGCTGTCGTGGATCGTCTGGACCCTGTCGATCGGGCTCGGTTTCATCCAATCCTTCGTCTACGCCGAAATCGCCGGCTTGTTTCCGGAAAAATCCGGCGGCGCCTCGGTGTACGGCGCCATGGCCTGGGTGAGGTACAGCAAGCTCATCGCCCCCATCTCGGTGTGGTGCAATTGGTTCGCCTGGTCGCCGGTGCAGGCCATCGGCTCGGGGCTGGCGGCCGGCTACATCCTGAACGGCCTGTTCGCACCGGATTCGCTGATCAACACCTGGCAGCTGACCCTGCTCGATCTCGGCGCGCTCAAGAGCGGGCTGTCGCTGCGGATCAATGCGACCTTCATCCTGGGCGCGGTGATCCTGTTCGCGGTGAAGGCCATCCAGGACGGCGGCATCCTGCGCTCCGCCAATGCCACCAAGATCCTCGGCATCTCGGCGCTCATCCCGCTGATCCTCATCGGCATCGTCCCCATCCTCACCGGCGACATGGTGCGGGCGAATTTCTTCCCCATCGTGCCGCTCGCCCACGATGCCGCCGGCGCCGTCATCGACGGCAGCTGGAACATGGCCGGCATCACGGTGTTCGCCGGCGGCATGTTCCTCGCGGCCTGGTCCACGTACGGCTTCGAAACGGCGGTGTGCTACACCGCCGAGTTCAAGAATCCGAAGACCGACACCTTCAAGGCGATCTTCTACTCGGGCCTGCTGTGCCTCGTGGTGTATTCGGTGGTGCCGTTCGCCTTCCAGGGATTTCTGGGTCTGAAGGGCATGCTCGCCCCGGATATCTACAGCGGCATGGGCGTCGCCGCGGTGATGTCGACGATGGTGCGCGCCGGCCGGCTGGGCGGTGCGGTGGTGGTGATCATGCTGGTGCTGGCGCTGGTGCTCTCACTCATCACCTCCATGGCGGGTTCCTCGCGCACGCTGTACCAGGCCTCGGTCGACGGCTGGCTGCCGAAATACCTGGGCAAGGTCAACCAGCATCGCGCACCTTCGAACGCCATGCTCACCGACCTGTGCTTCAATCTGCTGCTGTTGCTCATGTCCGACTATGTGTTCGTCATCGGTGCCGCCAACGTCGGCTACATGATCTTCAATTTCCTGAATCTGAACGCCGGCTGGATTCACCGCATGGACCGTCCGCGCCAGGAGCGCCCGTGGCGCGCGCCCACCTGGGTGCTCAGCACCGGCGCGGTGCTGTCCTTCGTGAATCTCGCCTTCATGGGATTCGGCGCCGACGTCTACGGCTCCGGCACGCTGCTGACGGGCCTGGTGTTCTGCGCCCTGATCCTGCCGGTGTTCCTGTTCCGCCACTACGTGCAGGACGGGGGCGCCTTCCCCGCGGTGATGTCGGAGAACATCGTGCAATCCACCGGCGAAGTCGTGCTCAAGCGCGCCGGCATCTGGCCCTTCGTGGTGCTCGCGCTTGGCGTGGCGGTGGTCATCCTCACCCACCGGCTCGCGGTGTATTGACGTGCTGGTCACCGGCATCAAGAGCAAGCCCGTGTATGCGCCGCTGCGCTACGATGCCGGCGGCCGCTACCACGTGATGCTCGGCCAGGAGGTGGGCGAGGCGCCGCTGCTGCGGGTGCTGGGCGACATGAGCGGCTCGCCCGAGGCGCTGGCCCGAACCCGCGTGCTGTATGTGCCGCTGCGCGCCGCGGCCGCGGGCGCCGCGCCGGCGGCGGCCTTCGGCGGCGCCGGCGTCGCCGACGTGCGGATCTTCGGGACCACCGCCGCCCTGCTCGAGGCGTTTCGCGACCTGCTCGGCCGGGCGTTGATGGGTACGCGGCTGTATGTGGCCGGTCCCGAAAGCTTCATCGGTCTCGCGATGAAAATCGCCCTCGAATTCAATCTGAACAAGGACGAGATCCGCGCCGAGGAGTGCGGCACGCGGGCGCGGCGCGTGTATTGCATCCATTGCCGCACCACCACCGAGAACGTGCGCACGAACATCGTCACCTGCGGCGGCTGCACCCGCTCCTTGCTGGTGCGCGATCATTATTCGCGGCGGCTGGCGGCCTACATGGGCGTCATGGCCGACGCCGAGGTGCCGGGTGAACTGCCGCCGATCCGCGAGGTGTTCGCATGACCGAGGCGGCCACCATCGAGGTCGAGGTCACCGCCATCGATCAGGTGACGCCGCTGATCAAGCACTTTCGCCTGGCACCGGTGGACGGCGGCACCCTGCCCGCCTTCTCCGGCGGCTCGCACATCATCGTGGTGATGCACGGCGCGGCGCGCGCGCATCGCAACCCCTATTCGGTGCTGAGTCCGCCGAACCGGCTCGACGCCTACGAGATCGGCGTGCGGCGCATGGAGGAATCGCGCGGCGGTTCGCACTTCATGCACGATTCGGTCAGGGTCGGCAGCCGCCTGCAGATCGCCCACCCGGTGAACCTGTTCGGCCTGGACAAGATCGCGCGCAAGCACGTGCTCATTGCGGGCGGCATCGGCATCACGCCCTTTCTCGCCATGCTCGAGGATCTGTACGGCGGCCCGGTGCCCTACGAACTGCACTACTCGGTGCGCTCGCCCGAGCACGCGGCCTTTCTCGGGCGGCTGCGCCGGCGCGAGGGCGGGCGGGTGCATCTGTACTGCGACAGCGAGCAGCAGGCCATCAATTTCGAGGCGCTGCTCGGCAATCAGCCGCTCGGCACGCATGTATACGTGTGCGGCCCGGGCGGCATGATCAGCCGGGTGGCGGCCGTCGCCAAGGATTGCGGCTGGCCCGACAGCCACATCCACTGGGAACAATTCAGCGCACCCCCCGTGGGCGACGCTTTCGAGGTGTTCCTGGCGCGCTCCCGGATCAGCGTGCACGTGCCGCCGGACCAGAGCCTGCTCGAGAGCATCGAGGCCGCCGGGGTCGAGGTGCCGTATCTGTGCCGCGGCGGCGTGTGCGGCTTCTGCCAGACGCGCGTGCTCGAAGTCGACGGCGAACTGCTGCACAACGATCATTTCCTGTCGGAGGCCGAGCGCGCTTCGGGCAAGACCATCATGCCGTGCGTGTCGCGTGCCCGCTGCCGGAGCCTGCTGCTCGACCTGTAACGCCGCAGCCCACCCACCACGGACACCCCGCATGAGCACCGCATTCAAGCCCGACGAAACATTCCGCGACAGCTTCACCTTCCGCAACAGCGAGGCGGCCATCCGCCGTTTCCCGATGCCGTTTCCCGAAGACAATTACATGTATTCCGTGAACATCGAGCCGCACACCGCGGGACCGCCGGGTTCGGTGACGGAGTTCCCCATCGACATCGATGAGCACTACGTGGCCGAATGCAACGAGCGCGCCCTGGTGCTGGCGGCCGAGCCGCTGCGCTTTCAGGCGCTGCCGCACATGATGAGCGCGCAGTGGGATTGTCTGGAACTCATCATGGAATCCCTCGCCCGCGACTATCCGCAGCACTTCGCCCTCGCCAGGGCCGGCAATCGCTGGCATTGGATCAACCGGCCGCTCGGCATCAACCGGCACTTCACGTTCGGCGAGGCCTCGAGCCTGGACCGCCAGCCGCTCGACTTCATCACCCGTCAGGCGCAGGGCGACTGGGTGGTGATGGATCAGCGCGAGGGCGATCTGTGGACCGAGGCCGGCATGGTGACCACGCAGGCCGACTGGTCGCTCGACTTCGATGTCGGCATGACCTTCAAGGAATGGCACGGACCCGTGCCCATCGCCCACGAGCTCGGCGTGTTCGACCGCGCGTTGAAATTCCTGCTGAATCTGCGCCTGGGCGCGCCCGTGCGGCGGCTCAACTGGACCATGACCGTGCATCCGCGCCTCGACACCTCGCCGGAGAATTATCCGTTCTGGGGACCGGACCGCGCCGCGGTCACCGCACTCAACGCCGGCGACCTGGTGAACCTGCGGGTCGAGCTGCAGGGCCTGTGGCGCCTGCCGCGCAGCAACGCCGTGGTGTTCAGCATCCGCTGCTATCTGATCAGCCTGCGCGAACTGGTCACCGTTGCGAAATGGGGGCGCCGGGTGCACCGCGTGCTCAAGAACCTGCACCCCGAGCTGGTCGATTACAAGGGCCTCGCGCGCTACCGCGATGCCGTGGTCGAGTGGCTGGCGCCCTACGATGACGGCGTGCCCACCACGCCCGGTACCGCACCCGAATGACCTCAATCATGAAACGTGGAGAACAACATGGCACTTAGCTGGCGCACTTCCGCACTCGCCGACCGGCATCGCGCGTTGGGATCGAAGCTCGAGGACTGGAACGGCATGGGCACGGCGTGGACCTACGCCAAGGACGTGAATCAGGACCACGTCGCCATCCGCACCAAGGCCGGACTCATGGACGTGTCGGGCCTGAAGAAGCTGTATCTGGTCGGGCCGCACGCCTCGGCCATCCTCAATTACGCCACCACCCGCGACGTCACCAAGATCTATCCCGGCAAGTCCGCGTATGCCTGCATGCTCAATGAATCCGGTCATTTCATCGAGGATTGCATTTTGTATCGCACCGGCCCGAACACCTGGATGGTGGTGCACGGCAGCGGCGCGGGGCACGAAACCCTCACCCGCTACGTCCTCGGCCGCAATGCCGCCATGATCGTCGATGACGATCTGCACGATCTGTCGCTGCAGGGTCCGGTGGCGGTGGATTTCCTCGCCAAGCACGTTCCCGGAATCCGCGACCTGAAGTATTTTCATCACATGCCGGCGACGCTGTTCGGCCGTCCCGTCACCATCTCGCGCACCGGCTACACCGGCGAGCGCGGCTACGAGCTGTTCTGCAAGGCCGAAGACGCCGGCCTGATCTGGGACACGATCCTCGCCGAAGGCAAGCCCATGGGCATCATTCCCGTGTGCTTCACCACGCTCGACTGGCTGAGGGTGGAGAGCTCTCTGCTGTTCTATCCCTACGACATGTCGCAGATGTATCCCTTCGAGAAAGATCCGCCCGGCGACAGCCTGTGGGAGCTCGGCCTCGACTTCACCGTCAGCCCGGGCAAGAATGATTTCATGGGCGCCGATGCGCACGCCCGTCTGAAGGGCAAGGAGCGGTTCAAGATTTTCGGCATCCTGGTCGACGGCCGGGTTGCCGCCGACATGGGCGACCCGGTATACGCCGCCGGCAAGCAGGTCGGCGTGGTCACCTGCGCCATGGTGTCCTCGCTGACGGGCAAGTCCATGGCCATCGCGCGCCTGCAGGTCCCGGTCGCCGTGCAAGGCACAAAGCTCGAGATCCGCGGCAAGAACGTCAAGGGCGCGGCGATCGCCCACACCTTGCCGTTCGACGACGTCGAGAAGAAGAAGCGCACCGCGGTGGGCTGAGCGGCGCGCCGGCCTATCGCGGGATCTGATCCTGCGATTCGGGCTTGGTCGGCACGCCGGCCAGATGATCGGCGGTGAGCACGGCAAATCGGCGGTACAGGGCTCCCAGCGGGTTCGCATCGGGTTCGTCGGCGCGCGTCGACAGGCGCGAACTTGCCTGGATCCGAAAGTCTTGAAGCTCCGCGCCGTCGGCACCGCGCACCGTCACGTCCGCGTCCAGCGTACCTGCCGACAGCTGGTAGCCGAACAGCACGGCATTGCTCGTCGGATGCGTGCCGAAATCAGCGATGGAGATTTGCAAGGTGCGATTCGCGCCGCCTTCATCGAGCAGTTGGCGCCGGCGAAGCTCGTCCTGCACTGCCGCCCGCAGGCCGGCCTGCTGAAATCTCGGATCGGCGCCGGTCTGCGCTTTGGCCTGCGGCGTGACCAAGAGTTGAATCGCGCTCACCCGGCCGCCGGGCGCATTCGTCGCGGCGGGCGCATTCGTCGCGGCGGGCGCATTCGTCGCGGCAGGCGCACTCGCAGCCGGCGGCTGTGGTGCCGATTGCGCCGCCGGCGCCGCACGCTCGCCGACGACGTGGCCGAATATCACCGATCCGGCGCATCCCGAGAGCGCGATGACGGGCGCGAGCAGCCACGCCGCGCAGCCGGTCGTGGCGGATTCAGGGACCGGCTGCCTTGCCATCGCCGATCTTGTCCTGCGTCTTCGTGTCGAAATCGCCCGCGTCATGACGTTCGTGCAATTGATCCGCGGGCTCGCCCCAGGCGCAGTTGACCTTGCGGCCGCGCCGTACGGCCGGCCGCGCGGCGATGGCGTCGGCCCAGCGGCGCACGTGCGTGTACTCCTGCACCTGCAAAAACTCGCCGGCGCCGTAGGTCAGGCCCTTCACCAGGGCCCCGTACCAGGGCCATACCGCGATGTCGGCGATGGTGTACTCGGAGCCCGTCAGGTATTCGCACTGCGCCAGGCGACGGTTCAGCACATCGAGCTGGCGCTTGACCTCCATGGCATAGCGGTCGATCGCGTATTCGATCTTGATCGGCGCATAGGCGTAGAAGTGGCCGAACCCGCCGCCGAGGTAAGGTGCGCTGCCCATCTGCCAGAACAGCCATGACAGGCATTCGGCGCGGGTGGCCGCCGCGGCCGGCAGGAATGCGCGGAATTTCTCGGCAAGATGCAACAAGATCGAGCCCGACTCGAACACTCGGATCGGCACGGGGGCACTGCGGTCCATGAGCGCCGGTATTTTGGAGTTCGGGTTGACGGCGACGAAGCCGCTGCCGAATTGATCGCCTTGGTTGATGCGGATTATCCAGGCGTCGTATTCCGCGCCGGCATGGCCGAGCGCCAGCAGTTCCTCCAGCAGGATCGTGACCTTCACGCCGTTCGGCGTGGCGAGCGAATACAGCTGCAGCGGATGGCGCCCCACCGGCAGCTCCTTGTCATGCGTCGGCCCCGCGATCGGGCGGTTGATGTTGGCGAACTGGCCACCGTTGCCCGGGGTCCACGTCCAGACTTTCGGCGGTGTGTAAGCGGGGGAGTCGGTCATATGCTGCGCGATACTAGGGGAGTCCCGGGAATTTGTCATCCGCGTGGCGGCCGGGCGCATTTGACAATCTCTGAAAAAAAAGCATGCGGCTTGCCGGGCCAACCCTGCATTTTCGCCGGTCGATTGAATTCCGCCGCGGCTCTCTGCAGTATCGATCTGAGAACCAAAAACGACATCGTAAGGAGGAATCCGGTGTTGATCCTGACCCGCCGCATCGGCGAAACCATTCGAATCGGTGACGACGTGGTCGTCACCGTCCTCGGCGTCAAAGGCAATCAGTGTCGGGTGGGCATCGCAGCGCCCGCCGATGTCGAAGTCCACCGCGAAGAGGTCTTCCAGCGCATCGCCCAGGAGCGCGCCGCCTCCTCCACGCCCTAGGCATCGCCGGGGATCCCGATCGTACCCGCGGCGGTTACCACACCCTGCGAGGTCTAGCGACGCGCAGCGGTGAGCACGCGTCGTTTTCCCGCAGCACGAGTGGGCATTTGCGCTATCCTTATGTAAAGAGCGATTCCGCTGATGTATAGAGCCACGCGAGCACGGGATGACGCAGCAGGCGATTTCGGGGAGGCTGAAGGCGGCGCTGCTGCGCGCGGCATGCGCCGCCCTGTTCGCTGCGCTGGCGGCCTGCGGCGGCAACGATTCCTCCACAGCGGCCAGTGCCGTGGCCAGCGGCTGCGCCACCGGCAACGGCGGCGCCGGCGGCAGCCCGGGCGGTAGCTTCACCGGTTCCGTGCACCCCGTGCTGTCGATCAGCGTGAAGGGCAATTGTCTGATGGACGCCCTGGGCAACACGGTACAGCTGCGCGGCGTGAACGTCAGCGGGCTGGAGAGCGGCGTCATCCTGAGGGGCGGCACCGATTATTGGCAGTCCTCGAATCTCGGCGGCCGGCCGGACTTCAACCGCATCGCGTCCTGGAAGGCCAATGCCGTGCGCCTGCCGCTCAACGAGGATTCCTGGCTCGGACTCAAGGTCACCGGCATCCCGGGCAACGTCGTCTCGATCGACGGCACGGCCTACCAGGCGGAAGTGGCGGCGACGGTGGCGGCGGCGAATGCGGCCGGGCTGTACGTGATTCTCGACCTGCATTGGTCGGCACCCGCCCACTTTGCCGCGAACACGCAAAATCCCTTCATGGACGCGGACAACTCGGTCACCTTTTGGATCTCGCTGGCCCAGGCCTTCAAGAACAACCCCGCCGTGATGTTCGAGCTGTTCAACGAGCCGTTCGTTTGTCCCGTGAGCAAGGGCGCACAATGCTCCGCGCCCGAAGGCACCGACACCGACAAGGCCATGGTGTACGGCGGCACCGAGAGTTACTACTGGGGCCTGAGCTCGGGAACCTACGGCGGCGAGCCGACGCGCGTGGCCTATGCCTATCACACGGCGGGTTTCCAGCAGGTGATCAACGCGATTCGCGGTACCGGAGCCACCAACGTCATCATCTGCGGCGGCAACAGCTTCGATGACGACCTGTCGTGGTGGAGCAAGTACCCCGTCACCGATCCTCTGAACCAATTGGCGGCCGCCCTGCATCAGTATCCGAACTCCTATCCGTACACCGTCACGTCCAAGCTCGAGGAGTTGAACGCGATTCTCAAGCCGATCGTGGCGAAACATCCGCTGATCCTCACCGAAATGGGCGACGAGGTGGGGATCGATCCGGCGCCCTTCGCCATTCAACTGCTGACGTGGGCCGATACCCAGGGCTATTCGGTCATGGCGTGGACCTGGAATCCGTGGGGCGGCACCAACACCTTGATCCAAAACACCACGAACTACACCCCGACCATGGGTCTCGGCGAGACCTATTACAACTGGACCTACTACCACCAATAGCGCGGCGCCGTCACCGGCCGCCGCGCAGGTCTTTCCACGGACCGCCGTCGGCGTAGCGCTCCGGATACAGGATCTTCGAGCGCGGATCCTCCGCGGTGTCCAACTGCAGCACCATCCACTTCGGATACGGTATGCCCGGGTCCGACGCGGCGTCCAGGAGGCGCACGTCATCGTCTGAAAGCCGCAGATCCGCGGCGCCGATGTTCTGCTCGAGCTGCTCGACCTTGCGGGCCGCGATGATCACGCTGCTCACGGCCGGACGGCCGAGCACCCAGGCGAGCGCCACCGCGGCGGGGTTGGTGCCGTGGCGGGCCGCCACCTGCTTCAGCACCTCGACGACCCGGTAGCCCAGCTCCCGGTCGAAGGGCACGAATGCGCCGGCCTCGCCGAAACGCGTGCCCGCGGGGCTCGGATTGGCGCGGCTGTACTTGCCCGTGAGGAACCCCCCGGCGAGCGGGCTCCAGACCAGGATCCCGAGGTGGTGGTAGGCGGCGAAGGACTGGAATTCGTATTCGAGGCTGCGGCCGACGAGGCTGTAATACATCTGCGCCGTCACGTACTTCTCCAACCCCAGGCGCTCCTGCAGCATGAGCGCGGTCGCCGCCTGCCAGGACATGAGATTGGAGAGCCCGATGTAGCGGACCTTCCCCTGGCGCACCAGATCATCCAGGGTGCGCAGCGTCTCCTCGAGCGGCGTGTTGCTGTCCCAGCCGTGCACCTGATACAGATCGATGTAGTCGGTTTGCAGCCGTTTGAGGCTGTCCTCCACCTCGCGTAGGATGTTCACGCGGGTCGCGCCGCTGTGATTGAAGTTGCCGCTCATCGGCAGCCTGACCTTGGTGGCGAGCACGATTTCCTGCCGCAGGCCCTTGAGGGCGTTGCCCACCAGGGTCTCGCTCTCGCCGAGGCTGTACACGTCGGCGGTATCGATGAAATTGATCCCCCGATCCAGGGCCGCCTTCACCATGCGCGTCGTGTCCTGCTGGCCGAGATTGCCCATGTTCATCTTGCCGCCGAACTGCATCGTGCCTAGCGCCAGTTCGCTCACGATGAGCCCCGTATTGCCGAGCTTGCGGTAATGCATCAGCGTTCCCCTTTAGGCCTTTGACCGAATCGATAGCGCAGAAACAGATGGCTTGCGCCTTGCCGTGCATCGAGCAGGGTGCCCCACAAGGGATGGCGCGGTGCGAACACGTGCCCCATGATGAGACCGGGGCGCGTGTCGTGCGAATCGCGGCCGGCAAGTTGCGGCGCCAGCGTCAGGAACTGTTCGGCAATGAGGTGCTGCGCGAAGAAATCGGCGAGCAGGTTCGGTCCGCCTTCGACCAGCACCCGCCCGGCCCGGCTGATGCGGCACACTTCGCGGCAGATGGCGCGCGCCGGAATCGCGCCTGCGCGGTGGATGGCGCGAATCTCCACCGGCGGCGGCACGCGCTGCCGGCTCAATCGCTTCGCTCCGGCGGTGGTGGTGAGGATGAGCACCCGCACCCGTCCGGCGCTGAACACCGGCAGGCGCAGGTTGAGCGAACCGCTGCCGCTGACGATCACGTTGAGCGGGGGACCCGGCAGGTCGAGCGATCGGCGCAGGCGTGCGTAGTGCGGCGCGAGTTCGGGACAGATGGCCTCCGGCGTCCACACATGCTCGCTGTCCGCGGCCAAGGTCCCCGAGCCGACCACGACGGCGCCGGCGACGGCGCGCAG
>Ga0302202_10001124_pt1 | contig 33701 bp, 28 predicted proteins | sample II_Bog_N3_3_FD_194579 | JGI IMG/M metagenome (GOLD analysis project Ga0302202, IMG submission 194579) | Peat permafrost microbial communities from Stordalen Mire near Abisko, Sweden - II_Bog_N3_3 | ecosystem: Environmental > Terrestrial > Soil > Wetlands > Peat | place: Sweden: Abisko...
GCGGGATCGGAGAAGTCGACGGTTTCGGGCTGCTGGCCGACAAAGAGGATGCGTGTCATGGGCTATTCCATTCATGATGCGAGGGTGAAGATGATGTCCCGGGTAAAGTCGCTCGCGGCTAAATTAGTGGTTCGCCCACGGGGTGGCGGCATCCTTTGCGAAGGCGCGATAGGACCGCGGTGCACGGCCGACCAGCACGGTGAACTGCGCGACGTCGTCGGCGGTGGCGGCGGCGCCCTCGCACTCGCGCCGCCTGGTCGGCGCCAAGACACGCGCTTTCCTCGACGCCGTTCAGAAGGCGTTCCCGGAAAGGGTTTTCGTCCCGCCGGCCTGATACCCCGGCATGGCGCTTCCGGTCGAGGGTCCGTGCAACACGTGACCTTCGGCCTATTCGATGCGGATATGGCAATCGAGGGATCGTGTCGCAGCCGGAGCGATTTGCATCAGGCCCGGCTTGCCTTCGAATTCGCCGTCGAAATCCGCAGGGCTCGCGAAGCCGTGCCAGGGCTCGATGCAGACAAACGGCGCGCCGCCAGGCTTCGACCAGATCCCCAGTTCCCGAAAACCATTCCAGGAAACTTCGACCGCAGGACCCTGGTCGGCGGCGTAGCGAACCGACCGGCTCGCGGGCCGGTCGAGAATCACCGCATCCTCATCAAACAGCCGTTCCGACAGGGCGAGGACTTTCCCGACAATGGGAGTAGGCTCGGGCACCGGCCGCAGCAGGCCGTCCTTCAGCCGGCGGATCGGCGCGGGCTCCTCGCTGGAGAACACAAGGCGGTACGCCTCCTTGCCCAGTCCGGCAAGCAACGGCCAATTGAAGGCGGGATGCAGACCGATCGACGCCGGCAGCATCTCTTCGCCGGTGTTGGCGACTTCAATGCCAAGGTCGAGGCAGGCCTCCCTCAGCGCATAAGTCACCGTCAGCCGAAACGCGAAGGGATAACGAGCGCGGCTTTCCGCGCTGTCGGCAAGCACCAGCTTGCAGGAATCGTCCCCACGCTCCAGCCAGTCGAAACGAAGGTCGCGTGCAAAACCATGCTGCGTCATCGGAAAGGCCTTTCCGCGATGCCATAGCCGATCGTTCTTCAGCCGCCCGACGATCGGAAACAGCAGCGGTGCGTGGCGCGGCCATTCCGGCCCGGCCTGCCAAAGCAGTTCGAGCCCCCGGATATTCTTCAGGGAGCACAGTTCTGCGCCCGCTGCCTTGACGGTCGCCGAAATCCCGTTGCTGCGAATCGTGTGGCTGTCGCTGATCATTTTTGCCCACGCCGGAGACGGTGCGAAGCGGATGCCCGATCATCGCCAGCGCATCGACGACCTCCAAGCATCCCTGAATATCCCATGGCCGGCATTGATTCAATTTGGGCGCGGGGAACCGGAGTGTGACGCATACGACGCCCACAGGACCATAAGTCTGGCCCGCAAATCGGGTCAGAGCGCGCCGCACTCGGGCACAAGCGGACGCCGCAGCCAAGCGCCACGCCTGGGCGGGACACTGCTGGCCGTCGCCGCCATTGGCGATCGCCACGGGCGAACTATTCGGTCGCGCGGCTGATCTGCACAAACGCTTTTACGGCAGTCGAGATTCAGGATAGAAACATGCTGCATATATGGGCCGCACGGCCCGAATTCATGTCCGAGTCACTGACCTGATTTATGAAAACGCGTGACGACGCCCGCAGAGAGATCTACCGGCAGCAAGCGCTGGACCGGCTGAATTCGCCGGATCATTTCGATGCCCCGATAATCTTGCCGCAATCGGCCGCCGGCACCGCGTTGGCCGGGCTGCTCGTGCTCGTCGCGACCTCGCTGGCCTGGGCCATCGTGGCCCGTTAATGCACCGCATTCGTCAATACGGCACGCGGATGCCGGCCGCCGGTCCAGGCTAGCCATTTACCCCGGCGAGCGTCTTGAGCATCTGCTGAAAACGTAGTCCCGCGACGGAGACGTTGTCGAGAACGCTGTCATCGAGTTCATCCTCCTCGATCGCCGTGCCGGTCACCGGCGCTCCGGCCTTGTTCCGCTGCACCGTCCCGCGCAGGCGGTCCGCCAGGAAAATAGCAAGCGCCCGGTAGAACCGGGCGGCAAAAGCCGGATCCTCCGCCAAGTGATCCTCGACCTGGGACTTCTGCAGGACGAGCACCTTGGCACCGGAAAGCGCCACAACGGTCGCCGACGGCGGCGCCTTGTCGACGAACGACATTTCACCGATGATCTCGCCACTGCCAAGGGTGGCAACGCGGCCGATGCCCGCCACCTCCACCGCCACCTCTCCCTCCAGGACGATGAACAGCGCGGGACTTTCCTGGCCCTCCTGAATCAGCGTGTCGCCGCTGGCGAAGACCCGCTGGCGCCCGATCAGCGCCATCCATTCGATGTCGCGATCATTCAACTGACCCATGATAAAAAGCACTTTACGCATGCAATTCGTCCTTCAAAAAACCGCTCGTCCTTGCGGGCGGATTACGTTTGTGACCTCGATGCGGGTGCTCAGACGAGCTGCCGCCGCGCATGCGCGGCGAAGCGGCCATTCCTTGCCATCAGGGATTCGAAATTGCCGCTTTCGGCGACTTTCCCCTTCTCGAGCACGACGATGCGGTCGGCGGCCTCGATGGTGCTGAGCCGGTGCGCGATCACGATGCGCGTCACCGCCAGCCGCGTCAGGGTCTCGGTCACCACGGCTTGCGTCCGGTTGTCGAGCGCGCTGGTCGCCTCGTCGAGCAGCAGGATCGCCGGCTTTCCAACCAGCGCGCGGGCAATCAGGATGCGCTGACGCTGGCCGCCGGACAATGCCTGCGCACCGTCGAGCAACACGGTGTGCATGCCCATCGGCATCGCCTCGATGTCGCGATCGAGCCCGACCAGCCGCGCCGCCGCCATCGCCTCGTTCATGCCGAGCCCGCTCTGGCCGACGATGTTGCCGTGAATGCTGCCCGAGAACAGCTTGCCGTGCTGAAGCACCACGCCCATCTGCCGGCGCAGGTCCGCCACCGCCAGCCGCCGGATCGAACAGCCGTCGTAAAAAATGTCGCCCTGCTCCGGCCTCTCAAAGCCCAGCAGCAGCCGCAACAGGGTCGACTTGCCGCTGCCGGAGGCGCCGACGATGGCGACGAACTCGCCCTTTGCGATCTGCAGGTCGAGGCCATCCAGCGCCAATGGACTCTTGTCGGAATAGCGAAACGACACGTTGCGGATGTCGATGTCGCCGTTGAGGTCAAGCCGCTCCGGGTCGGCGAGCGGCATGTCCAGTTCGGAAGCGATGATCGGTTGCGCCCGCTCGATCAACGGCACCACGCCCAGCCCCTGGGTCAGGGCGTCGGCGAGCCCGGTGACCGCGCCCAGCACCTGGGCCACCGCCGCCGACAGCGCCACGAACGCGCCGGCGGAAAATGCCACGGCGGCGACGTCCTTGCCTGGCGCGGCGATCGCCTTCTCGGCATCGGATTTCATGAAGTAGACGATGACCGCATAGATCGCGATGGTGGCCAGTTCCGGAAGCAGCGCCTGCGCGCATTTCTGCAGGTTGGCCCAGCGTTCGGCCGCCAGCATGTGACGCAGCGTGGTGCCGAAATATCCGGTCCAACGCTCGAACGCCATCGGCTCGGCCGCCGAGGCCCGCAACTTCGTCATGCCCATCAGCACCTGCAAGACGAAGCCGTCGAGTTTGCCCTTGTGCAGGATCCGTCGCCGCTCGTGACGCAATTCGCCGATCGTGATGGCGGCCGACGTCAGACCGAGCAGCACGGCCAGTCCCAGCACCACGAAGGCCAGCCGCGCGTCGATGAAGAAGATCGGAACCAGGCTGACCAGGCTGAACACCGCGCCGATGATCGCGCCCGCGCTATGCTGCGAAAGCAACTGGCGAGCCCGCTGGATGCCCAGCACGCGGTCCATGATGTCGCCGACCGAATAGGATCGGTAGAACGATGTCGGCAGATTGATCATGCGGGCGATCATCGCCGGCTGCAGACGGCTCTCCAGCCGCAACTCGGAGCGCAGCATGGCTACGCTCTTGACGCTCTCGAACACGGTACGTGCGAGCACCGAGATGAAAAGCCCCAGAACGATCAGCCCGGCCGTGTTGAGATCGCCATGGGGCAACGCATCGTCGATCAGAAATCGCGACGCAACCGGCACCAAGGCGGCGAACACCGCTCCGGCGATCAGGCAAAGACCGATGCGCGTGAGGTCGTTGCCGCCGCCGATCAGGCCGAAGCTGAACAGTCTTGAAAAGTGGAACGGCGCCACCGGCAAGGTCGGGTAGATCTGCACGGCATCGTCGGCCAGCCGGCCCAGGACGCCGTCATCGACGGCGACCATTGCGTCACCGTGCAGCATGACCCAGCCGCGAAGCTTGAACACCAGTGCGACCGGCACGCGCTTTTCGTCGAGATAGGCGAGCAGTGGCGGCCCGTCGAGATCTTCCCACCCCGCCCGCAGCAGCACCGAGCGGCTGAGCAGCCGGTGGTGCGACAGGATAGCCGTCAGCCGTTCCGGCTCCGGTAAATCGGTTTTCAGATCGCGCTCGAACGCCTTCGCCGCCGGATCCACCGCCAGCGCCTCGAACAGGTGACCGAGCGCCGAATGCAGCGGCTCCGTGCTCGCGCCGGCGCGGAACGGAGCCCTGCGACCCGAGGACCCGGCCAGCGTGCGCAGCGACGCATCCAGGGGATCGGCGCGCCGCCGCGGCGCGGATTGTTCCGATGTTCCGCTCTGGAAGCGCGTCAGCAACGCATGCTGGCACGCCGCGTTGAAGAACGTAAGGTCACTGGCGCGATGGGTGGCGACCTGCCTCACGGAGATCGCGATATCGGTTTCGGCTTTCAGCCGCAGCGCGCCTGCCAGCGGCAGCCACACCCGCTCCGGCACGATCAGATCGCCATCCGACAGCGACGCCTTTCCCCGGATCACCTCGATCCAGAAGATCGTCTTGGAATCGCCCTTGAGGCATTCCCCGGCCGCCGCGCCATCCAGCGTCGGGACAACCGTCAGCGCGTCGCCCCGCAATGGCGCCTCGCTGATGGCGCCGGACAGCGACCGGATCCAGTCTTCGCACGACGAGGCCGCCAGATATCCGGCCTCATCGAGAACCTCGATCCTGGAATCCAGCGAGCCGACCAGCAGCAGCCCGACGTGGCGCGTCGGCAACGCCGCGATTCCGAACGCCACGTCGCCCTTGGTCAGTTGAAACAGGTAATGCCGGCGGCTGTCGATTGACGAGTCCTCCACCGCGAAGACGTCGAAAGCCCCCTCGCGGACCCGGTAGCTTCGTGAGGGATCGTCGAGCAGGATCGGATGGTTGCTGCCGCCGGCCAGAACGGTCGGGGCCGGAGGACTTTCGGGCGAGGACAGCGCGGGCTTCATCGTGCTCAACCGGAATGCGCCAGGCTGGCATATTCGCCGCCTTGCGCCATCAACGTCTCGTGCGTGCCGCGTTCGATGATGCGGCCCTGTTGCATCACGATGATCTCCGAACAGTCGCGCACGGTGCTGAGGCGATGCGCGATGATGATGCAGGTGCAGCCGCGGCGGCGGAGATTTTCGTCGATCAGCTTCTCGGTCTCCGGATCCAGCGCGGCGGTCGCCTCGTCGAGAACCAGAATGGACGGATTGCCGACCAGCGCGCGGGCGATTTCCAACCGTTGCCGCTGGCCCCCGGAAAAATTGCGCCCGCCCTCTTCGACGACCGTGTCGAGCTCGCCGTTTCGCGCCACGATGTCGTCGAGCATGGCCGCGTCGCGCAGCGCCTGGGTCAGCACGGCGTCGGGAATGTCCTTCTTCCACAAGGTCAGGTTGTCGCGCACGGTGCCCTCGAACAGGAAGATGTCCTGGTCGACATAGGCGATGTTGCCGGCGCGCTGCAGCTGCGTCAGATCGTCGAGCGGAATCCCGTCGATGCTGACGCCGCCTTTCCCGGCGCGGAGCAGCCCGCAAATGATGCGTCCGAGCGTCGACTTGCCGCAGCCGGAGCGGCCGACCAGCGCGACGCGCTGCCCCGGCCGGATGCTGAAGTCGATCGCATCCAGCAGTGGCGGCGCCAGCGGATTATAACCGTAGCTCAGCGCCTGCACCCGCACCGCGCCTCGCAGCGCCAGCGGCATTTCGCCTGCGCCCGCGGTCTGCGTCATCGGATCGACCGGATTGCGGAAGGCATCATCGACGCGATTGAGATCGGCCTCGATGCTGCTCATGGTCGTGCTCAGACCGAACACGCGGCCGAGCGGCGCGCTGAAGCTGCGCACCAGAATCTGGATCGCCACCAGATCGCCCACGGTCAGGATACCATGCATCATGCGATAGGCGCCGAATCCGAGAACGGCGACTTCGGTGAGGCCGCCGAAAACGGAGGGCGCGATCGACAGCGCCATGCCGGAGGCGCCGAGTTCACGTGCCGAGTCGAGCGTCTTGGCGTGAAATCCCGACCATTGCGCGAATGAACTGTTCTCCAGGCCCGAGGCCTTGATGCTTTCGATGTTGGCGATGATGCCGACGGTGGAGCCGCCGAGCTTGCCGACATTGGCGCTCTGCTTGTAGGACGCCGCGCGCTGGCGCTTGCGCAGATAGCCGACCACCAGGAAATTCGGCAGCGTCAGCGTAATCGCGGTGAGGCCGAGCGGCAGGTCGTAGCCGAGCAGGATCAGCGCGAAGGCGGCGGCGCTCGCCGCATCGATCACCGAATTGGCGAGATCGCTGGCGATCGCCTTGGCGACCCGGCCGCCGGCATCGACCCGGGTCGCGATCTCGCCGGCCTGGCGTTGCAGGAAGAAGCCGACCGGCAGATGCATGATGTGCCACATGAACTTGCCGGCGCCGACAACAACCAGTTTGCCCTCGAGCCGCAGCATCAAGCTCTGCCGCAGCGCCGTCAGCAGCGCCCGCAGCAGCGCGGTGAGGGCGTACAGCAGCAGCAGGGGGATAACCCAGTGTTCCTGCTGGCGAATGACGATGCCGTCCACGAACAGCTTGCTGAACACGGGCATCACGATGCCCGGAATGATGATGACGACGCTGAGCAGCAGGATCAGCAGCACCGCCAGGCGCGAATTCGAGGTGCGCGCGCGCAACGCCGCGAGCAATCCCGAGGGTTTTTGCGTTCGTTGCAGCGCCACCGTCTTTTCGAAGGCAAGCGCGACGCCCGTAAAGGAGTCGTTCAGTTCCTGCAGCGACACCGAACGCGGGCCGCTCGCGGGATCGCAGATGAAGGCGTTGCGGCCGTCCATGCCCTCGAAAACCACGTAGTGGTTGAAGTTCCAGTGGATGATCAGCGGCCAGGGCAGGTCGACAAGGTCCTTTGGCTCCTTCTGGTAGCCCTTGGCATTGAGCCCGAGGCTGCGCGCCGCCTTCACCAGGTTGCTCGCCTTCGAACCGTCGCGGGAGACACCGCACAGGCCGCGCAACTGCTCCAGCGGAACCCAAGCGCCGAAATGCGCCAGCACCATCGCCAGCGACGCGGCGCCGCACTCGACGGCTTCCATCTGCAGGATCGGCGGCACGGCCCGGCGCCGCGGGCGCCGCAGGCCGGACAGGAATTGGGGGAGGGCCAGGTTCACGCTGCGTCAGCCCCCAAGCGCCGTGATTTTCTTCAGCCACGGGATGACGTAGCTGATCGGCCGGCGGGTCTCGACGGTGACGTCGCCTTCCGCCACCGTGCCGCTGCTCAGCGTCAATGCCGGTCCCTTGCCGTTGGACCAGGCATAGCCGCTCGGGGTCGTCGCATCGCGCTTGAGCACGACGCGCGATGCGAACGGCGCTCCGGTCGGCGCGAAGCTTTGAACCAGCCGGTCGTTCTGCAGCACCGCCATCATGGCCTGCGGCGTCGAGGGAAAGTCGGAAACCGCGGCAACGGTGCCGACGAGGGTGCCGAATTCCTCGCGCTTGACCGTCGACGGCGATACCCAGACGTTCATGCCGACCCCGACCTGCTTGCCCTGGTCAGGCGGCAGATACAGGATCAACTCAGTCCCGGTGACGCCGCCCTCGATGCTCACGATCGGCTGTCCACCCGAAACGCGGCTGCCCGGCGCGGCCTTCCACTCGGTGACGCGGCCGTCGATCGGCGCCAGCACGGCCTGGCGCTGTTCCAGTTGCAGTGCGAGCGAGCTGGCCTGGCGGCGCGCCTCGGCAATGGAATTCTGCGCCCCGCGCAATTGCTGCTCGCGGACGTTGCGGGCGCCGATATCGTCGCCGTCGAGCTGGACAATCTGGCTGCGGGCCTCGGTGGCTTCCTGCCGCGCCGTGGCCAGCGCCTGCTTCGAGCCGTTGAGGACCTGCCATGTGATCAGGTGGCGTTCATACAGCTCGGCCTCCTTGTCGACCTCGGTGTCGAGAATCGCAACACGCGCATCGGCGTCGCTGGCGCGCGATTCCAGCGCCTTGCGCCGCGCTTCAAGGCTGGCGGCGCGAGCCGTGGCATCGGCCTGGACCTGCACGGCAAGCGTTTCATGTTGAGCCATGCGCTCCTTGACAACGGCTTCCGCACTGGCCAGCGCCTGGCTGAGATCGCGATTGTCGACCAGCGCCACGACCTGGCCCTTGGTGACGACCGCGCCGACCAGCGCCGAGATCGAGGTCAGCGTGCCGTCACCGGCGGAAGTCGCATCCAGCAAGCGGCCTCCGGTTGCGATCATGATGCCATGGCCGACCACCTGCACCGGCACCGCGCCCAGAACGCTCCAGGCGATGCCGAGCGCAATCACCGCGACCAGGGCGACCGCGGCGAGCCAGTCGCGCGGCTTGGTCAGCGTGATCAGCCGGTCGAGTTGTTCCGGCGACGACAGCCGGTCCAGCGCCGACTGACGAAAGACCCGGGCGGCTATGCTCTGGGACATGGCAAATCCTTTCGCGCTTCGACCGTGGCCGGGATGTGCGCCTCGCCGTTGGGATCCAAACAGCTCAACTGCATGACGCGAGCGACACGCAGCTCGTCGCGGCGAGCTTGGCCGCTTCGAGGTCGCGCACCGACCAGCCCCCGCCGAGCGCCTTGAACAACGCCACGGCCGCCTGGTAGCGCGCGAGCTGGATCGATTTGAGATCGCCAAGCGCCTGGAAGTAGGTCGTCTGGGTGAGCAGCACGGAGGTCAGGTCGATCTGCCCGGCGTCCAGCTGCTCGCTGCTCATGGCGTAAGCCTGCTGCGCCCGGGTGGCGGCCGCCGACAGCAGCGATTCCTGGCGGCGAATCGTGCGCAGATCGGCCAACGCCGCTTCGACGTCGCCGATGCCGGACACGATGGCTTCGCGATAGGTCGCGATCAGCTCATCCTGCATCGCCTGGGTGCCGCGCAGCTGCGCTGCGAGTCGCACCTGGTCGAAGATCGGAACCGTCAGTCCCGAGATGGTCTGGTACGCCAGCGCCGATGGCGAAAACAGCGTCCCGCTCTGCAGCGACTGCGGCCCGATCGTGCCGGCGAAGGTCAGGCTTGGCAGCATCGCCCCCCGCGCGGCGGTGACGTTATCGGCCGCGGCCAGCAGCCGCGCCTCCGCGGCGGCGATGTCCGGCCTGCGCCGCAGCAGATCGGTCGGGATCCCGGGGCCCACCACCGGCAGGGCCAGACCGTCGAGGCTGCCGCCGCGGATCGTCAGACGGCCCGGCGGGTCGCCGAGCAGGATCGCGATCTGGACCTCGGTCTCCTCGAGCGACCGTTGCAGCTGCGGCACGACCGCGCGCTGCTGCAGCACCAGCGTGTCCTGGCGGGCTCGGTCCGTCGTCGTCGCCGAGCCGGCGTCGACACGCTGGCGGATGGCGTCGGCGATCTTTTCGGTCAGCTTGATGTTGCGCCGGGCGATGGCGATCTGATCGTTGAACGCGACAGCGGACATGAAGAGTGTGGCGACGCGGGCGGTCACCGTCAGGCGGACGGTCTCCTCATCGAACCGGCTGGCACGCAACTGGTTGTCGGCGGCCCGCAGCAGCGCGGCATTCTTGCCCCAGAAATCGATCTCGTAAGTGGCCGAGAGGCCCAGCTGGTACAATTCGTTCGGTGGAAAGGTGTATGCCGGGGGCAGTCCCGTCGCCGTCGCCGCCGCCGACACACGCTCCGCGGTATAGCTGGCGTTGCCGCCGCCCGCCGGCAGCAACCCGGCCACGGCCTGATCGCGGAGCGCGCCAGCCTCCCCGATGCGGGCGATGGCAACCGCGATATCCAGACTGCCGATCTCGGCGCGGCGAACCAGCGCTACCAGTTCCGGCGACCGGAACCCGGCCCAGAAATCGGCGGACGAGGCCAGTTCCGGAAAGTTCGCGCTGGCCGATGAAGCGAAACGTTCCGGCACATTCTGCGTCCCCTGCACATCCACCGCGGTCTGCAGGCAGCCGCCCAAGGCAAGCGAAAGCGACGCCGCCGACAACGATCGCGCCAGGTTCCTGATACTTAGCAACCTGGCGCATGTCATTCGCACAATACTCACGCGAAGGATAATGCTATGGCTGAAACTGACGTCCGCGTCTACCGCGGCGGCAGGGTCGGCATCGGGACACTCGGGAAGTTCCCATCAGGCGACGACCCGTTAGAATGACCGGTTGTCGCGCATTCGTTGTCCGAACCGGCTGACACCAGTTCCAGTTCGGCATCATTGAGTTCGCCCTTGGTCGCGTGGCGAGGATCGCCAAGATCGTAATCCTTGCCGTCATAGCTCAGACGGAAGCCGGATTCGGTGCGCGCCAGTCGTGCGGGCTTCGGCAACGCGATGCCGAAGCGCTCCGCCACCGTGGCTTCGAAGTTTTCGAGCAGGGCGCTCTCCAGGCTTGGATCCGCAACGAAGGTGTCGGCGATGCGGGTGTAAAGATCCGATGCTGTCATGGTCATGTAGCTGTCTCCCTTGGTGGATGTGAAGATCGATAGATCATTCTTTAGGTTAGGTCTTTGGGCTCAGACTGAGTTCCTTTGCAACCACACCGGAAGTCGGACAGTCATCCGCGCCGGCGGAAACCAGCTCGAGTTCGGCATCGTTGAGCTCGCCCTTGAGGGTGCTGCGGGGATCGCCAAGGTCGTAATCCTTTCCGTCATAGGTCAGACGAAAGCCGGAGCCGAGGCGGACGAGACTGGCCGGTTTCGGCAGCACCACGCCGATCCTGTCATTGACGGTGCCTTCGAAATCCTCCAGCAGCGCCGTGACCATCGAGGGGTCGGCGACGACGGCGCCGGCCACCCGGACATAGAGGTCGGCAGGAGAGATGGCAGTCCCTTCAAGCGGTGGCATTTTGACTTCCAGAAATCACATGAAGATTTTGACCGGGCACGAAAGGTCTGGCGACCGCCATCAGGCGTGCGGCAGCCTCGCTGACGAAGCGCCTACTCATGGGTTGATTTGGTCGGATAGGGCTGACCCACAGAACCGCCCGGCTGCGATATCGGACAGTTATAGTCGCTACCGGCCGAAACCAGTTCGAGCTCCATGTCGTTGAGTTCGCCCTTTGCGACCTGGCGCGGGTCGCCCAGATCGTAGTCCTTGCCGTCGAAGCTGAGCCGGAAGCCGGAGCCGGCGCGAACCAGCCTGCCCGGCTTGGGAATCGCCACGCCAAACCGGCGCGCGACGGTGCCGTCGAAATCATCGAGCAGCAACGCTTCCAGAGCCGGATCGCTGGAGACGGCATCGACGATCGTCTTGTAGAGATCGGTGGCGGAGATGGCGGGCTGGACTGTCATTTTCGTTCCCCCTTTATTGTCGGGTGCTGACTTGGAGGCGGCATCACGGACCGCGCGGCGATCCTAGCTGTAGGCCTGCGCGGCATCCTGCGAGGTTTTCTGCTCACCCGCCGGTTGGGTTGGACAATCCCCGGAGCCGCCGGCGGAAACGAGTTCGAGTTCGGCGTCATTCAATTCGCCCTTGGCGGCCTTGCGGGGATCGCCGAGGTCATAATCCTGACCGTCGTAACTGAGACGGAAGCCCGAGCCGACGCGATCCAGCCTGGCCGGTTTCGGCAACTTGATCTTGAAGCGCTCGGCAACCGCGGCGTCGAAGTCGGCAAGCAACGCCTGCTCAAACGCCGGGTCGGCGACGAAGGCGCCGGCAATGCGGGTGTAGAGATCCGCCGCAGTCATGGTAGTTGCGCTCATCGTAAAACTCTCCTGTTTGTGCTGCCACCACGACTGTTCGAACTTCGTTGCAGCGAGTGATCCGAAAGAGCTGAGTTCTCGATCGCTGTCCAGCGTCCAAGGCCCGGATGGGACACAGGCGGCGCATTGTGAGACGGAATCATGCCTTTCCAATCGGAACTTTGCGTCATGCGGCATCAGGGAAGCCGTCCGGCGCGCGCACCACGCCGAATGCCGGCATTGCTGATGGCGCGCGCGCCGTCATTGCTGTATGCCTCGGCTTTCAACCGCCGGTTCGAAGGGCAGTCATCAGCGATCATGCGCGCCCCTCCAGCCCTCCGGTCCCCGATCAGCACTGAACGAATTTTCGGCGATCGCGCCGCTCGTTTCCGCCATCTGACCTTCCCCCGCCTCGGTGCGCGCATCGAGCAGATCGCGCCGCCGTGGTTTCTGATCGGCGCCTGGGTGGACGATGAACCGGCTGGACTGATGATGGCGGGACCGGGTGTCACCGCCGCGGATATGTTGCTCAAGTCTGTCTCCGTTGCCCCGAGCTTTCGCCGTCGCGGCATCGGCCGGCACTTGCTGCAGGAACTCGAAACCGAGGCGCGGGCGCGCAAGGTCAGCCGCATCGCGGCGCGCTTCGTGCCAACGATGAAGCTGGCGGAAGCATTCGTCAGCCTGACAAGCCATCTGAAATGGGAGCGACCAAGGACCGTGTCGTTGAACCTCACGGGGGAGGCCGGTTTGATGGCGCAGAGCGGCGGCGAATGGCCGGGCGTCAAGACCTGGCTATCCGATCCGGGAGAGTTCACCTTCGAACCCTGGCGGCCCCTGACGGTTGCCGACGAAGAGGCGATGGCCCGGCTTCGTGCGCAATCCGCATTTCGCAGCTATCTGGAGTTCACCGGATTTGCCGCGGCGATAGATCCGGCCTGCAGCCTGCACATCCGCCGTTCCGGCGCGTTGCTGGGCTGGATCGCGGCAACGCCGTTCCAGGGCGCGATGGTCGCCCGTTACGGCAATCGCATCGGCCGCCATTATCGAAGTGCCTATGTCGACGAATCCCTGTGGCGATCGGCGGCGCTGATTGCCGGCTACTATCACGCCTTTTCCCGCCAGGGCGAGACCTATGGCAATGACAGCATCGCCACCTACTTCACCGATTTTCCGGGCCAGATGGCACTGACCCGTCGCCGATTCGCTTCAATGGCGTTATCGATGGAAGAAATCCGGGAGGTCGCCAAAACGCTTCAGCCGGGCTGAGGCCGGGCCATTTCCGTTGCCGAAGCCGGATTCCCTCGCCAGCGCAGTCAGCGCGTCTGGATTCTTCCGATAAGCTTCAATAAACCTGGAATGCAACTCGGGGCTCCTATCGACCAGTCGCCGGAATTCCAGGATGGCTAATCTGTTCATGATGGTCTCCTGCCTCGGACCATCATCGCTCGTGATCGACGGCACCCTGCGCACGCTCGTCTGGATCAAGTGTCCAGCCGGGACGCCGCGCTATCCGGCATCGGGAAGCAATGGGTGACAGGGCCGCCGGCTAAAACTGCCGGAGATTCTCATTTAGGAGTGGTCATGGAACTATCGCGCGGCGGGTCGGTGATCGGATCGCCGACCTGGCAGCCGTTCTGTCCGCCACCGGACACGAGTTCCAGTTCGACATCGGTCAGATCGCCCGACGCCCTTGCCTCGTTGACCGCAGCGATCACGTCCTGCTCCGAGATGTCGAAGCCGGTTTCCTGCGCCAGCGCCGCCAGCGCGGCGGGATTCTGCCAGCAGGCTTGAAAAAACCTGGAGTGCAAATCGGGGTTCCGATCCACCAGGTTCCGGAACTCCAGGATGGCTGCTTTGTTCATGATGTCGGTTCTCCTGGCTGTGGATCATCATCGCCGTGCTCTGCGGCAGCGCGGGCGAGAGAGAAGCGAAAATATCGCGTTCCGTGCAATGTGGATAACATTCGTTTGAGCGTTTCCGCAAGGCGCCAAGCGCGTTGGGACGCAGGCTGCCCAATCAGAGACGGAATGACACTGTCCAAGCCGAACGCGGCGTTCTAGTTAACGCCGACGGCGAGTCCGGCCCGCTGCGGCGCACCTTGTTGGGAGGCCGCTTCGGACTCCCTCAGCAAGGCTCGAGCATGCAGACATCGCCCATCTTGCAACGACAGCCCGGTGCGCTCCGCATCGCTGCGCTGAGCTCCGACGAAACAGCCGACTTTGCCGGCCTGACCTATCCAAGGCTTGCGGGTGAACTCAGCCGGCTGCCATGGCCTTGGATCGCCATCGGGGCATGGCACGGTCAACAGCCGATCGGCCTGGCGCTGGGCCGGGCTGGCACCGCAGGCGACGCCGAACTTACGTCGCTGCTGGTGGAATCCGATACGCGGTGTCGCGGCGTGGGCAAGCGATTGGTCGCGGAGATGATGCAAGTTATGCGGGAAAAGGGCGCGCAACGGCTGACGGCACGGATTGGAGGCGGCAATCCTTCCAGATTGGCGCTCGGCCGCGCGTTGACCGGGCTCGGCTGGCCCACACTGCAATGTGTGGAACTCAAGATCACTGGTTTCGCCGGCGCGATGGCGGAGCGAGGTGGCCAATTGAATGCCGTGCGCGGACTGCTCCAGGGTGAAGCCGTCACCTTCGATCGATGGAACTCGTTGCAGGCGCAAGATGTCGCCGCTCTGGACCTCCACCTCGCGCAGGCCGGCGTCAACGGCGGCAGTCGCCGCTTTTTCCAATTCGACGGAATGGAGCCGGAAATCAGCGTCATCGTCCGCCGCGCCGGCGCGGCTGTCGGCTGGGTGGTCGGACGACGCTCGGCATCCGCCGTTCCGGCACGCAGCGGCGTCACGGCAATCACCTACACCAGCGGCTACGTCGAGCCCTCGCTGGCGAGGCGCGGCGTTCTGGTTGGCGGCTTCTGGCACGCGTTGACGCGCCAGGCCAAGGTCTTCGGTCCGAGTTCCCTGGCGAGCTTCCAGACCGCAACGCCGCGCATGATCGCACTCGGCCGACGACGGCTCGCCCCGATCGCGCTGGAAAGCAAGGAGGTCTACGCGAGTTGCTGCCAATTGCATTAGTCGGCTCGCCATGTCATCGATGACACGGGTTCACACGGAGTCGTTGCTGCCATGACCGAAACGGTCGTCACCTCCGTTGAAGTCGCCGCAGCAGGGTTGCAGCCTGTCGACAATTTCGAGCACTGGCGCGCTGCCGTTGCCAGCATCTTCGATGTTTCGCCGGCGGAACCCGATTTCAGATCCAGCTTCAGCGCCAGCCTGAAGACCCACAATGCCGGCAATTTCCTGATTGGATCGTCATCTGCGTCGCCCCTGAAGTTTCGCCGCAACGAGTCGCTGGTCTCCGCGGTGGGCGTCGATCACTTCCTTTTCCAGCTTTATTGTTCGGGCATAGGCGAGATCGACACCGAGGGGCGGGAAAGCAAGCTCAAGACCGGCGATCTCGTGTGTTTCGACTTGTCGCGCCGCATGACTTCCTGGGCCAGCGACCTCCATGTCCTGAGCCTCGTCGTGCCGCGGGCGCTGGTGCAATTACCCCAACGGACCCTCGATGCCGCGCATGGCACCGTGATCGACGGCAACTCGCCGATGGCGGCGCTGCTCGGCCAGCAACTGGTCGCGCTACATGACGCCACGCCGCGATTGTCCGGCACCGACCTTCCGCTGGCCACGACCCTCGCATCGACACTGGTCACGGTGGGCCTGTCGGTGGCAAGCACCCGCCGGCTCGAGGATCCGAACGTCATATTGCCGATGAACCTGCAGGCGATACGCGCCTACATCGACCGCAATCTCAGCCATCTCAAACTGTCGCCCGAAATGGTCTGTCGCCACTTCGCCATGTCACGGTCGGCGCTGTACCGGCTGTTCGAACCTTTGGGCGGCATTGCGAACTACATCAGGGACCGGCGGCTCGATCGCGCCAATCTGCACCTGGCTTCCATCGGCACCGGACGCGGCGCCGTGGCCCGGCTGGCATTGCTGTGTGGCTTTCCCAGCGATACGGCGTTCGCGCGGGCGTTTCGTCAGCGCTTCGGCGTCAATCCGCGCGAAGCCATCATGAACGCGGAAGTCCACAAGCGCGACGCTTTTCCACACCTCGCGCGCGAGCGGAATTGGCTGCAGGGATGGATGGAAAGCCTTGCGGTGAGGCACTGAGCGTCCATCCAGCACGGTAAGCATGGTCCGACTTGGGCATCTCGCAATGACCTTATGGCGACGACTCCCGCGGCATCCGCGCACGCCACAATATCGGCAGGGCGAGCATGCCGAATGCGGTCTGGCCGCACTCGCCATCCTGATGGGATATCACGGCGTGCAGGTTTCGCTCGCGGATCTGCGCCAAGAGGCGGGCTCCACCCTGCTCGGATCCACCGTGTTGTCGTTGCGCAATCTCGCGCGCCTGCGCGGCTTTCGAGCCTCCGCGCACCGCGTCGAGCCGGACAGGCTGGCGGCGCTCGGCCTGCCGCTGATCGCACATTATCGCTTCATCCATTTCGTCGTCGTCGAGCGGGTGTCCGCGGATTGGGTAGGGATCAACGATCCCTCCGGCGGACCTCGCAGGGTGCCGTTCGAGGAGTTCGCCGATGATTTCACGGGCGTCGTGCTGCGGTTGGAGCGGCCGGCCGGGCTGGCCGCCTGCGGCCGCTACATCCCGGTCTGGCGGCGCTACCGGCGAGTGCTCGCGCCATGCGCCCTGCGCCTCGCCGTCGCGGCCACCGCAGCCTTGGTTGCGGCTGTCATGATGCCTGCCGGGCTGTGGCTGCTGGCGCGCTCCGCCGCGGCTCACCTCGCCACAGCAGCTGTTTCGCCTGCCGCGCCGGCGAGCGACTTGCGCGACCTTTGCTCAGGCGTGGCCTTGATCGCATGCGCATTGATCCTCGACGGCATCGCTTGCCGCCATGCGGCATGCGCGGTCTCCGAAGCGGCAATCGAGGAGCAGCAGAGGGCGACCGAGGCGGTATTCGCCTCGCCCACCTCGGAGATTCTGTCGCGCGGGCCACAGCAGACAAGCCGCTTCCTGTCGACCCTGCTGGCGTTGCGCGATCCCCGCCCGGTCGTTGCCGCGCTCAACGCGATGTCGTTTCTGGCGCTGACGCTCGCCTGCCCGCTGGTGGCGCCGGTTTTTGGCGGGCTTGTCGCGTTCGCCAGCCTGGTGCAGCTGACCTTGCTGCTCGCAATGTCGTGGCGCCGCGGAGGTGCCATCTCCCGTCACGGCGAAGGCCGCCTGCCTGTCGCCGGCTTTGCCGTTGGCGCCTATGCCAGTCCCGATACCTGGCGGATGGGTGGCAGCAGCGACGTGCTGTTTGGCCGGACGGCAGGCCTGCATGCGCTGGGCGCCGCGGAAGCGCTTCGTGCGGCGGCCGACGGTGCCTCGCTCGACACATTGTTGCGGGCGATTGATCTCGGCAAGGCAATGGCCTGTGTCGGCCTGCTGCTCACGGCGACAACGGCGACCGCGAACCAGGCCGCGCTGACGCTCTTGCTGCTCGCGGCGGCCGGCAGCCTTGCGCTGATTCGCATCGGCGAAGGCCTGCATCTCGCGCCTGTCGTCGGCGCCTTGCATGGCGGCATCGATGCCTCGCCGGTCGCCGCGGTCGCGGCCATCAGGTCCGGCGCGGCAACCGGCCGGTTGTCGCTGTCCAATGTTTCCTGGCGGCCGGCTCGGCTACGGCCGGCGGTCGTCAACGGCCTCAGCGCCAGCGCCTCGCCCGGAACCATCCTCGCCATCAAGGGGCCGCCGGGCAGTGGCCTGTCGACGGTCGCCCGACTGGCGGCCGGATGGCTGGCGCCAAGCAGCGGCGAAGTCTTGCTGGGCGGTGTGCCGCTGACGCAGCTTGCGGAAGGCACCTGCATTTTCGTCGACGCCGACGTGCCGCTGGACTCCGCGAGCCTGCGCGACAATCTCCGATACGGACACCCGATCGACGATGACACGCTGTGCGAAGCGCTGCGCGACGTCGGCCTCACCGCCACGGTGGCCGCACGCGGCGGCCTGGAGCTGTGGATCGCCCGCGAGCGTCCGGCGCTCAGCGGCGGCGAACTCTGCCGGCTTGCCATCGCCCGCGCCTTGTGCCGGCGGCCCGCCGTGCTGGTGCTGGACGGCGTGCTCGACGCCGTGGAAGCCGATCTCGCCGCCGCGATCGCCGGTCGGATCACCGCGCGCGGCATCGTGTTGGTGCTCACCTCCGCCCGCGCCGAAACACTGGCTCTGGCCGACGGCACCATCGACCTGACGGCAGCGGCTCCGGTTGCCGCATGACGCCGCCAAGCCGCGCGCCGAACCGTTTTCGCTGGCGGCCGTTGCGGATGCCGCGCGCCGGCTGGCCGCGGGATGACGCCGGTCCGCTCTCCGTGGTTGCTCCGAACGGCCGGCGGCGCTGGATCGACTTCGGCTGGCGGCGCTACGCCGCGGCACCCGACGATCCCGGCGTCCCCGACGCCGGCATCGCCATGCCTTATCCGGCGGCTCCGCCCGGCGCGTTGACGCCGCGCGCCTGGATCGCGACCTGGCGTCTGGACCCGTCCCCGGCCAAACACGGCGTGCTGGCGCTGGCAGATTCCGCCGCGATGCTGCCGTGGTTTGCACCGGCCACGCTGGCGCTTGCGGGAACCACGGCATCCGGCATTTTGCTGGCGGGCGGGCTGGGCCTGTCAGGCTTGCTGCTGCGCCATGCGGCGCGATTGAACGAATGCGACGGCGACCGCTCCGATAATATCGCTGTCCACGGCCGGCTGTGGGACCGGCTCCTCGCATTGCCGTCTTCGCTGTACGCCCGGCCGCCCACCCGCCTCGCGGTGGACGTCGATCAGGCCATCGCGGGCGCGCTGCAACTGGCGCGGCTGCGCCGCGTCATGACGGCGCCCGCCCTTGCGCTGGGCACGGCCGGTATCGTGCTGGGCTGGATATCGCCGACCATGGTGGGCGTCGCGGCCCCTGCTCTTGCGGTCTTTGCCGCGACAATCTGGTGGCTGAGCGGCCGGCAGGTCGGCGCCACGCGGCGTACCGCCATGGCGGCGGCCGGGTTCCGTCGCGATGTCGGATTTGCCGCCCGGTACCTGCCGCGGCTGCGCGACCTTGGCGTGGCGCAAGCGCGCAAGCTGCAGCTCGACGACCTCGCCGCAGCAACCAATGACGCTGCGGATGAGGTGCAGCACGCCAGGCAGGCCGGCGACGCGGTGCGGCGCCTCGGTATGGCCGTCAGCGCCATCGCTGTCCTGGTGTCGATCCCGTGGCTTGACGCCGGCATGACGACGCGGGAAATCGTGGCGGCGCTGCTGCTGATGCCGGTAGCGGCGGTCGCAACGGCGGATCTGGCCTCCGCTTTCGGCCAGCGCGCGGAACTGGTTCGCTCGATTGCCGCCATCGACGACCTGCTCGGTGTCGATCTCGATCCCGACGGCGGCGCCTGCAACGATATTCAGACGGTGTCCCTGAACGCCGTGACCTATCGTCACAATGCCGGGCCCGAAGTTCTCACCGATGTCAATCTCACGCTGCGTCGCGGCGAGGTCATAGCCTTGTCGGGCTCGTCCGGCGCCGGCAAGTCGACGCTGCTGCGCATCGTCATGGGACTGGTCGATCCTTCATCGGGCGAGGTCTTCGTCAATGGGCGGCGGCTGCGCGCGGCGCAGGCGGCGTCGTTCCGCGCGCGCATTGCCTGTGTTTTTCAGAACGAGGATTTCGGCTTCGCCACCGTGCGCAACGCGGTCTGCGCAGGCCGAACGGGAGTTTCACTGCCCGACGCCGAAGCAGCCCTGGCCGACGTCGGACTGCTGGACGACGTCCTTGCGCTGCCGATGGGACTGCAGACGCTGGTGATTGCCGGTGCGTTTCCCCTGAGTTTCTGCCACCGGCTGATGATTGCCCGCAGCCTGGCCGCCAACGCGGACATGCTCGTGTTCGACGAGACCCTCACCGGTCTCGATCCGGCCGTTGCGCGCCGGATTCTCGATGCCGCGCGCCGTCGCGGCGCGGCGGTGGTGTTCTCGACCCACAAGCCGGCGCTGCTCGGCTACGCCGATCGCATCCTCCGCCTGCCGTCGTCGTCTCAGTGCCCCGAGGGTGACACCTCGATCTCCGAGACCCAGTGATCGTCGAAGAAATCGCAGAACTCGGCGGCATGGCGATCGAGAAAAGCCAGCATCTGCGGCTGGTCGGAAGCCGTATTCCAGCGCCAGCGCGCCTCCGGGCCGTCGCGCAGGAAATGACGCCGGTTGACCTCGACGATCAGCGGCATCATCGCGCCGGAGCTTTGCGGAGCCGCGACACCAACGAGGCGATAGTACCAGATCTGGCCGGGCGCCGTTTCGGTCGTCGTCAACCAGCCGGCGAGCCGCCCGTGCCAGCTCATGATCAGGGACAGTTCGGGAACCACCCGCTCACCGGCCAGCGGCGCGAACGGCCGCCAAGTCTCGGCGATGCCGGCTTGGGCGGCCTGCGCCGTGATGTCGCGCCGTTGCGCTTCGTCCAGATCGGCAAAACTGTCGAAGTGGAGGCCGCGGCGCACCAGCATGCGGTCCATGCCGCGCCGTCCCGCCCAGGCCCGCGCGCTTGCCGCGGTGCCGGAAACGCGGCGCTGATCGAGCCGCTTGCCGCTCCAGCCGCAGCCGAGCAGCGCGGCTTCGAAAGCCGCAGCCGCCGGCAGACGCGATGACCAGTACACTGCCGCGCCTCCGTATCCGAGGCACCGCGGCGAAGCCTCGAGCAGGCGCCGGGCGAGACCTTGCCGGCGGTGCCCTGGATCCACCATCAGCGACAACAGCCGCGCACGCGTTCGATCTGCGGAACATCGCCAGAGCGCCAGGGCGGCCACCGCATCCCCGTCGGCAATCATCAGCGCGGACACATTGCCGCTGGCCGCCGCCAGGAGCGGCCGGTAGGCGGGGAACGTCAGATGAACGGCGCAACCACGCTGGGTCGGGTTCGGCAGCGTCACGAGCTTCATGCAAGATGCCTGGCGTCGCCGAAGCGCTCAGGCGTCGGTGCCTGCGGGCAGTGACACGGCCAAAACCTGTTTCATCCTAGGTATTGTTGAGGGTCGAGGCAGACTTCGGCGATCCCGTCTGCTGAGCGGTGTTGGTCGGCTGATCGCCGCCACCCGCGACATGGTCGAGAAGATCGTCAGGCAACTCGGCGACGTCGGACATCCCGCCATCACGACGTTTCGGCCCCAAACCCGCGTTGGGGCGGAAAAGCATTTTCTTCAGTCGCGTTGCTTGCCTGTTGAACACAATAGCTCCGATCATTGCATGGAACGAACAAACCGCGATCCCCGGCGCCGCGCTGTTCCGATGCTGCACATCGACTTCGCCGAGCCGGCCTGTTTTGCGGTCCGCGGGCAATTGCCGCCCGTATCCCGACAATTAGGCCAAATCCATTCGATCGCCAACAGGAACCTGACGGCAATCGAGGCATCTGGGACAAAACGCTTTCTGTCTGAGACGCAATCGGACGCCGCGGAGGAGCAAGCCACTCGCAGCCGTGATTGGGCGCAGCTACTGTCTATCCGGCCACTCTGGCTGCATCGCACCGGATCGGCCGGTCGGTCGCGCGACGGCCCAATCACGGAAGAGTTTTGCAGCCTTGTCTTCGATTCGCACCGGTGGCGCCGAGCCGGATAGTCCGTCGCGCCATCTCGCCCGGACACCTTCAACCAGCCCCCTCGTTCAAGCCAGGATTCGCGCATGTTCCGATCGGTGACCGTCAAGGCAAAGATCTACGGCATGGCCGCGACGTTGATGATGATCGGCGCGGCCATCGCCCTGGCCGGCTGGATCGGCGTCCGCGACCTGAACGCGTCCCTCGGCCAATATGCCGCCGCCGGCAACAAGACGCTCGACACGGTGGGCATCGAGCGCGACTTCGTCTCGTTGCGCGGGCGGAGCTTCAACTACCTTGTCACCGGCAGCGCGGACGACGGCAAGCGGGTCAGGGATTATTTTGCGACGCTGCCGAAGCTGATGGACGAACTGGTCACGGACAACGCGAGTCCGGAGCTTGCGCCCATCGCCGAGGCGGCGCGGGGAAAATTCAAAGAATATCTGACGACGCTGCAGTCCGTGCTGGACCTTTCGACGTCTTCAGGGCCGCAAGCGGCGCTTTCCGCCTACCAGTCCAGGGTTGATGCCGTCGCCCGCGAGGTCAGCCCGCTGTTTACCGAGCTGCGCACCAAGCGACTGGCGCGGCTCGAGGAGATCCGCGCGGAATCGATCGGGACGTATCAGCGGACGGTAATGCTGATCTGTTCCGTTTCTGCCATCGGCCTGATCGCCGCGATCCTGCTGGCCCTGGCCATCGCGCGCAGCATCATCCGCCCTCTCAACCAGATGACGGTGACGATGACGCGGCTGGCGAACGGCGAGGCCCCGATCGACGTCCCCAGGGCGACGGGCCATGACGAACTCAGCCAGATGTCGCGCGCGGTCGGCGTATTCGCCGCCAATGCCGACACCATCGCGGCCATGACCAAGGCCGAGCAGACCACGCAGGAAATTGGCGAGATCATCTCACGGGCCGCGGCCGGCGACCTGACCGTACGAGTCAGCGTCGACGGCAAGACGGGGTTTCTCCTCAGCATCGGCCAGGAGGTCAACAGGCTGCTGGAAAGCACCCACCACGCCTTCAGGGACTTTACCGAGAAGGCGCGCTCCACCGCGGTATCGGTAACCGAGGCGAGTTCGGCGGTCGGCCAGGTGTCCGACGGGGCGCGCTCGCAGAACGGACAGCTCGCGCAGGTCGCGGTGGCGCTCGGCGAATCCTCCGTCGCCATTGGCGAGGTCTCGGAAGGCACGCGCACCGCGTCTGACAAGGCGGTCATGGCGTCACGCTCGGTGGAGAAGGGTCTGGCGTCGGTGGACCGCCTCACCACGATCATGCACTCGATCGCGCTGAACGGCCGCAAGGTCAGCCAGCTCACCCAGGTCATCGGCGAGATCGCCAACCGCACCCACATCCTGTCGCTGAACGCTGCGATCGAGGCGGCGCGGGCCGGTGAGCATGGCAAGGGTTTTGTCGTGGTGGCGCAGGAGGTCGGCAAGCTCGCCGAAAGCGCCGGCCAGAATGCCAAGCAGATTGCCGAGATCGTCGAACAGGCGGCGATCGATGCCGCGGAAGGCAAGGTTGCCACCGACGATGTCAAGATGACCATGAACTCGATCTCCGACGGCACTGCCGAGACCAAGAACGTCATCCACTCGGTGGCGGTCGCCATCGAGGAGCAGCAGGCCACCATCAAGCGGATCGACGGCAGCGTATCCGAGTTGCGGACCATTGCCGCCTCCAACTCCGCGGCGGCGGAGGAGATTTCGGCAACCATGGTGCATCTGGCGGGTCTGGCTGACGAGACGCGCAGCCAGATATCGCGCTTCAAAACCGCATGATCGGCATCGACACGACCGCACCAGGCAAGGCCAGCGCTGTCGCCACGGCCGATCAACGACCTTCACTGTCCCTGCCCGCCTTCACGGCGCTTGCCGGCGACATCGAACGGAGGATCGGACTGACTTTTGCCGCCGGCGATCCGCGGCTCGAGGCGGCGTTGGCCGATCACCCCGGCGCGGCATTGTCGCCCACGCAGGCCGCGCCGCATTGGGACGCTTTTGTCGAAGATCTTCTGGTCCACGAGACGTATTTTTTCCGGCATCCGCGCCAGTTCGAAGCCATCGAGCTGATGGCGTTGCCCGAACTGCGCGAAAGCGCTCGTCGCCAGCAACGCAGCGCCGTGGCGATATGGTCGGCGTCCTGTGCGACCGGCGAGGAGACCTGGACGATGGCGCTGATCGCCAACACCGCCTTCGCCACCGGCGATATCGGCTTCAGGATTCATGGCTCGGATCTGTCCGCCGCGGCCTTGGAGATCGCGCGTCGCGCGGTCTATCGCAGGTCCGCGGGACTCGGCAGTTTCCGCAACCTTTCGGCGTCGCAGCTGAAGCGGTTTCCGGGACTGGATGACGCCGCGCAGCTCTGGTCGCCGTCCGCCGAATTGCGGCGCTCCGTGCACCTGTTTCGTCACAACCTGCTGGAACGCGCCCCGACCGGGGCGCTGGATCTGATCCTGTGCCGCAATACGCTCATCTACATGAGCGCCGGGGCGCGACGCCGCGCGCTCGATCATTTTGCCGCGCTGCTGCGGCCGGGCGGTTATCTGGCGCTCGGACCTGCCGAAACGCCGGAAGGGGACCAGCGCTTCGAACCCGCGGAACCCGCCGACGCGCTGCTGTATCGTCGCCGACCGGACGCGTCCACGCCAGAGGCGGCCTGACATGACGGTTCGGCTCGCCCTCGTTTCCGGCAACAGCTTCCTGCGGCTGGCGATCGACACGATATTGCGCGACCGCGACTGCCTCATCGAGCCGGTGGACAGCATTGCCCTGCTGGTGGCCGAATCGCTACAAGACGGCATCGACCTGGTGCTGCTCGACACCGCGCTGCTCGGCGCAGCACAGCCACATGCCAGCCTGCTTGGCGTCACGCCGCCGATCCTCGCCATCGACAGCTGCGGACTGCGGCTGGGAGCCGTCGCGGCGACGCGCTTTGCCGCTGTCCTCGCTGTCTGCAACGACGGCCGCCTTGATGTGGCGGCGTTGAAACGCAGCCTGCCCACCGCCGTCGAGGCCTGTACAAGGCAGGCCTTCGCGCAAGGCGCTTCGGCCGCGCCGCCGGCAGTGCCGTTGCCGGTCGCCGACCGGCTGGCGCCGCGCGCCTTGCTGCTGATCGGGGCATCGACCGGCGGGCCGGAGGCGCTGATCGCCTTTCTCGCCGCTCTTGGACCGCCGCCGGTGCCGGCGGTCGTCGCCATCCACATGCCGGCCGACCAGACCGGCTTTTTTTCCGATCACCTGTCGCAACGCACAGGATTGCGGGTGATTGAAACCGCGGCCGGCGATGTTCCAGCGGCCGGGTCGATCGCCGTGCTGAGGGGCGGCGCGAATTACCGCATCGCGCGCGGCCGCGCCGGCTTCGTGTTGAGGCAAAGTCTCGCGGCGGCCGGCCCCTATCGCCCATCGATCGATATGCTGTTCGGTTCCGCCGCGGAGGCGAGCCTGATCTGCGATGCCGTCGTGCTGTCCGGCATGGGCGAGGACGGCGCCGGCGGCGCGGCGCGCATTGAGGCTGCCGGCGGCCGCGTCTTCGTGCAGCGGCCGGACAGTTGCGTGGTGGCGGGCATGCCGGCGGCGACGCTGGCCGCATGCCATGCCGCCCAGGCCCTGACCCCGCCCGCGATCGCCGCGCGCCTTATCCGCGACGCCAGGGCGACGGGAGGCGCTTCATGATCGCCGCATCCATTGCCAGCGTCTTCGCCGTGCTGCTGGTCAGCCGCGACCCGGCTTTCACGGCGGTGATGCAGGCGCTGATCGACGCCCGTCCCGATCAGGCGCTGGCGGTTTGCGACATCGCGGCGGCGCCGGCCGCACTGCGGACCCAGGTGCCGACGCTGATTCTGGTCGATGCCGACTCGCTGCCGGCTCCCGAGGCGGCGGTGTCCTTGATGGTGCTGTGCGCCGACGTGCCGGTGGTCGCGATCAGCGCCGCGCGGCAGCTCTCGGTGGCCGAGTCCACCGCGCTGTACAAGGCGGGCGCCGTATCGGTTCTGTTCAAGTCCGGCGGATCGTCCGGCATGGGATTGCTGCGCGGCGAAACGCTGTTGCGGCAACTGCACCTCGTCGCGGCGGCGGACGATGCGGCGAAGGAGACTGCGGGATGACGACGGAGGCGATTGATCCAGCGCTTCTGGCCGAGTTCAGGGTCGAGGCGGAGCAGCACCTGGCAGCCATCGAGGCCGCGGTGGTCGCGGCGTCCTGGTCGGCAGCGGACGCGCCGGTCGATCTGCTGTTCCGCAGCTTCCACTCGGTGAAGGGACTGGCCCGGGTACTGGACGATGCCGCGCTGGAAACGCTGAACCACGCCGCGGAGACCGTGCTTGGCTCCGTGCGGGCCGGCCGCCGGCCGCTCGATGGCGAAGTGCAGGACGCGCTGATCGCAGCGCTCGACGAGAACCGCCTGCTGATGGCGACACTCGGGGGCGCGCGGGTGGCGAACGCGGCACTGCTCTCCCGCCTCGGGGCACTCGCCGACCACCACGGCGGACCGGGACCCGGTGGGCATGGCGCCGAGCCGAGCCCGTTCGAGCTGTGGCGCCTGATCACCGAGGATGCCGATCTGCTGGCCGCGCTGATCGAGCTTGCCAACGAATTGCTACCGGCGATCGGAGAAGATTTGTTCGGGCGTGGCGCCGTGGATCAGGATGACATCGCAACGCTGGTGCTGGCGTTCGGCCGGTTGAAGTTGGCCGGATTGCGCAAGGCCGCGGAACGGCTCGGTGCGGCAGTGCCCGACGATCGCCTGGCCTGCTTTGTGGCGCTGCTGCGCGGCGTGCAGCAACTGGCCCGGCTGTCGCACCAGACCACCGCCGTGCCGCTCGGTCCCCTGACGCTCACGGCGCTCGGCGAGGCATCCGCTGTGCAATCGCGCGACCCGCGCATTCCGGCGTCGGCCAAAAACGCCTTCAATCTGCTGGCCGCGCTGTCGCCCGACGCACCGCTTCTGGCCTTGCTCGGACGCATCGGCGACGTCGCGTGGCAAGCCAGCCCGGCCGCCGTGCGCTGGCGCGAGGCGATCGCCGCGGCGCCCGACATCATCGACAGCGATGACACCGCGGATGGCGTCGCATGGCTTGAGGCTGCGTCCACTTCATTGCCGGAAGGCCTGAGGCTGGCCGACGCTTCGCTCAGATCGGCGTTCATCGGTCGCGAGCTGCCGTCCGGCCTGGCCGAAGCATTCCTGGTTAGCGACGCCGGCGAAGCAGTGCTGCAAGCGGTGTTGGTGCGACTGGCCGCCGAGCAGGCCGTCATCGCGGCCCAGCACCGGCTGCTCGACGGCAGCGCGGGACTCGCGGTGCTGTTCGATCGCGGCAGCGAAGACCCGGCTGCGTTTCTCGAAGCCATGGCGCTGCCTGCCCGCGCCTCGGCCGTCGCCGGGGTCGGCGGCGGCACGCCGACAAAATTGTTCACGCCGGCCGCGGCGGTAGTCGCGGCGCCGGAAGAGACCCAGGTCCGCGTGCCCATCGAGGTGCTGGACCGGCTGTTCGGCCGGGTCGGCGAATTCTTCTCCGTCGGCAGCTGGCTCAATGTGCTGGTGTTCGACGGCGGCATGCAGGATGTCATCGGCCGGCTCAGTGATCACGCGGTGTCAACCGCACCGGAGATCGGTCCGGACATCGAACGGCTGGTGCGCTATCATCGCGACGTCTCCCGTATCGAAGCCGAGGTCAACCGCCTCGTCAGCCTGATCCACGAGAGCACGCTGGGGCTGCGCGTGATCCCGCTCGACAGCCTGGTCGCCCGCTTTCCGCGCATGATCCGCGACACCGCTCGGGAAACCGGCAAGGCGGTGCGGTTCGAGAGCCAGACTAACGGCATCAAGATCGACAAGGGCATGTCGGAAATGCTCGCCGATCCGCTGATGCACATGCTTCGCAATGCCGTCGACCACGGCACGGAATCGCCGGAGACCCGGCTGGCGCTCGGCAAGGCAGTGCCGGCCACCCTGCGGCTCGACGCTGTCCAGAACGGCAACCGAATTCGCCTCACCATTTCCGATGACGGGCGCGGCATCGATGTCGAAGCCGTGCGGCGCAAGGCGGTGGCGCTGCGGCTGGTGTCGGAAGAAGAGAGCCAGCGGCTGACACCGCAACAGGTGGCGCGCTTCATCTTCGCCGCGGGATTCTCCACCTCGTCCTCGGTCTCGACCGTATCGGGGCGCGGCGTCGGCATGGATGTTGTGCTGGTCAACGTCACGCGGCTTGGCGGCCGCGTCGATATAGAAACGAAGCCCGACGTCGGGACCACTTTCCACATCGACATGCCGCTGTCGGCGGCGATCCAGCCGATGCTGCTGGTCGAAACATCCGTGCAGACCATCGGCTTCCCGGAAGCGATGGTGTCGGAGGCGACTTCGGTGGCGCTGTCCGACATCCAGATGGTGAATGGGCAGCGCTCGATTCTGTTTCACGGCCGCTTCCTGCCGATCTTCGAACTGACCGCTCTGCTGCGGCTACCGACCCAGCCGGTGCGGCAACCCGATTTTGTTTCGCTGGTGGTGTGCGAGTGGGACGGCCGGCGCATCGGCATCGAGATTCATCGTATCTTGCGCCGTCATGAAATGCTGATCCGCGAGACCCATCCGCGCATCACGCAGTTGCCCGGAATCGGCGGCGTCACGACGCTCGGCTTCGACCGCATCGTGCTGGTGGTGGATCCCGACGATCTTTTTGAGATTGCGCGCTGCACCGCCACCCGTGGCGTTGAAACTGCACCCGACCGACTGAACGGCGAGGCCTGGCTCAGCGCCCGCGCGGGGGTCGGCGCATGACCCGTTGTCTGCGGATTCGCGTCGGCCAGGCGACCTACCTGATGCCGTCCGACAGCGTCGGTGCAATCGAGCTGTGCCGTCAAACTGATATCCGAACCGGGCACCGCCGCCGGGTGATCGATGCGCGGCTGATGGCGCTCGGCAGTTCGCAGTCCATGGCATCTCCGCCGACAACGGCGATTTCGGTGGAGTGGATCGACAGCCGCGGCCGCATCGGCGGCATCGTTCTCGTCGATGAGGTGGAAGGGCTGGTGGATATCGATGCCGCCAAAGTTGCCGCCCTTCCGCGGCCAGCACACCCGCTGGGCCTGATATTCGACGGCTTCTGGTACGACAAGGCATCCGGGGCCTTTTTGCTTCGAGTCCGGGCGGCGAAGCAGGCCTCGTTCGCCGAATTGCGCCGGCTGGCCCGGGCGCTCGCGCCCCTCACGCTCGCAGACCTGCCGCGATGACATTGAACACACCGGATCACCGCCGCCGCGTACTCATCGTCGATGACAGCTTCATCATGCGCCGCCTCGTCAAGGAGATCGTCGAGAGCGATCCTGACCTCACCGTCTGCGGCAGCGCGGAAAATGGCAAGGTCGCGTTGGCGATGGTCCGCAGCCAGAAACCCGATGTGATCCTGCTCGATATCGAAATGCCGGAAATGTCGGGGCTCGAAACCCTGCGCCGACTCGGGCTGCGGTCGCCGTCCAAGGTGGTGATCCTGTCGTCGCTGGTAGCCGAAGAGGACGCTGCCGAGCGGATCGAGGCGCTGCGGCTGGGCGCCTTCGCCGCCGTCGGCAAGCCATCGGGCGCGGTGAGCCTCGACCTCAAGCAGCACCGAGCATCGGAGATCGTCGCCGCCGTCCGCCGCGCGACCAACTTGCCCGCGCTGGCGCCGGAGCCCGCGGCGCCCGCAGAAAACATCGTCCAGGCGGAAGATCCATCTGCCGGCGCCCTGATGGAGCTTTTGGATGCCGGCGTCTTGGGCTTGGACGCCGTGGGGCGGCTGACTACCTTCAACCCGTCCGCCGCGCGGCTGGTCCATCCGACACGCCTCACGGCGGGAATGCCGATCGACGACATCTTCTGCGACTTCAATGCCGTGATCGCCGAGCAGATCCGGGAGGGCATGCGCGGCGACGCCCGCAGCCAGACCGAGATCGACATCTGCGATGCGGAGGGCACCTGGATTCCGCTTCGCCTGACGGTCGGCCCCTTGCGCGGCCCGACGGGCGGGACCGGCGCGCTGGTGGTGCTGGAGGACGTCAGTCGCGAAAGACGCATGAAGGCGCTGCTCGACCGGACGCTGTCGTCCAGCGTTGCCGACCAGATGATCGATGCGTCGGCAGCGGGCGTGGCCGGGCAGACCCGCGAGGTCACCATCCTGTTCGCCGATCTGCGCGACTTCACCAGGCTGTCGGAAGCGCTTGGCGCCGCTGGCATGGTGGCTTTGCTCAACGAGTATTTTTCCTTCATGGCGGACATCATCCGCGCCAAGGGCGGGGTGATCGACAAATATATCGGCGATGCGGTGATGGCGTTGTTCGGCGCGCCGCTGTCGCACGGCGACGACGCGGATCGCGCCGTCGAGGCGGCACGGGACATGATGCGCGCCCTGGAGCTGTTCAATGAAGGCCGCGTGCAATCCGGGCAGATTCCGATCCAGATCGGGATCGGCCTCGCCACCGGGCCGGTGATTGCGGGCGCGATCGGCTCGCCGGACCGGCTGAACTTCACGGTGATCGGCGACGCGGTCAATCTGGCCTCGCGCCTCGAAGGCCAGACCAAGAGCTACGGCGTTTCGATCCTCGCCTGCAGCACCACGATGGGTCGGCTGACCCGGCCCGCATCGGCACGCCGCATCGACATCGTCCAGGTCAAGGGCCAGGACACGCCGACGGAACTTCATGAAGTTCGCCTCGACAACAGGGCAGCGTCGGGCGCCAAACGTTTCTCCGCCGCATTTGATCGCTACCTCGCCGGTTCGTTCTCGCTCGCCGCGGCGGCGTTTTCCCGCGTCGCCTCGCTCGATGCCCGGGATTCAGCGTCCAGGCTGCTGCAGGCACGCTGTGAAGCCCTCGCGGCCGACCCACCGCGGGACTGGGCCGGCGTTTGGCGGCTGACCGAAAAGTGAGACATCCCGTCATGCGTCGCGCCCCGGAGCCCGCTTGAAATGCCAGCCGTCCGATTCCTGATTTGCCGGGTAGGGCCGCTTAAGATCGCGGTGCCGCTGACGGCGGTGCTCGGCGTCAGCGAAACGTCGCCGGTGACGCCGCTGCCGTTCGCGCCCGCGGCGCTGGACGGCCTCGTCCTCGCCATGGGCTATCCGGTGGTGCAGATGACCATGGCCCAGTGTCTTGGTTTCGCAATCGAAGGCGATGGCGTGCTGGTGGTCGCAGGCGTCGATGGCGACGTTCGCGCTCTCAAGGTCGCGTTCGTGCTGGCGATGGCGGAGATCGACTCCGACGAAATCGTACCGATCGATGCCGGGGAAGATATTGCGCCGCATCTCACCGGCGTCTTTGCCTGGGAGGACCACACGGTTCAGGTACTCGACCTCGTCGGACTGTGGGAAGCCGGCGGTGCGGTGCCGGCGATCGACGATGTCGACGGCGTCTCGTTGCTGGCGCTGGCGCCGCAGCCCGAGGCGGTCGATGCCGACGATACCAGAATATCAGGCGACGCCTTCATTCTCGTCGAGGTCGGCGGCGAATGCTATGCGCTGCGCAGCGATGAAGTGATCGAACTGATGGTGATCGGCGAGCCGCGGCCGATGCCGGGGGCGCCGGACTGGCTGGCCGGTCTGATCGAGCGGCGCGGCGCGCCGACTTTGGCGATCGCAACGCGGCGTCTGCTCGGCCACGGCAACGAAACGGCGGGCGCGCTCGCCCTGTTCGTCCAGCATGGCGAGCTCGGCGCTATCGCCCTGCTAGTCGATCGCGCCCTGGGCATCCACTACTTCGATCGCGGCGACCTGTATCCAATGTCCGAGCAGACGGCGGGGATCGCCAGCTACCTCGTGACCGCAGACCGCGGCATAGTGGGGATCATCGATTCGGCTTTGCTGATGGGCCAGGTCGTCGGCCGGCTCCGCGGTCTTATTCCCCAGCAGCCGGCGCAGCCCGTCGACGCGACGCGACCGGCGGACGATAGAGCCTCCGAGCGGGTGCTGACGCTGCGCGTCGGACAGGATCGCTTCGCCATCGCGCTGGACCGTATCGACCGCATTCTGGCGCGCGTGACAATCTCACCGCTGCCGCAGGGCGGCAACGGGTTCAGCGGCATGGCGGATGTCGGCGAGGTGCCGGTGCCGGTGCTCGACCTGCGCCGGCGTCTCGGCGACGCCACGACGGCCGACGCGCCGGATCAACGGCCACCCTGTGCCCTGGTGCGCCTGGAAGGCGCGGTGGCCGGCCTCATCGTTGATCAGGTTTTGCGGATCGTCAGCGTTCCCTACGACAGCATCAATCCGGTGGCCGCCGATCACCGGCTGCCAATTTCCGGCGTGTTCGAGGTCGGCGGCGACATGGTCTCGATGCTGATGATCGACCGGCTGTTGCCGATCATGCCTGCACGCTGAACTGTTGGCTATTTTGCTCCCGGGATCTGCAAACTCGGATCCGAAGGCCGCACCGTCGCGATATTGCACTACTTCCTATTGCACGGACGTCGCCGACGGGCGTCGGATTCGGCGATTCGCGGCTGATCGTCACCCGCGGCCTTCGGTTCCAATCCGTCCTATGTGCCTGCTGCCGGGCCCTTCGCTCCGGCAAACTTCGCCGTGTTGATCCGAACCCATTCCGCCGGCAGCTTCGCGAACAGGATAGGCGGAACGTCGATCCTTCGGCCCGCCGCGATCAGGTTCAATGCCTCGGCGGCTGACCACGGCCATGACGGTTCGGCCTCGCTGCCCAGTGCTTCCAGCACACGGTCAGCGCTCGCCGGGATGAACGGCCATGCGACCGTCTCCGCCAGCGCCAACAGGTTCACGCTGGTGCGGACCACGACGGCAGCCCTGTCGGGCATCGTTGATGACATGCGACCACGGCGCACCCGACACCAGATAGGCGAAGGCGAGACTCCAGATGGCGCGGACCTCGTCGGCTGCCTTCGCTGCACGCGTTCACAGGGCCCGTCAGGTCAACCCAATCCCTCTCCGGAGGCTGGGCGGCGCATTCGTGCCTTGGCGCTGGAATATGTGGTGATGTTCACCATGGGTTGGTTCCCATTTTGGAGCCGTCGCATCCACCTGGCAAGTGGACCTCAGGAAATGACCTCGCGAAATTGCCGGCAAGCGTTCGGGCAGCAACGATGTCTCTAGGCCGATCTGCTTTCCGTGGCTTAGCTCCGCGACCATCCGAGCCGCCGCAGCACGGCCTGCACCGCGCCCAACGGCGCGGGGGTGAACGGTCCCGGCGGCGCCCGGCCCATCGGAACCACGACCAGCAGCGTCAGGATCGCGAGCCAGAACGTCAGCCAGAAGCCGTCGATATAGGCCAGCACGTTGGCCTCGCGCCGCACCAGCACGGCAAGCGAGGCCATGGCCCGCGCCGAGGCGGTCGCGGTGCCGTGCCCGGCAAAACCCTCGGTGAGCTGCCGCAAGACGCGGCCGACGTCCGCGCTGCCGTTCTCGACATGCTGTCCGAGAAAATTCGAATGGATCTGCTCGCGGATCCGCAGCCAGGTGCCCATCAAGGCGACGCCGATCTCCGCCCCGCCGAGCCGCACCACCTGGACATAGGCGGCGAACGCCGTCGCCCGGCTCGGATCGGAGGAGGCCACCATGATCAGGATGGCCGGCAGGAAGGTGAAGGCCTGTCCGATCGATTGCAGGATGACGATGGCGACGAAATTTTCCCGCGCCCAGTCATGCGTCAATTGGGTCCCGAGCAGGTTGGCGGCGGCAAAGGCGGACAGCCCGATCACCAGCACGCCGCGCGGATCGAGATGGCGCAGCAGCAGGATCGACAGCGGCCACGTCACCAGCATCGGCAGCGCGCCATAGGTCAGCAGCAGCGCGCCGGTCTGTTCGGGCCGCAGCAGGTCGACAGTGGCGAGAAAATTCGGCACCAGAGACGAATTGGACAGGCTTGTCAGCGTGAACAGAAGGATGACGAGCAGCGCGAGCCCGACATTGCGCGAGAACAGCACGCGGACATGGGCCCAGGGCCGGCGGACCAGGGCCTCGTTGACGAGAAAGGCCGCGCACAACAGGCCGCCGCCGACCAGCAGCGCGGTCACCGTGCCGGATTCCAGCCAGTCGAGCCGATTGCCCTGATCGAGC
>Ga0302202_10001133_pt1 | contig 33548 bp, 30 predicted proteins | sample II_Bog_N3_3_FD_194579 | JGI IMG/M metagenome (GOLD analysis project Ga0302202, IMG submission 194579) | Peat permafrost microbial communities from Stordalen Mire near Abisko, Sweden - II_Bog_N3_3 | ecosystem: Environmental > Terrestrial > Soil > Wetlands > Peat | place: Sweden: Abisko...
CACCGGCTCACCCGATCCGAGCTGGTAGCCCGATGCCGAGTTGGACCCGGTGGTGGCCGCCACCCACGAGTACCGGGAGGCGTCGGCCCGGAGGAGTGCGGTCAACTGACGGCCCGGGGTCGAGGCGTTGAGCAGCCCACCGCCGGCACCTCCGCCGGCCGTGGGGCCACCCGCCACCCGGGCCGCTCCTCCTCCGGTCCCCGGAGCGCCTCCGGGGAACCCACCGCCGGGGAACCCGCCGCCCGCCGGCGGGGTGAAGCCGGCCGGCGGGGTGAAGCCGGCCGCACCGCCCGGGCCGCCACCACCGCCGAAGCCACCGGCGAACCGGCCGGCACCTCGCGGGAACCGGCCCGCACCGCCGGGGAATCCGCCGGGGAATCCGCCGGGCCCGGTGGCGCCGGTCACCGCGGGCCCGGCCGAGGGGATGGAGCCGGCATGGGGGGTCGATGCGGTGTCGAGCGAGTAGGCCGCGGGTCCGGCCAGCACCGCGGTGATCCCGACCGCGGCGATCCCGGCGGCCAGCACGCCGCGGGCACGGGGCAGGGCGACGACAGCCGCCGCCGCGCCCAGTCCGCCCAGCAGGATCACCCAGCGCAGCGCCGGGTACCAGCCGGGGCTCCACCCGAGGAGCACGAACGACCACGCCACGGTGGCGACGACGGCCGTGGCCAGCGCCAGCCGGGGGAACAGCTCGCCCCGACGGCTCCACAGCACCCAGGCGCCCATGCCCACGAGGGCGCCGATCGCCGGGGCCAGGACCACCGTGTAGTACGGATGGATGATCCCCTGCGCGTAGCTGAGGATCAGCCCGGTGAGCAGGAGCCAGCCGCCGAACAGCAGGAAGGCGGCCCGGGTGCGGTCGGTCCGGGGTGCCCGCCGGGTGAGCCACAGCACGGCGACCAGGCCGATCAGGGCGCCGGGGATCAGCCACGAGACCTGTCCGCCGAACGACTTGAGGAACAGCCGGTCCCATCCGGTCGGCCCCCACATGGAGCCACCGGCCGCCCCACCGGGACCACCGCCCCCCACGCTGCCGGTCTCTTTTCCGCTGAGCCTGCCGATGCCGTTGTAGCCGAAGATGAGGTTGAGCAGGCTGTTGTCGGTCGACCCACCGATGTAGGGCCGGTCGGCGGCCGGGGTGAGCTGGACGGCGGCCACCCACCAGCCCCCGGCCACGACCAGGGCGACACCGCACCACACGAGCTGGACGACGCGGCGGCCGATCTTGGGCGGACCGGCCACCAGGTAGACGAGCCCGAGGACGGGCACGAGGATGACGGCCTGGAGCATCTTGGTGATGAATCCGAACCCGACCAGCGCCCCGGCCAGTACCAGCCACCGGGTGCGCCCGGCCTCGACGGCGCGGATGGTGGCGTAGGCGGCACCGGTCAGCAGCAGGGTCAGCAGCGCATCCGGGTTGTCGAACCGGAACATCAAGGTGGCCACCGGGGTGAGTGCCACCACGGTGCCGGCGAGCAGTGCGGCGCCCGGGGCGAACCAGCGGCGGACGCACAGGTAGACCAGCCCCACCGTGGCCACGCCCTCGAGGGCCTGGGGGACGAGGATGCTCCACGAGTTGACCCCGAACATCCGGGCCGACAGCTCCATCACCCATAGCGATGCAGGCGGCTTGTCGACGGTGATGAAGTTCGAGCTGTCGAACGAGCCGAAGAAGAACGCCTTCCAGCCCTTGGTGCCGGCCTGGACGGCGGCCGAGTAGAAGCTGTTGGCCCACCCGGAGCTGCCGAGGCTCCACAGGTAGAGGGCGCCCGTCCCGACCAGGAGGGCGAGGAGCGCCGGTCGGACCCAGACCGGGTCGGCGGGACGGCCTCGGACGAGGCGCCGGCCCCAGCCGGCCGGGGGCCCGGGTGTCGAGTCGTCGACGGCACGACCTTCGGCGGCGTCGGTCCCGCTGTGCGGCCCGCCGGCCGGGGACCTGCCCCCGTAGATCGCCCAGCCGGGGGCGTCGACCACGGCCACGGCCGACGTCCCGTCGGGGGGCGTGGTCCCGCCGGAGGTGGTGGGCGTCATCGGGAGATCTCCTCGGGGGTCGCCGGCGTGCCCGCACGCGAGCCCGCACGCGAGTCCGCCCGGGTCCGGACGACGTCGTCGGTCAGGGTCACGGACCCGAGATGGGTGCCGAACCGGGGCCGGAACACCCAGGTCCGGAGGATGGAGAAGCGGAAGGCGGCTGCGGCCAGGTTGGCCACGGTGACCGCCACGAGTTCGGGCACGAGCGCATCGAGCCCCAGCGCGCGGGTGAGGGCGAGGGCCGTGGTGGTGAAGACCAGGCTGACGCCGAGCAGGGCCGTCGCCGTCATGACCCGGTGCGCCCGGTCGAGGCCGTGGCTGACGGTGCCGGCCATACCCCGGTGAGCGGCCGTGTTGCCCAGACTGCAGGCCACGATGGCCAGGGCGTTGGCCGCGTAGCCGCCCAGCGACGGTTCCAGCAGGGCGAACAGCGCCATGTAGGCGAGCGTGCTGACCACGCCCACCCCGGCGAAGCGCAGGAGCTCATCGGCAAAGACCTCGTCGCCGGCGTCGGTCGGCGACGCCGACGTGGGCTCGACCGGGGTATCGACCGCCGGTCGGGCTCCAGCCGGAGCCCGACCGGTCAGGCGACGACGGGCCGCCGCCGCGCGGCGACGCGAGGCGGGCATGACCATGCGGGCGATGCCGCACAGGTCCAGCCATGCGGTGCGGGACACGGCGACCCTCGAGTCGAGGTCGTCCACCCAGTCGACCGGGACCTCGTGGATCCGCAGCCCGAGCCGCCGGGCGGTGACCAGCACCTCGGTGTCGAAGAACCATGCGTCGTCCTCGACCAGCGGCAGGACCACGGCCGCGGCGTCGCTGCGCATCGCCTTGAACCCGCACTGCGCGTCGGTGCAGGCGTTCCCGAGCGTCGTGCGCACCAGGAAGTTGTACGACCGGGAGATCACCTCGCGGCGGGCGCCGCGGACCACGTGCGCCCCGGGGGCCAGGCGGGTCCCGATGGCCACGTCGCTGTGGCCCGACAGCAGGGGGGCGACGAGGGGCAGGAGCGCATCGAGCCCCGTGGCCAGGTCGACATCCATGTAGGCGACGACCGGCGCCGGGCTGGTGGACCACGCCGCCCGCAGCGCACGGCCCCGACCTTTCCGGTCGAGGTGCAGGACCCGGACGCCGGGCAGGCTGGCCGCCAGCCCGGTGGCGATCGACAAGGTGTCGTCGGTGCTGGCGTTGTCGGCGATGGTGACCACCGTGGCCAGCGGAAACGAGGCGTCGAGGAACGAGCGCAGGGCGGTCACGCTGGCCGCCAGCTGCCGGGCCTCGTCGTAGACGGGGATCACGATGTCCAGCTGGACCGCGGCGTCCGCATCGTCCGGCCGGGGGCGGGGGAGTGGCGTCAGTTCCATGGCGACACTGTGGGCACGGCGGCTCCGTCCACCATGGGAGCAACCTGTGGCCCGCCTGTGAATCCACGTCCGCCCAGGCGTGGGCCGTCGTCATGTGGGTGTCACGTTGGCCCCGTACCGTGCCGGCGTGCCCGACCGGGCCACCGACGCCGAACGAAGGACGACTCCGTGAACAAGCGCTTCCTGATCGCCGCCCTGGGGGCGCTGACCGCCCTCCCGGTTCTGGCCCTCGGGGGTCAGGCAGCCTCCGCCGCACCGGTGAACGTCTACACCGCCCCCTCCACGTTCACCTCCGGATTCGAGTCGTCGATGGCGTTCACGCCGACCTCCGACCCGACGCTGCTGGCCCAGCTCGACAACCAGCAGGGCAGCGACGCCGACAGCACCGTGTACTCCCAGGCCTTCCAGCCTCCCGCCGACGGCACCGTCGACACGGTCACCTGGTGGGGGGTGGCGTCCGGCGAGGCCGGCTTCATGGTGGCGCTGCAGGACGGGGTGTGGGGCAGCTCGACGGCATTGCCGAACGGGCCGGTCATCGAGGGCACCCTCACCCAGCTGAGCGTCGTGCCGGTCGCCCAGGTCACCCAGACGCCGGCCGCCGACGGCCAGACCGAGTTCCAGATCTCCATCCCGGCCACCGCGGTGTCCGCCACCCACGCCTACCGGCTGTCGGTGACGTCGGTCGGCGGCTACTTCCTGTGGGACGGCACCACGGCCACCGGCTGCTGCACGGGCACCACGGCCATCCAGTGGGTCCGTGGCCGGGCGCAGTCCTACCTGTCCGCCACCAACGTGTCGCTCTCGCTCGACGACAGCGCCGGCCCGGCGGCCGGTCCCGTCGTCACGTCCGGGCCGGCGTCGACCTCGGTGGCGGTCGGCCAGTCATTCACCCTTTCGGCGGCGGCCTCGGGTAGCCCGGTCCCGACCGTCCAGTGGCAGCGGTCGACCGACGGCGGTGCCACCTGGGTGGACCTGGCGGGGGCGACGTCCACCACGTACTCGGCCACGGCACCGGCCGCGGGCAACGGCACCTCGTACCGCGCCGTGTTCACCAACTCCCTGGGCTCGGCCACCACGGCGCCGGCGGTGCTCACGGTGACCCCCATGGCCATCACCCCGGTGACGCTGGCGGCCGCGGTGCACGGGACCCCGTATTCGGCGGCGCTGACCGTCGTGGGCGGCACGGGCCCCTACACGTGGAAGCTGGCCCCAGGGTCGGCCCACCTGCCGAAGGGGCTGACCCTGGACAAGTCGACCGGGGTCATCTCGGGGACTCCCAGGACGGCCGGCACCGCCGGCTTCACCGTCGAGGTCCTGGACACGAAGACGGCGACGAAGCCGCGGACCCGCAACCTGGCCACACTGGCGCTGAGCCTGGCCGTCTCGTAGCCACGCCGGGCCCGGGTGACCGGCCGCTCAGCCCCCGGGCGGGGTGGTCGGCCCGGTCCCGGCCGGCATGGCCGGCGGCGCCCCGGGCGCCAGTTCCCCGGTGGCCGGCGCCGGTAGTCGGACGGTGAACGTCGTGCCCCGTCCCTGCACGCTGGCCGCCGTGACCGTCCCGCCGTGGGCGGCCACGATGGCCGCCACGATCGAGAGGCCCAGGCCGGCGCCGCCGTGCAGGCGTGAACGGCTGGGATCCGAGCGGTAGAAGCGCTCGAAGACGTGGGCCACCTGGTCGGGCGACATCCCGGGGCCGGTGTCGGACACGGTGATGACCGCGCCCTGGTCATCGGCGTCGACCACGACCTCGGTGGTCGTCCCCTCGGGAGTGTGGGCCCGGACGTTCCCGAGCAGGTTGTCGATGACCTGGCGCAGGCCGGTGGCGTCACCGTGGACCTCGATCGGACGGGTGGCGGTGAAGCGCACCGGCCACCCCGGGCCGACTGTGTGGGCCGTCTGCACCGCCTCGGCGCACAGCGCCACGACGTCGACCGACTGAAGCTCCATCACCCGGCCCTCGTCGAGTCGGGCCAGGAGCAGCAGGTCGGCGACCAGGTGCTCCATCCGGCCCGTCTCGGTGACGATGCCCCGCATCAGCCGGTCGAGGTCCTCCTTCTGCTCGGAGGCGCCCCGTCCGAACAGCTCGGCGTAGGCCGACACGGCGGCGATCGGGGTCCGGAGTTCGTGGGACGCGTCGGCCACGAAGCGGCGGAGCCGGGCGTCCGACTCGAGCAGGCGCTGCTCGGACGCCACCCGGGCGCCGAAGGCCGACTCGATCTTCGACAGCATCACGTTGAGGGTGCCGGCGAGGCGGCCGACCTCGGTCCGGTCGTTCTCCCCCGGGACGCGCTCGGTCAGGTTGCCGGCGGCGATCGATTCTGCGGCGGTCTCCATGTCGCGCAGCGGACGGAGCCCGATGCGCACCAGCCAGAATCCGGCGACCAGCGCGACGAGCACGGCACCGGCGGTCACCAGCAGTTCGATGACCAGCAGGCGGTGGAGCGTGCTCTGGGTGTCCCCCAGGGGCTGGGCCAGGATGAGCAGATCGCCGTTGGCCAGCGTCGAGGCCCGGACCCGGAAGGTGGGGCCGCCCGCCGGGGCGGACGGGGCGTCGAAGTAGGTCACCTGCGTCCCGTCGGGGGCGGTGGTGAAGCCGGTGATCGGCCCGTTGATGGCGGGCGTGTAGGCGGTCCCGTCCACATAGGCGGGGCAGCCGGACCCCGCGACCAGGGCGCCCGACTTGGTCCGCACCTGCACGGCCAGCGTGAGCTGGGCGTTGGACGGTCCGCCGTCCGGTCCCGGACCGGCCGTGCCGCCGGTGCCGGTGGAGGGGAGCGGCTGGTCCGGATTGCCGACGCAGGGGATCGTGTAGCCCTGGTCGATGGCGTGCTCGTAGGGTCCGTGGGCGCTGGCCAGCTGCTGGTCGACCCGCTGGTAGAGGAAGGACTCGAGAGCCGAGTAGGTGACCACGTCGGCGATGAGCAGCGCCACCAGGGCGATGACGCCGATGGCGACGAGGAGGCGGGCGCGGAGGGACACGGTCAGGCGGCCGTCGGCTCGCGGAGTGCGTACCCGACCAGGCGCACGGTGTGGATGACCGGCGGGCCGGCCACCTCGAGCTTCTTGCGCAGGTAGCTGACGTACGTCTCCACCACGTTGCCGTCGCCGCCGAAGTCGTAGTGCCACACGTGGTCCAGGATCTGTGACTTCGACAGTACGTGGCGGGGGTTCAGGAGGAAGAAGCGGAGGAGGTTGAACTCGGTGGCGGTCAGGGGGATGACCTGGCCGGCCCGGGTGACCTCGTGGGCGTTCTCGTCCATCTGGATGTCGGCGAACCGCAGGATGCCGCCGTCCTCGGGCTCGGCGCCCACGCGCCGCAGGATGGCGTGCACCCGTGCCACCACCTCGGCGAGGGCGAAGGGCTTGGTGACGTAGTCGTCGCCGCCCACCGTGAGGCCGGCCACCTTGTCCTCGACGGCATCACGGGCGGTCAGGAACAGGACGGGTACGCGGATCCCGTCGGCGCGGAGTCGGCGGGTCACCTCGAGGCCGTCGAGGTCGGGAAGCATGACATCGAGGACGATCAGGTCGGGCGGGTCGCCCTGGGCGGCGGCCAGCGCCAGGCGGCCGTTGATCGCCTCGGTCACGTCGAACCCCTCGTAGCGGAGGGAGGTGGCGACGGCGTCGACGATCGACGGCTCGTCGTCGACCACCAGGATGCGTTGGCTGCGGGTGGGCTCCACGGTGTCTCCTCGGGTCGGGCGGGTGGCCCCTGTGGTCTGCGTGCGTTGCCAGCTTCGCGCCGGGCTCTGACCTGCAGGTGTGACCCGGCTGTGAGTCGGCTGTGAGCACGGCCCGGCCGGCGTGGGGGGTGCGGGGCCGGTTCGGACACTCACAGGAGACGCTCAGGTGGGCCGACGCTGACTCCCCGGTCGGACCGGTGCACTGGGTCCATCAGGTCGCACCGGTCGGAATCGCCCCGGTGCCCGTCCACGAAAGGTGAAGCCATGGCCCCCCAGTCCCGAAACAACCGCCACGACAGCAGCCGTACCCGGGACGAGGCCCTCGTGCGCATCCGCCGGGCCACCGTCGCCATGGGGGTGACCGCCACCGTCGCCGCCGTCGGTATCGGCGTGGCCGTCGCCTCGCCGACCGCGCACTCGGCGGCCACCACCGGCACCACGGCCACCACCGGCACCACGGCCACCACCACCACGACACCGACGACCACGACCCCGACCACCACGACACCGGTCGCCACCACGACATCGGGGCAGTCGTGAGCACCGTCGCCGCACTCCGTCCGGCACCGTCCGTCCGATCGATGGACGCCATCGGGACCACGGCCTCGGTGGTGGTCGAGGACGCCGATGTCGCCGACGCCGCCCTCGGCCTGCTGGCCGTCGACCTCGCCGACCTCGACGAGGCGTGCAGCCGCTTCCGCCCCGACTCGGAGCTCCGGCAGGTGGAGCGCCTGGGCCAGGGTCGTCCCGTGCCGGTCAGCCCGCTGCTGTTCGCCGCACTGGATGCGGCGGCCGTCGTAGCGGCCCGCACCGCGGGCATCGTCGACCCGACCATCGGGTCCGCCCTGGTCGAGTTGGGCTACGACCGCGACTTTGCCGCCGTTGTCGACGCCCATGACGCCCCGGCCGCCGTTCCGGCCCCCGGTTGGTGGCGGGTCCGGCTCGACCCGTCCACCCGGACCGTGGCCATTCCGCCAGGGGTGCACGTCGACCTCGGCTCGACGGGGAAGGCGTTTGCCGCCGACCGCTCGGCGCGGCGCATCTCCGAGGCGCTCGGATGCGGTGTCCTGGTCAACCTGGGAGGCGACGTCGCCGTCGCCGGACCGTCCCCGGCCGACGGCTGGGGGGTGGGCATCGCGCTCAGTGCACGGACCGAGCCGGGCGATGCCGACGACGTCGTCGTCCTCCGGTCCGGCGGCCTCGCCTCCTCGGGCACCACGTCGCGGACCTGGAGCCGGGGTGGGCGTCGGGTCCACCACATCGTCGACCCGTGGACCGGGGAGGTCGCCCCGTCGACCTGGGCCCTCGTGTCGGTGCTGGCGCCGAGCTGTCTCGAGGCCAACGGCTGGTCGACGGCAGCGATCGTCTGGGGCGAGGACGCCCCCGACAACCTGGCCGCGCACGGGATCGCCGCCCGGCTGATCGCCTCGGACGGCTCGGTCGTCCAGGTCGGCGACTGGCCCGTGGCGCAGGCCGCACCGAGCGGGACGGAGGCACGCTGATGCTCGCCGCCACCTCCACCTCGATGACCACCGACATCTGGTACACGATCAGGGCCACCGGGGTTGTGGCCCTGGTCCTCCTGACCGTGACGACCGTCCTCGGCATGCTTTCGGCATCCCGGGTCCGCACCCGCCGATGGCCGGCCTTCGCCCAGGTCGACCTGCACAAGCGGGCGACCCTCTTCGCGCTGGTCTTCCTCGGTCTCCACGTGGTGACCGCCGTGGTCGACACCTACGTCAAGGTGGGGATCGCGTCCGTGGTGGTCCCGTTCGCATCGCCGTTCAAGACGTTCTGGACCGGGCTCGGCACCGTCGCCGTCGACCTGCTGCTCGCCGTGGCGATCTCCAGCGCACTGCGCCGGCGGATCGCCCCACGGGTGTGGCGTGGCCTCCACTGGTTGGCCTACGCCTGCTGGCCGTTGGCGTTGGCCCATGCGATGGGGTCCGGTACCGATGCCGGCCAGCTGTGGATGGACGCCGTCGCCGGGCTCTGCACGGTCGCCGTCGTCTGCACCCTGGCCTGGCGGGTCGGCTACCACCGGACGACCCGCGACGAGGCGGACCGGCACGGTGCGACCACCCGGGCCGTGCCGCTCCGTCACCGCCCGCCCGCCCCGGTCGCCGCCCCGGCCCGGCCGATCGGCCACGCCGCCCGTCCCACGAACCCCGCCCGTCCCACGACCGGCACACGACTCCTCGAGAGGGAATCCCGATGACCACCACCACCATGCAACGCACCGAACGTCTTCTCCGGTCCGACCCCGACGGGCCGGCCGACCCCGGCCTGGACACCCACCTGGCCCTCCACGGCCCGCTCGCCGTGCCGCCCCGGGACGACCGCGACTGGAGTCACGCCGTCTGGCGCGAGGTGGCGGCCTCCGGTCTCACCGGCCGGGGTGGCGGCGGTTTCCCGGCCGCCGCCAAGTGGGACGCCGTCACCCGGTCCGGCCGCCGACCGGTGGTCGTGGTCAACGCCATGGAGGGCGAGCCGGCCAGCGCCAAGGACCGCGCCCTGCTGGCCTGGTCGCCCCACCTCGTGCTCGACGGGGCCGAGGTTGCCGCGGCACTGTCCGGCGCCCGGGAGATCGTGTTCTGCGTGGCCGACGACCGGGACCCGACGGAGCGTGCCGTCGAGCGCGCCCTGGCCGAGCGCGTCCGGGCCGGGCGCGGCCGCCCGGTGTCCGTGGTGCGGCCTCCGGCCCGCTACGTCACCGGCGAGGAGTCGGCGTTGGTCTCGTGGCTCGAACGCCGCGATGCCCGGCCGGTCCTCCGGGTCGACAAGTCGGTGCCGCTGCAGGTGGGTCGCCGCCCGGTCCTGGTCCACAACGCCGAGACCCTGGCCCAGGTGGCGCTGATCGCCCGTCACGGCTCGACGTGGTTCCGCGGGCTGGGCACGCCGGAGGCCCCGGGAACCACCCTGGTCACCGTGTCCGGAGCCGTGATGTCGCCCGGGGTGGTCGAAGTGGAGCTCGGGATCCCGGTCGGGGACCTGGTGGCACGGGCCGAGCCGACCGGACCGGTGGGCGGGATCCTGCTGGGCGGCTACGGCGGGGCATGGCTCGATCCGTCGGCGTCGGCCGTGCCCTTCGCCCCGGCGCCGCTGTCCCGGGCGGGAGCCACCCTCGGCGTCGGCATCGTCGTGGTGCTCCCCACGTCGTCGTGCGGGATCGCCGAGACGGCCCGGATCACCCGTTACATGGCCGGGGAGAGTGCAGGACAGTGCGGGCCCTGCGTCTACGGCCTGCCGGCCGTCGCCGACGACCTCGAGCTGCTGGCCGCCGGCCGGGGCGATGCCGCCGTGCTCACCCGGATCGAGCAGCGCTGCGGCGCCGTCACGGGCCGTGGTGCCTGCCGTCACCCGGACGGCGTGGTCCGCCTGGTGCGCTCGGCGCTCGGTGTGTTCGCCGACGACGCCCGGGACCACGCGGCCGGCCGGCCCTGTGCCGGACACGCCGCGCCGACCGTCCTGCAGTTCCCCGTGGCCCGACCCGCCCTGCGGGGTGCGGCATGAGCCGGGCCGCCGCCGTGCGGGTGCGGCTGCGGGTCGACCCGGTGGCGTGTGACGCCTTCGGCTACTGCGCCGAGCTGCTGCCCGAACGGGTCACCCTGGACGAGTGGGGCTATCCGGTCATCGACGGCCGGCCGATCGGGCCGCACCTGCTCGAGCTGGCCACCCGGGCCGCCGCCGAGTGCCCGCGACGGGCGCTGCACCTGGAGCGCACGGCCGGGGCGGCCTGAGACGGGACCACGCGGACCGGCCCCGGAGCCGGCCCGGCGCATCAGTGACAGAGGCTGCCCGGCGCCGGCAGGCCGCCACCGGCCAGGTAGCGGGAGACGTATCCCTGCATGCAGGTGTCGTCCGGTCCGCTGAGCAGCCAGGTGTGCCCCCAGCCCACCCAGGTCAGCTGGCTGGCCCGGGGGAAGTCGGTGGCCAGGTGCCGGGCCCCCACGAGCGGCGTGTTGGGGTCGCCGGTGTTCCCGAGCACCAGGACGGGCGGGGCGTCCACCGGGTGGAGGGCGGTCACCGGTCGGCGAGCGTCGGGCCAGGTGATGCACCCGCCCAGGTTGTAGTTGACGGCGTACCCGCCGAGCAGCGGGTAGCGGGCGGCCAGCGACCGGGCCAGGGTGCCCGCGGCCACCGGACCGGGGTGCCCGGTGGTGTCGTTGCAGGTGATCGCCCACTGGGCGTCGACCAGGGGGGCGCCGTCGACGTCGACCACGAATTCGAGGGCGAGTGCCCGCAGGTCGCTGCCGTTCCCCTGCGACGCGGCCACCAGTGCCGACTCGTACAGCGGGGTGAATCCGGGGACGCTGACGGCGAACAGTGACGCCGTGTCGAGGTCGCCCACGGTCACCGGCGTGGTGTCGCCGTCGCCGGGAGCGGGTAGGGGATGGGCGGTCATCGACGCGGCCAGACGGATGTAGAAGCCCAGCGGATCGCTCCCGAGCGGGCACGACGGGGCCGGGGTGCACGCGCCCAGCAGGTGGACGAGCGACCGCTGGGCGGCCGGGGCCTGCTCGGCCGCCTGCACGGCCAGCGGGGCGTAGAGGTCGACCGCCCCGTCGAGCACCATCGTCCGCACCCGGTGGGGGAAGAGGGAGGCGTAGACGGTGCCGAGCACCGTGCCGTAGGAGAGGCCGTAGAAGCTGATGGTGCCGAGGCCCAGTGCCTGGCGGATGCGGTCCATGTCCCGGGCCGTGTCGACGGTGTCGACCCGGGGGGTGAGCGCCGGGTCGGCCCGTGCGCAGGCCGGCGGGATGCCGGCGAACACCGGGGTACCCGGGAGCGGCTGGCCGGCGCGGGCGGGCACCGGCAGGGCGCTGGTCACCCCGGCCAGGCTGGTGCCGCACTGCAGCGGGCTGCTGGCGCCGGTGCCCCGGGGGTCGAAGCTGACCACGTCCATGGCGGCACGGACCGGTGCCGGCAAGAGCGGGTACTCGATGGGCAGGATCTGGTTCCCGCTCTCGCCCGGCCCACCCGGGTTGACGACCAGGGTCCCGTCCGACGCCGACCCGCCGGTGGCCACGATCCGACTCACGGCGATCCGCAGGGTCCCGGCCGACGGGTTTGCGTAGTCCAGCGGGACCGGCACGGTGCCGCACTCGACGTCGGCGTGGGTGGGACAGGTGGACCAGGTGATCGGCGGGGGCGGTGCCACCGCCGGCAGGGCGGCCGCGGTCGTGGGCGGCGCGGACGTGGCCGGGGAGCCGGTCGTGGCGGTCGAGCCGCAGGCCGCGGCCAGCGTGAGGGCGGCCAACCCGGTCGCCACGGCCACCCGGCCCGGCATCGTTCGGCGTGCGACGGGCATGGCCGGAGACGGTAGCAGCGGCACCCGAAAGGGTTCCCGGTGACGGCCGCCCCGACCGGGTCCGTCCCCGGGAATCAGGGCAATTCGAGGGCCCGGGACCATTCGGCCAGCGCCGGGCCCGGGGCGCGCCTAGGGTGGTACCCACATAGGCCCTATCACGCGGGTCCATGTAGGTAGGGCTTCGAAGTGGATCCCCGCGTTTTCGTGCGTGAATTTCAAGGAGACTCAGTTATGGGTGTAGGTGCAGTCAAGTGGTTCAACGCCGAAAAGGGCTTCGGATTCATTACGCCTGACGGCGGGGGAGACGATCTCTTCGTCCACCAGTCGGAGATCCAGATGGAGGGCTTCCGCGACCTCGCGGAGGGCCAGCGTGTGGAGTTCGAGACCAAGCAGGGCCAGAAGGGCCTGCAGGCCAGCCAGGTCCGCAAGATCTGAACCGTCGCTGTCGGTTTCCGACAGTGGCTCGTGACACCGGAGGCCTTCGGGCCTCCGGTGTTCGCAATTCAGGGGCCGGACGGGCCCTGGTAGAGCTCGACCGTGTTGCCCGCCGGATCGGCGACGAAGGCCTGCCGCCCGGGTCCGACCGGCACCGGCCCGTCGACCTCGACGCCCCGTGCCCGCAGTTCGGCGACCGTAGCGTCGAGGTCGGCCACCGCCACCGCGAAGTGCTGCCCGAGGGTCGGTGGTGTCGGTGCCTCGAGCAGGTGGACCTGGCTGGCACCGATGTCGATCCAGGCGCCGCCGAAGCCGAAGTCGGGCCGGTCCCGGCGGAGGGTCCCACCGAGCACCTCGGTGTAGAAGGCGGTGGCGGCGGTCACGTCGGGGACGTTGACCGACACGTGGTGGACGGCGAGCGGCTGCACGACACGAGTCTGCCCGGTCCGGCGCGGCGGTGCCGCGAGCCGTAGCATCCGGACATGTCCCGCCTACGCGCACGCGCCCCCCAGGGCCTGGCCGGCATCTTCACCGTGGCCGGTCTGCTCCACTTCGTCCGACCGGCGTTCTTCGACCCGCTGATGCCGCGCGTGCTGCCGGCGCGACTCCACCGTCCCCTGATCTACGGGAGCGGCGTGGCCGAGCTGGCCTGTGCGTACGGTCTGGCCCGCCGGACCCGCTGGGCGTCTGCCGCCTCGACGGCGCTGCTGCTCGCCGTGTGGCCGGCCAATCTGCAGATGGCCCTCGACGCCGGAAGCGGTCGGAACCCGGACAACATGGACTCCCCGGCGGTGGCATGGGGCCGGATGCCGTTCCAGCTGCCGTTGCTGTGGGCGGCGCGCCAGGCGGCGCCGGGCAACCGGCCCCCTGGGGACTGAGCGGGGTCTCCCAACGAGGGTCACGCCCCCTCCCCGGGCAGGAGGGAGACGGTGGGCTGGTCGGCCCCGGGGCGTACCGGAAGCTCCGCAGCCTCACCGGTCCTCTGTGTGCCGTCGAGCAGATCGTTGATCGAGGAGCTCGATCGACCGGCGTGGCGCCACCGTCCGGAACGCCTCCTCACAGATGCCCTCGATCTCGTCCCAGTCGACCACGCCGTCCAGACGCACTCCGAGCCAACCCCGGACCCCGACGTACGGCGGACGGAAGAACCGGTCCGGTTCCGTTTCGACGAGTTCGTCCTGAATGCCAGGAAGGGCGGCACACCACATCTGGCCGAACCGTTCGCCGTGGTGCCCGTCGGGCCAGAGGGTCACGAACTGCCGTCCCGCGAAGAACGCGGGGGTTCCGTGACTCGGCTTCTCCGTGACGCCCGGAAACCCGTGGCAGATCAGGCGAATCCGTGCGTCGAGCCCACCGGCCTCCACGGTGTCAACCCTAAGCTCCCGGCGGGGCGGCGTCGAAGAGGTCCGTCCGAGGAGGGGCAGCGCGCCCTGACCCGGTGCCTCGGACACCGATGCTGACCGGCGGTGCCGACGGACAAGGTGACAACGTGATCCGGCATCGTCGTGGGGCACCCCGTCGAGTCCCCGGAGCCTATAGCTGGTGGGGACGACCAGGGACAATCGAAGTACTCTTCGGACACAACCGGCGTGTGGGGTCGTGGCCGCACCGATGTTCATCACCGCGTTGGCGGCGATCGGGGCGAGACGGCTCGGGTACGACTGGCGTCGGGACCCGGTGAGGTCGCTCGGCATCGGAGCGCAACGGTGGCCACAACGTGCCAACTTCGGGCTCGCCGGGGTGCTCACTCTCCTCGCCAGCTCGGGTCTGCGCCACTGCCCCCGAGGAACCGTGGGGCCCGGGCAGTCCCCGCACTGGTGGCAGCGGCTGCTGTCGGACTCATCGGATCGGGGCTGTACGTCAGCGACCCGGTGGGTGGGTTCGCGCCGGTGACGCCTGGCGGGGACAGGGCCGAAGGCGTGATCCCACCCGAGCCGGCACACACTCGATCAGGCTGGCTACACAACCACCTCGCGATCCCGGTCTTCGCCGGCCTGCCGGTTGCCGCTTCCTCCCCGTTGTCGGCCCGCGGCGTGCAGGTCCGTCGTCCGACGCCCTAACGTCTGCTGGTATGCACGCTGCGGTCAGTCTCCACGTCGATGCTCCACCCGAGGATGTCTGGGGGCTCGTCAGTGACATCACGAAGATGGGCGAGTACAGCCCGGAGGTCGTCGAGGCCGAGTGGATCGACGGGGCCACCGGCCCGACGGTCGGCGCGATGTATCGGGGCCATGTGAAACGGAATGAGAACTGGCCCGTCCTGTACTGGACCACATGCCGGATCACGGAGTGCGTGCCCGGACGGGTGTTCGAGTTCGCGGTCATCATGGGCGACCGGCCGGTGAACACCTGGCGCTACGAATTTCGTGCCACGGACGACGGGGGAACCGACGTCACCGAGTCGTTCGACCTCGGCGACAACCTCCTCACCAAGATCTGGCGCCCACTCGGGGGATTCCTGCGGGAGCGTCGCAATCGGCGGGACATGCTCCGGACCCTCGAACGCGTCAAGTCCGCGGCTGAGCCCCCGAAGGGCCAACGCGGCTCCTGAGCACACGGCCGCTGTGGGGCGGATACGCGGCTCTTCGGATATGAGCGGGGTCTGCCAGTCCAGCCCACCGGGTGCTTGCGGTAGTTGCCTGTCCCGCAATGGCCCCTATGCCATACCCTGAACCACCCGTGGCGCCTCCGCTAGGTTGACGACGTGCCTGGCGAGCAACTCCGGATCCCCTCAGGTACCGTCACCTTCCTGTTCTCCGACGTGGTCGGCTCGACCCGGTTGTGGGCTGCCGATCCGGAGGCGATGTCCGCATCGCTCCGGATCCACGACCAGATCTTCAACGAGACCATCGCCAAGTACGAGGGTCACGTGTTCTCGACCGCCGGAGACTCGTTTGCCGCCGCCTTCGCTCGTGCAAGTGCAGCCGTCGAATGTGCCGAGGCAATTCAGCGGTCCCTCGGCGAGGTCGACTGGGGTACGTGGCCTGCGTTGTCGGTGCGGATCGGCCTTCACCAGGGTGAGGCCGAGGAGCGGGACGCGAACTACTTCGGGCCAACGGTCAACCAGGCCGCCCGTGTCATGGCCGTGGCCCACGGCGGTCAGACCCTCATGACCGATGGGGTACGGGACGCCTCCGGCGTCGTGGTCACCGATCTCGGCGCCCACACCCTGCGCGACATCGAAACGCCGGTGCACCTGACTCAACTGGGGAGCACCGAGTTCCCACCGCTGTCCAGCCTCGGCCAGGGCATCGTGTCGCTCCCGCTGCCCCGGACCTCGCTGGTGGGCAGGGACGAATCGATCGAGGAGGTCCGCCGCCTCATCGCCGCCCACCGCCTGGTCACCCTGGTAGGCGTCGGCGGGTGCGGCAAGACCCGCCTGACCATCGAGGTCGCCCACCGCGAGGTCCCCAGCTACCCCGAGGGCGTCTGGTTCGTCGACCTCTCGGCCATCGCCGAAGAGGGAGCGCTCGCCGGAGCGGTGGCCAGCGCCCTGTCGCTGTCGATCTCGACGGGCTCCCCACCTGTCGACCAGATCGTCACCTACCTCGTCCCCCGGGAGGCGCTTCTGGTGGTCGACAATTGTGAGCACGTCATCGACGCTGCCGCCGAGCTCGTCGACCGACTGCTCGATCAGTGCCCCGGGCTGCGCATCATGGCCACCAGCCGGGAGTCCCTCGAGGTCGACGGCGAATACACCTGGAAGGTGCCGTCGCTCGCCGTCGGCGATCACGCCCCCGCGGTTCGGCTCTTCTGCGAGCGGGCTGCCGCTGCCGGCGGCGTCGTGGGTGAGGACCAGGCGAGTGTGGCGGACGTCTCCGAGGTGGTCGAGCGCCTCGACGGGATCCCCCTCGCCATCGAATTGGCCGCCGCCCGGACCCGGACCATGTCGGTCGGGGAGATCCGTGACCTCCTCGACGACCGATTCAGCCTGCTGTCGGGTGGGGCCCGGCGCTCCCGCCAGCGGCAGGCCACCTTGGAGGGGGCCGTGCAGTGGTCCTACGACCTGCTCTCGACCGACGAGCAGGCCATGCTGCGGACCTTGTCGGTCTTCCAGGGGGGCTTCTCCGTCCCGGACGTGGCGGCGGTGGGCGGGTGCTCCGAGCACGACGCCCGCAGGCTCGTCGACACGCTGGCCGCCAAGTCGCTGGTCGACGTCACCCGGGACGCCACCGGCAAGGTCCGCCACAGGCTCCTCGAGACCATCCGGCTCTTCGCCCTGGCCCGTCTCGTCGACGCCGGCGAGGCGGTGGCGACGAGGGATCGGCACCTCGATCACTTCGACGACCATGGCGCGCCGCTCTCGGTGGCGCGGTGGTGGGCGATGGACGAGATCATGCGGTCCGGGCAGGAGTACGAGAACTTCCGCTCGGCCATCGCCTGGGCCCTCGAGCGCGACCGTCCCGAGGTCGCCGTGCGGATCGCGGCGGCGCGTTTCGAGGCCGCGAGCGCTCGGGGTGAGGTGCAGTTAGCCCTGGCCCTGCTCGAGCGACCCTCCGACCTCTCACCGGGTGACCGCGCCTACGCGGCGGCCGTGCGCGTCTGGCTCCTGATCAGCAACGGGCTGATCGTGGAAGCACTGGCCGGCATCGACCAGGCCCTCGATCACAGCAGCGCGGTGCCGGGTGACCACGAGGTGCTGCTTCTCATCAACGAAGGCACCATTCAGGCCTATCTCGGCGCCCTGGATGCCTGGGGAGACGCGATCGCTGAGGCACGCCGGCTGGCGACAGGCTCGGGCGATCCTCTCCTCATCGCCGGGTGCGACCTCTTCCGGGTATCGCACCTGACGCAGATCGGTAGCCTCGACGAGGCGGTCGAGGTGGCCCGCAACGCGTTGGCGGCCGCTCCGCACTTCGGCCCTCGCCACGTGATCGAAGCGGGTCTTTGCTGGTCACTCCTGGAAGCGGGGAGGGTCGAGGAGGCCGTCGGGACGGTCCGCCAATTCACCCCGATCCCGACGGGGTCGCCCTGGGCGTACTTCAACGACCTCGCGGCAAGCCTCGTGCTGGCCCATACGGACGGACCGGAGGTCGCCGGCCGCGCGATCGCCCGCAAGACGCAGGAGGTGCTGGCCCGCCGGCCGGAGGTCGGGGGCGAGTTCCTCACGGCGTTCGCCTACCTGCACCTGCTGTCCGGACGTACCGAACGGGCGCTGGAGCTCGTCCTGTCCGCGGTGCCCGTCGCCCTGGGCCCGGTGAAGTCGCGCGTCATGGTCGGTGGGCGCGAGTTGACCATCGAGGACCGCGTCACCTGGGTGAAGGCGGAAGCTGTCCGGAACCCGATTGCCGAGGCGTACGCCCGGTACGCCGACCACGGGGCACGACTGGCCGCCGAGGAGGTCGGATACTGGTCATCCGGTGGTGTTTGACGCCGGTTCCACCGGACGCGATGCCTGGCCCGGGCACTCCGTCAACCCGGGGAGGGATTCGAGCATCGACATCGGTCCCGGGTAGTAGACAGACGGAATTGACGTGGATCCAACAGTGAGAACGCTGTAGGTGTGACAACGAGGTGGAGGTTGTGCGACTTGAATCCTCGAGTCGCCCAGCCCTGTCCCCTATCGGATCGGTGGCGCACCATTCGGGCCGTTCAGGCACAGGTGCTTGCAGTCGTAAGCGCTACACCCCGCTCATTTCCGAAGAGCCGGATACGTTCTGCACGCACGCACGCACGCACGCACGGACGCGGCCGGACCCCGACTGACGGGCGTCGGCCGGGGTCCGGGTCCCGTCGTGCCGTGAGCGGCGGGGACGTACTGCGGTGAACCAGGGGCCGCCTGCTACCAGCCCCGGCACCCACCCTGGTCGGGCGGGTACGACTGGATGTGCTCGGCCACCATGATCTGCTGATCCGGGGTGGCCAGGGCGCCCTCGGACGCGTACTGCAGGCCTCCGTACGCGGCCCAGTTGGCCCGGGTGATCCCGAGCCCTCCGCTGAAGCGGCCGCCGTCGGCGTGCCAGTTGCCACCCTCCTCGCACATGGCGACCCGCTCCCAGGCGGCCCGTTGGGCCGGGGTGACGGTGTCGGTCGGGGCCGGCGGCGGCACGGGTACGACCTCCTTGGTCCCGGCCGGCTTGCCGGCCAGGAGGGCGATGCCCAGCTGGGGGGGTGCGGTGGTGGTCGACGTCGCGTGCGACGAGGACGTGATGTCCGCGGTCAGCCGGTCGTGCGTGCTGTGCACGTTCGACCCGACCGACGGACGGGGTGCTGCATTTGCTGCCCGGGCCGGCTGTACGGAGACGAGCTGGCTCAGGAGTGTCACGGTGATGAGTGCGATCGAGACGATCGCCACGAGTGCAATGCGGGTCCGCATGGCACCTCCCTTCGTAGGGCGCACGGGGGCGCCTTCCTCTGATTGGTGTTGGCGGGCAACGGCCATCGCATGCGGTCCCCGGACGACGAGCGGGCAGGCTCCTTCGTCCTGGCGTGATGCCTCAGGGTGTGCGGCCGGTGTTGTTATGCCCAGGATTGCGTCGTGGGGACATCACTCATTTCTCGATGACACGCCCGGCGCTTTTGCGCCGTGCCGCATCCTGTCCCGTGGGTGTGACAGAAGGACCCTCAATCAGTTGTGGGTCCGGGCCACGGCACCGTCGGAAGCCGAGTGATCGACCGTGCGACGGGGGCTGCATTGATCATGCAACCGCACCGGCAGGAGTGCGTTGGAGAAAGTATAGCGGCGAAGGCCGAGGAACGGGTACCGCTGTCAATTATCACCCCTGAACTGGTCCTATCCCCGAGGAGATTTCTGTGGTCAGACCACCACGGACAGTAATGGCGACCGATTAGCGAGGGCGCATTTTTCAACAATTTGTCCACCGGCATCCAAAGTCATTCCCCGCGCTGGATACCCATGGTTGCGAGCACGGGTAGAAAGGCAATTCTCCCGGTCAGGGAACCTGATGGAGGCCATCAGGTCGACTGATACGTGCTGGTGGCAAGGGCGGTCACGCCCGGTCCGGTGCGCCCCGGATTTCACCACCGGGCTGCTCATGATTCATCGGCGGGGCGGCCGAGGGCCGGCACCAGGGGGCCGAACGACCGTGCCCGGATGCACCCTGTCCACACCCCGGCGCCGTAGGCCAGATCATCGGCCACCGAGGCCACCACCCACCGGGGGAGGTCCAGATCGGGCCGGCGGCGCACCCACTCGACGACCGGGGGTACCAGCACGAGGACGAGGGCGGCCCGGGCTCCCCGTCGGCCCCGGGTGGCCACCACCACCAGCAGCGGGGCCCCCAGCATCGTCGCCGCCCGTCCCAGACCGACGATCGTCCACCCCACCCCCTGCGCGCTCCACACCCACGCCTGGCGCCACGGGATCCCGAGCGGTCGGACCGACCGGGCGAGGAGGAGGGCCGAGGTCCCCAGTGCACCGGCCGCCAACCGGGGACGTCCGGCCAGGACGGCCGCGGCGGCGACGGCGGGCCAGGGGCGCAGTTCCACCGGGGCCAGCCGCCCGGGGTGCCGGGCCGCCAGGGGGCCCGCCGAGGTGCCGTACCGGAAACGGCGGGCGAGGAGGTCGCGCCACCGCCGCGGTTCGGCGTGGCCGACGGTGACCGACGGCACGTACCGCACCCGCCAGCCGGCCTCGACCAGCCGCCACACCAGGTCGACGTCCTCGCCGACCCGGAGGCCCGGGGTGAAGCCGCCGACGTCGGCCAGCGCCCGGCGACGGACGACGAGCGCGGCGGTGGGCACGTAGGGGACGGCCCGCCGGGGCCCGACCTCGCCTTCGTGGGGGCCGAGGTCGAGCGGGGAGTGCGCCCGCAGGAACCGGTCGATGGCGCGCCCGCCGTCGGCGCCGGGTGGGACGGGCACGACGCGGGGAGCCACGGCAGCGATGTCCTCGTCGGCGAACAGCCAGGTCAGTCCGTCGAGCCACCCGGGGGTCACCGTGCAGTCGCTGTCGACGAAGGCCACCAGTTCGCTCTCGATGGTGCCGAGCGCGTCGTTGCGGGCCGTCCCCGGACCGCCGTTGCGGTCCCGGCGGAGCACCCGTGCACCGTGGGCCGCACCCACCGCCACCACCCGGTCCGGGTCCCGGGAGCCGTCGTCCACCACCACCACCGGCTGGTGGGGGCCGAGGGCGGCAAGGCACCGGTCGAGGGCGTCGGGCCGGTCGAGCACCGGCACCACCACGGTCAGGTCGGGGCCGCGACGGTCGTCGGGCGCGGCGGCGTCGGGGCCTGGTCGGGGGTGGGCCATCCCGGACCGGACCAACCGATCGGCCAACACCGCCGTCGCTGGCGTGCGGTCCGAGCGGACCCCGCCGACCCCTCCGGCCACCAGGGCACCGACCGCGGCGGCCCCGTCGGCCGTCAGGGTGGTGACCCGGCCCGGGTGCCCACCGGCGAGCACGGTGCCCTCCCGGAACCGCCGGAGGGACGCGTCGAGCGCCAGTCCGAACCGGTCCGGCAGCGCTCCCATCAGCCGCCGGTCACAGGGCGAGGCCGCCGTCGACCGGGATGACGGCGCCGGTCAGGGCGCTGGCGGACCCGCCGGCCAGCCAGACCAGGGCGGCGGCCACCTCCTCGGGGGTCAGCAGCCGCCCGACGGCCTGCTGATCGGCGAAGGGAGCGGTTCCCTCCAGGCCGTAGAGCCGGGCGCTCTCGGCCAGCATGGCGGTGTCGGTCGACCCGGGGCAGACGGCGTTGGCGGTGACCCCGGTGCCGGCCAGGTCGGCGGCGAGCCCCCGGACGAGTCCGGCCACGCCCGCCTTGGCCGCGCCGTAGGCGGCCAGCATCGGCATGCCCCGGATGGCCGCGGCCGAGGCCACGGCCAGGAACCGTCCCTGGCGGGGGGCGGGACGGCGCAGCAGGGCCGGGATGCCCACCCGGGCGGCGGCGATCACCCCCCCGAGGTCCACCGACAGGACGGCGTCGAGCTGGTCGGCGGGCATCTCCCACAGCGGTGTCCCCCCGGCGATGACGCCGGCTGCGGCGACGACGGCGTCGAGTCCGCCGAAGCGGTCCTCGGCCAGGGAGACGGCGACGGCCAGCGCCACCTCGTCGGTGGTGTCGGCCACGTGGGCCACGACCGAGCCGGACACGGTTCCGAGCGCGTCGGCCCGGGCCACGACCTCGTCGAGCTGACCCCTGGTGCCCAGGGCATAGGGGATGCGGGGGTCGTCCCCCGCCCGGTCCACGGCGACCACCGCCCAGCCGTCGGCGGCCAAGCCGCAGACCGTGGCGGCCCCGATGCCACGGGCGGCTCCCGTGACGACGGCTACTCGGCTCATGTGTGCACCTCGACTTCCTCCTCGACGGATCCGGCGCCGACCGGTGGCCCGGTCCCGGACCGGATGCGGGCGATGAGTCCGGCCAGGTCGGCCGCCGCCTCACGCAGGAGGGCGCGGCCCTCGGCGGCCGAGGCACCCGCCGGGTCGCCCAGTACCCCGGACGGACTGACCGAATGCACGCCACCCGACTCCAGCAGGGGCAGGAGCACGGCGAGCGGCCGTGGGTCGCCGGCCGACGCCCGGTCCATCCGGACCCGGCCGGGATCGACGGCCAGCATGAGTGAGGTCTCCGTGCGTCCGGCGTGCAGGTCGCCGCCCCAGCGTGGCCACCATCCGGTCACCGGCCGGCCCTCGGCGGCCAGCCGGTCCAGGGCCGACCGCAGCGGCGCGGCGTTCCCTCCGTGGGTGCACACCAGGACCACGTGGGCGAAGTCGGCCGTGGCCGACCGGGCCAGCTCGACCAGGACGGCCTCGGTGGCCTCGCGACCGATCGACAGGGTCCCGGCGAACCCGCCGTGCTCGCCGGAGGACCCGTAGGCCACCACCGGGGCGACGACGACCAGCGGATCGCCCCCGGCGGCCGCCCCGGCCACGGCCACGGCCAGGTCGGCGTCGGTGGTGACGGGGAGGTGGGGTCCGTGCTGCTCGGTGGCGCCCACCGGCACGACCAGCACCGCGCCGGCACCGGCGAGCGCGGCCGCATCGGGCCAGGTGGTGTCGGACAGTCGGGTCACCCGATGCCCCCGTCGGCGTCGGGCCCGGACTCGGCCAGGTAGCCGTGCCGGGAGAGGAATGCCAGGAGCACGTCGGCCGCCTCGGCGGCGTCCGCCGGGTGGACCACGGTCGGCGGGTCGTGGGCCACGAGCGCCCCGGTGAGCGACAGGAGCCGCAGCCGCGGGTCGTCCTCCGGTGGGGCCGGCAGGACTCGGGTCCGTGGCCGGAACGGCCGGGGGGCGCCCACGTGGAACGGTCCCGCACCGGACGCGGCGGCGACGGCCAGGGACCGGTCGACGGGCACGGGTGCACCCTCCGCGGCCAGGGCACCGGCCAGCGAGGCCCTCCGCAGGCGCACCCCGGCGCCCTCGACCGAGCACACGGCCGGCAGCGGCACCCGCAGCCGCTCGCGCCACCCGGCGTCGAGCCGTCGCTCGACCAGGAGGGCGGGCCCCCCGTCATCGGCCGCCACCGGTGCGACGGCCACCAGTCCGAGGGCCTGTGCCGCACCGAGCTCGTGGGCCAGGTAGGCGGGAAGCGCGCCGGTGCCCCGGTCGACGGACCGGTCGCCGCACAGGACCAGGTCGGGCGGGCCGAACGGGGCGAGTGCGGCCACCAGGGTCCGGGCCAGCCCCCGTTCGTCCTCGGCCAGCTCGGACACGTAGCGGTGCCCGTCGCCCTCGTCGCCCAGCGGGACCCGGACCACCGACACCCCCAGTGCGGCCACGTCGCGCAGGACCGGTTCGACCGACTCGGGGCCCACGCAGAGGGCGACCACCCGTGCCGACCAGGCGTCGCCGATGCGCAGGGCGTGCTCCAGGGCGGTGCCGTCGGCGGGGGAGAGGCCGACGCCGAGCCTGTCCCGGGTGACGGTGCCGTCGAGCGGGTCGACGGCCGGGCGGAGGTCGCTGACCCGCAGGCAGGCCACCACCAGCGCGGTGCCGGGGACGCAGGGAGCGCTCATCCGTGGTGGAACACGACGCCGTGACCGCCGTCGGGATAGGTCCAGGTGATCGCCCCCGCTTCGTTGCAGACCATGTAGCAGGTCCCGCACTCGAAGCACTCCTCGTAATTGAACAGGATGCCGCCGTCCGCCGTCGGCGCGAAGAGGTTGGCGGGGCACGCGCTCACGCACGCCTTGGTGGTGCACGAGCGGCACACGTCGGCGTCGACCGAGATGTGGGCCCGGTCACCCACCCGGAAGTCCACGGTGGCCATGCGCTCCTCGAAGGAGATGCCGTCCCAGCGCCGGGCACCCGACGGGACGGTGCTCATCCGAAGATCCTCAGGCCGCGCAGGGTGTCCCCGGCGAGTTGGCGCAGGGACACGCCGTGCCGGGCCGCCACCGTCCGGGTGAGTCGCAGCCCGCCCGGTTTCGGTGTCGGGTTGGTGACCGTGAACATCCCTTCGGCCAGGTCGCACAGCAGGCCCGGGTAGCGCTGCTGGACGCGCTCGGACAGGACCAGCGAGGGCGCCCTGCGGAGGCGCTTGTGGTCGGCCAGGACGAACTGGCCCTCGAGGTCGGCCCGGTACGAGGCGAGGCCGGCCGTGGAGAAGTCACCGCGGGAGAGGGCACGGTCCGCCGCCCTCCCGGCGGCGTATCCGGAGCCGATGGCGAAATTGACGCCCTCCAGCCACAGCCCGGCGGCCAGCGTCATGGCCCCGGCGTCCCCGGCGATCAGCAGGCCGTCGGCGGCCAGGGGCGGCATGGTGTCATAGCCGCCTTCCGGGATGAGGTGGGCGGCGTACTCACGCAGCGTCGCCCCGCGCAGCAGGGGGGCGATGGAGGGATGGGCCTTCAGGTCGGCGACCAGCGCCTCGGGTCGCACACCCGAGGACGCCAGCTCGGGCAGGGACACCACCACGCCGATGCTGACCGAGTCGGCGTTCGTGTAGAGGAAACCGCCGCCGGGGATCGCCCGGGTGCACCCGAGGATCTCCATGTCGACACCTTCGTGGTCCTGCAGGCCGAACCGCTCGTTGATGGCGCCCGGCGGCAGGTCGAGCACCTCCTTGACGCCCAGGGTGTGGTGGGACGCCTCGGCCCGGGGCAGGAGTCCGGACTCCTTGGCCAGGAACGAGTTGACCCCGTCGCAGGCGATCACCAGCGGGGCCCGCAGCTCGGCGCCGTCCCGGTCGGTGCGGACGCCGACGACGCGGCCGGCGCCGTCCCGGACCAGGCCGGTGGCCACCGTGGACGTCAGGAGGCGGGCCCCGGCCCCGGTGGCCTTGGCGGCCAGCCAGGCGTCGAAGTGGCACCGCAGCGTGGTCATGCCGTTGTAGGGGGCGCTGCCCCAGGCCTGGGTCCGGAAGTCGACCGACAGGGACTGCGTGCCGGTCATCATCATGGTGGACCGCCGCACGATCCAGCGCTCGACCGGCACCTCCTCCCACCACCCCGGCACGATGTCGTCGAGCACGCGGCCGTAGACGACGCCGCCGTAGACGTTCTTCGACCCCGGGAACGGGCCCCGCTCGACCAGCACCACGGTCCGGCCCGCCCGGGCCAGGGCCAGGGCGGCCGAGGATCCCGCCGGCCCGGCACCGACCACCACGGCGTCGAACTCCGTCGCCGTCCGGTCCGCGGCGTCAGTCATCTCCGCCCCCCGTCAGCGCGTCGTCGTCGACGCCGAGCCGCCGTGCGAGCTCGGCCAGCAGCGCCCGGGCGTCGGTGACGAGGCCGAGGTCGGCCATCGCCGTCATCGGGCACGACGGGTCGGTGTTCACGCTCACCAGGTGCCGGGGCGAGCCGATCCCCCCGGTGTGCTGGGCCGCACCGGACACGCCGAGCGCCACGTAGAGGTCGGGGTCGACCGTGACCCCGGTGGTGCCGATCTGGCGCTCGTAGCCCGTCCAGCCGGCGTCCGTCGCCACCCGCGTGGCCCCCGCCGAGCCGCCCAGGGCCGCCGCCACCCGGACGAGCAGCCCGAACGAACGGGCCGCCCCGGCATCGTCCAGCCCCGCGGCCAGCCCGGCCCCGCCGGCCAGCACGCGGGTGGCGTCCGACAGGTCCATGGTGTGGAGATCGGGCGCCAGCAGCTCCACGAGCTCGGGATCGGGCCCCGGCCCACCGTCGCCGGTCGAGGTCGAGGTGGTGAGCGTCAGCTCCTCGATGTCGGCCCCGGGGGAACCGGTGGCGCCGTGTCCGCCCGACCGCCCGCCGACGGCGAGGGTGACCACCGCCGGACCGTGGACCTCGATGGGGACCAGGACCCGGTCGTCCACCCGGCCGAGCCTGGCCCGGACGATCGGCGCGCCGCCGTCGGTGGTCGCCGACTCCGTCTCCAGCACCCGGGCGACGAGGGGCCGGCCGGTGGCCGCGGCCAGCCGGGGGGCCAGGTCGCGGCCGTCGGGGGACGCGGGCAGGATCACCAGGGACGAACCGGCGACGGCGTCGGCCAGGGCGCCGGCCAGCGCTCCGGGACGGAGCCCCGGTCCGGTCTCGGCCCACCGGGCGCGGGTGACCCCCGGAAGGGCACGGGCCGCCTCCTCGGCGCCGGAACCGACCACCACCACCCGGCCGCCGGCCTCGGCCACCGCTTCGGCCGCCCCCACCGGGAGTCGGCCGTCACGGGCCACGACGACGGCCACGGCGCCGTCCGTCACGGCGCCGTCCGTCCCTTCTTCGTCCGTCACCGGAGTCACAGGGCCACCGCCACACGGTTCCCCTCGATCACCGCGGCGTGGGCCCGTCGCGGGGCCAGGCAGTCGCCGATGCGGTGCACCTCGAACGGGGCGCCGTCGAGGGCGTGCCACAGCTCGTCCTCGGGCCGCTGGTGGACGGCGCACACCACCCAGTCGCAGGTGCGGACCTGGTCGGTGCCGGTGGGGTGGTGCTGGAGCCGGAGCCGGAGCTCCGGTGCCCCCGACCCGTCACCGGACGCCGACACCCCCATCGGCACCAGGTCGACGCTCTGGCCGATGCCCGAGGCATGGGCCTTCACGTTCCAGGTCTCCATGTCCAGGGTGATCCCGAGGTCCTGGGCCACGACCATGCCGTTGGTCACGATCTCGACGGTACAGCCCCGGTCGGCCAGCAGCTCGGCGGTGGAGGTCGCCTGGTGGAAGCCGAGCTCGTCGACGACGACGACCCGACCCCGGGGATCGGCCCGGCCCTCGAGCACGTCCCGCACGTCGACCACCCGGAGCTCCTCCCCGGCCCACCACGGCCGGGCGGGACGGGCACCCGTGGCCACGATCACGGCGTCGGGCGCCTCGGCTCGGACGAGGTCGGCGGTGGCCTCCACCCCGGTGCGCAGGTCGACGCCCTCGCGGCGGGCGGCCACGATGAGATTGCGGGCGATGTCGAAGAACTCGGCGCGGCTCGGGACCGCGGCGGCCACATGGGCCTGTCCTCCCAGCCGGTCGTGGCGCTCGAAGAGGACGACCCGGTGACCCCGCTCGGCCGCCGTCACCGCGGCCTGGAGGCCACCGGGTCCACCGCCGACCACGACCACCTTGCGGCGGCGGCGCGGTGGGGGGACAGCCAGTTCCTCGCGGCCGGTCCTCGGGTTCTCGATGCAGCCGAGCCAGCGGTTGAGCCCCATCCGGCCCACGCACTCCTGGTTGCACGAGAGGCAGGTGCGGATGTCGGTACCGTGACCGGAGCGGGCCTTCGCCGCGAAGTCGGGGTCGGCGATCTGCCCCCGGACCACGCCCACCAGGTCGCACACCCCGTCGGCCAGCGCCCGGTCGGCCTGGAGCGGGTCCTTGAAGCGCCCCACCCCGACCACGGGCAGGTCGACGGCGGCCCGGATGGCACTCGGGATGAACAGTGCGTAGCCGGGGGGGACCTGCATGCTGGCCTCGATCATGTAGAGGGTGGACGTGGCCACGCCGATCGAGGTGTTGATGTAGTCCACCTGACCGGACGCCTCGACCAGGCGGGCCACGTCGACGGCGTCGTCGATCCCGGTGCCGCCCTCGATGAGCTCGTCGCCGCAGATGCGCACGCCGAGCGCCCGGTCCGACCCGATGGTCGACCGGACGGCGTCGACGATCTCCAGCAGGAGGCGGGCCCGCCCGTCCAGGTCGCCGCCGTACTCGTCGGTGCGGCGGTTGGTGGCGGGGGACAGGAAGCCCCGCACGATCGACGAGTGGGAGCACTGGAGCTCGATCCCGTCGAAGCCCCCGGCGACGCAGTGTCCGGCCACGGTGGCGTAGCCGTCCACGATCTCGGCGATCTCGTGGTGTTCGACCGCCTTCGGGACCTCGCGGAACAGCGGGTCGGGGACCGGACTGGGCGCCCACACCGGGAGGCGCGAGTACATCGACGAGGCCTGGCCGCCGTTGTGGTTGAGCTGGGCGAAGATCGGCACCCCGTGGGTGTGGACGGCGTCGGTGATCCGCCGGTAGCCGTCCACCACGTGGGGATGGAATCCGTGGATCAGCTTCTCGTAGGGCCAGTCGGTCGGATGTGTGGAGTGCTCCTCGGTGATGATGAGCCCGGCGCCGCCGGCGGCCCGGGCCGCGTAGTAGGCCGCGTGCTGCTCGGTGGGCATCCCGTCGGTGGCGTAGTTGGTGAGGTGGGCCGAGAACACGATCCGGTTGGCCACCGTCACGGGCCCGAGCCGCAGCGGGGTGAAGAGGTGCCGGTACCGGCCGGACGAGCTCACCGGGTGACCCCGTCGCCGTCGGGGGTCATCGTGCCGACGCCCCGGCGTCGACGGTCATGGTCAGACCGGTGACGTACCGCGCCTCGTCCGAGGCCAGGAACAGGACGGCGTTCGACACGTCCTCGGGCTGCACCAGGTCCACGGGGAGCGAGTTGAGGAAGAGCGAGCCGACGTCGGGGCTGGCCTCGATGCGCTCGGTGAGGCCGGTCATCCCGTTGAGCATCGGGGTGTCGACCCCGGTCGGGTGGAGCGAATTGACCCGGACGTGCCGGGCGGCCAGCTCGTTGGACAGGCTGCGCATGATCCCCACCAGGCCGTGCTTGGAGGCGACATAGGGGGTGAGGAAGGGCTGGCCCTTCAGGCCGGCGGTCGAGCTGATCAGGATCATCGACCCGCCGCCCCGCTCGAGCAGGTGGGGGATGGCGGCGGTGCACGTGTTCCACACGCCGGTCAGGTTGATCCCGATCACGGTGTCCCACAGCTCGGGGGTCACCTCGTCCCACCGCTGGATCGAGCACACGCCGGCATTGGCCACGGCGATGTCGAGTCCCCCCAGGGTGGCCGCGCCCTCGGCCACGGCCGCAGCCAGGCCGGCGGCGTCGCGCACGTCCACTTCGGCCGTCACGACCCGGCCCCCGGCCTCGGTGACCAGGCGGGCGGTGGTGGCCAGGTCGTCCGGGGTGGCCGTGGCGTAGCTGATGTGGTCCAGCGGCGCGCAGACGTCGACGGCCAGGATGTCGGCCCCTTCGGAAGCCAGCCGGAGCGCGTGGCTCCGGCCCTGCCCCCGGGCGGCCCCGGTGACCAGGGCCACCTTGCCGGCCACCCGGCCCCGGGTCCGGTCCTGGTCGGCGCGGGTGGCAACGGTGTCGGTCACGGGGTGGCTCCTGTCGTGGTGGGCATACGGGCGGCGGGCACGGCACCGCTGATCTCGAGCGCCCTCCGCCGTCCTTCCCGCACGGCGTCGAGCACGGTCCGGGGGGCGACGCAGTCACCGGCGCGCAGCGTGCCGGGCCGCGCCAGGTAGAGGGACTCGTCGGGCAACCGGTGGCCGCAGTCGATCAGCACCCCGGCCTCCAGGCTGCGTGCCTCGCCGGTCCACACGTCGTCGACGTGGACCGCGCCGCCGCCGATGCCGCGGACGACGGCCCGCAGCTCGCGGCGCACGCCGGCCCGCTGGAGCCGGGTGTTGGCGTCGGCCAGGTCCCCGGTGAGGGAGAGGAGGGTGCCGGCGATCTGGTCGGGGGTGACCAGGGACACCGTCCGTCCCGAGGCCGCCAGCCACTCGGCGATGCCCACCGCGACCGGGCCACCGACCGGGTCGTGCACGACGACCGGGCCCCCGGGCAGTGCCCCCTCCCCGGTCGTCAGCGCCGTGGCGGCGTCCACCACCGGGACCGAGCCGTCGGTGGGGAGGGTCCACGGGGCCGACCGTCCCCCGGTGGCCAGGACGACGGTCGTCCCGGCGGACCGGGCGGCGTCGAGGTCGGCCTCGGTCACCTCGCGTCCGAGGTCCAGCTGGACGCCCGACCGGACGCACTCGGTGGCCAGCCAGCCGGTCAGATCGGCGAGGCGCTCGCGGCCCGCGCCGACCGCGGCGGCCCGCAGGGCGCCTCCGGTCACCGGGGACCGGTCGGCCACCCGGACCCGGTGGCCGCGCGCGGCCAGGACCCGTGCGCACTCGAGTCCGGCGGGACCGGCCCCCACCACCAGGACGTCCGCGGCAATGGCGCCCCGCAGGTCCGACGGCGCCGGCACCGGGTCGACGTCGACCGTCTCGTGACCCGAACGCGGCTCGCCGACGCAGCTGACCAGGGGATTGCGGTTGTCGCGGACCCGGCAGGACTGGTTGCACAGGATGCAGGGCCGTGCCTCGTCCGCCCGCCCGTCGCGGGCCAGCGCCACCAGGGCGGGCTCGGCGATCTGGGCCCGTGTCAGCTCGACGAGGTCGGACACCCCGTCGGCCAGCGCCGCCGCGGCCCGGTCGAGGTCGACGACGCTGCCCTGCAGGACCACCGGGACCCGTCCGGCGGCGGCCGTCCGCATCGCCGCGCACAACCCGAGGTTGAAGCCGGCCGGCGTGTGGGCGTCGGGGCGGTAGGCGGTGGAGGAGTACGGTCCGCCCCGCACCACGGTCAGGAGGTCGATCCGGTCGGCCAGCTCGTCCACGTGGGCGCCGGCGTGCTCGGGGGTCACCCCCGCCCACGGTGCCAGCTCGTCGCACGACAGGCGGAGGGCCACCAGGCGGTCGGGCCCGACGGCGGCGCGCACCGCGTCGAGGACCTCCCGGGTCAGGCGCAGCCGGTCGGTGCCGTAGGCGTCACCGCGCAGGTTGGTGATGCCGGAGTGGAACTGGCGGAGGAGGGAGAGCGCGCCGGCGTCCACCTCCACGCCGTCCAGGCCGGCCCCGACGGCGGTGCGGGCGGCGGCGGCGAACCCGTCGACCAGGGCCGTCAGCTCGGCGCGGCCCATCTCCATGGGCAGCTCCCGGGTGGCGGCGTCGGCCACGGGGGAGGGGCCCCACAGGACCGACTGGGAGTAGGCGCTCGACCCCTGGGCACCGGCGTGGCCCAGGCCGGCGAGCACGACGGTGCCGTGGGGGCGGCACGCCTCGACGACGGCCTGCCAGCCCGGTCCGCACTCGTCGGCCAGCGGCGCCCGCTCGTACGGCCAGTCCGACGGGTGGACCGAGGCCGTCTCGGTCACCACGACGCCGGCCCCACCCGACGCCCGGGCCGCGTAGTACGCGACGTGGCGCGGCCCGATGGCCCGCCCTACCCCGAGGTTCGTCTCGTGGGGGCCGAAGACGACGCGGGCGGGTGCGTCCCGGGACCCGAGGGCGACCGGGTCGGTGGGTGCCGGCACGGTCATCCCGTCCGGACTGCGGGCCCGGTGCCGGCCAGGGGGCTCTCGTCGCACCGACGGTCGGGCCGTCGTGCCGGGGTGAGCGCCACGGGTACCCGGCGGGGGCGCGCCGAGTGGTCCGGCGACGGGCGGGGGGTATCGACGTCGCCCCGGGCGTCGAGTGCGTGTTCGCCGTGTCCGAGCACGCACTCGGGGTCGGGGCCGTCGAGGGGCAGGCCCGTGAAGAACTTGGCCGCCATGCACCCGCCCCTGCAGGCGTCGAAGTGGCCGCACGAGGTGCACGCCCCGGCGCTCTGCGGGGCGCGGAGCTCGAGGAACAGGTCGGACCCGCGCCACACCGAGGTGAAGCCGCCGCCGCGGACGTTGCCGGCCAGGAACTCGTCGTGGATGGCGAACGGGCAGGCGTAGACGTCGCCCACCGGGTCGACCAGGCAGACCACACGGCCGGCCCCGCACAGGTTGAGGCCCGGGAGCGCATCGCCGTAGGCGGCCAGGTGGAAGAAGGAGTCACCGGTCAGGACGTCCTCGCCCCGGGCCACCAGCCAGTCGTACAGCACACGCTGCTGGTCGGCCGTCGGGTGCAGCTCGTCCCACACGTCGGCGCCACGGCCGGCAGGGCGCAGTCGGGTCAGCCGCAGCTGGGCCCCGTAGCGGTCGGCCAGCACCTTGAACTCGTCGAGCTGGCCGACGTTGTGGCGGGTGACCACGACCGACAGCTTGAACCCGGCGAACCCGGCGGCGGCCAGGCGCTCCATGGCGGTCACGGCGGTGGCGAACGACCCGTTCCCGCGCACGCTGTCGTTGACCGCGGCGGTGGCCCCGTCCAGCGAGAGCTGCACGTCGACGTAGTCACTGGCCGCCAGTCGGGCGGCGACCTCGTCGGAGATGCGCGAGCCGTTGGTCGAGAACTTGACCCCGACGTGGTGTTCGGTGGCGTAGTCGACGAGCTCCCAGAAGTCCGAGCGGATGGTCGGCTCGCCCCCGCCGATGTTCACGTAGAAGATCTGCATGCGCTCGAACTCGTCGATCAGCGCCTTGCACTCGTCGGTCGTGAGCTCGCGCGGGTCACGACGGCCCGAGCTGGACAGGCAGTGCACGCAGGCCAGGTTGCATGCGTAGGTGAGCTCCCAGGTCAGGCAGATGGGGGCATCGAGCCCCTGTTCGAACCGGTCGACCAGACGGAAGCCGGTGTCGGTGGCGGTCACGCCGCCCGCTCGCAGATCATCCCGGTCCGGGCCAGGGTGGCGAGGGCGGCCTCGTAGCCCTCGAGCTCCTCGTCCGTCACGCCGGCGGCGCGGCACGCGTCGAGGCCCGAGGGCTGGTCGGCCAGCGACTCGACCACGGTCATCAGCGTGCGGCTCTTCAGGAACGAGAGCCGACGGGTGCCGAAGTGGTAGGCCAGCGCCCCGAACGACTCGGGGCGGAGGGACACCTGGGGGTGGAGCGTCCACGGGCGCGCCGGGTCGTAGGCGGCGTCCGTCGTGGTCGGTGGCATGGTCGTTCGGTCGGGGGTTGGTCGGCGGCGGCCTAGTAGACGCCGCACATCCCGTCGATGGACACGTCCTCGACCAGCAGGTCGTCGGTGACGAGGGGGGTGGCCGCAGTGGTGGCCGGCGCCGTCCCGTCGTGGTCGCCGGTGGCGGCCGGGTCGGTCTCCTCGGTCGTGGTGACGGTCATGGATCCTCCGATGGTCGGCCGGCGGTCGCCGGGATCTGGCACAGTGGGTGCAATTTAGTGCACTCGATGCCAAAATGGAAGTGTGACCACCGGGGAGCGATGACGGCGGGGGACCGCGGCGGCGGTGACGGATCGGCCGAGCCGGTCCGCGGCCGGCCCGCCAGCACGTCGCGCCAGGACGTGGCCCGGGCCGCGCTCGACCTCTTCGCCCGGCACGGGTACGCCGCCACCACGGTCGACGACATCGCCGCCGCCGTCGGGATCTCCCGGCGGACGTTCTTCCGGTACTTCGAATCGAAGCCGGACGTCGTGTGGGGGGAGTTCGACGCCGAGCTGGGCCGGCTCCGCGACCGGCTGGCCGAGGCCCCGGACAGCGAGCCCCTGATGGACGTGCTGCGCCGGTCGGTGATGGCCACCAACCGGTTCGGCGCCGGCGAACTCGACGAGCTCCGGATCCGGATGGTCCTGATCGGCACCGTGCCCACGCTGGTGGCCCACTCGGCCGTCCGATACGAGGAGTGGTGTGACGTGGTGGCGGGCTTCGCCGCGGACCGGCTCGGGTGTGCGGCGGACGACCTCGTCCCCCAGACACTGGCCCGTGCGGCGCTG
>Ga0302202_10001137_pt1 | contig 33504 bp, 26 predicted proteins | sample II_Bog_N3_3_FD_194579 | JGI IMG/M metagenome (GOLD analysis project Ga0302202, IMG submission 194579) | Peat permafrost microbial communities from Stordalen Mire near Abisko, Sweden - II_Bog_N3_3 | ecosystem: Environmental > Terrestrial > Soil > Wetlands > Peat | place: Sweden: Abisko...
TCTGAAGCCCATGGACTTTGCCTTTTCGCCCCAGGTCGAAGCGCTGCAGGAAAAGCTGCGTGCATTTATGGATGATCATGTCATCCCGCGCCATCGCCAGTTTGTGCATGAGGCCGAACAGGGCCTTTATCCGCTGAGCTTTCTCGAAGATATCAAGGCTCTGGCGCGATCGGAAGGGTTGTGGAACATGTTCCTGCCCGCGCTGCGCGAGGATGAGCCGGGCACGCGGCTGAGCAATCTCGACTATGCGCCGCTCGCCGAAATCATGGGGCAATTGCCCTGGGCCTCCGAAGTGTTCAACTGTTCCGCGCCCGATACCGGCAACATGGAACTGCTCCATATGTTCGGCACGCCCGAACAGAAGCAGGAGTGGCTGGTGCCGCTGCTCGATGGCGCGATCCGGTCGTGCTTTGCGATGACCGAGCCCGATGTCGCCTCGTCCGATGCGACCAATGTGACGACTGCGATCCGTCGCGACGGCAACGGCTATGTCATCAACGGGCGCAAATGGTTCATTACCGGCGCCGCCAATCCGGCATGCAAGCTGGCGATCGTGATGGGCAAGACCGATTTCGACGCCGAAACCCATCGCCAGCAAAGCATGGTTCTGGTGCCGCTCGACACGCCCGGCGTCCGGGTCGTGCGCAACATTTCGGTGATGAACCACCATAGCCATGAAAGCCATTGCGAGATCGTTTTCGAAAACGTGCGCGTGCCCGCCGCGAACTTGCTGGGCGCCGAAGGCGATGGTTTTGCCATGGCGCAGGCGCGGCTGGGGCCGGGGCGCATTCACCATTGCATGCGCTCGATCGGGCAGGCCGAGCTTGCGCTCAAGCTGATGATCGACCGTTCGATCGAGCGCAAGGCGTTCGGATCGTATCTTGTCGATCAGGGCGTCGTGCAACAGGCGATCGCGCGGTCGCGCTGCGAAATCGAACAGGCGCGCCTGCTCGTGCTGCGCGCGGCGTGGACGATCGACAAGCTGGGGGTCAAGGCGGCGCGCAACGACATCGCCATGATCAAGGTGGTGATCCCCACCATGCAGGTCACCGTGATCGACCGGGCGATGCAGGTATTTGGCGCGATGGGCCTTTCGCCCGACACGCCCTTGCCCGAACTGTGGACGATGGGCCGCTCTTTGCGCATCGCCGACGGGCCCGACGATGTTCACTTGCGCTCGATCGCGCGTGCCGAAATCAAGCAGGGCCGGGCCAGGTTCGGCGACAGCCATCGCTTTCTGGTGACCCCCGATCGCGCCGCGGAAACCAATATCCGCAGCAAGTTCGAGGCATGACCCGATGACGGGGGCGGTGATGCCCGCAATAGCGATCGATGGGCCGTCGCATCTGGCGGCCGAGGAAGCGCGGTTGATCGCCGGGGCGCGCGCCGCGGTGGCACGGTTGGGGCGGCGCGATTGCCGCCTCGGCGTGGTCGGCGCGGGCACGATGGGGCGCACGATCGCGCTCGCCGGGCTCGAAGCCGGGCTCGATGTGGTGCTGGTCGATAACAATCCGGCGCAATTGCAGACGGCTCGGGCCGACCTTGCGCGCTGGGCGGCCAAGGCCGGGCTGGCCGCCGTGCCCGCCTGTTCCGACGATCTCGTGGCGCTCGCCGGGGCGTCGGTCGTGGTCGAATCGGTGTTTGAGGATGCCGCGATCAAGACCGGCGTGCTGCGCGCGATCGAGGCCGTCGTCGATGATCACGCGCTGATCACGACCAACAGTTCCTCGCTCGACATCGATCGGCTGGCTGCGGCGCTTGATCGGCCCGATCGCTTTATCGGCACGCATTTCTTTTTGCCCGCGCATCGTACCCCGGTCCTCGAAATTGTGGCGGGTCGGGCCAGCGCCCCTGCGACAAGCGACCGGGCGCAGGCGCTCGCGCTGACGCTGGGTAAATTGCCGATCCGCGCGGGCAATTGCGACGGCTATGTCGGCAATCGCCTGTTCGACAGTTTCTGGCAGGAAGCGGCCTTTCTGGTCGAGGAAGGCGCCATGCCCGAAGCGGTCGATGCTGCGCTGACCGGGTGGGGCATGGCGCTCGGCCCGCTGGCGACGCTCGATCGCATCGGCAACGATTTGCTTGCCGCAGTGCTGACGCGCCGCGCGGCGGAGCGGCCGGGGATTCGCCAACCGGCGATCGTGGCGCGGCTGGTTGCCGAAGGGCGCGTCGGCGTCCGTGCCGGGCGGGGGTGGTATGACTATCCCGACGGGGGGCGTCAGGGCGTTCCGTCCGCGCGGTTCGACACGACTGGTCGGGCTGTTGCGCCCGAGGCCATCGTGGCGCGCTGTGTCGGCGCGGTGATCCGTGAAGGCCGTGCGCTGCTGGCCGAAGGCATGGCGCAATCTGCGGGCGACATCGACGTGATGTTTGTCCGCGCTTATGGTTTTCCCATGGCGACGGGTGGTCCGATGTATCTTGCCGCAGAGTGACGGCCCGGATGGAGATCCCCGAAAAAGGGACGCGAGAGAGGAATGACGATGGCCATGTACGGTTTCGCGATTGGTGACATCGCGATCACGCAAATCGAGGAATTCGTCGATCCGGGCGTTCCGGTCCAATTCCTGCTGCCCGATTTGCCCGACGATGTCATTCCCGCCAATCTCGACTGGCTGGCGCCGCGCTTTCTCGATCCCGCGACCATGGGCGTCGACATCACGATGCAAAGCTGGCTGATCCGCACGCGGCATCACACCATCCTGGTCGATACCTGCGGCGGCAATCACAAGCCGCGCGAGCATTTTCCGGTGTTTCATCAGCGCCGGAGCAGCGCCTGGCTCGACAATCTGCGCGCGGCGGGGGTTTCGCCCGAAGACATCGACTATGTCTTTTGCACCCATCTGCATATCGATCATGTCGGTTGGAACACGCGGCTGGAAAACGGCGTGTGGGTGCCGACTTTTCCCAATGCCCGCTATTTGTGGTCGCAGGCCGAGTATGATCATGCCCGCCCGGCAGGCGATGGGGCCGATGACGGCGAACACGCGATCTTTGTCGACAGCGTCTTGCCGGTGGTCGAGGCGGGGCTGGCGCAGATGGTCGGGCCGAGCTTTGACCTCGATGACCAGATCGCGATCGAAACCGCCCCCGGCCATACGCCGGGGCACAGCCTGTTGCGCGCGAAGTCGGGCGGGCAGGTCGGCCTGTTTACCGGCGATGCGCTGCACCATCCGCTGCAGATCGCCGCGCCCGACTGCAACAGCTTTGCCTGTGCCGACGCGCATCAGGCGCGCGCGACGCGGCGGCGCATTCTGGGCGAATGCGCCGATCACGGCCATCTTCTGGTGCCCGCCCATTTCGCCGCCCCGCATGTCGGGCGGATCACCCGCGCGGGCGATGCCTTCCGGTTTCATCCGGGGCCATGATGCTCAGCGCGCCAGGAAAGCCAGCACCAGTTCGTTGAAGCTGTCGGCATGTTCCCATTGCGCCCAATGGCCGCAGCGCGAAAAGACATGCAGTTCGGACCGCGCAATGCCCGCGAGCAGCCGCAGCCCGACATCCATCGGCACGAAGCGGTCGTCGCGGCCCCAGACGATCAGCGTCGGCGCGGCGATTTCGTTGAGCCGCGCGTTCTGGTCGGGAAACTGGCGCGGGTTGACCGTCAGGCTCTTCACGAAATTTTCGAGGTGATCGCGCCGCGACAGCACGTTGGTCAGCCGCAACTGCATCTGCTCTTCGGTCAGCGCGCCCGCGTCGAACACGAAGACGTTCATCATCGCCTTGAGCTTTTCGATGGTCGGGTCGCGATAGAGCCCCTGAAGCAGCTTGATCCCTTCGGTCGGCATCGAGGCATAGAGGCTGGGCCCGCCGGTGCCACCGCCCATCAGCACCAGCTTGCCGATACGGTCGGGATGGGCGAGCGCAAAGGCGAGCGCGCTGTGTCCGCCCATCGAATTGCCGACGAGATGCGCCTTTGCCGCGCCCGCCGCGTCGAGCACGCCGAGCAAGGCCGCCGCGTTGAAGTCCGAGCGCGATCCGGTGCAGACCACGGGATCGCTCTGGCCCCAGCCGGGGCTGTCGACCAGCAGCACGCGGTATCCCGCCGCCACGAACGGATCGATATTGCGCACGAAATTGGCCCAGCTTGTCGCGCCGGGGCCCGATCCGTGCAGCATGGCGACGACTTTGTCGCCGGTGCCGATCTCGTTGTAATGGACGCGATAGGTGGTGCCGTCGATCACCGCTTCGGCAAAGCGGGTGGTCGAGGCTTCGGTATAAGCGGGCACTTGGGTCATGGTCGGCTTTCTGCTTGGATGGGATCAGGTATGCGGCAAATGGTGAAACGCGCCATTGCAATAAAGCAGCGCTGCGGAATCGTCAGGGCCATCGCCTGGGCCGCGTTCTCGCGTGGCGAGAATCTCGCACAGAAATGCGTGGTGCGTGCTTTCCTCGAACACCTTGATCACGCGGCAGTCGATCGCGACCAGCGCGCCGTCGAGCACCGGCGCGCCGGTGACCAGTTCGCCCCAGCGGCCATGATCGAAACGGGCCGGGCCGATCACGCCCGGAATCATCCCGGCAAAGGCGCGGGCGACCTCTTCCTGATCGCCGGCCAGCACGTTGACGCATACTGCGCCGGTGGCCATGATCGCGCTGTCGGCGAGCGTCTGCTTGTTGATGAAAACGACGATCCGGGGCGGATCGGCCGTGACAGAGCAGACGGCGGTCGCGGTCAGGCCGACCGGGTCACCGTCCTTGCGGCTGGTCACCACGGTCACGGGCGAGGCGAAATGGCGCATCGCGCCGCGATGGGTCTGCGGATCGACCGCTTCCAACGCGGCGAGATGGGCCGGGCTTTGCCAATCGCGCAACTGCCCGTCGCGCCACTGCCCGTCGCGCCACTGCCCGTCGCGCCACTGATTGATGGTGTTGGGCATGGTTGCTGCCCTCACTCAGACTTTTACGCCAAACGGATTGCCCGGCGCCAGCGGCACGCCGAGCAGGTGGCCGCCCAGCAATTCGCCGATATTGTCCTGATTCTGGGTAATGTGATTGGCGCCGACGAGAATGTCGCGCATCTGGCGCTGCATCGGGCTCGACAGCCAGATTCCGCGCGTCGAGGTTTTCTTGAAGATCATGTGCGCCGCATCGAAGCATTCGCCGCCGGTGAACTGGTTGGTGGCAAATTGGCGGATGCGCACTTCAAGGGGAACGAGTTCCCCGCGCGAGGCATAGGACCAAGCTTCGTCGGTGTTGTAGAGCACGCGGGTCATTGCGCCCAGGATCCTGGCTTCGGCTTCGCCCAGTCGGCCCTTGATGAAGGGGTCTTTCACCGCCGCGCCGATCGCCTGATTGATATTCTGGCGCGGCACCATGTGTTCGATGTAAAGATCGACCATGCCGCGCGCCATGCCGATCACCACCGAGGAAATCGCCGCATAGAAGACCGAGAAGAACGGCATCTTGAAGAGATTGGCGACGTTGCCATGGGTTTCTTCGCCATAGGCGGCAATCACATGGGCGCGGTGTTCGGGCACGAACACGTTTTCGAGGAAGATCGACTTGCTGCCGGTGCCCGCCATGCCGACCACGAACCAGTCGTCGATGATGCGGAAATCCTTGGCCTGAATCCAGAACGAGCGGAATTCCACTTCCCCCGCAGCATTGGCCACGCGGCCGCCGACAAAGGCGCCGCCATTGGCATGATCGCAACCGCTCGACGTTTTCCATTCGCCATTGAGGATATAGCCGCCACTGGTGCGCTCGACCGTGCCGAACGGCGCATAAGATGACGAGATCAGCGCCGAATTGTCCTCGCCCCAGACTTCGTCACCGGCACGCGGATCGAGCAGGCCGAATTCGAACGGGTGAAGCCCCAGCACGGTCACCACCCAGGCGCTCGACGGGCAGCCGCGCGCCAGTTCCATCAGCACGCGATTGAACGTGTTGGGGCTCATTTCATAGCCGCCCCAGCGCTTGGGCTGAAGGATGCGGAAAAAACCGGCTTCCTTGAACAGCGCGATCGTTTCGACGGGCACGGAGCGCGCCTTTTCGCAAGCTTCGGCGCGTTCGCGCAGCAGCGGGATCAGTGCGTTTGCGCGCGCGACGATTTCGTCTTCGGTGGGAATGTCGCGGGACAGAACCGGGGCAACCTGGGTCATGCCTTTACTCCTTTGGATATGATGGGGGAAATTCGGGAAAATAGCGGATCAGGCCGCGTCGGGCTCGGCGCTGACAATGCCGTAACCGGCGATCCAGGCGTTGATCGGGCGATAATAATCGAGCCGCCCGGTATAGCTGCCAAAGGCCGACAGTGCGGCAAAGGCGGCGACCCAGGTGCGGATTTCATGCGACGACCGACCGGCTTCCTGCGAGGCTTTGGCAATGTCGAACCGGTCAAACGCGGCGAGATCGCCATCGAGCAGCAAGTCGATGATGCGCTGGTCCCATTCCGGGTTCAGCGGGGTCAGCGTGCTTTCGGGCGTACCGTAGATCGTGCCCGCCGCCAATGTGCGCGCCTGACGTGCGGCGCGCGCTTCGGGGGTGGGATTGCGCCCGGCGATCAGGAAATTGCGGATGTCGTCGGGCGCTGCGGCGATCAGCGGCACGGGCGGTTCGTGCGACAGACCGCCGCTGCCCAGGATCAGGATGCGCTTGTCCAGCCCGGCGAGGAACTGGCCAACGACTTCACCAAGGCGGCGAATTCGGCGATAGGGGGAAAAGGGCGGCGCCACACTGTTGATGATGATCGGGATCACCGGATAGCGGGTCAGGCTGCCGGTGGTTTCCTCAAGCGTCTGCGCGCAGCCGTGATCGACCTGGAGACGGTGCGAAATGGCCAGATCGACGTCATGATCAAGCACATGCACGGCCAGTTGCGCGGCGATGTCGCGCGCGGTGTTGAGCGGCCCGGGCGTGGTCATGTAATCGCCGACCGAGATCGCCTCTGTGGCCAGCACGAACGGCGGCATCAGGTCGTAGAACAGCCCGTTGTAATGATCGGGCGCAAAGATCACGATCAGCTCTGGATCGAACGCTTCGACTTCGGCTCTGGCGCGCGCCAAAGCCCGGTCGACTTCGGCGGTTACGTCGGCGCCGGGATCGTTGAGGCCACGCAAAGGCGTGTGGGACAGGCATTTGAGATGAACGGCCATGGCTTGCACTTCCTTGACAGAACGGCCCCGGCGAAAGCGCGCAGCCGTCCGCACGGCGCGGCACGCTGCGCGTCAGGGGACTGCGGTTCCCGGCCGGGGCCGGGGATGGCGACGAAATTCAGTCTGCGGTCGGGTCGGGTCGGCGCCTGATCAGGATCGTGTCGTAAAGCGAGAGCAGCGCGCGACCGTCTTCGCGCAGCAATTCGCAATAATGGCGAACAATGCCGACGCCGGGGCGCGAATCCGATAGCCGCTTGCTTTCCCAGCGCAGTTTGACCCGCACTTTGTCGCCCGGACGGGCGGGCGCGCGAAAGCGGATCTCGTCAAAGCCGAAGCTGGCGACGACGGTATGTTCAAACCCGAAATCGTACAGCAGCCGGTGCTTGATCGCGAGCAGGTGCGTGCCCGAGGCGGTAATGCCGTCAAACCCGGCCGCGCGCGCGGCATCGTCGTCGAGATGAACGGGCAGCGGATCCCATGCCGCGGCAAAGGCGATGATCGCCTCGCGCTCGATCGCGACTTCGTGCGAAACAATTTCGGCACCCGGTTCGATGTCGTCAAAATAGACCGGCTCGACCTCATGGGTCTGATGCGACAGCAAAGCGCCTCTCCCTCTCTTGTTGCAGCAATCCTGACGCGGACTTTACGCAGCGGCAATTGCACAATACGGTTTGTGCAACAGGTGAACACCATGACGGACACGGATCGCACATACCCCTCGGTCAGAGCGCTCGAACGCGGGCTTGCGCTGCTCGCCGCGCTCAATCAGGCGGGGCGTTCGGACCCGGCCAGCCTGGCGCGGCTGGCCGGAGTGGACCGCACGACCGCCTATCGCATGCTGCACACGCTGGCCGAGCTCGGCTATGTTGCGCGCAGCGAATCCGACGGGCAATTCGTCCTGACCCCGGCGGTGCGCGCGCTGAGCGAAGGCCTGACGGAGACCGATCTGACGGCGCGCATCGTCTGCGAGGAAATCTTCGACCTTGCGCCGCAGGTGATGTGGCCAACCGATTTTTCGACGTTTGACGAAGGCTGGATGGTGATCCGCGAGACGACCCATCGGTTCAGCCCTTATTCGGTGCACCGCGCGATGGTCGGGCGTCGGCGCCCTTTGCTCGAAACGGCGATGGGGCGCGCCGTGCTGGCGGGCGCAAGCGAGGCTCATCGCGAGGAAATGCTGGATATTGCGTTGCATCGCGGCACGGTCGGCGGCGATCGCGAGGACCTGCACCGACGCGTGGCACTGCTGCGCGAAGACTTTGCCGCGCGCGGCTATGCCTGGGCGGTCGGCGGCGCCGATCACCGGATCAGCGCGATCGCCTTGCCCGTCCGGGGCCCCTTGCCGGGGCCGGTGGCGGGGCCGACGCAAGTCCTGGGCAGCATCAATCTGCTGTTCTTTTCAACCGCGATGTCGGTTGAAACGGCGGCAGAGCGCTTTCTCGACCTGCTGGCCGCGCGTATCCGCCGGATCGAGGCCCGCCTGAGCAACCAGACGGGCCCCGATTTCGCCTAAGGGTCCGTCGTCACGCGATCACTTCGCTCACCTGACCCAGCACGCCTGCTTCGAACAGTTCGGCGCGCAGCCGGGGAATGCTCATGATCCGGGTTGCGGGCTGGAAGCCGGCCACGCTCTGGCGGCTTTGCAACAGCCAGTCGATCAGCGCCGCGCCCAGCGTCCCGGTAAAGACATAGCCGGTGGCGCCGAATGTCACGGTCGAACGGGCGACTTGCGTGCCCCGGCCATGGCAGCTGACGATCGTGCGGTGAACCTTGAGATCTTCGCGCGGCATGTCGCCTTCCGGGGCGATCTGCAGCGCCCAGCGATTGGTGGCCGCTTCCTGCTCGGCCTGCCCCAGATGCGCGTATTTTTCGGCGAATTCCTGCATCCAGGGGATCAGCATCTGCATCAGCGCCTGATTTCGAAAGGTGACCAGCGTCTGGCAGTTGCGCACGCGCGGGTCGTTTTCGTACCATACCGATTCGCCGCCGCCGCTCCACGGAAAGGCGATCATCGTCTGGTGAATCCCGGGCACATTCATCAGCATGTGCGTTGCGGCGGGCCATGCTTCCATCTTGCCGTGGACGAGCCGCAATTGCGGCTGGCAGCACATGCGCATGAAGCTGAGCGTCGATGCCGCCGAAGGAACGCCTTCGCCCGCATAGGCAATGTCGACGCTGTCGATGCCTGGCGTCGACAAGACGGATTCGGCCGCGAGCATCCCTCCGGTCCACATGAACGAGCACGATGGCGAGACGATCAGGCCCTTGTCGGCAAAGGCCTCGCCATAGCGATCGCGCACGGTGATCTGCCAATCCTGTTCGCCGGTCGCATCGAAATAGTGGCACCCCGCCGCCAGCGCGGCGCGGACCACCGGTTCGCCGAACTGGGCATAAGGGCCGACGAGATTGTGGACCACCTTGCGCCCGCGAAACAGCTCGGTCAGCGCGGCTTCGTCATGCGCGACTTCGACGACTTCATAACGCGCGCCTTTCAATTCGACCTGTTCGGCAATGCGGCGTTCGAGCCGCGCCTTGTTGCGCCCGGCGGCAATGAACGGGATGCCGCGTTCGGCCAGCTTCCACATCAGGTGTTCGCCGGTATAGCCGCTCGCGCCGTAGATCACGACTTCGATAGTGCTCATGCCTGTTCTCCTTGAAGCGTGTGAACCGAGGACGCGTCGTCCGCAAACATCTGCAGCAAAAAGCGTTCTTGCGGCTTTTCGGACGCGGTCTTCGGGATTTCGGTGACGATCTGGACGTAAGTCGGGGCCATGTTCGCTTCGAGCCGTTTGCGCGCCCAGCGCAGGATCGCCTGCGGATCGGGATCGCCTTTGGGCACGATTGCGGCGACGACATCCTTTTCCCCCGGCGCGCCGCCTGCGGCGGGCACGCCATAGACAAACACGTCATCGATCGCGGGGTGTTCGACGAGCGCGCGCTCGACAAAGGCGGGGTTGATGAAATCGCCGTTGCGGCGAATGCCGCCGCCCTTGCGATACTGGAAAAAGACCCAGCCATCGGCGTCCATCATCACGATGTCGCCCGAGTGCAGCCAGCCATCGACCACTTTGCGCGCCGAGGCGTCGGGCTGGTTGTGGTACTGCACGGGCGGCCAGGGCCCGTCGGCAAGGCGGAACACGATTTCGCCGGGGTTGCCGGGCGGGACTTCGTTGCCCTGTTCGTCGATGACTTTGGCGACTTGTCCGGGGGCGACGCGTCCGCAACTGCCGATCGGTCCTTCGCCGACCGGATGGGTGGTCATGCCGCCTTCCATCGCGCCGAAGAATTCAAAGATCTCGACGTCAAAGCGGCGGGCAAACTTTTCCCACAGCGCGGCGGGCATTCCGGCGGAAATGACCCGGCGCACCGGATTGTCGGCGTCGTCGGGGCGTTCGGGTTCGCTGTAGATCGCGGTGACCATCCCGCCGAGCAGGTTGAACACGGTGCACCCGTGCGCGCCCAGGATCGGCCAGAGCCGCGACTTGGTAAAGCGGCGGCTGATGACTGCCCGCAAGCCCATCCACAGCGACGTGCCCAGCGTGATGAACTGCGCATTGCCGTGCGTGAGCGACAGCCCGGTATAAGGGCGATCGTCGGCGCGAAAGCCGAAGATGGCGGCATTGCCCGCAATGACCGCCATGAACCGCGCATGGGGGATGACGATCCCTTTGGGATCGCCCGTGGTGCCCGAAGTATACATCAATTCCATCGCCTGCGCCGGATCGGTCACCGCGCTTTCGATCAGCGGATCGGGCAGCGGCGCGGCCAGCCAGTCGGCGAGGGCCCAGTCGGCGAGGGAAAAGCCTTTCAAACCGACAGGTGCCATGGCCGCGTCGACCATCGCCACCCAGCCGAGATCGGGGCATTCGTGCGCCGCCTCGGCCAATCCCTCGCTCGAATAAGCGGCGCAGACCGCGCCGCTGCACCCGCTGTCGCGCAGCATGAAGGCGAGCTTTTGCCCCCGCGTGCGTGGGTCGATCGGCACGAGCACCGCACCGACGAGCGCGGCGGCGACCATCATTTCGACGAATTCGGGGTGATTTTGCAGCAGGAGCGCGATGCGCATTCCCGGACGGACGCCGATCGCGCGCAGGCCGGCGGCGATTTTCTGGCCGTTTTCCCACAGCTGGCGATAAGTGCGGATTTCGTCGCCGCCGCCGCAATCGCCATTGCTTTCAAATGTCAGCACGTCGAGATCGGGATGGGTGCGCGCCTTTTGCGCGATCAGGTCGGCGATCGAAATCGGATTGGTGATGGTCATGTCAGAATGGTCCCGTCTCCGCCCGGATCAACGCTCGACAACGGTGATGCACAGCGCGCCGACATCGCCGCGCACATAGCCGCCGCCGTTTTCCGCGACGCCGATGCGCGCGCCTTCGACCTGACGCGGGCCCGAACGGCCCATCAGCTGTTCATGGATTTCGACCAGTTGGGCGATGCCCGTGGCCCCGATCGGATGCCCCTTGCGCAGCAATCCGCCCGAGGGATTGACCACCGTCCGCCCGCCGCCGCCAAGCGCGGTCGTGCCCGATTCGATCAGCCGCCCGCCTTCGCCGACCGGGCACAGGCCAAGGTATTCGCTGTGCAGGATTTCCGAGGACGCCGAGGCATCGTGCAATTCGACGACATCGATATCCGCAGGGTCGATCCCGGCCTGGGCATAGGCCGCACCGATCGCGGCGGGAAAGACCGGCGTGTCGAGGTCTTCGGGATAGTCCCAGCCGGATGTCAACTCGCTTGCCGTGATCCTGACCGGCCTGGTCAGCCCCAGTTCGCGCGCTTTCCGCTCGCTGACCAGCACGATTGCTGCGGCACCGTCGCCGATCGGCGAACACATCGGCAAAGTCAGCGGCCAGATGATGTCGCGCGCGGCCAGCACGCTTTCGACCGTTTCGACATTGCGGAACTGCGCGCGCGGGTTGAGCGCGCCGTGGCGGCTGTTTTTGGCAGTGACCCCGGCGAACTGTTCGCGGGTCGTGCCGTAGCGCTGCATATGTTCGATCGCTTCGGTGGCATAGATGTCCATGAACAGCGACCGGCTGGCCGCCGTGGCCGGGTCGACGTCCATGCCGATCGCGGCCATCTTGCGGTCGATCCGCGCGCGCAGGCCGACCATGTCCTCGACATCGACCGCGCCGAGAAACACGGCAAAGCTGCGCGATTTGTCGGCATGGACCAGCTTTTCGTAGCCGACGGCGAGCACGACGTCGTAAAGCCCCGCGCTGATCATCGCGGCGGCCTGGTTCATCGCCGTCGCTGCGGTGGCGCAGGCGTTTTCGACATTGATGACCGGAATGCCGCCAAGCCCGAGCGAGCGCAGCACGATTTCGCCCGGCACGCAGACTTGCCCGGTGATCGTCCCGGCGGCGGCATTGCCCATCCACGCGGCCTGAATATCACCGAGGCCAAGCCCCGCGTCGGCAAGTGCGGCGGTGATCGCCTCGCCCGCCAGATCCTTGAGGCTGCGGTCGGGGAATTTGCCGAACGCCGTCATGCCGGCGCCTGCAATGATTGCGTTCATTTTCACGATCGGTGGCTCCTGCCTGTCGGGCAAAGATGGTGGGAAAACCAGCGGGTCGCGGCGCCGGAGGCCGCGTCGAAGGCGGTGGTGTAGGCCGCGAAATGGCCGCCCTCGATCAGTTCGAGCGCTTTGGGCTGGCGTGCGAGCTCATAGGCGCAAAGCTGCCCGGCGGTGGGGGTTACCCAGTCGGCGCGGGCGACGATCATCAACAGCGGCGTCGGCGCGATGCGCGCGATATGCGCGACCGGTTCATAGCTGGCCGCGTTGTCGAGCGAGCGCAGCGTGATCGAATTGGACCAGCTCTGGGCTTCGGCGCCGAGCGTCTGGAAGCCGTCCCAGCTGTCGATCGTGGGCAGCGCGGCGGGCATGGCCGGGTCTGCGGATACCACCGGCAGCCGCATGGGCGCTGCGCCGCGCATGCGCGCCTGGCGATCGGCGGCAAAGCCCTTGTCGATTTCGGTTGCCAGAATGTCGGGGCGGATCGATCCTGCCACGGTCGCGCTGCCGCTGATGAACGGCACCTGGGCCACGGCGCATTTGACCCGCCGGTCGATCCCCGCAACGGTCAGCACGTGTCCGCCGGAAAAGCTGGTGCCCCACAGGCCGATACGCTCTGCGTCGATGCCGGGCAGGATCTGGGCGCACGTAATCGCATCGCGCATGTCGCACACTTGTGCCCAGGCGTCGATTTCGCCGCGAGGGAGCCCCTCGCTCGCGCCGAAATTGCGATGATCGTAAAGCAATACGGCAAAGCCCGCGGCGACAAAGGCCTGCGCGAAAGGATCGAGCCGCATTTCCTTCACGGCGGAAAATCCGTGGCTCATCACGAGCAAGGGGCAGGGCGCGGAATCGTCGGCAGGGTATGGGCGATAGAGCCAGCCGTGCAGGCGGGTTCCATCGCTCGCCGTAAAGGCGATGTCTTCACGCATCGAAGGGTGCCTTTTCTATTGCGCGGTCCAGCCTGCGTCGATCATCTGGATCGAGCCGGTGATCGCGCGCGCATCATCCGAAAGGAGAAAGCAGGTCAGCGCGGCGACTTCGTCGACCGAGGGCAGGCGCGGCAGCGGATGGCCCTGAAGCAGTTGCGCCCAAACCTCTTCGGGCACGTCGTCCATCAAGGCGGTGCGCAGAAACGTCGGCGCCACGGCATTGACCCGGATCGCGTGCGGCCCGCCGTCGATTGCGGCGACCCGGGTCAGGCCGACAAGGCCGTGTTTCGACGCGGTGTAATGCGCGATTCCCGCCATCCCGACCTGGCTCATGATCGAGCCCATGTTGACGATCGCCCCGCCGTGACCGAGCATGGCTTCCATCTGCGCGCGCAGGCCATAAAACACGCTGTCGAGATTGACGGCGATGGTCCGGTGCCACTGCTCATTGCCCATTTCCCACAACGGCATCATCGCCCCGCCGTTGATCCCGGCATTGTTGACGGCAAGGTCGAGCCTGCCGAAGCGGTCGACACAGGCCGCCACCGCCTCGGCAAAGGCGACCGGATCGGCGACATCGAGCGCGCGCGTCATCGTGCCATGCCCTTGCGCGCAAAGCGCCTCGGCCAGCGCGACAACGCCCGCCTCGTCGCAATCGAGCAGCATGAGCGAAGCACCTTCGGCGGCGAGGCGCTCTGCCACCGCGCGGCCGACACCTGCCGCAGCGCCGGTGACCAGCGCAATTTTGCCTGAAAAGCGCATGGTGTCCGTTCGCCCCGCGCTCAAAGCAGGTCGGGGTCCATCATGATGGTGCCCCCCTTGATGGCGAGGATCTCGTTGCAGCCGTCCTCGATCATCGCCGCACGCGCATCGCGAAAGATCTTTTCGACCGGGTATTCGCGCGTCACGCCGTTGCCGCCGAGCAACTGGATCGCGTCCGATGCGTTGTCGAAGGCGGCCTGGGTGCAGGTGACTTTGCAGGCCATCGCGCTTTGCAGCGCGGGCAGTTCGGCCAGGGTGTTGAATTCGGTCACCCGGCGGACCAGCGCCCGCGCGGCTTCGACGCGGCGATACATGTGAAACAGCCGGTGTGCGACCGACTGATGGCGATAGATCGGCACCCCGCCCTGCTTGCGGCTATGGGCATATTCCCAGGCGATGTCGAACGCCGACCGTGCGGTGCCGGTCCACACCGCGCCCATCGCCATATTGGCCTCGGTATGCACGGCATAGACCGCGCGCTGAAAATGGTCGGGCCCGACAAGCACGTGATCGAGCGGCAGTTCGACATTGTCGAAAAACAGTTCGCCCTGCGGCAGCCCGCGTTGACCGAGCTTGTCGAGCGGCTTGCCCTTGGCGACGCCTTTCAGATTGAGCGGAACCAGAATCACCGCGCCGCGCTGCGGATCGGGGCCGGCGCCGGTATCGGCCGAGCAATAGAGCACGCAGACTTCGGCGATCGGGCCATTCGACACCCAGGCCGATTTCTGGCCGTTGATCACCACTTTGTCGCCTTCGAAGCGGGCGACGCAGTTCGGCTTTCCATAGGCGCCGCCGGGGTGAAAGATCTGGCGCGAGGGATCGAGCGCGTCGGTGCCGTGGTCGGGCTCGGTGATCGCCCAGCATCCGACTTGGTCGACCGAAAACCGTTCGAGCAGATAAGCCTTGCCGAACATCAGCGACAACATCGCGGGCAACTGCCCCGACCCGAGCGAGACGGCAAGCCCGCCGTCGCCCCAGCCGAATTCCTCGTTGATGATCGGATTGATCCGCGCGATCTCTTTGGGGCTCAGCTCCGAGAGGGTCAGCGGATTGATCTGCAATTCGTTGTATTTGCTGCGCATCACCCAATAGGGCGAATCCGGCGCGATGACCTGTTCGGGCGTCATGCGATCGAGCTGGCGCCCGATCGGACGCAGCACATCGCGCGCAAAGCCATGCGCCATGTCCTGAAACTGTTGTTCGGTCTCGGACAATTCGGGCTCGGCGCCGGTCCGGCCGAGCTTTACGCGCGGCTGTTCGGGCCAGGAAAAAATTCCGTGAGTGGGCTGTTCGACAGCAATCGCCTCTTGAACCGGCACTTTCTCGTCCCCTCCATGTTGCGCAGCATTGCGGCGCTTCTATCGGGGGGCGCCTTCTGCTAGGCTGCCCCGTTGGAAGCGAAACTAGCAGAAGGCCGGCCATGGCGGTTTACGCCACGGGAAGGGATATTTTGCGGGGCGGGAGTGGATGTGATGCACGCAGAGCCCGGGGCGCGTCGACCATCGGTGGTCGAGATGCCCACTTACGCGCCGGAAACGATCAGCCGGCTGTTTATCAATCTGGAGGTGGACAGCGCCGAGCGGATCAACAGCCGCTTTCTGGTTTCGCCGATGGGCGAGCTGTCGCTGATCCGGTCGAGCCATATCTCGCGCAATTGCGTGTCGCGCCGGTTGCAGCGGCATATGACCGATGGCGATTCGTCCTATTTCTTCGCCTGCGCCCCGCTTCAGGGACAGCTCAGGATTCAGCATCTTGGCCGCAGCTGCCTGCTCAAATGCGGCGATCTCGGCTTTGTCACGACGGATGAGGAATATGTCATCGAGATGTCGGACACGCTCGATGCGCTGTGGTTGCGGATTCCCGCCGCGTTGCTGTTGTCGCATGTCGCGGGGATGAAAGATGTCGTCGGGCGGACGATCGATGTGTCGCGCGGGATCGGCGTTGCCGCGACCGAGTTGATGCTGGTGTCGTCGCGGACATCGGACGATCTTGGCGATCGCGCCGCGCGGCTGGTCGGGCAATCGATTCTGGGGTTTATCGGCGAACTGGTCAATTCCACCCAGCCCGGCGACCTTTCGCAATCGACCGCTTATCGTCGCAAGATTCTCGGGCGGGCGATGGATTTCGTCGAGCAGCACCTCGGCGACGAAGCGCTCAATCCCGAAGCGATCGCCCATGGCATCGGTATCGGTCGGCGCTATCTGTCGCAGATCTTTGCGGACGAAGGGCTGTCGGTCATGCGCTGGGTGCTGCAGCGGCGGCTGGAGCGCTGCCGGATGGAAATCGAGCGGTGCGGTCTTGGCTCGGTGCCGATTCACGAGATTGCCTATCGCTTCGGATTTTCCAACATTTCCAGCTTCAATCGGGCGTTCAAGGCGCATTTCGGATGCTCGCCGCGATTGCTGTTTTCCGGGGCTGATACGCTGCTGCACTGACAGCGTGTAACGGCCCGGCGCGAATATTCCATTCCCGCCCCGATTCCATTCCCGCCCCGCAAAGGATCGCTTCCCCCGGCGCAAACAGCGCCGGGAAGCGTCGTGCTATGATCGTGTTCGAGGGAGGTTGCGCCGTCTCGGGCTCGCCTTGACACGCACCATACGCATGCGTATCCATACGCCAGCGAATTGGAGAGATGCTTCGTCGGTTTGACGGGCGCGAACGATAGCGGATGATTCCCGGCCGGGCCTCGTCCGTTTCGCGCCCCTGCCAACGACGTCAAAAAATCCAGACGCATACAGGCAATTGGTCTCGGGAGGGGATTGTGGACGAAGCGGTTTGGCATCGGCATTACACCAAAAGCGCCAAGGCTCGGCTTGAAGGCGCTGATGGCACGATGCTTGACGTGTTTCGCAGCGCCGTTGCCCTTGCCGGTGATCGCCCTGCCATCCGGTATTTCGATACGACGCTCTCCTATGCCGATCTCGACCGGCTGAGCGACGGTCTGGCCGCTGCGCTGATCGCCGACGGCTTTGCGCCGGGCGATCGGCTTGCGCTCATGCTTCAGAACATGCCGCAATTCGTGATCGCCATGCTCGCCGCCTGGAAAGCCGGCGGCATGGCCGTGACGATCAACCCGATGAACCGCGAGCGCGAGGTGGAAGTCATTCTGGCCGATGCGACGCCGCATAGCGTCGTCGTGCTCGATGCGCTGGTGCCGATCGTCAGGGCTGCTGCGGATGCGTTGGATGCTGTCGCGCCGCGTCTGATCGTCGTCGGCGCCGATCGCATGCAGGCGCGCAACGATCGCCGCGTCATCCCGCAGTCTGCGCCCGATGTTTCTGCCGACACGTTCGATGCGCTGGCCGAAACGCCGGTCGGTCCTGGCGGTCTGCCCGGCGTGAGCGATGCGGATGCGGTTGCGCTGCTGGTCTATACCTCCGGCACTACGGGCAAGCCCAAGGGCGCGATGCTGACTCATCGCAACCTTGCGACGAATGCGCGCATCATCATGCATTGGTACGATCTCGACAAAGAGCCCGGCGCAGTGCTGGCCATGGCGCCGTTCTTTCATGTGACGGGGCTGGTCGGGCATATTGCGGTGGCGATTGCCGCGCGGTTGCCGCTGGTGCTGACCTGGCGGTTCGAACCGGGCGTCGTGCTCGATGCGATTGCCGAATATCGCCCCGGTTTTACCATCGGGGCGATGACCGCTTATGTCGCGCTGACCAATGTGCCGGGCGTGACGCGCGATCATTTCGCCTCGTTTCACACCATCGTTTCGGGCGGTGCGGCGGTCCCGCCCGCGCTGGTTGCCTCGTTCAAGGAACTGACCGGGCTCTATATGCACAATGGCTATGGTCTGACCGAGACCAGCGCCGGAGTCATTGCCGTGCCCGCCGGGCGCGAGGCGCCGGTCGATCCGGCCAGCGGCACATTGGCCGTCGGCGTGCCGGTCAGCGAGACGCATGCCTGGATCGCTGACGACGACGGGCATCCGGTCGCCATCGGCGAAATCGGCGAGATCGTCATTTCCGGCCCGACAGTCGCATCGGGCTATTGGCAGCGCCCCGAAGAAAGCGCTGACGCCATGCGCGCCGACGGCTTTCGCACCGGCGACATCGGTTTCGTCGATGCGCAAGGCTGGGTCTATGTCGTCGATCGCAAAAAGGACATGATCAATGCGGCGGGCTACAAAGTCTGGCCGCGCGAAGTCGAAGACGTGCTCTACGGCCATCCCGCGATCCGCGAGGCCGCCGTGGTCGGCGTGGTCGATGCCTATCGCGGCGAAACGGTGCGCGCGGTGGTTTCGCTGCGCGACGGGCAAGCCCTCGATGGCGCGGCGATGCAGGCCTGGTGTCGCGATCGGCTGGCCGCGTACAAGCTGCCGCGCGAAATGTTGATCGTTGGCGAATTGCCCAAGACACCCAGCGGCAAGATCCTGCGCAAGGATCTGCGGGGCGACATCGTCGGGGCGGTGCGGGCATGAAGGCAGGAATGGAATATTCGCGCCGGGCGCTGCGGGGGATGTACCATGCAGGTCTATGACCCCCCGTTGCGCGACATGCGCTTCGTGCTTCATGAATTGAGCCGTGACGATGGCTTTGGCGCGTTGGCGGGGCTTGAAGCGATCTCGCCCGATCTGGCCGATGCCGTGCTCGAAGAGGCGGCGCGGTTCAGCCGCGAGGTGCTGGTCCCGCTCAATCGGGTCGGCGATGAGGCAGGCTGCCGGATCGAGGCGGACGGGGTGCGCACGCCTGCCGGTTTTGCCGAAGCCTATCGCGCGTTTCGCGAAGGCGGCTGGGTCTCTCTGGCGGGCAATCCGGAATGGGGCGGGCAAGGGCTGCCCGATTCGATCGGCAAGCTGGTCGAGGAAATGACTACCGCCGCGAATCTGTCGTTTTCGTCCTATCCGGGGCTGACTTACGGCGCGATCGCGGTGGTCGATGCCCATGCCGGGGATGATCTGAAACGGGCATGGCTGCCCCGCATGATCAGCGGCGAATGGACCGGGACGATGTGCCTGACCGAGGCGCATTGCGGGACAGACCTTGGCCTTTTGCGCACAAGGGCAGTCCCGCGCGGAGACGGGGCCTATGCCATTGCCGGCGCGAAGATCTTCATTTCCGCCGGCGAACACGATCTGGCGGACAATATCGTTCACCTCGTGCTGGCACGGTTGCCCGATGCCCCCGTGGGGATCCGGGGCATCAGCCTGTTTCTCGTGCCCCGGTTCCTGCTCGATGCCGACGGCAATCCGGCCACGCGCAACGCGGTCACGTGTACCGCGATCGAACACAAGATGGGCCTCAAGGCTTCGGCGACCTGTCAGCTTGCGTTTGACGATGCGACGGGTTGGCTGATCGGCGAACCGCACAAGGGGATGGCGGCGATGTTCACGATGATGAACAGCGAACGGCTGTCGGTCGGCATCCAGGGGCTGGGGATCGGCGAGGCCGCCTATCAGGCGGCGGTGTGGTATGCGCGCGAACGGACGCAGGGCCGTTCGCCCGCCGGGGCAAGGCATCCCGACCAGGCCGCCGATCCGATCATCGTTCATCCCGATGTGCGCCGCATGTTGATGACGATGCGCGCAAACAATGATGGCTGCCGCGCATTGGGCGGCTGGGTCGCGCGTGCGCTCGATGCCGAACGTCATGCCGAGGATCCCGAAATCCGCGCAAAAGCGGGCGATTTCGTCGCGCTGATGACCCCGGTGGTCAAAGCGCTGTTTACCGATCTCGGCTTTGAAAGCGCCAGCCTTGCCGTGCAGGTCTACGGCGGTCACGGCTATATTCGCGAAAGCGGCGTCGAACAGTATTTGCGCGATGCCCGCATCGGCATGATCTACGAAGGCACCAACGGGGTGCAGGCGCTCGATCTGGTCGGGCGCAAACTTCCCGCCGCAGGGGGCCGCGCGTTTCGCGGCTTTCTCTCGGCCGCGCGCACCTTTGCCGAGGCGCAAAGTGCAAATCCGGCGCTGGCGGGGATTGTGCCGGCCTTTGCCGACGCGCTCGACGAGCTTGACCGGGCCAGCGTGCTGATTGCCGCGCAATCGCAGCGCGATGCCGAGGACGCGGCTGCCGGGGCGAGCGAATTTCTGCGCCTGTTCGGATTGGTCGCGCTGGGCTTTTGCCATGCCCGCGCGGCGCTGGTGGCGAGCGCTGCGTTGGCCGACGGGTCCGCCGAAACCGGGTTCTACGGGGCGCGGATCGCTTCGGCGGAGTTCTTTGCCCAGCGCATCCTGCCCCAGGTCACACCGCTGCGTGCCGCGATCGCGGCGGGCAAGGCGACGGTGATGGCGCTGTCCGAAGCGGATTTTTGAATCATGACCGAAGCCGTGATTGTCGCTGCCCCGCTGTCCGGAGCGAGTTGATCAAGGCTTCGCATAACCAGCTATAAACGTTCGAAAAAATAATCAGGAGAGGGCGCATGGTGGCGCGATCGAGATTCGATCTGCAGGGAAAGACCGCACTGGTCACAGGCGGTTCGCGCGGTCTTGGCTTGCAGATTGCCGAAGCGATTTGCGAATTCGGCGGCCAAGTCGTGCTGGTCGCGCGCAAGGAGGCAGAGCTCGCTTCGGCCTGCGCGTCGCTCGAAGCGACGGGCGGCACTGTCGCGACGATCGCGGCGGATTTGCAGGATCTTGGCGCGATCGACGATCTGGTGGCCGACGCTGCGGGCAAGTTCGGGTCGATCGATCTGCTGGTCAACAATGCGGGCATGAGCCGTTATGCGCCCGCCGAGGACTTTTCGCTCGAGGCCTGGACCGAAGTCATGTCGCTGAACATGACCGCGCCCTTTTTGCTGACGCGCGCCGTCGGCAAGGCTCACTTCATTCCGCGCCGGGCCGGCAAAGTGCTCAATATCGCCTCGATCGGCGGGCTTTACGGCAATCGTCCCGATCTTGGCATGAAGATCATTGCCTATAATGCCTCGAAAGGCGCGCTGGTCAACTATACGCGTGCGCTCGCTGCCGAATGGGGCGCCTGCAACATCAATGTCAACGCGCTGTGTCCGGGCTTTTTTCCATCGGAGATGGCGCAGGAATTCATCGACAAGGTCGGTGCCACATTGCTGCCCGGCATTCCGCTTGGTCGCGTCGGCGGCCCGGACGATCTCAAGGGACCGGCGGTTCTCCTGCTCAGCGAAGCGGGACGGCACATCACCGGCCATTGCCTGGTCGTCGATGGCGGCATGGTCGCGGTTTGAACCGGGTTTCACGCGTATTTTCGAAAAAATCGTGACGTACAGAGAGGGAAAATCATGAAAACAATCAGATCATTCCGCTTCAAGCCGGTTTCCGCAGCGTCGGTTCTGGCTTTGGCTGCGGCGGCCATGGTGCCGGGCCAGGCCTTTGCCGCCGATGCGCCGCAGAGCAGCGGCTCCGCCGCCACGGGCAGCGCCGACAATGGCAGCGTGCTGATCCAGGACATCGTCGTCACGGCCAACAAGCGGCAGGAAAAGCTGCAGAACGTCGGGATCGCGGCAACCGCGTTCAATGCGACGACGCTGGCTCAGTTGGGAATCAACACGACCAACGATCTGGCCAAGATGACGCCGGCGCTCAACATCAACTACGCCAATCCCTCGGTCGCCCAGATCAATATTCGCGGTGTGTCGCAGAACGACTTTGCCGACCATCTCGAAACGCCGATCGCGGTCTATTGGGATGAAGGCTATGTCGGCAGCAGCATGGCGATCGCCACGCCGACGTATGACATTCAGCGCGTCGAAGTTCTGCGCGGGCCGCAAGGGACGCTGTTCGGGCGCAACGCGACCGGCGGCCTGATCCACTACATCAGCGCCGCGCCGACCGACACACTGAGCGGTTACATGGAAGCCAGCTATGGCCGCTTCAACACGTACAATATTCAGGGCGCGCTCAGCGGGCCGCTGGCCGAAGGCATTCGCGCGCGCATCGCCTTTACCCGCAATTCGAGCGATGGCCCCTACTACAACATCGTCACCGGTCGCCACGATGTCGGCAATACCCGCAACTGGGCGGTTCGCGGCCAGATCGAGGCCGATCTCGGCCCCGATACGAAGCTCAATCTGATCGGGTCGTACAACAATGACGATCAGGCCGGTGCCGTGTGGCCGTTCGAGCCGGCAGTGACCGGGGCCAACGGGCTTGGCACATTGCTTGGATCGAACCAGATCGGTACGTGGTCGAACCTTGTTCTGGGCGGCACGATCTCATCGTGCGCCGGGTGCAATCTCGTCGGGTACAAGCCCGCCAGCAGCAATCCATGGGTCGTGGCTTCGAACGATCCCGGCTATTATCTGCGCGATATTTACAAAGGTCAGGCAAAGCTGACGCAGCAATTCGGCTCGACGTCGCTGACGGTGATTTCCGACTATCTCAAGGTCGATAATCAGAAAAAATACGACACCGATTCCAGCCCGCAAAACTTCTTCACCTATTCTGCGGACGGTCACTACAAGCAGTTCAGCCAGGAACTGCGCCTCAATGGGACCAATGGCGCGCTGAAATGGGTGGCCGGACTCTATTACCTCAATATGCGGGGCTATTATACGCAGCCGCTCGATCTCGATTTTGGCGTCTTTGTCGGCAACCCGCTGTGCAGCGGTTTGGCTTGCGGCGTTTCCACGTCGACCATTCCTGTCCATTTCGAGCCGCGCTACACGGTCGACGTCGACAGCTATGCCGAATTTGCCCAAGGCGAATATCAGTTCTCACCGGAACTGTCGTTCACCGGCGGTTTGCGCTATACCACTGATGTAAAGCGGTTTCATTATCAGTGGAGCGATACCGAGGCGTTCGTTCCGGTGGTGGATTATGCGGATCGCGAAGTCTTCCGCAACGTTGCCGCCAAGGCCCAGCTCGACTGGCGTCCGATCGACGGCACGCTGCTCTATCTGAGCTATACGCGCGGTCACAAGGGCGGCAACTGGGCGGCGCCCGCGTTCCCGCCGATCACGCCGAGCACTTTCCCGTACAAGCAGGAAGTGCTGACGTCGTATGAAACCGGGATGAAGACCAGGCTGTTTGGCAAATTGGCCACTCTCAACACATCGGTCTATTACTACGACTACAAGAACTATCAGGCATTCTCGCTTCTGGGCCTGTCGCAATCGATCACCAACAAGAATGCGACTGTCTATGGCGGGGAAGCGGAGCTTCGCGTCAATCCGATGCGCGGTCTTGATCTGTCTGCCAACATCGCGCTGATCCACAGCGAGGTGAAAGACGTGACACTGCCCGACGGCGAAGTCGTCAGCCGGAAATTGCCCGACGCGGCGCCGGTGCAGTTGACCGGGCTGGCCCGCTATCACTGGGCATTCCTCGATGGCGATGCTTCGGTCCAGGCGGATTCGAAATATGTCGGCGGTCACTATCTGACGGTTCTCAACGAACCGATCAATTACCAGAAGGGGATCGCCACGCTCAATGCCCGGATCGCCTGGCAGACGGCGGCGAAGAACTTCGAAGTGTCGGTCTATGCCAACAACATCACCGGCGCCTACTACAAGGTCTGGGGGCTTGACGTGTCGGCGCTCGGCATCGGCATGAGCGTTCCGGGCGAGCGCGGTTCTTACGGTGCCCGTCTGCGCTACAACTTCTGATCCCTGACGGGGGGTGCCCCCTTCCATCGCGAAGGGGGCGCCTGCCATTCGTTCAGGATCAATCGGCGGCGGTATCGCGCCTTGTCGGCGCGGACAGGATGTCGGGAAGATCGGCTGTCAGCGTGTGATGAACACGTTCGACATAGCGCTTGCGCGCGGCAAGATCGATATCGCCCCGCTGTGCGACATAGCGCAGCGTCGAATAGGCCTGGTTTGCCCGGAAATCGGCATCTTCGTGCGACAGTTCGAGTTCTTCGAACAGCTCGCAAAGATGGGCGGTCCGCGCGGCGTCGAGGGCGTGCACGGCTGCGCGTGCGGCGTCCGAGCGGCGGGCCCATCCCATGATCGCCAATTCGAGGTCAGCCGCGCGTGCGGCGGATTGAGACCGGAACGGCAATTGCATGATGCGCAGGATGCGCAATTTCACGTTCGGCTCGCTTTGTGCCAGCCGGACTTCGACCGCGATGGTCGAGCGCAGCCGCCATTCTTCAAGGACCGCAGCGAGCAGATCGTCGCGATCCTTGAAATGCCAATAAAAACTGCCCTTTGAAGCCCCGAGGTCGACTGCGAGCGGCTCGACGCGGACCTGCTCGACGCTGCGGGCGACCATGACGTTGATCGCTGCGCGAATCCAGTCGGTGCGATTCAGCCGACGCGCCGGTGTCGCCGGTTCTGCGGTTGTCGTCTCCGGTTTGGGTGTTGAACGTTCCGACATCTGAATTCTTTCTGGCGCCGATTGGCCCGGCTGCCGTGGTTTAGGGGTGATTTGCCGTCCGGTCCAGTGCGTGGCGCGGCCCTTTTCGGTCTTGACCATGACTGCGACGCAAACCATACGCAATCGTATCGATACGGATGAGTCTGGTCCCGCGCGATCGGCTCGTCACGGTGCAGGGGGATGTATACGTTGGGTTTTGCCTCGACCGTTTCGGCGCTTGTGGCGCATCTTGTCGCTATGCCCGAATTTGCGCGAGTGTCCGCGCTGTCGCCTGATGATGGCTTTGACGAGCCTTTCCTGCGTGAAATCATCGGCGCCGCCGGTGCGCTTGCCGAGGGCGAGATCGCTCCGTTCGGGCGGCGCGCCGATGGTGAAGGGTGCGCCTTGGTCGATGGGCGGGTCCGCCTGGCCGCCGGGCACCATGAGGCATGGGCCGCATTCGTCGCGGGCGGCTGGACCGGGACCGAAGGCGCGGTCGAATTCGGCGGGATGGGCCTGCCGGTCGCGGTGCATTCGGCGTGCGAGGAACTGTTCAACCGCGCTTCGCCCGGGTTCGGTATGGCGCCGACACCGATGCGGTGTGCCGCGCGGGTGATCGAGAAATACGGGTCGGCGGCGATGCGCGAGGAGTGGTTGCCGCGCCTGATCGACGGCAGTTGGGGCGCAACGATCTGCATTTCGGAGGCCGATGCCGGGTCCGATGTGCCGCGCCTGCGCACCAGCGCGGTGCCGCTCGATGACGGGGCCTGGGCAGTGACCGGCGAAAAGATGTGGATCAGTTTTGGCGATCATGACCTGACCGAACGGATCGGCCACATGGTTCTGGCGCGCAGCACCGATCCGGTGACGGGGGCGGGCGGGCTCAGCCTGTTTCTTGTGCCTTCGGTGATCGACGGCGTGCGCAACGCGGTCGTGGTGCGCCGGATCGAGGAAAAGCTGGGGCTGCATTGTTCGCCGACATGCGCGCTGGGTTTCGAAGGCGCGCGCGGGTGGCTGGTCGGGGTTGAGGGGCGGGGCCTGCCGCAATTGTTCGCGATGATCATCGGCATGCGGCTGTCGGTGGGCAGCCAGGGCGCGGGGATCGCGGGGGCGGCGGCTTCGCTGGCCTGGACTTATGCGGCCGAGCGGCGGCAGGGCGGGCGGCCTGATGGCCCGCCGGTGCCGATCGACCAGCATGGCGATGTGCGGCGGATGTTGCTTGCGGCGGCGGCGCGGGCCGAAGTCACGCGCGGGCTGGTGTTGACAGCCTCGGCGGTCAGCGACCTGCAGACGCGCGAGCCTGATGCGGCGGCGCAGGCGGAGGCGGGGCACCTGTTGGCCTGGCTCTTGCCGATTACCAAGAATTTCTGTGCCGAGGCGGCGGTGACTTGCGCCAACGAGGCGATCCAGGTGCTCGGCGGCGCCGGGTACACGCGCGAATGGCCCGCGGAGCGCTATCTGCGCGATGCGCGGGTGCTGCCGATCTATGAAGGCACCAGCGGGATGCAGGCGCTCGATCTGGTCATGCGCCGGGTGCTGGGCGACGAGGGCCGCGCGATGCAGGCGTTTTTCGATCGTGCGCGCGCCGATCTGAACGCGGCGAGCGATCATTGGGCCGCCGGACGGTTTGCGGCGCTGCTGGCTTTGCTCGAAGAGGCGCGGGGGCAATTGGCAAAGGACACCGCGCCGATCGTGGCCTATCCGTTCCTGCAACTGGCCTCGCTGGTCACCACCGGCTGGATCGCGCTGCGCCTGTCCGGGCAAACGGGCAGCCCGGTCGCCGATCATCTGGCCGGGCTGGGGCGCCACTGGCTGCGGCTGGCGCTGCCGCTGGCACGCGGAGAGTGCGAACAAGTGGCCATGGGCAGCGACCTGATTGCCGATTTTCCCTCGATCGCCATGGCCGAGTTCGGCTGAGGCCGATCAGGTGGCTTGCGCGGCGAGACACGCCGACAGTTCGGCTTGCGCCTCGTCGCCGGGGGCAAGCCGCGCTCGCGCCTGCAAGGCGGGCAGCGCCTCGCGCGGTCGGCCCAGTTGCATCAGGATGCGCCCGAGCAGCCCCTGCGCGTCGGCATGGCGCGGACGCCTGGCCAACACGGCGCGACAGGCGGCCACGGCTTCTTCGAGCCGCCCCGCCTGATATAGCGCGCGGGCGCCGTTGCAATGCGCCGCGATTCGTCCGGGATCGAGCGTTGCCGCGCGCTCGCAGGCCTCAATGGCGCCGTGATGGTCGCCGAGAGTGAGCAATGTCGCGCCGAGATTGTCCCACGCCTTGGCCATGGACGCATCGGCGGTGACGGCGCGGCGATAACACGCCGCCGCTTCGGCGTGTCGGCCCATCTGGCGATAGAGCGTGCCAAGGTCGTCGTGCGCTTCGGCATGGTCGGGGGCGAGCGCCAGCGCGCGCGAGAGCAGGGCAAGCGCATGCGCGGTATCGCCCGCCTGCGCATGGACAAGGCCGAGCAGATGCAGCGCCCGGGCATGGTCGGGGGCACGTTGCAGCGCCGATTGATAGCACCGCGCCGCGCCGGCATGGTCGCCGAGGCGGTGCCGGGCAAGGCCCGCTTCCAGCAATTGTTCGGGGGTGGCCGACGGGCCGGGCGTAGGGGCTGCGGTCATCAGGCTCGGCTGATCGAAGGGGTTCCCTCCGGTGCCCGAGACTGCGCGCCGATGCAAGCAGGAAGGCCGGGGTGCCCTTGCGGATGCCCCGGCCTGTTTTCTGCAATGTCAGTACTTGACCTGGATCGTGGCCTGAATCTGGCGACCAACCTGATAGACGGTGTAAACCCCATCGAAGTCGATCGGGGGGCGTTTGTCGGAAAGGTTGAAGCCGGCCAGCTTCAGCTTTACGCGGCCAAGGTCATACGACACCGAAGCGTCGATCGTGGAATAGGAGTTGAGCCAGGTCAGTTGATCGCTGGCCAATTGCGGGCCGATGATCTTGTCCGACACGCTCGCCTGCAGCTTGTGATCGTCATAGATCAGGCCGAACGCGGCGGTGCGCTTGGGGGCGTTTTGGTAATCGATCTGATCGCCGATATCGCGGGCGATGTTGATCGAGCCGTTGGCAAAGGCGGTAAAGCCATAGCCCAGGTGGTAGGCGCCTTGCGCTTCCCAGCCATAATAGCGGCCCTTGCCTGTGTTGAGATAGCAGAAGCAGCCGCTGTGCTTGTTGGGGATGAGCACGTTGTTGGCGTCAATGTAATAGAAATCGCCATCCACCGTCAGCTTGCCCGCCGTATAGACCGATCCGACCTGATAGGTCGTGGTGGTCTGCGGCGCGGTGGTCGATGCCGTGCCATTGGCAACTGCAGCCACCGTCTTGACCGGCGGCACGAGGAAGCCGGTCGCGGCCTGGGCATAGAACGACCAGTTGGGCTGGACCCGGTAGTTGGCGGTGATGAACCACATCGTCTTGTTATAAGTGCGGCTGCCGTTGGCGATAAAAGCAGGGGCGCCGCTGGGCGTCGAGCCGGTTTCCAGCGCGTTGTCCACGCTGCGGACGTAATGCAACTGCTTGATGCCCGGCGTCACGGTCAGATTGGTCAGCGGGCGCCATTCAAAATCGGCAAACAGTTGGAACTGGTTCCAGCTCGAGGGCTCGTAATACTGATAATTGGCCAGTGCGGCGGTCGGCGCAGCGGTTCCGGCCGAGCCGTACGTGCCGGTGGTATCGGGCGTGTTGGTGGTCAGATCGTAATTGGCGATGAAGCGCGTGGCGTTCGAATGTTCGTACATGCCGCCCGCGCGCAGCGTGCCAAAGCCGAGATCGCCGTTGACGCGCAGAATATTGCCATAAGTGTCGTACTTGTTCTGCTTGCGATAACCGGCGATGTCCGTGGTATATGTCGTGCCACCGTCCGGCGAATAATAGCTTGTTCCTGCGCCCGCGCCCGAAGTCGGCGGGTTGAGCAGATCGCCTGCGCTTTGCGCCGAGACGGTCTGGTTGTCGTATGTGTAGTAATACAGGTGGTCTTCAACGGTCACGCCGTGGCCCACTTCCCACTTCAGGTTCAGATAGTTGAAGCTGGTGTTCTTGACCACGTAGTTATAGCCGACATAATGTTCGTCGGTGGGGTCGTTGTTCAACCCGAAGTTCATGCCGTAGGCCGCCTGCTGGGCCTCGCTGATGCCAAAGCCCAGGATCGTGCCCGAAGTGTTGTCGGTCTGGTTATAGCGGATGTGGTTGATCGTGCTGAACGCGGTCAGCGTGATATCGTTGCCGATCGGCACAACCAGCTTGCCCAGGAAATTGCGGCCAATGCCGCCCATGCCCTGAAGCTGGCCGTCCGACGAACGGATATCGCCGCTCAGCAACAGCTTGGCTCCGCCCAGTTCCTTGATCGCGCCGGTTTGCACCGTGGTGATATAAGACTGGGTGTTGAAGCTGCCGTACGTCGCCTTTTGGCTCACCCCGAACTTTTCATCCACTTGCGGCGAAAACAGGTGGATTGCGCCGCCGAAATTGGCCTGGCCCATGTCGCCCGCCGCGCCCGGGCCGCGATCGACCACAGATGTGCCGATGGTCGAGCTGGGGAAAAAGGCCGCCGGATGGTGGGTGGTGTCATTCGCATCGCCAAAGGCGATCCCGTCGAACGTGATGTTGAACTGGCCATCCTGAAAGCCGCGCATCGTGGCGTTGCCGACATCGCCGACGCCGCCGCCGTTTGCGCCAAAGCTGTTGACCGAAGGGGCGATCGCCACGGTGGTGGTGTAGTCACCGCTTTCCGGCGTCGATTGTTCGATAAATTTGTGCGTGATCAGCGATTCCGGCTGAGTCTCGAGAATCGAGGCCTTGGTCGGCGCATCCGATGCCGCGCGGTTGCGTTCGGCGGTGACAACGATCTGGCGGACGTCGGTGCCTTCGGTCCCGGTGGAGGTGGTCACTTCGGTCGGCGCAGCCGCTGCGGCGCCTGTCTCGGCAAAAGCCGGGGCAGCCGTCATGGTGGCCAGAATCGATGTGCACAACAGTGCGGCGAGTTTCCTCATTGACGTAATCTCCCACACGGTCCCCGTGGGGGGCGGCTAGCCGCGTCATATGACAGGCTGGCGACCAAACATCACAAAAATGCAATGTTTGGCCGCCTGTCGCGAATGGGCTATCGCGCCGCATGGCCGGGCACTTGCGCCAGCGCGCCGGCGACCGCGTCGCGCCAGCAGGCCGATGCGCGCACCGTGCGGTTGACTTCGGCGAGCGAGGTGTCGCCGCCGCCGCACACGGTCAGCGCGGCGCGTTCGATCCGGCGGCGGATTGCCCGCGCGGCGGCGGGTGTGGTCGGCGCCCCGCTATGCACGATCACGCGCGCGGTTTCGCCGTCGGGGGCGGGCTGTGCATGGGCGGATGCGACCGGAGCCAGCGCGATCATGGCGATCATCACGGCGCCGATCAGATTGGGCGCGAATGCGACCAGGCTGAGCGTGTGTGAAAGGTCGAGCCGGGTGGGGCTGGTCATGATCGGTGTCTCCTTTGGTATGAACCGGGGCCCCCATCGCGCAAGGGGGCTGGTCAGGACAGGGACGGATAAATACAATATGATCAAACCGTACTGATAGGATTGCCCGTACAGTGAGCGCCGAGACCACTTTTGCCGCTTTGCCCGAAACGCGCACGGGGCAGGTCATCGCGCTGATTCGGGGGCGGATAGAGCGGCGCGCGCTCTTGCCCGGCGCGCGATTGCCTTCGGTCCGCGCGATGGCCGAAACAACCGGGTTTTCGAAATCGACCGTGGTCGAAGCCTATGATCGGCTTGCCGCCGAAGGGGTCATTCGCGCGCGACCGGGTTCGGGATTCTTCGTTGCGGCCCCGCTTGCCCCGCTCGATCTTGCCGAAGTCGAGCCCGCGCCCCGGCGCGACATCGACCCGGTATGGATGCTGCGTCAATCGATCGAGGATTTGCCCGGCCATATTCGCGCCGGGGGCGGAACCATGCCTGCCGACTGGCTGGCGGGCGATGCCATGCGCAAGGCGCTGCGCGCGGCGGCGCGGGGCGCTGCGTTGCCCGCCGCCGACCCCAGCCTGATCGGCCATGCGCCGATGCGCGCGCTGCTTGGCCGACGCCTCGCCGAACAAGGCGTGGAGGCGAGCCCGGAGCAGATCCTGCTGACCGAAAGCGGCACGCATGCGCTCGATCTCGTCTGCCGCTTTCTGTTGCAGCCGGGCGATTGCGTGCTGGTCGACGATCCGTGTTTTTTCAATTTCCTGGCGCTGTTGCGGGCGCATCGGGCTCGTGTCGTCACTGTGCCGATGACACCGGCGGGGCCCGATCTGGCCGCTTTTGCCGAAGTCGTCGCGCGCGAACGGCCCAGGCTCTACATCACCAATTCGGCGGTTCACAATCCGACCGGGGCAACGCTGTCGGCGGCCCATGCGCATCGTGTGCTCAAACTGGCCGAAGCGCACGACATGCTGATCGTCGAAGACGACATTTTCAGCGATTTCGAACACACCATCGCCCCGCGTTATGCCGCGTTCGACGGGCTCGACCGGGTTATCCGCATCGGCAGTTTTTCCAAGACCGCGACCAATGCCGTGCGTTGCGGCCATATTGCGCTGCGCCGCGACTGGATCGAGCCGCTGGCCGATCTGCGCATCGTCACGACCTATGTCGGCAATCCGCTCGGGGCGGAACTGCTTGCCGCGATGCTGACCGACGGATCGTATCGGCATCACATGGACATGGTGCGGTCGCGGCTGGCGCGGGCCATGGCGCGGGTGGTGCGGCGGCTGCGCACGGTGGGGATGGAGCCGTGGACCGTGCCCGAATGCGGCATGTTGCTGTGGGTCCGCTTGCCGGGCGGGCAGGACGCGGCGGAACTGGCGCGCGCGGCGCTTGACGAAGGGATCATCCTGGCCCCCGGCGCGGTGTTCAGCCCCGCAGGCGGATGGCGCGATTACCTGCGGCTCAATGTCACGCAATGCGACGACGAACGCTTCTTCGCGTTTCTGGCGCGCGTCGCGGGGGCTTAAGAGAAGGCAACGACTGCCGTTCTCGAGCAGGGAACCATTGTCGCGTTCCCGCAGGAGAATGATGATGGGTATGCGTGTAGGAGGCGCCTCGTCGGGCGCCGCTCAGGCCGCCTGGCAACAACAGGCCGCCAGCGCCGCGTCGTCGGCATCGGCCACCCCCGCTCCGGCTGCTGCGGCTGCCGCGGCCCAGGGCGCTGCCAGTCAGCAGATCCAGGCCGACATGCAGTCGCTTGCCACGGGCAGCACGGTCAGCATCATGGCCTGATCGGTGGTTGCAGGGCCGGAAAACGCGCCCCCCCGTGCGCGTTTCCGGCCCTCTTCCCACGGGGTTTCCCTGATGGCCGCGCGGGCGGTGGGTTAACCATGTCGGTCCCATTCTGCCCCGGCCGATGGTCGGCGCAAAAGGACATTTCATGCATCATATCGGCCCCATTGCCGGGGTTGCCGCCCATGGATCGTGGGTGGCAACGGCGGGCTATGACAATCGCCTGATCCTGTGGGATGCGGCGAGACGGGTTGCGCTGGCGCGGGTCGATCATGATCATCTCGTCAATGCCTGCGATTTCAGCCACGACGGGCGCTGGCTGGTTTCGGCGAGCAGCGATTATACGGCGCGGATCTGGTCATTGCCCGATTTGCGGCTGTCGGTCGTGCTGGCGGGGCATGGCGATGATGTCGACATGGCGCGCTTTTCCCCCGACGACCGGCTGATCGCGACATGCGCGCTCGATCGCATCGTGCGCGTCTATGCGCGCGACGGGCGGCTGATCCATGCCATGGCCGGGCATACCGGCAATGTCCTGTCGCTGGCCTGGCTCGATGGCGCGCGGTTTGTCACCACCAGTGTCGACGGCACTTTGCGCGAATGGCACGCCGCGACCGGCGTTTGCCGCCGCGTGATCGAGATCGGCATGCGCACCGATTGCGTTGCCGTTGCGCCCGACGGAACAATTGTCGCAGGCGATGATCGTGGCCGTATCGCGGTCCTGGCGGGCGCCGGATCGATTCCCGAATTTACCCCGGCGCACCGCGCGGGGATCAAGAAACTGGTGCTGTCGCGCGACGGTACGAGGCTGGTCACGCTCGGCTATGACCGTGCGCTCGGCGTGTGGGACATGGGCCATGGCGCGCCGAGGCTGGTGGCGATGAACGCCATGCCCGCCGCCATCTGGGCGCGCGCGGCGGCGGTTCTGCCCGATGGGCGCATTGCGGTCGGCACGTTCGGCGGCACCTATGCGCTGTTTGATCCGGCAAGCGAGGCATGGGATTGCACCGGCGTTACGGCGGGCCCGGCGCTCAATGCCGTGACCGAGCGCTATGGGGCGCTGGTTGCCATTGGCGATGCCGGTGTGGTGCTGACCGAGGGCGTGGCAGGGGCCGATCTTGGCAGTCTGTGCAATTTTGTGGTTCCGGCCGCCGGGCGGCTGTTTGCGGGCGGACATCTGGGTGAACTGTACGATGGCGAAAGCGGCCAGATCCTGCACCGCCATCATGCGCCGCTCAATTGCGCCGCGTCGTTTGCGCGCGGTGGCGTGCCGCATCTTGCCGTCGGGACTTATACCGGCGAAATTCTGGTCTTTGCGCTGGCCGCCACGGTGCAGCTGGTCAAGACGATCGCGGCGCACGGCAATGCGGTCAAGGCGCTTTGCCAAGGCTATGACCGCCTGTTTTCGGTCTGCGCCAATGGCACGCTGGCCTGGCATGATACCGAGACCCTGACCGAGCGGCGCCGCGTCGAACGCGCGCACACGCGCATTGCCAATGCCGGGGTGGCGCTGGGCGACGGCGGCTTTGCCAGCGTCGGGCGCGACCGGGTCTTGCGGCTGTGGCTGCCCGGCGGGCCGGGAGGCGGGCTGGGAGGCGGGCTGGGAGGCGGGCTGGGCGGCGGCGATCATGCCTTTGCCACGCCGCATCCCAATTCGGTCAAGGCGCTGGCGGCAAGTCCTTGCGGGCGGTGGATCGCATCGGGCAGCTATGGCGGCACCGTGGTCATCTTCGACCGCGCCGAC
>Ga0302202_10001138_pt1 | contig 33463 bp, 34 predicted proteins | sample II_Bog_N3_3_FD_194579 | JGI IMG/M metagenome (GOLD analysis project Ga0302202, IMG submission 194579) | Peat permafrost microbial communities from Stordalen Mire near Abisko, Sweden - II_Bog_N3_3 | ecosystem: Environmental > Terrestrial > Soil > Wetlands > Peat | place: Sweden: Abisko...
TAAGCACGAACGGACAGCTTCAGCCATGCCCAAGGTGGGGGTCAATTTTAGACGCCGATCACCCCTCAGACGGGGTCAATTTTGCACGCCGGTCTACATAGTCTTAGATCGACTGGGGCTCCGCATCGCCTCCAGACCGCACGCAACACGTAAAACTTCGAAAATTCCAAGAATCAGACTGCCGGTCAGATCTTGATCTGGCTGCCCAGTTCGACGACGCGGTTGGTCGGCAGGCGGAAGAATTCCATCGCGCTGGCGGCATTGCGCAGCATCCATGAAAACAGTTTCTCGCGCCACACGGCCATGCCCGGCGTATCCGACGGCAGCAGAGTCTGACGCGACAGGAAGAAACTGGTGCGCATCATGTCGAACGGTTCGCCGCCCAGAGTCAGGCCCTTGAGCGCGGCGGGCACGTCGGTTTCCTCCAGAAAGCCAAAGCGCAGTTTCAGGCGATAGAACCCGTTGCCGAAATCGCGCACCGCCGCGCGGGTTTCCGGATCGACAAACGGGGTATCCTCGATCTGCACCGTCATCAGCACGATGCGTTCGTGCAAGACCTTGTTGTGCTTCATGTTGTGCAACAGCGCCGAGGGCACGCCCGCCGAGGCAGAGGCCATGAACACCGCCGTACCGGGGACGCGAATCGCGCTGGCATGGGCGGACTTGGCAAAGACTTCGAGCGGAATGCCGCTCGCCGCCATGGTCTTGCGCATCAGCACACGCCCGCGCGACCAGGTGGTCAGAAGGACGAACACCACCACCCCCATCGCCAGCGGCACCCAGCCGCCATCGGGCACTTTGGTCAGATTGGCGGCAAGATAGACCGCGTCAACGACGAAGAACAACGTCAGCAAGGGGATCGCAAAGATCGGCTTCCAATGCCACAGCCGGAACAGCACCACTGCGAGCAGCACGTTGTCGATCAGCATCGCTGCCGTCACCGCCACACCATAGGTCGCGGTCAGGTTGGTCGAACGCTGGAACACCAGAACCAGCACGATCACCGCGACCAGCAAGGCCTGATTGATCGCCGGGATATAGATCTGCCCTGCGGCAAGGCTGGTATGGCGGATCGTCATGCGCGGGATGAAGCCAAGCTGGATCGCCTGTTGCGTCACCGAAAACACGCCCGAAATCACCGCCTGCGACGCGATGATCGCCGCCAGACTGGCGAGAATCAGCAAGGGCCATTGAAACCAGTGCGGCGCCAGCAGGAAAAACGGGCTCTCGAGCGCCTCATGCTGGCGCAGCAGCAACGCCGCCTGCCCCAGATAATTGAGCACCAGCGCCGGCAGAACCACCGTCAGCCACGACAGCCGGATCGGCGTCCGCCCGAAATGGCCCATGTCGGCATACAGCGCCTCGGCCCCGGTAACCGCGAGAACCGCCGCGCCCATCGCGAGGAACCCGCGCCAGGGATCGGCGACGAACATCACCACCGCATAATGCGGCGACAACGCCGCCAGAACTTGCGGATGGCTGGCCATGCTGATGACCCCCAGCACCGCGATCGTCGCAAAATAGACCAGCATGATCGGGCCAAAGAACGACGCCAGCCGTGCCGTGCCGCGCGATTGCAACAGGAACAGCACAATCAGGATCAGCACCACCAGCGGCACCACGGCATAATGCAATTCGGGGCGATAGACCGCGACCCCTTCGATCGCGCCCATGACCGAGACCGCCGGCGTGATCATCGCATCGCCATAGAACATGGCCGTGGCAAACACCCCGAGCACGATCACCCCGCGCCCCCAGCGCTTTTCGGTGGCTTCGCGGTTGATCAGCGCGAGCAGCGCCAGGCTGCCCCCTTCGCCGCGATTGTCGGCGCGCATCATCACGATCACGTATTTCAGCGTGACCATGATCAGCATCGACCAGAACATCAGGCTGACAATGCCGTGGATATGCAGCGAATCGAGCGGCAAGCGATGCCGCCCGGCAAACGTATCGCGCAAGGCATAGAGCGGGCTGGTGCCGATATCGCCAAACACGACGCCCATCGCGCCGACCGCCAGCCGGGCCATCGCGCCGCCGCCGCCTTCGCCGATGGGTCGCTGTACGCCCCGGACTTCGCCGGATTCGAGGACCGCGCCTGGATTCGTGCTCATGATACCCGGCCCCCGGCCTGTTGCGCCGGGAAACGGGATCCTGTCCCGGCGGCCAGGCGCTTTAGCATCGCCCTGATGCACGGGCAATGGGGCCTCAACGCGCTCCGGCAGAACCGCTATCGGCCGGAACGGCATCGGCGGGCACGCCATCGCCGGGCGCGGCGTTTGGCGCCGCCTTGCCCTCGCTCATCGCGATCAATTGATCGAGCCGCGCCAGCCGCGCGACGAGATCGCCGCGAAACGGCGCATTGGGCGGCGATCGCTTGAGCAAGTCGGCCCACATCGCGCGCGCTTCGACCAGATGCCCCGATTGCGCCAGCGCCAATCCCATGAAGAACGGCGGGCCGGGATGATCCGGGTTCAGCTTCGCCGCGCGCCGCAAGGCAAATTGCGCTGCGGGCGTGATCATGCCGTCGCTGTGCCCGATCAGCGCATTGCCCAGCGCGACCCACAGATCGGCATCATCGGGATGCTGCGCGACCGCGCGGCCAAGGAAATCGGCGGCGGCGCGGAATTGCCCCTCACGCGAAAGCGCGTCGGCCACGACCAGCCACGATTGCCCCTCGCCGAATTTGTCGCCCATCTGCTGTCGCTGGCGCAAAAGCGTGGCGTCGGCGGCGCGCTGGTCCTCGACCGGCGCCTTGGGCGCGCCAGGCAGGCTCGCGTGCCCTTGCACAGCATAGCCGGCAAGGCCGAACAACAGCGCGGCCCCGGCAATTTCCCAAGTCGCGCGCGGCACTTTCAGCACGAAGACGAGCACCGCAAAGACCACCACGGCAAGCCCGAGGATCAGTACCCAGGTCATGCCTGCTCTCCCGTATCGATCCGCTCGCCGCGCTTGAAACGCCCGCGCAAGAGCAGCGCAGCCAGCGCCAGAATGATCACCGGCGCGGCGAACAGCGGCCAGGTGATCGGCTTTATCTGCGGCGTATAGGTCACATAATCGCCATAGCGCGCAATCAGCCACTGGCGGATATGTTCGGGATCTTCGCCCGCCGCGATCCGCGTGCGCACTTCGCTGCGCATGTCGCCGGCGATCGGCGCATCGGAATCGGCGATCGACTGGCTCTGGCACATCACGCAGCGCAGCGTGACCATCAGCGCCTTGGCCTTCGCTTCCTGATCGGGATCGGGCAACTGACGATAGGCAAAGGGCGCGGGCGGCACCTCCTGCTGCGCGGCGACCGGCACGGCAACGACGAGCATCATGGCGGCAAGGAACGCGACTTTCATGATCCGGCGCCTTTCGATGCGGCCTCTTTCAGCTTGCCGAGCAGCATCGGCACATCATCGGCCCGAATGTCGCCGATATGTTGATAGCGGATCACGCCCTGGCCATCGATCACATACGTCTCGGGCACGCCCGACGAGCCGATCGCGATCTGCACCACGCGTTTGTCGTCGCGGCCGATCGCGGCATAGGGATTGCCGTTGTTGGCAAGGAACCGGGCGAGATCCTCGGGACGATCATGGATCGCCACCCCCTCTACATCCACCCCGGCCTGCGCCAGCGCGGCCAGTTGCGGCGCTTCGGCAGCGCACGGCACGCACCAGCTGGCAAAGACATTGAGCAGCCGCGGCTTGCCGGTGCGAAACGCGCTCGTCGCCAGCCCCGGACGATCAGCCGCCGCCGCGGGCAAATCGAACTCCGGCAGCGGATTGCCGACAAAAGTGCTGGGCACATTGTTGTCTGCCGGACGCATCAGCCCATGCACAAACAGCGCAAACAGGCCGCCAAATATCGCCAGCGGCAGCCACAGCGCCAACCGGTTGCGCGGTTTTTCGGTGTTGTCGCTCATCGACCCTGCCTCGTGCGTCTATAGGCGATCTTGTCCCTGGCAATCAGGCGGCGCAGATCGCTCAGCACACGGCCCAGCAGCGCGAGCAAGCCGCCCAGCCCGACCATCGCCCCGCCCGCCCAGATCAGCGGCACAAACGGCTTCCACCAGAACCGCATCTGCCAACGTCCGTCCTGCGCCTGTTCGCCCAGCACGACGTAAAGCTGTCCGTTCCAGCGAGTCTGCAGCGCGGATTCATTGCGCGTACCCGGCGGGTTGGTGAATGTTTCCGCCATCGGGTGCAGCACGGTCGGCGCAGCCCCGGCATAGCGCGTCGAAACGCTCGCCTGCAGCGCGGTCCAGTTGGGCCCGGCCACCGGCATCATCCCATCGAGCCTGACTTGCCAGGGCCCGACATCGCGCGATTCGCCGATCGTCAGGGCCGCCAGCCGCTCGACCGAAAAGGCGCTTTCGCTGGCCATGCCGAACAGCGAGACGGCGATTCCCGCATGCGCCACGACCATGCCCCAGACCGGCAACGGCGTGCGCCGCAGATTGCGCCCGACCAGCGGCAGGAAGCTCGCCGGAAACAGCCCGCTCGCCAAGGCCAGCCCCAGCGCCGGAAGCAACGTGATATGATGGGCCAGCGCCTCGACCCCGGCAAAGACGGCCAGTGCCAACGCTGCGCACACCGCCAGCGGCCAGGTCACGCGCGCGGCGCGGTCTCCGGTCAATCGGTCGCGGCGCCAGCGCAAGAGCGGCCCGATCGCCATGACCACCAGCATCGGAAAGGCAAAGATCGCCGAAACCGGGTTGAAATAGGGCGGCCCGACCGAAACCTTGACCCCATACGCCTCGGTCATCAGCGGATAGAGCGTGCCGATCAGGACAATGCCGAGAATGCCGCACAGCATGACATTGTTGAAGACAAGGCTCGCCTCGCGACTGAGCAGGGAAAACCGCGCGCCTTCGGTCACGGTCGACACGCGCAGCGTAAACAGCGCCAGCGCCCCGCCGATGTCGATCGCCAGCAGGGCCAGGATGAACGCACCGCGCTGCGGATCGACCGCAAAGGCATGAACCGACGTCAAGATGCCCGAGCGCACGAGGAACGTGCCGACCATCGACATCGAAAAGGCCAGCACGCCCAGCATCACCGTCCAGGCGCGCAAGGCATCGCGGCTTTGCAGCACCGAAACCGAATGAAGCAGCGCGGTCGCCGCCAGCCACGGCATCAGCGAGGCGTTTTCAACCGGATCCCAGAACCACCAGCCGCCCCAGCCGAGCGTGTAGTAGGCCCAATACGACCCCGCCGTGATCCCCAGCGTCAGGAATATCCAGGCGCCGAGCACCCAGGGGCGCATCGCGCGGGCAAAGGCTGGCCCGACATTGCGCGTGATCAGGGCGCCGATGGCGAACGAAAAGGCAATCGAAAGCCCGACATAGCCGACGTAAAGCGTGGGCGGATGAAACGCGAGGCCGATGTCCTGCAACAGCGGGTTGAGCCCCTGCCCTTCCTCGGCGGGTTGCGGAAGCCGGGCGAACGGGTTCGACGCAAACAACAAAAACGCATAGAAACCAAGGCTGATGAACGCCTGCCCGCCCAATGTCGCGATCAGCGTGCGCTCATCAAGCCGCCGCTCGATCACCGCCACGAACGCGCCCGCAACCGCCATGATCGTCACCCACAGCAGCATCGAGCCTTCATGATTGCCCCACGTTCCGGCGATCTTGAAAATCAGCGGCTTGGCCGAATGGCTGTTTTCGACGACCAGTTTGACCGACAGATCGGTGGTCACGAACAGCCAGACGAGCGCGACAAAGGCGATCAGCACCAGCACACCCTGCATCACCGCCACCGGACGCACCAGACCGCCCAGCTGCCCGCCATCGGGCCTGAGCGCGAGCGCGCCCGCGACGAGTTGCAACGCTGCCAGCGCCGCCGCCATCCACAAGACGGCCAGACCCAGTTCCGCGATCATTTCGTTTGGGCCATCCCTTGCTTGGACCGCGCGGAAACCATGTCTTTCATTTCGCGCGGGACGTATTTCTCGTCGTGCTTGGCAAGCAGGTTGTCGGCGACAAATGTCGCCCCTTCCATCCGCCCTTCGGCAACGACGCCGGACCCTTCGACAAACAGATCGGGCGTGATCCCGGAAAACCGCACCGGAACTTGCGCCTTGCCGTCGGTCACCGTGAAATGGATGGTGATCCCGTCGGGCATCGTCTTGATCGAGCCCTTTTGCACCATCCCGCCCAACCGAATCGCCCGGCCCTGTTCGGGCGCGTGCGCGGCGATTTCGCTCGGAATGTAAAAATAGCTCGCCTGACGGCTGAGCGCCCAGGCCGCAAGCAGCCCGGCACCGACCAGCGCAGTCAGCGCCAGCATCACCAGCACGAGCCGCTGGTGCTTGGGCTTGATCATCGGCGACCGCACCGTTTCAGAGTTCATTTGCGTCGCACCTTATCGCGTCGCCGTTCGGCGCGGATCATCGCGATGAGCGACCAGCCCACCATCGCCAGCATGCCGACCACGCCGATCGCCAGCGCCGCCCAGACATAGTCCCACTGATCAAGCCTCTCGTGCATGGATCTCAATTTTCTTGTTCAACCGAGCGCCTTGCGGCGAAGGCGCGCCTCGGTCTGGATTTCGGCGAGCAACATGCGCATCCGGGCGATCACCACCGCCCCGAACACCAGCGAAAAACCCAGCGCGCCCAACAGCAGCGGCCAAAGATAGGTGCCGTCGATCGCCGAACGGCCCAGCGTGATCGAAGGCGGCTGATGCAGACTGTTCCACCACACCACCGAACGATTGATGATCGGGATATTGATCGCCCCGACCAGACCGAAAATGGCCGTGACCCGCCCGGCACTGCCGCCGTTTGCCGCATCGCGCTGCGCCGCATCGGCCAGAGCGATATACCCGAAATAGAGAAACAGCAGCACGAGAAAACTGGTCAACCGACCATCCCACACCCACCATGTCCCCCATGTGGGACGCCCCCAGATCGACCCTGTCGCCAGCCCCAGCGCCGTAAACACCGCGCCCGGAACAGCCGCCGCACGTGCCGCGATTCCCGCCAGCGGATGGCGCCAGACCAGCTCTGCAATGCTCGACACGGCGATCGTCGACCAACCGGCCATACCGAGCCACACGCAGGGCACATGAATGAACAGGATTTTCACGGTCACGCCCATCAGATGATCGGGCGGCGCAAAAGCGATTCCCCAAGCGAGTGCGCCCAGCGAAAGCGCCAGCCCCGGCACCAGCAGCAGCGGCAGGAGCCAGCGCGCCATGCGCAGGAAACGGGCAGGATTGGCAAAACCGTGCATGTAAACGCCACAAGTCCCCGATTGGCGAGCCTGCCTTGGCCCGCTCGCAGAGCTGCGCCCTGCCACAAGTCGGATCAGCCGTACAACGGGCCAGATCAAAACGCGACCCGCCAAAAAGGGGGACACGCCGAACACCCTACAAGGAGGCTGGCAACAAAGAGGCTGGCAAACAGGCGCACGCAGCAGCGGGTGGCCTAGCAGCGGCGTGGAGGAATGCAAAAGGGAAAATGGGGCGACCAATGGGGTTCGAACCCACGACCTCCGGTACCACAAACCGGCGCTCTAACCAACTGAGCTATGATCGCCACGAGAGGCGCCCCTTTGCAGAAGTGGCGGCGAAATGAAAAGCGAAAAATGCCGAGGAAAGCGCAAAATCGTCCGAATGCGTCACCATCCCCTTGATCATACAACAAAAAAGGCGGCCACAGGCCGCCTTTTCCATTGGTCCGGGTAGCCGGATCAGCTCTTCTTGAGGCTGAGCCCGCCAAAGCGCTTGTTGAACTGCGCCACGCGGCCACCCTGATCGAGCAGGCGCGAATTGCCGCCAGTCCACGCCGGGTGCGACGTCGGATCGATGTCGAGCGCCAGCGTGTCGCCTTCCTTGCCCCAGGTCGAACGGGTCTGGAAAACGGTGCCATCGGTCATCTGGACATTGATGAAGTGATAGTCGGGGTGGATATTGGCCTTCATGACAACTGCTCCGTGGCGCGTCCGGTTCCGACCGGCCGCAGGAAATGCGAAGCGGCGCCCCTAACGGAATGCGGCCGCAATGTCGAGATGAGTCTTTGTCTTACGGACAGACCGCCCGCAAGCGCGATCCCAAATCAAGCGTCGGCGATCATCGCGGTAAAGCTGCACTCGGTGGCGATCTTGTCACCCAGCATCGCCTTGCCCGCAAACTTGCAGACCCGCGCCCGCTTCTGCGTGAATTCGACATGAAGGTCGAGCAAGCAGCCGGGCAGCACCGGGGTGCGAAACTTCGCCTCCTCGATGGCCATGAAATAGACCAGCTTGCCCGTCCCGGCGAGACCGAGCGATTCGACCGCGAGCACACCCGCCGCCTGGGCCAGCGCCTCGATCTGGAGCACGCCGGGCATGATCGGGCGTCCCGGGAAATGCCCCTGAAAGAACTGCTCGTTCATGCTCACGGCCTTGACCGCGTGGATGCGCTCGCCAACGACGAGTTCAACCACACGGTCGACCAGCAACAAGGGATAGCGGTGCGGCAGCGCCGCCATCACCCGGGTTATATCGAAGGCCAGCGGGGCTACCGCCGACGCTTCGCCTGCTTGCGTATCGGTCATCGAACGATCAACGGCCCTGCGGCGACTTCTTGTTCGCGGGCGCGGCGGCACCGGCCTGCGCGGCTTCGGCTGCGGCGGCGGCCTGCTGCTGCGCCTGCTGTTCGCGCTGCTGACGCGGCAGCCAACCGGCGGGCGGGGTCACGCCAACCGAAGGCACGATCAGATTGAGCTGATCGAGGATGTCCTGGTTGAGGTTATAGGCCTGATCGGCCTTGAGCACCGACTGCGCATCGAGCACGACGGTGATCTTGCGCTTGGTCATCGCGGCCTGGGTCGCGGCATCAAGCTTGTCGCCGATCTGTTCGAGCACATACTGGCGCGCCAGATTCACCGGCTCGACAATCTGCTGCAACTCGTGCTCGCCGGCCTGCTGGATCTGTTCGATCTGGGCGTATTCGGCCTGAAGCGCGGCACGGTCGGTCTTGCCGCCCTTGGCATCGGCATCAAGCTTTTCGTACATCGGCTTGAGCTGGGCCTGGAGCTGGACCTTGCGCGTATTGGCCTGATCGATCTGCGCCTTGTAGGCAGTCGGCAGCTGCTGCATCGCCGCTTTGTAGGCGTTCGAAGAGCCGACCACTGCCGGCTGGTTGGCGACGCCAAGACCCGGGACGACAATGCCCCCGGCAGTCTGGGCAAAAGCCGCAGGAGCAGCGGCAAGCGAAAGACCCGCGACCAGCGCGGTGGACACATGACGGAGTTGCATCAGAACTGGGTTCCCACGTTGAAGCTGAACGTCTTGAGTGTGTCGCCATAGACCGAGGTCAGGGCCTTGGCGATATCGATACGGAATGGACCGAACGGTGAGTTCCAGTTTACCCCGATCCCGATCGAGACACGCGGCCGCGGGCTGTTGCCCACGAATTCTTCCACGAACTTCTGGGCGATCGCGTTCGCGGTGCCGTTCGAAGTCGCGTTGGTCGTGTATTTCCCGGTAACGGCGTCGGTATAGAGGGTCGTGGTCCCGACCGTCTGCGGCGAGGTCACGCCCCACACAGCGCCCGCGTCCATGAAGATCGAGGGCCGCAGGCCGAGTTCACGCGCACCTGCGCCGAGCGGAATTTCCATTTCGGCATGACCGAGATAGTAATACTTGCCGCCGAGCGCGTCATTGACCCAGCTGTTTTTGTCTTCGTTAATCACCGCACTGCTGCCAACCGCACTGGGGTTGGTATAGTACTTGCGCAAAACGCGCGGCCCGACGCCGCGAATGTCGAAACCGCGCATCTGCGGTTCGCCAAGGAAGAAACGGTCGGTCAGACGAACAGGATCTTCGTAGCTGTTGGGCGCATTGTTTTCGAGCGCATGGATCGCCCCGGCCTCGCCGCGCAGCGAAAAGATAAAGCCGTGGCCCACCGGGATATAGTGCGAGGCATTGACCGTCGCACGGGCATATTTGACCGACCCGCCCAGCCCGGCCACATCCCCGCCAAGGATGAAGGTCGTCCCCTTGGTCGGGTGCATCCGGTTATCGAGCGTGTCATAGACATAGGACGCGCCGATGATCGAACTGGTCCGATTGCCGATCGCGTCGCACAGATATTGCCCGGCGAGGTAAACCGAGCACTGCCCGTTGATGTAATACGTCGCCTGATCGAGCGTGACCTGCTCGTAATTGAGCGTATAGCGCGCGATCAGCGAGCTGTATTCGGTCAACGGCACACCCGCACGCACCTGGAAACCGGTGGTGTTCTGCTGGTACGTCGTGTTGCGGTTGGTGCCGTAGTAGTTGAAGCTCGACGAATCGCGACGATAGACATCGACGCCCAGCGAAACATTCTTGTCCGAGACATAGGGTTCGGTGAAATTGAGCTGGACCGCCTTGGAATAGGCCGAATAGTTGAAAGTCGTACCGATTGTTTCGCCGCGACCACGGAAATTGTTCTGCTGGATAGAGGCCTGAAAGATGAAGCTTTCAAGGCTGGAATAACCCGCCGAAAGCTGCAACTGGCCGGTCGGCTTTTCTTCCAGATTGGCTTCGAGCGCAACGCGGTCGGCGGTACTGCCCGGCTTCTGCTCGATTTCGAACTTTTCCTGGAAATAGCCCAGCGACTTGATGCGGTTTGACGAACGCTTGATCTGATACGAATTGAACGCGTCGCCTTCGCTCAGGCGGAATTCGCGGCGCACGACTTTGTCTTCGGTCAGCGTGTTGCCGTTGACATCGATGCGTTCGACATAGACGCGCGGCACTTCCGCAATGCGGAAGGTAACCGACATCGTCAGGTTGTCCTTGTTGCGCTGAAAGTCGGGGCGCACATCGGCGAAGGCATAGCCAAAGCTGCCGACCGTTTCGGTCAGCGAGTCGACCGTGTCTTCGACCGCCTTGGCGTTGTACCACTGGTCCTTGTGGATCGACAACCGCTTGACCAGCTGATCGCCGTTGAAATCGCGCAGCTGGCTTTCGACTTTCACATCGCCAAACTTGTAGCGCTTGCCCTCTTCGACCACATAAGTGACGATGAAGTCGCGCTTGTCCGGGGTCAGTTCGGCGACCGCCGAAACGACGCGGAAATCGGCATAGCCTTGCGTCAGGTAGAACTGGCGCAGCTTTTGCTGGTCAAAGGCGAGACGATCGGGATCATAGCTCGTACCCGACGAGAAAATGCGGAACGAGCGCGACTGCTTGGTGACCATTTCCGTGCGCAACTGGGTGACGGAAAACTTGTGCGCGCCGATGATGTTGATCTGGCGGACCTTGGACTTGGGCCCTTCGGTCACTTCGAACACGATGTCGACGCGATTCTGGTCGAGCAGGACCATCTTCGGCTCGACCGAGGCGGCAAAGCGGCCTTCGCGCTTGTAGAGCTCGATGATCCGGGTGACGTCGGCGCGGACTTTCGACCGGGTAAAGATCTGGCGCGCCGCCAGCTTGATTTCGGGAAGGATCTTGTCGTCCTTCAACCGCTTGTTGCCTTCGAGGATGATCCGGTTGACGACCGGGTTTTCCTTGACCTCGATCACCACCGCGCCGTTATCGTTGCGCAGGCGAACGTCGGAAAACAGCTCGGTCGCAAACAGATCCTTGAGCACCTGGTCGGCGCCCGCCTGGGTATAGCGATCGCCGACATGCATGCGGATATACGACAGGATGGTATCGGATTCGAGCCGCTGCGCACCGTCGATGGTGATCGACCGGACCGTCTGCACACCTTCCGCCGGGGCCGCAGGCGCACGCGGCGCATCGGGCGCCGGGGCATCGAGCGAAATCGGCACCGACTTGCCGGGCCTGGCGGCAGCGGGCGCCACCGCCTCGGCACGCCTGGTACGGAGCGGCTTTGCGGGCGCGGGCGCGGCTTCGTCCGCCGCGACTTTCGCGGGCGCGACCTTGACCGGCTTGGCCGCCTTGACCTTGGCAGCGGGCTGATTGACGACGGGCTGATCAACGACCGCCTGCGCCTTGGCCGGTGCAGCCTCGGCAGGCGCTGCGGCTTTGGGCTTGGGTGTCCGGTGCTTGGCCAGCAGCGCACCGCCACGCGGCTTTACCGGCGCGGGCGTCGGCGCCGCAGTCGGATCAGCGGTCGGCGCCGTTTCGTCAGCCGCAGCCAAAGCGCTGTCGGGCAAAGCGGCGAGGCAACTGGTTGCCAGAAGCACACCGACCATGGCGGTCATGCCCATCTGGCCAGCTGCGGTCCGGCACGCGTTCCTTGCAATCATCACCAAGCGCCATCCCGTCCTATTCAAGCGGCCCACACGCGAGAGCCGCATTTCCATGGCCAACGACAATTCCACGACCAACGACCCAGGGGCCCCAAACCAGGACCACGCACCAGGCCGGCCACACACCTGACCAGATCGAGCTCATGATCCGCCTGCCCTCTGCCCGATGCCGACGGATCGCGCAAGCAAGCTTGGCGCGAACGATCGACATTGCGACGCAAATTCCCCGAAAAGTTGTCCCCGGGAACCTCTCGCCGACATGTTTTCCGACCAACGGCTTGCCGCCGGGGGCGGATCACGCCTGCGCGTCTTTCATAACGGGCGACTTTGCTCTTACCCTCCGAACAGCTTGAGCGCACTGACATCGTTGAACGTCACGAACAGCATCAGCGCCACCACCAGCGCGAGCCCGGTGCCAAAGGCCAGTTCCTGCGCACGCAGGCTGATCGGCTTGCGGCGGATCGCCTCGGCCAGAAACAGCGCGAGATGCCCGCCGTCAAGCACCGGGATTGGCAAGAGATTGATGAACCCCAGGTTAATCGAAATCAGTGCGATAAAGCCGACAAAGCTCTGCCAGCCCGAAACGAGTTGCTCGCCCGAATACTTGGCGATCTTGATCGGTCCGCCCAGTTCGCGCGTGTCGCGCCGACCGGTCACGATCTGCTGAATCCCGGTTATCGTCATGCCGATAATGTCGCGCGTTTCGGAAAGGCCCTCGCCCAATGCGCCGATCGGGCCGAGCGGACGACGCTCGATCGAGGCAGGCGACGGGGCAATGCCGAGAAAGCCGCTCGCCTGGCTGTTGCCGAAGCGATCGGTTTCGACGCGCTTTGCCGGCGTCAGGCCAAGCGTCATGCGATGCCCGGCGCGATCGAGCACCACATCCATACGCTCGCCGGGATGCTGCATGACCGCCATGCGGATATCGAGAAAGCCAGCGATCGGCGCGCCATTGAGCGACACGATCCGGTCGCCCGATTTCAGCCCGGCCTTTTCCGCCACCGTCCCCGGCGCGACCAGCCCGATCACCGGGGGCACAATGATCGTGCCATAAGCAAAGGCAAACCCAGACAGGATCAGCACCGCGAGCACGAGATTGGTCACCGGCCCCGCCACGACGATCAGCGCGCGTTGCCACAAGGCGCGGCCCTGCAACGTGCTGGCGCGTTCGTCGGCCGACAGCGAAAGCCATTCCGCGCTCGGCTGCCCGGCGGGATTGCTGTCACCGGCAAACTGGACATAGCCGCCCAGCGGCAGCACCGACAGCTTCCACCGTGTGCCGCGCCGGTCGGTCCAGCCAAGCAACTCCTTGCCAAAGCCGATCGAAAAGACATCCGCGCGCACGCCAAGCATCCGTCCGGCCAGATAATGTCCGAATTCATGGATAAACACGAGCGGCCCGAGCACGAGGGCAAAACCGACGAGCGTAATCAACAGGCCGGGAGAATGCATCGACGTCAAAGGGAAAGCTCCATCAAGGCACAAGTTCCATGGCTTCGCGCGCCCTGGCGCGCGCCTCCAGATCGACCGCGACGACCTCTTCGAGGCATTGCGGCGACGAAGGCAGGCCATAGGCTAGCACGTCTTCGCAACATTGCACGATCTGGGTGAACCCAATCTGTCCCGAAAGGAACGCGGCGACTGCAATTTCATTCGCGGCATTGAGCACCGCCGCCGCCGCACCGCCGGCAACCACCACCTCACGCGCCAGTCGCGTTGCCGGAAAGCGCACTTCATCGGGGCGGCGAAAGGTCAAAGTCCCGATTTCGGCGAGATCAAGCGGTTCGCACGGCGTTTCCATGCGCGCGGGCCAGGCCAGCGCCGACGCGATCGGCACGCGCATGTCCGAAGGCCCAAGCTGCGCCAGTGTGGACCCGTCGCGATATTCGACCATCGAATGGACGATCGATTGCGGATGGACGAGAATGCGCAGCCGCTCCACGCCCACCGGAAACAGATGCCAGGCCTCGATGAATTCGAGGCCCTTGTTCATCATCGTCGCCGAATCGACGCTGATCTTGGCGCCCATCGACCAATTGGGATGGCGCACCGCCTCGGCCGGAGTCGCCTTGGCCAACCGCCCGAATTCCCAATCGCGAAACGGCCCGCCGCTCGCGGTCAGCGTGATCCAGCGCACATGCGCGGGATCGTTGCCCGCCAGACACTGGAAAATCGCATTGTGTTCCGAATCGATCGGCAGCAGCGTGGTGCCATGCTGCGCCACCGCGCGCGTCATCACTGCGCCTGCCGAAACGAGCGCTTCCTTGTTGGCCAGCGCGACCGTGCGCCCCTGTTCGATCGCTGCCATCGTCGGGGCAAGCCCGGCGCAGCCCACAATCGCCGCCACGGTCACATCGGCAGGCCGTTGCGCCGCCTCGATCAGCGCCGGGGCGCCGCCGGTCGCGACAATGCCGCTGCCCGCCAGCGCCTCACGCAATTCGGGCAACCGCGCCTCATCGCCGATCACCGCGATTTCCGCCGCGAATTCGCGCGCCAACGCGGCGAGCGCGGCGACATTGCTGTGCCCGGTCAGCGCGACAATGCGAAACGCATCGCGATTGCGCCGCACCAGATCGAGCGTCGAAGCACCGATTGAGCCGGTGGCGCCAAGGATGGTCAGCGAACGCATGGTCACGGTCTCATAAACCAGATCAGCGCGACAACGCCATTGGCAAACAGCACAGCCATCAGGCCGTCTGCGCGGTCAAAGAACCCGCCATGCCCGGGGATCAATCGCCCGGAGTCCTTGACCCCTGCCCGGCGCTTCATCCAGCTTTCAAAAAAATCGCCCGATTGCGCGATAATCGCCGTCGCCGTTCCTAGCACGATTGCAAGCAACCAATGGAGCTGTGGGCTGGTCTTGTTTCCAACCTCTGCGCCGTAATGCGCAATGATATACCGCGTGATCTCAAGTTCATGCCGGTATATCGTCCAGACATACATCATATAGACGGCACTGGCGGCAAGGATTGCGCCGCCAAGGCCGCTCCACGTCTTGGAGGGGCTGATCGACGGGGCAATCTTCGGCCCGCCGAATGTGCGGCCGGCAAAATAGGCGCCGACATCGACCGCGATCACGCTACCGACGACAAGGAGCAATCCGCGAGGAGACGGATCAAGCAATTGCAAAGCCGCGCAGCAAGCCAGCCCGATATACACCAGACCAGCGGCCAACCATATCGCGCGCGCTGCAAAACGCGCCTCGAAGGCAAAAACGAGAGCGGCCCATTCGGCGTATATGCCCAAACCGATCGCGACAATGAAACCGATCAACGCCCAGCCGCCCAGCCAGAACGCAGCCCCCGCGACCGTCACCATCACCACCGCCGAGGCCACCCGCACCGGCAGGTCAGACCGCTTTTTCGCGATCGGCTCGACCCAATCACCGTCCGCCAAAGCGCCGCTCCCGTCGTGCATATTCGGCCATCGCCTCTTCCAGATGTTCGCGCCCGAAATCGGGCCACAGCACATCGAGGAACAGCATTTCGGCATAAGCCGCCTGCCACATCAGGAAATTCGACAGACGCACTTCGCCCGATGTGCGGATGATCAGATCGAGCGGCGGCAAGTCGGCGGTATCGAGCTCGGCCGAGATCGTTTCGGGGGTGATCTCCCCCTTGGCCGCTGCTGCGCGCGCGGCGCGGGCGATTTCGTCCTGCGATCCGTAATTGAGCGCGATCGCCATGATCATGCCGGTATTGTCGGCGGTGCGCACGCGCGCCTGTTCGATCAGCTCGATGATGTCGGGAGCAAAGGCGCTGATGTCGCCGATGATCTTGAGCCGGATGTTGTTGGACGCGAATTCTTCGAGGTCAGCCATGATGAAGCGCTTGAGCAGCCCCATCAACGCCGAAACCTCATCCTCGGGCCGCCGCCAGTTCTCGGTCGAAAAGGCATAGAGCGTCAGCGCCGAGAGGCCCAGTTCGACCCCGGCGCGCACGGTGCGGCGCACCGCCTCCACGCCGCGCTGATGGCCAAGCACGCGCGGCAGGTGGCGACGCTTGGCCCAGCGACCATTGCCGTCCATGATGATCGCGACGTGGCGGGGCTCATGCCCGCACTTGCCGCCGATGGCCGGCGCAGAGCTCACTTGCCGAGGATTTCCTTTTCCTTTTCCGACGCGGCTTCATCGGCAGCCTTGATGATCTCGTCGGTCAGCTTCTGCACGTCGGTTTCGGCGCGCTTGCGATCGTCTTCCGAGATTTCCTTCTTGGCCTCGTCGGCTTTCAACGCTTCCATCCCGTCGCGGCGGACATTGCGGATCGCGATGCGTGCCTTTTCGGCATATTGGCTGGCGAGCTTGGCCAGCTCCTTGCGGCGTTCCTCGGTCAGATCGGGAATCGGCAGGCGCAGCGTGGTGCCGTCGTTGATCGGATTGAGCCCGAGCCCGGCCGAACGGATCGCCTTTTCGACGGGGCCGACGGTCGACTTGTCCCACACTTGCACCGACAGGAGGCGCGGTTCGGGCGCCGAGACCGTTGCCACCTGGTTCAGCGGCATGCGCTGACCATAGACTTCGACCATGATCGGATCGAGCAGAGCGGTGTTGGCGCGCCCGGTGCGCAGCCCGGACAGGTCGTGCTTCAGCGCTTCGACCGCGCCTTTCATGCGCCGTTCGAGATCGGCCTTGTCATATTTGGCCATGGTTCAGCATTCCTTCCTGACGATGGTCTGGGTGCCCCGGCCCGCCAGAACCTGGGCGAGATTGCCCTGCTCCCGGATCGAGAACACCACGATGGGTATTGCATTGTCGCGGCACAGCGCCACAGCCGAGGCGTCCATCACTTTCAGATTGTCGGCCAGCACAGTGTCATAATCGATCGTGTCATAGCGGCGCGCGGTGGCGTCCTTTTTCGGATCGGCATTATAAACGCCGTCGACGCTGGTGCCCTTGAACAGCGCATCGCACTGCATTTCCGCCGCACGCAGCGCCGCGCCGGAATCGGTGGTGAAATAGGGCGCGCCGACACCGGCGGCAAAGATCACCACGCGGCCCTTTTGCAGATGGCGTTCGGCGCGGCGGCGGATCACCGGCTCGCACACCGCGTCCATCTGGATCGCCGACTGGACGCGGGTATCGACACCCAGCTTTTCCAGCGCCGATTGCATCGCGAGCGCATTCATGATCGTGGCCAGCATGCCCATGTAATCGGCCTGGGCACGATCCATGCCCTTGGCCGCACCGGCCATGCCGCGAAAGATGTTGCCCCCGCCGATCACCAGACACAGCTCGAGCCCGGTTTCCTTGGCCGCCTTGACCTCGGCGGCCAGGCTGGCGACGAAATCGGTATCGATTCCGAACGGCTGACTTCCCATCAGCACTTCACCCGAAAGCTTCAGCAATATGCGCCGGAATGTGGGCATGGTCGAAGTCTGGGTCATGAGAAATCGGGTTTCCGTTGTTATGGGCCGGCTGTTCCGGGACGCGTGACGGCGCCCTTATACGCACCGGGCCAAGCGTGCCAAGGCCCAAGCGTGCCAAGGCCCGAGCATGCCAACGGATGCGCGCGCAAATTCCGGATGCGAAAATCCCCGCGCCGTGGCGGGCCCGAATAACGGGCGCACCGGCGCGGGGATTTCGATGCCAGGGGGCAGCTGTGCAAAGCGGCCCCTGAGAGTGTTACTTCAGGCCGGCTGCCGCAGCGACTTCGGCGGCAAAGTCGGTTTCTTCCTTCTCGATGCCTTCACCGAGCTGGAAGCGGACATAGTCGACCAGCGCGATCTTGGTGCCCGCAGCTTTGCCGGCAGCTTCGATGACCTGGGCGACCGGGGTCTTGTTGTCCATCACGAACAACTGCGACAACAGCGCATTTTCCTTGGCATACTTGGCCACCGCGCCATCGACCATCTTGGCCTGGACTTCGGCGGGCTTGCCGCTTTCGGCAGCCTTTTCCGCGGCGATCTTGCGTTCGCGCGCGATCAGTTCGGCATCCAGCCCTTCGGCCGTCAGTGCCAGCGGGAAAGCGGCAGCGATGTGCATCGCGATCTGCTTGCCCAGCGCTTCGAGCACGTCGGCGCCCGCTTCGGATTCAAGCGCGACGAGCACGCCGATCTTGCCGAGGCCGGGGGCAGCGGCGTTGTGCACATAAGGCACGACGACGCCCGCCGAGACGGCCACATGCTTGAGGCGGCGCAACTGCTGGTTTTCGCCGATCGTGGCGACATTGTTGGTCAGCTTTTCAGTGACCGTTCCGCCATCGGGATAGGCCGCAGCCTTGAGCGCCTCGATGTCGGCAACCGCCGTGTCGAGCGCGACCTGAGTGGTCTTGCGCACGAAATCCTGAAACTGGTCGTTCTTGGCGACGAAATCGGTTTCCGAATTGACTTCGACGGCAACGCCCTTGGTGCCGTTGACGGCCACGCCGACGAGGCCTTCGGCGGCGGTGCGGCTCGACTTCTTGGCGGCCGCAGCCAGACCCTTGGCGCGCAGCGCATCAACCGCAGCTTCGAATTCGCCGCCGGTTTCGTCGAGCGCCTTCTTGCAATCCATCATGCCGGCGCCGGTGCGCTCGCGCAGGTTCTTCACGTCAGCGGCGGTATAAGCCATTGCGTTCGTCCTTCATCGTTCAAACAAGTGTGGCCGCAGCAACATCTGCCGCGGCCCGTATTCGCAAAGCGGGACAATTCGGTGACGAACCCGCAAAGGTTCGTCACCGCTGTCCGATACGGCTTTCTCAGGCTTCGATCGCGTCTTCGGCGACCGGCTCGTCAAGCGCACCGAGATCCACGCCCGACGCAATCGCGGCATCGCGACCGCCGCGCGTGGCGGCTGCGGCAACGGCTTCGCAATAGAGGCGGATGGCGCGGCTGGCGTCGTCGTTCGCCGGGATCGGGAACGCAATGCCCTGCGGCGAAACGTTCGAGTCGAGGATCGCCACGACCGGAATACCCAGCACGTTGGCTTCCTTGATCGCCAGCTCTTCCTTGTTGGCGTCGATCACGAACATGACGTCGGGAATGCCGCCCATGTCGCGAATGCCGCCCAGCGACAGCTCAAGCTTGTCGCGTTCGCGAGTCAGCTGAAGCACTTCCTTCTTGGTCAGACCGGCGGTGTCGCCCGAAAGCTGTTCTTCGAGCGTCTTGAAACGCTTGATCGAGCCCGAGATCGTCTTCCAGTTGGTGAGCATGCCGCCCAGCCAGCGGTGATTGACATAGTGCTGACCGGCAGCGCGCGCGGCCTGGGCGATCGGTTCCTGCGCCTGGCGCTTGGTGCCGACGAACAGAACCTTGCCACCGGCCTGCACGGTCGCCGAAATGAATTCGAGCGCGCGGGCAAACAGCGGAACGGTCTGCGACAGGTCGAGAATGTGAATGCCGTTGCGGGCGCCGAAGATATACGGCTTCATCCGCGGGTTCCAGCGATGGGTCTGGTGGCCGAAGTGAGCGCCGGCCTCGATCAGTTGCTGCATCGTGACGACAGGTGCCGCCATAGGAGAATTCCTTTCCGGTTTAGCCTCTGGACGGAAGGAACCCGACGCGTCACCGCGTGGGGCACCGGTATGTGGTCCGTCCATGTGGAATTGAAACATGGGTTTTGCCGCACGGGACTCAGGACACCCGAATCGTCATGCGACGGATCGGGCGGTTAGCCGCTGTCGGCCCGCAAATCCAGCGCAAATGCAAAACAGCCCCGATTCGCGCGCCCGATCAACCCCTCTCCAAGCCCAACGCACCTCCGCCCCGCGAATCGCACTCGCAGCTCCGTTGCAAGGGGATGGGTCCATCGTGGGGCAAATACCACCGGACAAAACCCCGGCTTGCTCGGCTTTGGTTCTGAAAAAACAGGCTTTGTTCCGTGGGTTGCGGCAAACATAAGGGGTATTGCGGATGGCCGCAGCAAATACGCTTGACGGATCAGAACAAAAGTGGAACAAAGAACCCATCGCGGCAATGAGCAAAGACGGGCCGCTTCGAAGGTTATCCACAGCCATGCCCCAGGGTGTCAAGCCCGGGATGCGTGCTTAGGCATTATCGTCAGGGCCCTGCCCCGGCGTGTGCGGAAATGCGCGTCCCGTTACCGGCCCGACCCTGCGGCGCCGAGAAGACTGGCCGGGCCTGCCCGCCAGCCCTGATGTTCAGGAGGTGATTGCCATGATCGCAGTGCTTGCTTCGCTCGTTTTCGCCACTGCCGGATGCGCCAGCGCCGCCGTGATCGGCACCAGCATCCGCGATGCGCTGCCCGCGCTGCGCCGGTTGAACGCCGAACGCGCTTCCCTGGCCGAAGATCGGACCTATCTGATCACGATCATCGAGACGCCGCGCCACGAAGGCACCTTGGCCCCGGCGCCAAAGCTCGTTGCCCGCACGGTCGCCGCGCCGGCGCGGGTTGTCGCCGAACCGGTCGCAGCCGCCGCTCGGGTCCGGCGCGGGGCGCGGGTGCGCCAGCCGTTTATCCCCGCGACGCTCCCCGCAGCCGCTTGAACCGGCGATAGCGCACGACGCCGACCGGAATGAACGCGAGATAGGCCGCGCAGACCCCGACCAGCGTCAGCCAGGGCTCGGTCAGCAAGGCCGCAAAGACCAGCCCGATCAGACCGATGACTTCCAGCCGGATCGCGCGGCGCGGGCGCAACCCGGTCCAGCCTAGCGTGGCCGTGTTGGAAATCATCAGAAAGGCGATGATCGCGGTCCACACGGCAACGCCGATCGGCGTGCGGAACTCGTCGCGTCCGCTGGCGATCCACAGATAGAGCGGCATCAGCGCGAGCCCTGCCCCGACCGGCGCGGGAACCCCGGTCAGAAAGCCTGCGCTCTTGTGCGGTTGGTCGGCCATGTCGATCTGCGCGTTGAACCGCGCGAGGCGCAGCGCGCAACACACCGCCAGCGCCAGCGCGGCAAACCAGCCGAGGCGCGGCATCTGTTGCAGCGACCACAAATAGAGAATCAGCGCCGGCGCGACACCAAAGGCAATCGCATCGGACAGACTGTCAAGCTCTGCCCCGAAGCGCGATTGCGCACGCATCGCCCGCGCCACGCGCCCGTCGATACCATCGAGCATCCCGGCCAGAATCACCGCGAGCACCGCCGAGCGGAAATCGCCGCCGATGGCAAAACGAATCCCGGTCAGACCGCAGCACAAGGCCGCAGACGTGATCGCATTGGGCACGAGCCCCCGCAACGTCAGCCCGGGCGGCAACGGCCGCCGACCGAAATCGTACCCGCTGTTTTCCGCGCCATCTTCAATCGCGCCATCATCAATCGAATCGGCGTTTGCCTTGCCGCTCACTGGCGGATGCCCTCGATCAACGGCGCCTGGCCCAATTCGGCCAGCACGGTTTCGCCCGCGACGACACGCTGGCCGATCAGCACTTTTGGCTCGGTGCCTTCGGGCAAATAGACATCGACCCGGCTGCCGAAGCGAATCAGGCCGACGCGTTGACCGACGGCAACGATGTCGCCCCCCTTGACGAACGGCACGATCCGCCGCGCGATCAGCCCGGCGATCTGGGTAAAGCCGATCCGCAGCCCGTCACCGCGTTCGATCAGGAAATGCTGCCGCTCGTTTTCCTCGCTCGCCTTGTCGAGATCGGCATTGAGGAACTTGCCGGGGATATAGACCACCCGGCGCACGGTGCCGCCGATCGGCGCGCGATTGATATGCACGTCGAACACGGACATGAAGATCGATACCCGTGTCACCGGCTCCGTCCCCATCCCGGTCACCCCGGTTCCGTCGTTGGCCGACAGCTCGCGCGGCGGCGGCACTTTCTGAATCAGCGTGATCAGGCCATCTGCCGGCGCGACAATGAACGCATCATCGCGCGGCGTGACGCGTTCCGGATCGCGGAAAAAGGCGAGGATGCCGAAGGTCAGCGCGACCAGCGGCCAGGCGATATAGCTCCAGCCAAAAATGAAAACGACCGCCGCGGCGATGGCGGCAATGGCGCCGAACTTGCGGCCTTCGGGATGAATCGAGGGCCAGCTCCAACCGGCTGACCCACGACCCCGGTTGTCTAAAATGTCTCCAGGCATGGCGGGCTTCTAGAGCATCATGCGGATAAGTGGGACCGGTTTTTTCGAATGGGTGCAAAAGACGGTCTCGCACCATCGTTGTACGGCGGGTGTCCGGCCTGGCTGCAACCCCGCCGCTTGCCGATTGCGGCGCGGTGAGCCGCGCTTTTCATCGACCGGCGCCGCACGGTCGCCCGCGCGGCGCCGGGCCGATCATTTCCCGGGCTTGACCGGACAGGCCTTCGCGCCGTGATGGTGGCGATGGCGCGCGCGCATGTGCGCTTCGTAGGCCTTGCGGCGCTCGAGTCGCCGGATGCGGCTCTCGAGCGCGCTGATGCGACCGTCGGCGCCCTGCCCTGCGGCGAGCGCCTGTTGCGCGGTACTGCCCGCCCCCTGCGCGGCAGTCGCAGCGCCATCAGCCGTGCCTTGTGCTTGGCGCGCGGCGCCGAATGCCGCATCGGCGCTGCCTTGTGCATGTTGCGCCGCGTCGCCTGCCGCGTTGGCGCGGGCCATCGCCGCATCGGCGCTCGCCTGCGCACGCTTGACCGATCCGGTCGTGGCACATCCGGCCAGGGCTATCGGCAGCAGCGTCGCCGCCAGCATCACGCGCGGTAATCCGCGCCCGGAAGTCAGTTGCCCAGAAGTCAGTTGCATGGCTCGGTCCTTTCCTGATGCCTGCCGCCCCGGAAACACGGCCTGCGATGCGGCAGTTGTCCGCAGGATGAACGAAGCGAGCCCGCGCCGCCGCCGCCGAGGCGGATACGACGAACCGCGCGAACCGCGCGATACGCCGTCAAGCGCTCGCGGAAGCCGCCCTGTCGCTGGACCACAGATACCAGGCCACCGAACCCAGCACGACCGCGCCGCCCGTGATGACCATCGCCCCCGGGCGTTCGCCGAATGCCAGCCACACCCACAACGGCCCCAACACGACATCGAGCATCGAGATGAAGCCGACTTCGCCCGGCGGCACCCGCCGCCCGCCTTCGAGCGCAAGGACATAGGCAAACCCGGTGGTGATCGCGCCATAACATGCGCACGCCGCCAACTGCACCGGCGAGGGCAGCGCCATACTCGCAAACGGCACCATCAGCGGGACGCAAGTCGCCGCCGCACAGGCGTTCAGCGCCATGACATCGACCCGGCCATAGCGCCGGATCGCCACCAGTTGCACGGCAAAGCCCGCCGTCATGACCACCGCAGCGGCAATTCCGGCCAGATCCCCGGCCCCGGTCGACGCTCCGGCCATGGCGATGATCCCGCCCGCGCCCAACCCGCCCGCAACCAGAAAGCGGCGACTGATCCGTTCGCGGATCCACACGAACGCGATCGCCGTCGCGACGAACGGCAAGGCGGCATAGACCGTCATGACATTGGCGACCGTGGTCAGCCGCAGCGACAGCACATAAGCGATGCTCGACACCACCGACGTACCGATGAACAGCAAGCCCGCGCCGCCGCTGCGCCGCACGGCCCACAGCCGCGCCGGGCCACCGCGCGCCAACGCCAGCCCGCCCAGCGTCAGCGCCGCAAACAGCGACCGCCACATGACCAGCGTCGCCGTATCAAGCGTCGCCAGCCGGACGAACAACCCGGCCGAGCTCCACAGCACCGCCGAAGCCGCGACCATCACGATCCCGCGTTGGCGCTCGCGCGGGCTGGTTGGGTGTGCCCCCCCGGGCGATCCGCCGACCAATGCTTGCTCCCGTTCCTGAAACGCAGTAGACGACCGGTCTACTACGCAGGGAACAAGGCCGGGACAAGCACGATGCCGGGCATAAGCAAAAAGGATGGCGATCCGCACGAGACGCGGGCGCGACTGATCGCGCATGGCCTCTCGGCGATGCTGCGCCATGGCTATGACGGGGTGGGCATCGGCGGCATTCTATCGTCCGCCGGAGTGCCCAAGGGCTCGTTCTATCATTTCTTCGCCAGCAAGGAGGCCTTTGCTCTGGCCGTGCTCGATGCCTATCAGGCGCATTACGCCGCGATGCGCCAGGCCATCTTTACCGACCGCACCCGCCCCGCGCTCGACCGACTGGTCGCCTGGCTCGACGCGCTGGAACACATTCACCGCGCCGAAACGCCGCTCGGCGGCTGTTTCTACGGCGTGCTGGCGCAGACCGCGACGGTCCGCACCGAAGGTTTGCGCTCCCGGCTCGCCGCCGTCTTCGCCCTCTGGCAGACCGAACTGGCCCAATTGCTCGAAGACGCGCGCGAAACCGGCGAAACCGATCCGGCGCTCGACGCGGACGAGACCGCCGCGCTGATCATCGACTGTTACGAAGGCATGCTGGTCCGCGCCAAGACCGACCCTGCCGCGCTGAGCGCAGGCTTTGCCCGCCTGCGCCGCCTGGCCCAAACTCCGGGCCTGATCATGATGGAAGTCTAGTGGTGGACAGGGCTAGATTCGAACTAGCGTACGCTCTCGCGGGCAGATTTACAGTCTGCTGCCATTAACCACTCGGCCACCTGTCCACACCAGACTTGCCGGTGCCGGGCTTCTTGCGAAACCTGGCTATTTGCTGCCTTCGCCGAAGCGAAAGCGGCGTTACCAGCCGAGCGAGGCGCTCCTTTGGCGAAGCGGGGCTTGCCTGTCAATGGGGGGGCTGGCACAGGGCGCAGGAATTTTTCATCCTTTAGCTCCTTACGAAAGCAACCCCGCCATGGCCTCGCCCCGTCGCCCGTCAGACGATCGCTCCCGCAACACCCGCGAAGGGGTCAACGAAAGCGGTCGGACCAAAACCTCGCTGCGCGGCCGCGAAGGGCGCATGCATGGCGGGCGCGGATCGGGCCGCGGCAGCACCGGAGCCGTCCGGCTGTGGGGCCGCCACGCCGTCGAGGCCGCGCTGACCAATCCGGAGCGCGTCGCCAAAAAGCTGTGGGGCACGCGCGAAGCGATCCAGGAAATGCTCGATCACCACGATGCCGAACTGCCCGCGTCGCTGCCGGTCGAATATGCGCAAGCCGCCGATCTGGGGCGACTGGTCGCGCGCGACGCGCCGCATCAGGGGCTGGTGCTCGACTGCGCCCCGCTGCCCGATCTGACGCTGGGCGATGCGCTCGATGAAGCCGAAGGGCGCACGCTGGTCATTCTCGACCAGGTCACCGACCCGCACAATGTCGGCGCGATCCTGCGCAGTTGCGCCGCGTTCGATGTCGCCGCAGTGATCACGCAAGACCGCCATGCCCCGCCCGAATCCGGCACGCTGGCCAAATCCGCCTCGGGCGCGCTGGAAGTCGTGCCATGGGTGCGCGTGGTCAATCTGGCGCGCGCGCTCGAATCGATTTCCGAAGCGGGCTATTGGCGCATCGCGCTCGATGGCGAAGGCAAGGCAAGCTTTCCCTCTGCCCTGCCCGCAGGCCCCGTCGCGCTGGTGCTCGGCGCCGAAGGCGAAGGGATTCGCCACAATGTCCTGCAACATTGCGACGCGGTGGCGCGCCTGCCGATTTCGGGCAAGATCGAAAGCCTCAACGTCTCGAACGCAGCCGCAATCGCGCTTTATGCTGCGGCAACGCGCGATACCGGCGGCACAGACTAAGGGTTTTTGGGACTAAGGGCTTTTGGGACTGAAGGCTTTTGGGACTGGGCTTTTTGCCGGGCAAACAAAAACCGCGCCGGAAGGGATACCCCCCGGCGCGGTTTTTTGTGCGTCAGGCGCCGGGCACAATCGCCCGGCTGACCCGGCGCGCAAGGCTCAGTTGACGGCGTCCTTCAGACCCTTGCCGGCCTTGAACTTCGGCTGAGCCGAAGCCTTGATCGACATCGGCTCGCCCGTGCGCGGGTTACGGCCGGTCGAGGCCTTGCGCTTGGCAACCGAAAACGTGCCGAAACCGACCAGGCGGACTTCGTCGCCCTTGGCCAGCGCACCGGTGACCGATTCAAACACGGCTTCAACCGCCTTGGTCGCATCACCTTTGGTCAGGCCGCTTGCGTCGGCAACAGCACTGATCAGATCGTTCTTGTTCATACCGGGAACCCCCTACTTGGCTTTGTGCAGGTCTTGTTGCGTCGGAATCAATGTGACGGGTTGGCGGACATGAACGGGAAACCCCGTCACTGTCAAAGGCAAATCACTGCCATCTGGCGAATTTATCCCCGGAATCCGGGCGATTCCGGAGGTGCAAAGGCTTGCCCCAGAGGTGAAGCGCGCCGTTTTCATGATGGAGTGTGATAGAGCGGCGTCACCAAAGGCGTCCGCGCGTCTCAAAAATGGCTGCACCGGCCGCCCCCCAAGGGCGCCCGGTGCAGTTTCTTCAACAATTTCGCGCAGAATCAGTGCGCAGACTTAGTGCGCCGTCTGGGGCGCAATCCCTGGCGCGACTTGCGCCGTGGGTTGGCTGGCCAGATCGTCCGCTTCGGTCCATTCGATCGGTTCGGGCCGCGCGACCAGCGCGAGAGCCAGAACTTCATCAACGTGGGAAACCGGAATGATCTCGAGCCCGTCGCGGATGTTGGCGGGAATCTCCACCAGATCCTTGCGGTTTTCCTCGGGGATCAACACGGTCTTGATGCCGCCGCGCAACGCGGCCAACAGCTTTTCCTTCAACCCGCCGATCGCCAGCACGCGCCCGCGCAGCGTGACTTCGCCCGTCATCGCCACATCCGCGCGCACCGGAATCCCGGTCAGGGTCGATACCATCGCCGTCACCATGCCAACGCCTGCGCTCGGCCCGTCCTTGGGCACGGCGCCCTCGGGCAAGTGGATGTGCAGATCCTTGCGCTGAAAGATCGAAGGCTTGATGCCATAGCTCGGCCCGCGCGCCTTGACGAAGCTGAACGCCATCTGGACGCTTTCGCTCATCACTTCGCCCAGCTTGCCGGTCGTGCGAACCGCGCCCTTGCCGGGAACGGTCACGCTTTCGATCGTCAGCAGTTCGCCGCCGACTTCGGTCCAGGCAAGCCCGGTGACCGCGCCGACCTGGTTTTCCTCGTCCGACATGCCATGGCGGAATTTGCGCACCCCGGCAAAATCGGCAAGGTTTTCGGGCGTGATCGTCACGGCCTTGTCCTTGCCTTCCAGGATGCGGCGCAGCGACTTGCGTGCCAGACGCGCGATCTCGCGCTCAAGCGTGCGCACCCCGGCCTCCCGCGTGTAATAGCGGATGAGGTCGCGCAAGGCCTCGGACGTCAGCGTGAATTCGCCCGACTTCAACCCGTGCGCCTCGACTTGCTTGGCAATCAGGTGACGTTCCGCGATTTCGAGCTTTTCGTCTTCGGTGTAGCCTTCGAGCCGGATGATCTCCATGCGGTCGAGCAGCGCCTGCGGCAGGTTGAGGCTGTTTGCCGTGCACACGAACATCACGTCGGACAGATCGACGTCGATTTCGAGATAGTGATCCTGAAACTTTGCGTTCTGTTCGGGATCGAGCACTTCGAGCAGCGCCGAGGCCGGATCGCCCCGGAAATCCTGTCCCAGCTTGTCGATTTCATCGAGCAGGAACAGCGGATTCATCGTTTCCGCCTTGCGCAGGTTGGTCACGATCTTGCCCGGCAGCGAGCCGATATAGGTGCGCCGGTGGCCGCGGATTTCCGCTTCGTCGCGCACGCCGCCCAGCGACTGGCGGATGAATTGCCGCCCGGTCGCCTTGGCGATCGATTTGCCCAGGCTCGTCTTGCCCACGCCCGGCGGGCCGACGAGGCACAGGATCGGGCCTTTGAGCTTGTTGGTTCGCGCCTGCACGGCGAGATACTCGATGATCCGGTCCTTGACCTTGTCGAGCGCATAGTGATCGGCATCGAGCACCGCTTGCGCCGCGCCGATGTCCTTTTTCAGCTTGCTGCGCTTGCCCCAGGGCAGGCCGAGCAAGACATCGAGATAGTTGCGGATGACCGTCGCTTCGGCGCTCATCGGCTGCATGGTCTTGAGCTTCTTGATCTCGCCCAGCGCCTTGGCGCGCGCGTCCTTCGACAGCTTGAGCTTTTCGATCCGCTCGACCAGTTCGTCGATCTCGTTGGCGCCGCCTTCGTCGCCGCCGCCCAGTTCCGACTGGATCGCCTTCAACTGTTCGTTGAGGTAATATTCGCGCTGGGTCTTTTCCATCTGACGCTTGACCCGGCCACGGATCTTGCGCTCGACCTGCAGCACGCCAAGCTCGCCCTCCATGAACGAGAGCACCATTTCGAGCCGCTTCAACGGATCGCTTTCGGACAGCACCGACTGCTTGTCCGCGACTTTGGCCGCAAGATTGGCCGCGACCGCATCGGCGAGCTTGCCCGCGTCCTCGATTTCGCCGAGCTGCGCACCGGCGTCCTGCGGCAGCTTTTTCGACAGCTTGGCATATTCGCCGAACTGCTCGACCACCTGGCGCATCATCGCGGAAATTTCGGGGCCCGTCAGCGCGTCCGGTTCGACCGGTTCGACACCGGCGACGAGCATCGCGCCATGCGCGCCGGTTTCGGCAGCCAGATCGGCAAGCCGGGCGCGTTGATGCCCTTCGACCAGCACGCGCACGGTGCCGTCGGGCAGCTTGAGCAATTGCAGAACCTTGGCGATCACACCGGTGTCGTAAAGGTCGTCATGATCGGGATCGTCGATCCCGGGATCGAGCTGGGCGAGCAGGAAGATGTCCTTCGCACCGCCCATTGCTGCCTCAAGCGCGGCCACCGACTTTTCGCGCCCGACAAACAGGGGCACGACCATGCCGGGAAAAACCACGATGTCACGCAGCGGCAGGAGAGGGTAATGTTGCATTGCAGTCCGGTTCCTTTCCCCCGCCTGGCATCCGGCGTCCGCGCGACAAGCATCGCGCAACCGCTTGGCCCGTGGCGGGGCTTGACCCAGATATGGGATGGCCGCGGCCTGCCCGCAATGCCCTTTCCCCAAAGACGGTTGAGAATGGTGTCGTTTCAGTGCCCGGAGTGCGGCTTGTAGTCCGCAGGCAGCGGCTGAACCACGGGATGCGACTGAACCACCGGATAGGCCACGAAGACCACCGGCGGCGGCGCCACAGGGGTTGGCGGCGCGACCGCAGCGGGCGCAGACGCGGCGGACGGCGCAGACGCGGGCGCGGCGGGCGCCTGGTCCGGGACGGGATGCAACGGCTTGGCAAACGGCGCCATGCCCGTTTCGCCATCGGCCAGCGGCCCGCGCCCGTGCAGCGCCTCGATCTCTTCGAACCGCGTTTTCAGATAGATCTGGCGATAGCTCGAATAGGGACTGCTGGTCTGGCGCACCCGGGCGAGATCCTGGTCGATGACCACGCGGTAATCGAGCGTAGTCAATATACCCGAAGCAGTAACATAATAGCGGTTTTTCAGCGGGTAACCGACCACGCCGGGCAGGAATGCCTTGTCGAGCAGCGTGCCGATGATATCGCGCAGCGTGGTCGGGCCGACCAGCGGCAGGAACATGTAGGGGCCGGGGCCGACCCCCCAATAGCCCAGCGTGTCGGCAAACCCGTTGGGCCGGTAATGAATGTTGAACGGCTTTTTCTTTGCCACGTCGATCAGCCCGCCGATGCCGATCGTCGAATTGATCCCGAACCGCGCCGCCGTTTGCAACGCCTTGCCGGGATGGAGCTGGAGCAAGTGGTTCATCGCGTTGACCGGCTCGGTCAGGTTGAACAGGAAATTGTGCAGCCCCATCCGGATCGGTCTCGGCAAGCCGTCGCGGTAGGCATGCGCGATCGGCGCGATCATGATGTCGTCGACCTTTTGCATGGCCTGATACGACGCCTTGTTGACCGCCATCAGCGGATCGATCTTGTCGAGATGGCGCTCGCCCGACACGACGATTTCACCATTCGCCGGTTTTGGCGCGGGCGCTGCCGCTGCCGGAGCGGGGGCCGCCGCCGGCGTCACGGCTGGAACGGGCTCGGCAGGCGCGGGTTCGGCAGGCGCGGGTTCGGAAGGAGTGGGCTCGGGCGCCGGGGGCGCGGTCGTCGCGCCGACCGATGGGCGCGCGCCGGCGGCCTGATCCGCTGCGGCGCCCGCTTCGCTGCGCATGGCAGGATCGCTCGAAGCGGCAATGGGAGCAGGCTGGGCCAAAGATACCGCAATTGCGGTCGTAAACACGATCAAGTCTGGTCCTTTCGCCACGCCCACGCAGGCGCGGTTCGGGGGCGAGACGATGGCCCACCCCCGCTTTACGCACGTGCGCGCCTAGGCCTGTAGCACGAGAACGTCAAAATTCAGTGAGATTTGCGCAAGGATTGCGTTCAGGCCAACTCGCCGCAGCCTCCGCTCATCGCCCCGCCGCGCTGTCGGAACAGTAACGCCGGGCCGGGTCCAAACAGCGATCAGAACGGCAGCTTGAAGCCCGCCGGAATGCCTGCTGCCATCTGCACTTTCTGCATTTCCTCGGCAGACGCGGAATCCGCGCGCGCGCGCGCATCGTTGAACGCGGCGGCGACGAGATCTTCGAGGATGCCCTTGTCGGCCACCGACAAAAGGCTGTCATCGATGGCCACGCCGATCACCCGCCCTTTGGCCGACGCGCGGATGCGCACCAGACCGCCGCCGGCAAGGCCTTCGACTTCGATCGTGTCAAGGCGCCCTTGCGCCTCTTCCATCTGCTTCTGAATCGTTTCGGCGGCCCGCTGGGCTGCCTGGATCATGTCTTCCATCGACTTCATGCGCGCCTGCTCCAAGGTCTGGCGCCAGGCTCGGCCGAGCCCGGCTCATCAACGATCCGCGCATCCGGAAAGGCCGCCATGACAGCCTTGACCAGCGGATCTTCGTGCATTGCGGCCTCTGCGGCGGCGGCGCTTGCGGCGCGCGCCTCTTCGAGACTCGGGGCCGCCTTACCTTCGCCGCGCTCGACTTGCCAGCGCTCTCCGGTCGCCGCTTCGAGCGCGCGACGGATGTCGGTCGTGGGATCGCCCGGCAATCCCGGCGCAAGCTCGAATGTCAGCAACCCCGGCGCCAAACGGATCACCCGCACGGCCAGCCGCATCGTCGATCCGACCAAAGGCGACAGGGCCTCGACTTGTTCGACCAGCGCGGTCCAATCGGCGAGGATCGCCTGGGGATTGCGCGCTTGCGGCGCGGGCGCGCCGACCGCGGGCCCTTCGGCAGCAGCCGGGATCGCCGGAATCGCGCTTGCCGCTTCGCGCAACAGCCCCTCGATCCGCTTCACCAGTCCACCGGGATCGGGCATTTCGCCGGCATGCATCGTGCGCAGCAGCGCCATCTGCGCCGCCGCAAGCGGGTCGGGCGCCACGCGCACTTCGTCATGGCCTTTCATCAGCAATTGCCACAGGCGGTGCAATTGCCCGGCGCCCAGCGCCTTGGCCCAGCGTTCGATCTCGGCGCGTTCGTCGGCACCGGGGGCATCGGCCACGCCCGCAACTTGCGCCAGCGTGACTTTGTGGACCAGATCGAGTTGCGCACGCATCAGCGCCAGCGGCTCGATCCCGAGTGCATATTGCCCGGCAATCTCCTCGATCAGCCGGGGCCCTTCGCCCGACAGCAAAGCCGCGAACAACCGGCTCTGCATCGCCTTGTCGGCCAGGCCGAGCATCTCGCGCACTTGCGCGGCGGTGACATGAGTCGTGCCGTCCCCGCCGGTGGCAAGATCGGCGTGGCTGATCGCCTGGTCGAGAATCGACAGCCCGTCGCGCACCGAGCCTTCGGCTGCCGCCGCGATCAGCGCCACCGCCTCGGGATCGGCGCTGACCGCCTCCTTTTCGCAGATCATCGCGAAATGGGCAGCGAGCACCGGCGCCTCGATCCGTTTGAGATCGAACCGCTGACACCGCGACAGCACGGTTACCGGCAGCTTGTCGACTTCGGTCGTGGCAAACAGGAATTTCACATGCGCCGGCGGCTCTTCGAGCGTTTTCAGCAAGGCGTTGAACGCGTTGCGGCTGAGCATGTGAACTTCGTCGATGATATAGATCTTGTAGCGCGCCGAAACGGCAGCATAGCGCACCGCCTCGATGATTTCGCGCACATCGTCGACGCCGGTGTGGCTGGCGGCGTCCATCTCGATCACATCGATATGCCGCCCTTCGGCAATCGCGCGGCACGGCTCGCATTGCCCGCAAGGATCGATCGTCGGCCCGCCCTGCCCATCGGGGCCGACGCAGTTCAACGCCTTGGCGATCAGCCGCGCGGTCGACGTCTTGCCCACCCCGCGAATGCCGGTCATCAAAAAGGCATGCGCCAGTCGCCCGCGCCGAATGGCGTTGGCCAAAGTCTGGACCATGGCCTCTTGCCCGATCAGTTCGGCGAAAGTCTGCGAACGGTACTTGCGCGCCAGCACCCGATAGGGCTGCGGCGGCGCACCCACAGGGGCGGGCTGAGCCGCCGGTATGGACGCGGGCGCAGGCACCGGATCGCCAAACATCGCCCCCTGCCCCGCCGCTTCAAGCTCGGCGGCAGAAAGGGACGCATCAACTGGGTCCGGCGCTTCGCCGTATATGTCGCTGGAATCGGCCATCATGGCGCTTGGTATCGTCTCTGCCGGGGAAAGTCGAATGCACGCGGGCAATCCCTCCACATGCATGACACTCTACACGAACCAAGCCACCGCGAGAGCGCGGGGTCAAGGCTGTCAGCGATGCAGATGAAGATCAGCCGCCGATCACGGCAGGCTGGAAAAAGGAGCCGGGCGACCCGTCGCAACTCGTTGTGGCTGCTTCCTTCCGGACCTGACCAGGTTGGCGAACGCAAACGTCCACCCGACTCCCGGCGCCGCCTATGACGGCGCACGCCGGGAAATGCAAGCCCGGAGCGTGCTCCAGCTTAGCGGAAGTTGTCCGCGTAGCTCTGCAGCTTCAGCCGGCGCGGCGGTGTCGGCGTGACATGCACGGCAATGCCATGGCGATCGGCATAGGCGCGCGCCTCGGCCTCGCTGGCAAATTTGAGGATGACTTGCGCCTGCGTGTCGCCCGAACCGGCCCAGCCGGTCAGCGGGTCAGGCTTTTTCGCCTCCGCAGGTGCAAATTCGAGGAGCCAATCGTGAGTCCGGGCCTTGCCGGACTGCATGGCGTTTTTCGGGCGCTGATAGATGCGTGCGGGCATGCCAAAGCGCTTGCAACCGAATCAGGGGACAAATCAAGTCCGTCGTTGCTGCAAAGGCGAATAACCTTCGTCTAGTGGCCCGATTCTGACATTTGCTACCGCTCTCGGCCAGGTAGTGCGCAAATGTCAGAATCTTTTCGGTCCACTAGAAACTTTTGATTCTAGTGGATTTTCCGTTTTTGACATTTGCGACCGTGCTATCCGGATGGCGGGATGCAAATGTCAAAAACAATCCGCTAGAGCACCCAGCCTGAAAACGGAATCAGCCGATTCCCATTGACTGAAAAATGTGATTCACCGTGTTCGGAGGTGGATCATGGGAAAATGGTACTCGTCAGATTTGCGCGACCGGATCAG
>Ga0302202_10001141_pt1 | contig 33422 bp, 31 predicted proteins | sample II_Bog_N3_3_FD_194579 | JGI IMG/M metagenome (GOLD analysis project Ga0302202, IMG submission 194579) | Peat permafrost microbial communities from Stordalen Mire near Abisko, Sweden - II_Bog_N3_3 | ecosystem: Environmental > Terrestrial > Soil > Wetlands > Peat | place: Sweden: Abisko...
CCTTGAAGCACGCATGCGCACTTATTTCGATTTCTCACGAGGCTGGGGTGATGCGATCGAAGATATTGGCGGTCTTGCGCGCAACGCAGCGCGCTTTCCGGCGCGCGGAACCCGGGAACGCGTTGTTGGCAGATTTGCTGCGGTCAATATTGTCCGCTATTTCCATCGGCCGTTTGATCCTTGCTGGGCATACGCAACGCCGGATCGACCGATATGGAATGAACCTCGCCCGGAACTCCTGAAGACACTTCCGATTGCCGCCGGTTTTCTTGCAACTCGCCCTGCAGGCGTCGCAAATCCCGAGGGTGTACCGCTTTCTTGGACTCATCTTCTCGGTGATAACGATGCGTTAAGAGGACATGCGTACTATATTCCCGTGTTCTGTCGCGTGAACGGTCAAGCAGATGCCAATCTTTCCGCCGCCGCCCGCGCCTGGCTCGCAGCGCTCGGACTGGCGGATCCCGACACCGATCGTGGCGTTGCCATGCTCCCATGGCACCACGCGCTTGCCATCGGCTACGCGCCCGCGTGGCTTGCGGAGAATGCGGATGGCATCCGCCAGGACTGGCCGCGCGTGCCGTTACCGGACAATGCCGCGCTGCTGCGTATGTCCGCCGGGCTCGGCGCTCGGGTCGCCGCCCTGCTCGACGCCGACACCGCGGTTCCGGGCGTAACCGACGGCTTCATCCCGCCTGCGCTCAACTCTATCGCGGCGCCCGCCATGCGCGGGGGCGGTCCGATGAACGAGGCCGACCGCGTACTTACCGCCGGATGGGGCCACGCCGGTAAGGGCGGCGCCGTGATGCCGGGCCGCGGACGCACCGTGACCCGCGACTATGCGCCCGACGAAGCGCCCGCTGCGGCGGAAGCAGCACTGCTTGGCGCGCGGACCCTCGACGTATTTCTCAACGACGCAGCCTATTGGCGGAACATTCCTGAAGCGGTGTGGAATTTCACCATCGGCGGCTATCAGGTGCTGAAAAAATTTCTGTCCTATCGCGAGCAGTGCCTGACGGGCCGCGTGCTCGCACCGGCTGACGTGCGATATGTGCGCGACGTGGCGCGCCGCCTCGCCGCGCTGCGCCTGATGGCGCCGGAGCTGGACGCCAACTATCGCGCCTGCGCCGCCGCGCACCGTCCGCTGGACGCAGGTGCGGAAGCCCCTGGCACCGATGCGACGCCAGCCTGAACGTCAGCGCCCCGCGTCGGGAACCATCAAGCAGCGGTTGCCCTGGCTTGGCCATCGTTATGGCACCGAGGCAAGCGGCAACCCTATCACGAAAACAAAAACACCGCCGCCGCGATCGCGCACGTCCATCGACCGTCCGGCCCGCACACCGCCGCGGCCGTGATCGACGTGCTGTCGATGATCAGGTTGCTGTGCTCGTAGATCTGCTTGCGCTCGTTCCATGCAGCGTCCGGATCGAAATCGAGGCCAAGCGTCGAGGCCAGCATAGTCGCGGCCAAATCCTCGGCCTGTTCACCGCTCGCCTCGGCGCTCATCCCATAGCCATGCAGTTCCGAAATATATCCATACGTCTCCGGATCGGCCGGCCGCGCCAACCCGAGGCTGGCGTAAAGATGGCGCCCGAATTCATTGGTCTCCGCCCGGGCCATGACGCAGAACGTGATGTCCCCAGGCCGGAGCAGATCGACCCCGGCCTCGCGCGCAATCACCTCGCAGCGCGGCGGCAGAATGGACGACACATAGACCAGGTTCTGCTGCTCGATATCCGCGTCGCGCAAGGCGAACTCGAACGCGGTCAGGGCATGGCGATGGACGCCCACACCTTTGGTCAGGAACATGCGGGTTGGGCTGGGGAACATAAGGCTTTCCTCCAAATACGGGGGTAACAGCGGATACCCAGGCTACGATTGACGGCTCGTCCTACGTCCCCGTCCCGTCCGAGACGACAGCGGCGCCATTGATCGAGACGGTCGCCGCAAGTCAAGTTAAGTTCCCACGATGACCTGCGCGGTCACAAGAACCCCGCCGCCAGGTTGACCGCGAGTGCCAGGATCGCGGTGTTGAACAGGAACCCGATCAGCCCGTGCAGCGTGGCGAGGCGACGGAGTTTGCGCGCCGTGATCGCCACGTCGGACACCTGGAACGTCATCCCCAGCACCAGCGCGAAATACATGAAATCGAAATAGTCAGGCTTGTCCTCGCCGGGGAACGCCAGCCCGCGGTCGATGTCGGCCGCCCCCTGACACTTGGAATAATATTCGTGAGCGTAGCGCAGCGCGAAGGTGGTGTGCGTCATCAGCCAGGACACGAACAGCGTCACCGCGACCAGTGCGACATGCAGTCCCTGCGTCCCCCTCGGCAAATCGTGCAGGCCGGCGAACTCGCTGATGATCGCAACGAAGCTGAACGCGATGGCGGTGATCGTCAGACCGAACACGGTCCACTCGCCTTCCTCCTGAGCCGCCGCATCCGCGGCCATGTGGCGCTCGGTGCTGAACAAGATTGCAGCCAGGCCCAGAAACACGACGACTCCGATGTCCCAGGCCAGGATCGCGCGCGTCGTTACCCCCAGGCTCGCGGGCAGCAGCGGCGCCGCGATCAGGCCGCAGGCCGCGCCGGCGAGCAGGCGCGGCCGGCCGGCGGCAACCCGCCACAGCAGGGGCCGGCGCCGCTTCACCGCCGCCCGTTGCTTCACGCCAGCGCCGCCAGCAGTCCGGCCATCAGCCGCGCTCGCTGCGCCAGGCTGTCCACGATGATGTGTTCGTCAAGCGTGTGCCCGCCCGCGCCCACGGCGCCAAGACCATCGAGCGTCGGAACGCCCATCGACCCGGTGAAGTTGCCGTCCGAACCGCCGCCCGCCCGCTGCTGCGAAAGGTCCAGGCCGAGCGAGCGGGCCACCCCGCGTGCCACCTCGTAAAGCGCCATCGTGCCCGCATCCGGCTCCCAGACCGGACGGGTCACCCCGCGTGTCACTGTAAACGCCACCTCGGACCCCGACGCCGCCAACGCCAGCAGGCGCGCGACGCCGCGATCCAGATCTTCCTGATTCATCGCCATGCCGAGCACCTCGGCGGAGCAGGTCTCCGGGACGCAGTTCACCCACTGGCCGCCATGCACCACGCCGACGCTGAAGCTGCACGCCTCGGTCGTCATCACCTCGATCTCCAGGATCTTGCGCGCCATTTCGCGGATCGCCGAGCGGCCCTCGGTAAGACGCGCACTGGCATGGCTCGGCCGTCCGGTGGCTTGGAGAGCGAAGCGGGCGATGGCGCAGCGGCCGGTGACCACGCCGCCATCGGGAGGGCGGGCTCGGGCAGCAGCACATAGCGATGGTGTGCCGCCTCCGCCTCGATCAGGCCGCGCGAGGCAGGGCTGCCGGCCTCCTCGTCGCCGGTCAGCAGCAGCGTGACCGGCAGGGGCGTGGCGTGGCCGGCGCGGGCCAGGGCGCGGATGGCCTCCAGCGCGAGAAAAATGCCGCCCTTCATGTCATGGATGCCGGGTCCCCAGGCGCGATCCTGGTCGCGGCGGAACGGCAGCCTGGCCAGCGTGCCGACAGGGTGGACCGTGTCGAGATGTCCCAGCACCAGGATACCGGGCAGGGTCGGCGCCGGGTGCGGGACGGTAGCGCGCAGGCAATCGCCGAATCCCAGGCGGCCGGGGATACGCTCGATCCGTGCGCCCGCCAGGACCAGCGCGTGGCTGGCCAGGTCCATCATGCGGTTCACCGCGGCGGCGTCCCAGGTGGGGCTCTCGCATTCCACCCACGGCCGTAGCCCCGCCAGCATGGCATCGGCGTCGAACGGCAGGGCGGTGAGGTTCATCGGCGGCTCCGTTGCCAGGCGACAGTGCCACGCGGGCGGCGCAACCGACCAGCGCAGCCGCGCCAAACGATCCGCCAGCCGACCGCGCTTGGGGTCGTCAATCGGGACGAAAGCCAAAACATCCTTTCCCGGGTCGAGTTGATTATGACCGGGGTCCGCGACCTCCGGGCGTCCCGGATTTCGGGACATTTTGCATTTCGTTAATCGGCGCTCTAAAATTGAGTCGAATCGCAATTCCTGGAGCACATCCGGCTTTGCCCCAATTCATCCTGGAAGTGCCACTCAGCCTGATAGAAGACACGTGGCTTGCCATGTGGTGCTGCTTTGGGACGGTCTATCTGCCTGTCTCCGTGCTCGCCCAGCGGCACGGCAGCGGGTGCCAGCTTGGCGATGTCATGGTTCGCCTCCGATGCCGGAAATGTCACGAAGTGCCGGCCGGATTCGCACTGGTCGATGCGCCGGCACGGGCTGGGAAAGCGCCTCGCTGGTCGATTCCGCTCAACCTGAAATACGCTGAGGTCGGTAGACGGGGGGCGAATCCTGTCACCGGCAAACCAGGAACGGCCGGCCGGCACTGACAAACCCAAGGCGTGCAAGAGGGCCCGTGTGCGTCGGCGGTCGGGATCAGCCCACGTACTGGAGGTCCGGGCGGGAATCGAACCCACATACGCGGATTTGCAGTCCGCTGCATCACCACTCTGCCACCGGACCTGAAGCGGTGCGTCCGCAGTATATCGGGCTGGCTGACCGGTCGGGTCAAGTCCGTGTTGGCGCAACGCGCGTCTGCCCCCTATAAGCGCCTCACTGCCAATCCCATCACGAGCCCGCAATGGACATCGCCGCCGCCGCCGACCCCTTCGCCGACGCTCGCGCCTGCATGGTGGACAGCCAGATCCGGCCCAACCGGGTCACCGACCCGCGGGTCCTGTCCGCCATGCGCCGGCTGCCGCGGGAGCGCTTCCTGCCGCCGCGCCTCGCCGCGCTGGCCTACGCGGACGAGGACGTGCCGCTCGGCCACGGGCGGGTGCTGATCGAGCCGCTGGTGATCGCGCGGCTGGTCCAACTCGCCGCCCCGGCAGAAGGCGAACGTGTCCTGATCGTGGCCGCCGGCGTTGGCTATGGCGCGGCGCTGGTTGCCGCCTGCGGCGCCAGCGTGACGGCGCTGGAGGAGGACCAGGGGCTGCTGGCGCTCGCCCGCTCCGCGCTGGACGAGATTTCGCCGTCGGTCACCCTGGTGTCCGGGCCGCTCGCCACGGGCTGGCCAGCCGGCGCACCCTACGACGTGGTCCTGATCGAAGGCGCTGTGGCCGAGATTCCGCACGCTTTCGACGGGCAGGTGCGGCGCAATGGCGGCCGTCTGGTTACGGTGATCGCGGCGCCCGGCCAGGCCAGCCGAGCGGTGCTGGCCGAGCCGAGCGGTCCCAGGCTGCGCGCCCAGCCGATGTTCGATTGCGCCACACCGTTGCTCCCGTCCCTGCGGAAGGCGCCTGGCTTCCAGTTCTAGCCCACTCGTTGCGGGAAGCGGCGCGCCGTGACGCCAAGCAAAGCCTTGGCGCCGGGTCGGTGCCTGTGGCACATGACCGGAAGCGGTTCGACCAGCGAGGAATTGCCATGGATATGCGGCATAGGCTTGGCGTCAGCATTGGGGCGGTGACCGTCGCATGCGCTTTCAGCCTGCCGACGCTCGCCCAGGTCTCGCTGCAGCCCCCAGCACCGGCCTCCTCGGGGCAGGCTTCTCAGGGGCAGAGTTATCCAGGGCAGTCTTACCCGGGGCAGGCCGGATCGTCTTTGGCGCAGCCGCCTCGCAGCCAAAACGCCAACACACCGCTGCATCCGACCGGTGGTCAGCCGCAGCAAAGCGCCGCCCTGAAGGTCACGAAGGCTGGCATGCAGCCGGCCACCGCCACGGATCGCGTGCCGCACACGCTGGCGGAGGCGCTGGCCGCGACCTATCTTGGCCAGCCTGCGCTGCAGGCCGCACGCGCCAAGCTGCGGGCGACCGACGAGAACGTGCCGCAGGCTTTGGCCGGTTGGCGCCCCACGGTGGTGCTGGCCGGCGGCGCCGGTTACGGCAACACGGTCAGCCGGATCTATTCCAGCGGCGGCAGCTTCTCTGCTGGCGGCTGGTCGAAAACGATCGCGCCGCGCAATATCGCCACCGGGCAGGCCACGCTTAACCAGCCAATCTACAACGGAGGCAAGACACCGGCCACCATCAACCAGGCGAAGAACCAGGTGATGGGCGAGCGCGCCACCCTGCTGCAGCAGGAACAGACCAGCTTCCTGAACGCGGTGAACGCCTATGTCGGCGTGATCCAGTCGCGGCAGCTTCTGGCGCTGAACAAGAACAACGTGCAGGTGCTGGCCCGCCAGCTTCAGGCGACCAACGACCGGTTCCGCGTCGGCGAGATCACGCAAACGGACGTCGCCCAGGCCGAAGCGGCGCTGGCCGGTGCGCAGGCGCAGCTTGAGACGGCGCAGGGCAACCTGCTGACGGCGAACGGCACGTTTGTCCAGGTCATCGGCTTCTATCCGCCCGACGACCTGGTGGAGCCGCAGCCGATCGCCTTGCCGACGCGCACCGAGCAGGACGCGACGAAACTCGCTGCGAGCAACAATCCACAGGTCGTGAGTGCGCTGTTCAGCGACGCCGCGGCGCGGGACGCGGTCGATGTCGCACTTGCCCAGTTGCTGCCGCAGGTTAGCGTGCAGGCGCAGGCGTTCACCCAGCAAAACCAGCAGTTTCGCTCCTATAACTCAAACGGCTATCAGGTGCTGGCGAACCTCTCGGTGCCGCTCTACCAGGGCGGCGCTGAATATTCTGCGGTGCGGCAGGCCAAGCAGTCCGAGCAACAGGCCCGCAAGACGGTAGACGATGTCCGGCGCACCGTGGTGCAGAATGCCGTGCAGGCCTGGGAAGCGCTGGTCGCGGACCGCGCCGCCGCGGAGAGCACGCGCGTGCAGATCCGTGCCAACCAGGTGGCGCTGCAGGGCGTGGAGCGCGAGGCCATCGTCGGCAGCCGCACCACCCTCGACGTGCTGAACGCGCAGCAGGCATTGCTGAGTTCGCAAGAGACATTGGTGCAGAATCTCGCCCAGCTCGTCAGCGCTTCCTATGGCGTGGCCTCGGCAATTGGGCGGCTGACCGCGAGCGATCTGCATCTGCCGGTACCGCTCTACGACGATACTGCCTACTATCAGGCCGTGAAAGACAGGTGGGTTGGCCTCGGCGACTATGCGACCGACCAGCCGGGACGCTGATACGGCATGACAGAACCTCGTGGCAGCCAGGTGCCAGGCGCGCAATCGCAGCCAGGTCAGTCAGCGGCCGATCCCTCGATGGAGGACATCCTGGCCTCGATCCGTCGCATCCTGAGCGAGGACGAGGCACCGCCCCCCGCCGAGCCGGCGCCCGCGGCCGCTCTGGCAAGCGGAGGGCCGGACGACGATGACGTGCTGGTGTTGGACGCGTCCATGATGGCGGCGGACGACAAGCCGTCACCCGCGGCGTTGGTGCCGCAGGAGCCGATGCCGCTGTCCGCGGCCGAGCGTCCGATTCCGTCCGCGGCGGACCAGCCGCCGATTCGGCCCGCGGCGGACCAGCCGCCGATGCGGCCCGCGGCGGACCAGCCGCCGGCGCTGCTCGCTCCGGAGGCAGCCGACGCGGCCACCTTGGCGATGGAAACACTGGTGCGCACCCTGGGCGACCGTCCGAACGGCGACCCGCAGACACCTATGCTGATCCGCGCTGGCGGCCCAACGATCGAGGATATCGTGCGCGAGGAAATCCGTCCGCTGCTCAAGGCGTGGCTGGATGTGAATCTGCCCCCCCTCACCGAGCGACTGGTGCGCGAGGAAATCCAGCGGCTGTCCGGCCGCGTCGCGCACTGACGCCGATGACCGCTGTGAGGCAGGGACAGTCGTTCACATAGGGTGGACCAGCGAGCGCCGTCCACCAATGCCACCCACCGCACCCGAACCGGCACTCGGCTTCCCCGCCCCCGTGCTACCGCCGGGCAACTTGCCACCGCCGGGCTTCTCCGGCATCCCCACCCTGGGAGCCGAGTGATGCTGGACAAGACCTACACGCCGTCTGAAATCGAACCGCGCCTGTACGAAGGCTGGGAGAAGGCGGGGGCGTTCGCCTGCAACCCCGCGTCGAACGCGCAGCCGTTCACCATCATGATTCCGCCGCCGAACGTTACCGGCAGCCTGCATATGGGCCATGCGCTGACCTTCACCGTGCAGGACGTCTTGGTGCGCTGGCGGCGCATGCAGGGCCGCGACGTGCTGTGGCAGCCCGGCACCGACCACGCCGGCATCGCCACGCAGATGGTGGTCGAGCGGCTGCTTGCGGAGCAGGGGACCACGCGCCAGGCCCTGGGCCGGGAGGCGTTCGTCGAGCGCGTCTGGCAGTGGAAGCACGAATCGGGCGGCACGATCACGCGCCAGCTCCGCCGGCTCGGCGCATCGCTGGACTGGCCGCGCGAGCGTTTCACCATGGATGACGGCCTCTCCGCCGCGGTGCGCAAGGTGTTCGTCACGCTGTATCGCCAGGAGCTGATCTACCGCGACCGGCGGCTGGTGAACTGGGACCCACAGTTCCAGTCCGCGATCTCCGACCTCGAAGTGGAGAACCGCGAGGTCAAGGGCCATCTCTGGCACATCCGCTATCCGGTTGCCGGCGAGCCGGACCGCTTCATCACCGTGGCGACCACGCGGCCCGAGACAATGCTGGGCGACACCGCCGTCGCGGTGCACCCCGAAGATGAGCGCTGGCGCGACCTGGTAGGCAAGCACGCGATCCTGCCGCTGGTCGGGCGCCTGCTGCCGATCGTCGCCGACGAATACTCCGACCCGGAGAAGGGCACCGGCGCGGTGAAGATCACCCCGGCGCATGATTTCAACGACTTCGCGGTCGGCAAGCGGCACGACCTGCCGATGCCCTCGGTGCTCGACCGCGAGGCGCTGGTGACCCTGGCGGAGATCGCCGAAGCGCTGTCCCCGGTGGAAGGGATCGCCGATCCGGGCTTCGTCCGCTCGCTGGAAGGCCAGAGCCGCGAAGCGGCGCGCAAGGCCATCGTCGCCGAACTGGAGCGGCTCGGCCTGCTCGATAAGATCGACCCGCATACCCACCAGGTGCCGCATGGCGACCGATCCGGCGTGCCAATCGAACCGCTGCTGACCACGCAATGGTTCTGCAAGGCCGATGTTCTGGCAAAGCCGGCGATCGACGCGGTGGAGAGCGGGCGGACGAAGTTCGTCCCGAAGCAGTGGGAGAACACCTTCTTCGCCTGGCTGCGCGATATCCAGCCCTGGTGCATCAGCCGCCAGCTCTGGTGGGGGCACCGCATTCCCGCCTGGTACGGGCCGGATGGCGCGGTGTTCGTCGCCAAGGAGGCGGACGAGGCGCAGGCCCTGGCCGACGCCCATTATGGCCGCGCCGGCGAGACCCTGACCCGGGACGAGGACGTGCTGGACACCTGGTTCAGCTCGGCGCTGTGGCCGTTCTCGACCCTGGGCTGGCCGGAGCCGGCGCCGGAGGTCGCGCGCTACTACCCCGGGGACGTGCTGGTTACCGGGTTCGACATCATCTTTTTCTGGGTCGCCCGGATGATGATGATGGGCCTCCATTTCATGGATGATGTGCCGTTCCGCACGGTCTACATCCACGGCCTTGTCCGCGACGAGCGCGGCCAGAAGATGTCGAAGTCCAAGGGCAACATCATCGACCCGCTGGAGCTGATCGACAGTTTCGGGGCCGACGCGCTGCGCTTTACCATTTGCGCGCTGACCGGCCCGGGCCGCGACGTGAAGCTGAGCGCGAGCCGCGTGCAGGACCATCGCAGCTTCGTCACCAAGCTGTGGAACGCCGCCCGGTTCTGCGAGATGAACGGCATCAGGCCGGACGCCGGTTTTGATCCCGTGAGCGCCACGGCCCCGCTGTCGCGCTGGGTGCTGGACGCGCTGAACACGGCGGTCGCCGAGGCAACGGCGGCGCTGGAGGCATACCGCTTCGACGAGTATGCCGCGGCGCTCTACCGGTTCACCTGGAACACGTTTTGCGACTGGTTCCTGGAACTGGCCAAGCCTGTGCTGGCAGAAGGCGACAGCGCGGCGGGCCGGGAGGTGCGGGGCACGGCGGGCCACGTGCTCGGCGTGCTGCTGCGCCTGCTGCATCCGGCGATCCCGTTCGTCACCGAGGAGCTGTGGGACCGGTTCGGCTACGGGGCGCCCTGCAGCCTGATTCGCGCCCCATGGCCGGAACCCATGCCGGTGGCCGATGCGGTGCAAGCGCGCGCGGAGCTGGACTGGCTCACGCGGTTCATCGGCGAGGTGCGCGCGGTGCGCAACGAGATGAACGTACCCCCCGGCACGCCGACGCCGGTGCTGCTGCGCGATGCGTCGCCGGAGACGCTGGCCCGCGCCGCACGCTGGTCGGACGCGATCCGCCGGCTGGCGCGGGCGGCCTCGGTCGCGCCGCTGGCGGGCGAGATGCCGAAGGGCTCGGCGCAGGCAGTGGTGGACGAGGCAACGGTGATCCTGCCACTCGCGGACGTGATCGATCTGGCGGCCGAACGGGCGCGGCTGGTGAAGGAGCGTGACAAGGCCGCGGGCGAGGCGGAGAAGGTCGCGAAGAAGCTGGCCAACGAGGATTTCGTGCGCCGTGCGCCGGAAGACGTGGTGGCGGAGAACCGCTCGCGGCTTGCCGCGGCGGAGGCCGAAGTCGCGCGTCTGGCGGCGGCATTGCGGCGGATCGGCTGACCCCGGAAGCACCTATGTCGGCTGGACAGGTAATACCTGGTAGGGCGGATAAGCTCTTGCGCCATCCGCCATTTCGGTGCCTCGGGCGGCAGTGGCGGATGGCGCAAGAACTTATCCGCCCTACACGTGCTTATCCGCGCTACACGGTTACAGCCTAAGCGAAAGTCGGGCTAATGATGATCCGCTGGCCTGAATCGCGCCACAAGCATATTCGCTGCCGAGAAGCATTGATCCAGGTCAAGGCCGCTGGCCCGGCCACAGCCTAATGCGGTTCGACGATTTAACATTTTCCGATTCGGGCGGAATCGCCCGAGGGTTATAGATTCCCGTGAGCTGTTACGCAGGAGAGTTGTTTGCCGATGCTGCTGGTCGATGGTTGTGCCACGCGGTCGTTCCGGGGAGCAACGGGCGGGGCCGAGCACTTCATCACCGTTGAAGCGCCAGCGGGCGACGGCCTGGCCGAACAGCTCGATCAGGTCGAACGGCGTTACGCTGAAGCACTGGACTCGCTCGGCCTGGCGCCGGACACCGCCGTCTTCCGGCGCATCTATCTCAGCGATGCGCCGAACCAGATCGGCCTTGTGCGTGAAAGCACCCTGTTCCGCGATCCCGTCGCGGGTCCGGTCGCCGTTGCAGTCGTGCAGCAGCCGCCATTGACCCGCGCCAAGATCGCGCTGCTCGCCTACCATATCGAAACGCCCCGGCCGCTCACCAAATGGGCGCTCTCGCCCAATCACATGCTGGTCGAAAAGAACGGGCTCGGCCATCTCTGGAGCACGCAGTTGTGCGCCGACACGATCGCGCCGCCGGTGTCCGCGGGCGAGCAGACGCGAGTCGTCTTCAACGATCTGATCAAGGCCCTGGCCGATCAGGGCGGGACGCTGGCCGAGCACTGCGTGCGGACCTGGCTCTATGTCAGGGACGTGGACGTGTTCTACCAGGACCTGGTGGACAGCCGGACCGCGCTGTACGCCCGGCAGGGCCTGACCGCGGACACGCACTACATCGCCAGCACCGGCATCGAGGGCGCCTGTCCGCATCGCTACGACACGGTGCTGATGGATGCCTATTCCGTCCTCGGTCTGGACCCGGCCCAGGTGTCGTATCTGAACGACTTCAGCCGGCTGTGCCCGACCAAGGAATACGAAGTCACCTTCGAGCGCGGCACCCGGATCGCCTATGCCGACCGCGCGCACCATTTCATCTCCGGCACGGCGAGCATCGACCGCTTCGGCCGTGTCGTTCATGTCGGCCAGGTGCTGCGCCAGCTCGACCGGGCGCTGGAGAACGTCGATGCGCTGCTGCGCTCCGGCGGCGCGCTGCTCGACGACATGACGCATATGCTCGTCTATCTGCGGGACCCGGCGGACTTCGCCCGGGTGGACGCCTATATCGCCGAGCGGTTCCCCCGATTGCCGGTTCTGCTGTTGCGCGGCGCGGTTTGCCGTCCGGAATGGCTGATCGAGGTCGAGGGGGTCGCCGTGGTCGCCAACGACGCACCGGATCTTCCCGCCTTTTGATAACCCGCAGGGGGCTGACCCATGTCAGACGCCACACCATTCAACGTGATCAACCGTGAAGCGATTGCCGCCACCGAGCTTCGCCGTGAACCCTACGAGTGGACCTTCATCGACAACGCGCTCGATCCGGCGCTGCGGGAAAAGGTGCTGGACGATGCGCCGCGCATCCCGGACCGCGGCAGCTATGCCCTGCCGGATCTCAAATACGGGCCGGCCTTCGGCGCCGTGCTGCAGGACCTGCTGAGCGACCGTTTCCGCAGCCTGGTCGGCCAGACGTTCAACATGGATCTCAGCAAGTGCCCGCCCTGCATCGTGATGATGGGCAACACCAGCGGGCACTACAACGAAGGCTACGCGCACCCGGATTCCAAGCACAAGATCGTCACGGTGATCGTGGGCTTCAGCCGCGAGTGGCCGTACGAGCGCGGCAAGCTCCGCGTGCTGAACAGCAACAACCGCGACGACTACGCGTTCGAATTTTCGCCGACCTACGGTAACATGCTGATGTTCCGCGTGTCCGACAAATCCTGGCACGGCTTCCTGCCGCAGAAGGGCCAGCGCATGAGCCTGCAGCTCTGCTACGTCGATTCCGATTTCTACGTGAAGCGGGAATACTGGCGGCACACCTGGAGCGCCTATGCCAAGTCGGTGCCGATGATCCGCACCCTGATCGACTGGGCGCCGCGGCGGCTATAGGAGACACTCGATGGAGTATCCGCCTGTTCCAACGGCCGATCAGATCGCCCAGCATTTCCGGCGCGCGCTGCTCGATTCAAACATCGTCGAGTGGCCGTACCGGCGCTGGCGCATGGAAAACGTGCTGCCGGTCGACCTGTGCACCGGCATCCTGACCCTGCCGATCGCCCCGCCGCTGCTGGGCAGTACCGACGGCACCCGCGGCAGCTACAACGACAAGCGCACCTTCTTCACGCCGGAATTGCGCGAGCAGTTCCCGACCGTCCAGGCGGCGTGCGAGGCGCTGCAGCGGCCGGATGTCGCAGGGGTGCTGGCGCGGACGCTCAACATCGACGTCGCCGGCGGCTATCTCCGCATGGAGTACATGCAGGATATCGACGGCATGTGGCTGGAGCCGCATCGCGATATCCCCGAGAAGCTGTTCTCCATGGTGATCTATCTGTTCACCGGGCCGGAGGCGAAGGACTGGGGCACGGACATCTACGACTCGGAGCGCCGCCGGGTTGATCGCGCGCAGCCCGATTTCAATTCGGGGGCGATCTTCATCGCCGGGGCCAACACCTGGCATGGCTTCGACCAGCGGCCCATCATCGGCGTGCGCCGGCTGATGGAGATCAACTACGTCCGTTCCGATTGGCGGAGCCGCGACCAGTTGTCGTTCCCCGACCGGCCGATCACGCTAACTTAGCCCAGCCGCCAGCCGCCAGCCGCCAGCCCCGGCGTCCGGCGTACGGGACCTTGAACTAAAAGCATTGTCACGACGGCTGGAAATAGCCGGCGTGTCGGAGGACGTTGGCGCACTCGTTGGGGGTGAAGCAGTCGAAAATGCCAACACGAATCGTCCCGTGCAACAGCATCGCCCGGCCCTGGTCGTCGCACGGCACAGGGAAGAAGGTTCGCCGGGCCTGCTCTGGGTTGCCCTGATAACCAACCCCACAGACGCTGGCGAGGCGACATCGAGATCTACGGACCTTGCCATCGCCGGCCTGCCGGTCGCGTCGATCGCATCAAGGCGCACGACGCTGGCACGATCGGTTCGTTGCCAACGGCCGATCGTTCCGCGGTTCGCGGCCAAATCGCCCGGCCTGCTCGCCGCGGTTCCGGGGACGATTTCGGAGGCGCGAGGCGTGTCAGGCAGGCGGCACGAACCCCCGACGCCTCACAAAAAAGTGCTGAACCATGATTGATCCATATCAATTCGTTCCGAAACGCGTGTATATAGCGTCTAATGCTCAATAGTTCCCGCTCCAAGGCTGGAAGTTAGCCCATTTCGTCTTGCCCCCGGAACCCGCCGACCCCGCTGCTATGTAACGAGTTGGCGGCAGGAATTACCGTGGAAATCGCCCTCGACCGATCGTCCATCAAAGGGAAAGCAGAAGGTTTGTTGTGATGAAGCTCGATCACACGATCGAAGCAATGTGGCGGGGATGCCTTCCTGTCTTTCTGCTTCTTGTCTTCCTGATACAGTCAAGTGCCTGTCACGCCCAGTGCGCCACGCCCAAGGAGGAGGGCAGTTGGGCTAACGTGAATCCCCAGACCAGCAGCATCACGCTAGTCCAGGTGCGCTTTGTCTGCCAGGACCAAATCCTCAATGGCAAGCCGTATCCGCCGGGACCTCCTTACTACATTCATATTTACGGCAAGTGTCATCCCACAGATTGCGACTGGGGTGAGGTAGGGGCAACCCGTCCGTCCACGGCCATCACCGCTACCTACAATCAGGGCTTTGCCAAGCGCCTGGTCTATGTCCGGATGTCACCGGCGCGGCCCGACCAGCTCTGGGTGCAGACCCGTACGACGTTTTCCGACCCGAGACGGGCGAGCTACACGTCAAACGACTATTTCATACGGCGTTGAAACGAGGCCTGTTAGCGAACCCGAACCCGAACCCGCAACCCGCAACGACAGAGCCACAGAGCTTATATTAATCGGCAGAAGCGGCTCAAAACACCCGAAACCCCGGTGCCTCCGGCGGCTCGGCCAGCTCTTCCTCGATGCTGGCCACCTCGGCGAACCGGGAGCCGTGGCGACACAGACTGCGCCAGTCGCCGCCGTCTCGCCGGTCACCAGCGCTTCCACCGCGCCGAAGGGGCGGTTGCGGACCCAGCCCGACACGCCTGGGACTAGCCGGCGTGCCGGCCGGTGCCGATCGCAAGCGGCACAAGGGCAGCGATCACGCCTTGATCGCCAACCGCATGGCGCCCCAGTGGCGGCCGCGCACCGTGATCGGCGCATCGAACTCCTTCAGCATCACCACCGTGCCGCCGCCCATGTCGCGTGGGTAGGTCTGCACGATGAAGGGCAGCGTGTTGCGCGCCGCCAGGATCCCCGCGCGGTCGTCGTAGATTCGTCGGTTGCGGCTGTTCGCCGTGTTCCAGACGGTCTCGCCCGGCCGTTGCGGCTTGCCGTACTCGCGGTTGTGCGTCGCCAGGTAGCCGCCGGCATCCACGGCTGCGAAGAACGCGATGCGCGGATCGGCGTCCTTCACGCGGTCGATGATCGCCGGCAGCAGCCGGTCGCACAGCGCCGTGGTCGGCGACAGGTGCTGGCGCGGCTCGGTACCCTCGATCTCCGTATAGCGCCGATCGAACAGATTCGCCTCGGTGATCTCCCCGGCGGTCAGCGCCCGCTCGAACGCCGTGGCCACCGCCGCCGCGCCCTCCTGGCAGCGAGCGATATAGGCGGTGTTCAGCGTTCGCGCCTCTTGCAGCACCTCGGCGATCCTGGATTTCTGCGCCGCCGCCGGTTCGGCGAACGCGACGTGCATGCCGATCGTGGAGACAGCGCGCACCTGGCAGGAAATCGGACCGACCCGTTCGAACTCCACCGGTATCGTCTTCCCGACCAGTGTTTCCGGTCCTGCCGCCGCCAGCAGCGCGCCGTTTGGCGACAGGTCGATGGTGTGGCCGGCCGCCGGGAAACCGTCCGCGCTGGCGGTGAACCGCAGCGTCAGCGGCTCGCGAGGTTCGCGGCGCCGGTTGCCGGCATCGGAGGAGCGAAGCACCAGGTTGATCCGCCGGCGCAGGTCGCTCACCCCGGTGCTCACGCTGCCGGCAAGATCGCGGAACCGCAGGGCGGCGGACTCGGCGGCGGCGACCTCGGTCAGCATCGCGGCTGCCCGATCCGCCACCGCGTGCGAGTTCTCGGCGGCCACGGCGATGCTTTGGGTGATTTCGGCGGTGGCCTGGCGTTGCTGGTCGGTCGCGGCCGATACCTCGCTGGCGATCGCGCTGACGTCCCTGACCTGGGTGGCGATGCCGCCGACCATGGCGCCGGCGCCGGCGGTGGTCTGGCCGATCGCGCTTGCCTGGCCGCTGACATGGCCGATCGCGTCTTCCGTTTGGCGGGCCAGGCTTTTCACCTCGGTCGCGACGACGGCAAAGCCCTTGCCGGCCTCGCCGGCCCGCGCCGCCTCGATCGCGGCGTTCAGCGCCAGCAGCTTGGTCTGTCCGGCGATCGAGCGCACCAGCGAGACGATGTTGCCGATGTTCTTGCTGGCCTCGGCGAGTTGCCGCACCGTGTCGCCGGTGGCGTTGGCGCACTCGACCGCCTCGTCCGCGACGCTGGAGACGCGGCCGACCTGGGCGGTGATCTCCCGGCTGGAGGCTTCCAGCTCGGCGGTTGCGCTCGCCACGGTCTGCATGGTCTGCGCCGTGGTGTTGACCGACTGGTTCACGTCGTCGGCCATGCGGCGGACCTGCTCGGCGAGCCGGGTGAGCTGGTCGGCGCCTTCGGCGAGCCGTCCCACCTGGGCGGAAATCTCGCCCGAGGCGACCTGCAGCTCGCGGTCGAGGGTTTCGGTCACGTTCAACATCTCACGCCGCATGCGCTGCGCTTCACCGGTCTCGATGTAGGTCGAGATCGCGAGGTCCATGTCGAGAAACGCGGCGCGCAGCATGACCGCGGCGTCCTCGACCAGGGCCTTCTTGGCCCCATGCTTTGCGGCCAGCACACCGAACAGGCGCTCGATGGTCAGGCAGTACGAGGCGGTGTACCAGCGTGGATCGAGACCGATCCGCGCATGCGCCCGGCCCACGGCGATGCCGTGCTGGAAGTAGCCGGCGTCGAACCGGCCCTGAAGCAGGTTGTCCCAATGCGCCGTCTGCGTCTTCTTGAGTTGCGCGATGCGCTGCTCGTTGCCGAGTCGGATGGCGAGATGCGGGTATGTGCCGACATAGTCGTAGAACTCGGCGGCGATGGCTGGCAGCGCGGCGTGCAGGGTGGGGTGCAGCGCCTGCAAGCGCCGGCAGGTTGCCTCGTCGATGCGCAGGAAGCGGAGTCGGCCCTCCGCATCGGTGGCGTCGGGGGCAGCTTGCTGGGTGGTCGAGCTATCGAGCGGCATCCGCGGGGCTCCTTGGGCTTCCCGTCCGACCGCTACAGGATCCGTGTCAACGATCTGCTAATCGCGCGCGGACTTATGCGCGCGACGTGGGCGTCTTCACCCGCTTGGTCTCCTCCGAGGCACGCCAGAGATACCAGGCGGCCAGCGAGCGAAACGGCGACCAGGCGAGCCCAAGCACGGCGAGCGCCCGCGGCTTCGGCTGCTCGGGGAGTCCGTGCAGGACACGGTATCCCTCGCGGACGCCGAAATCGTCCACCGGCAGCACGTCCGGCCGGCCCAGGGTGAAGATCAACAGCATCTCGACCGTCCAGCGGCCGACGCCGCGGATCGAGGTCAGGGTCTCGATTAGCGCCTCATCGGTCATGCGCGCCGATTCGCGCCGGGTCGGGACGGTGCCGTCCAGGCTGCGGACGCCGATGTCGCGTAGCGCAGCGATTTTCGATGCGGAGAAGCCGCAGCCGCGCAGCTCGGCCTCCGACGTGGACAGGAGCTGCTCCGGCGTGGGGAAGGCGCCGCCGGGATACAGCGCGGCAAAGCGCGCCAGGATCGCTTCCGCGGCGCGGCCGTGAAGCTGCTGGTGCGCGATCGCGCGGATCAGGGCCTCGTAAGGGCTGCGGCGGTCTTCGACGACGAGGCGCGGCGGCCCGACGCGGCCGATCAGCGCGGCGAAGGCCGGATCGGCGGACAGGTGGCGCAGCGCTGCTTCGCTCATGTAAGCGGCTCTACCGCCGCCTGGGGCATCCGGCAACGCGGCGTGGCCGCGGGTTCCGCTGTGTGGCTTCGAGCCGCCTCCGACTGTAATATGCTTGGTGGCCCCCGTGCTACGCGGACGCTGGAGACAAACGCATGCAGCATCGCTCCTGGCCGATCGAGACCGACGACGAGGCCGCGGACCGGCAGACCGTCAGCCTCGCCGGTGTGGCGGTGACGCTGCTGCTTCTGGTCGTCGGGCTGTTCCTGGTGCGCGAGTTGCACGCCAAGGCGGTGGTCGAGGACTGCCTGCTGGCTGGGCGGTCCACATGCGATCGGGAGGTGGCGGCGGCGCTCTGACTGGACCGGAGGGGTTTGCACGCCAGGCCCCGGTTTGCGCGAACGGCGCCGCCCCACCCACAATCGCGAGGAAATTCGGAGCGTCAGGAACCATGGGCGAGCGGATCGTAAAAGTTGGCAACATCGAGATCGGCAACCGCCTGCCGTTCGTGCTGATAGCCGGCCCGTGCCAGATCGAATCCCGCGGACACGCGCTGGAAGTGGCAGCGGCGCTGCGCGAGATCGCCGCGGGCGCCGGCGTGCCCGTGATCTACAAATCGAGCTACGACAAGGCGAACCGCACCAGCGCCTCGGCGGCGCGGGGTGTCGGCATGGCGGCCGGGCTCGCGATTTTGGCCGATATACGCCGGGCCACCGGGCTGCCGGTGCTGACCGACGTGCACACGGCGGAGCACTGCGCGCCGGTCGCCGAGGCAGTGGACGTGTTGCAGATCCCCGCCTTCCTGTGCCGGCAGACCGATCTGCTGGTCGCCGCGGGGCAGACCGGCAAGCCGATCAACGTGAAGAAGGGCCAGTTCCTCGCGCCCTGGGACATGGCCAACGTCGCGGCCAAGATCGCCGCGACCGGGAACAACAACATCCTGCTATGCGAGCGCGGAGTCAGCTTCGGCTACAACACGCTGGTGACCGATTTTCGTGCCCTGCCGATCATGGCGCGCACCGGTTATCCGGTGGTGTTCGACGCGACGCACTCGGTGCAGCAGCCGGGCGGGCAGGGGACATCCTCGGGTGGGCAGCGCGAGTTCGCCCCGGTGCTGGCGCGCGCCGCGCTGGCGGTGGGTGTGGCGGCGGTGTTCATCGAAACGCATCCTGATCCGGACCGCGCCCCCAGCGACGGGCCGAACATGATTCCGCTGCGCGAGATGCCGGCGCTGCTGAGCCGGCTGAAGGCTTTCGACGCGCTGGCGAAAGCGGACTGACCGGCGCCACTGACTGGCCTTCCCTGGCACGCCGGCCCGCCGGGCGTCCCGGCGTATCAGAGCGCGGCGGCGGAGCGGGCCGGTGGGGGCGCTCCCAGCAGCCGCTCGCGCGCGGCCTGCAGGCAGGCCTCGAACCCGCGCAGGTCCCGGTACCGCTGCTCAGGGGCTACATCGACTCGGAGCAGACTGTGTCCCTGCTCGGCCAGGCTGGCGTCCAGCATCAGGTTGTCGGCGTTGCCGAAATTCTCGATCGCCATTCCGGCGCGGTCGCGCCACATAGTGGAGGCCGTGTCGAACGCGGCCAGGCGGCTGCGCCGGAGGCGGGTCAGCAGGTCGGGGACCTCGTTCGTATAGGCGAAGACCGGTTTGCCGAGGCCGATCAGCATGCCGAGTTCGAACACGGTGCCGACATCCGCGCTCGGGCCGCGAAACGGCGTGAGATTGGCGATGCCGAACTCCGCCGTGCGGATCATTCGCACGTTCTCGCGGTAAATAATCCGGTCGATACGTTCGCCGGCCATCGGCACGGCTTCGTTGTCGAACGGGTAAAGCCCGATAAAGCCGTAGCGCTCGCACAGCACCTTCTTACGGCGGCCAATCTCCACCGCGTCCGGCAGGAACACCTCCGGACCCGCCAGATAGACCTGCAGACGGTCAGCCATTGCACTCCTCCGCGAGTCGCCAGGATAGCCTAGCCCGAACCTTGGGGCATGGCCACGAGCTTGCGCCGTACGGGGGCATGGCCCCATAAGCGGCCGGGCACCGTCACGAGACCAAGCGCTCATGGGCGAAACGACGCAGAAGGATTTCGAGCAACAGGAGCGTCTGGCGCGAGCCCGCCTGATCGACCACTTCAAGCGAGTTTACTCGATAATCGCCGGCCTGGCGATCACAGAGGCATGCAAACGTCTCTGGCTTGCGGGCGGCCCTGAATCGACGCCGCAATTGTGGATGTTCCTGACCTTTTTCATAACCGTCGTTCCGATATTTCACGGCGGCGACCGCTCACTGGATCAAAAATACATCATTCATCCGCCGAAGAGTCCGCTAGATAAGTTCGCTTATCTCTGGGACGTCTACATGCTTCTTATCACCGCACTGCTTTTCTTCTTCGTCGCTGAATCCATGCCCGAAGCCGTCAAAGGTTCCACCTTCCGTCCCAACGAGTTCTACTTCTGGATGGGCTGGCTATTCGCGTTCGATGTGGTTGTGCTCGCGATCGATTGGTGCAAGAATCGCGACGAAGCCATAAAGAATGCGTACGAGAAGTGGATTATTCTGAATTTCGCTCTCGCGGGGATCTGCTTCGTGATGGCCGGTGCGGTCAAAGCGGCATCCGGAACCGGTTACGCTATCATTCATCTGGCACCCGGGATCGACTTGACGCTGGCGCAAGCCGGCGCCGCGGTCTTTGTTCTTGCTTCGCTGCGCACCGTTTTCGATTACATCTGGGGTGGGAAGTTCATGTTCCCATGAGTACAGGTCCCTCTGTGTCCGGTCCGCCGGAGCGGGTGTTTCTCGCGCCGCCCTGGAGTGACCGGCGTTCAGGCGCCGCGTTGGTGCGGACCGATGACTGGCGCGCCTGGTACGATCGAGATCGGGCGAGGCTGATCCACTCTGCCGCGTTCCGGCGGCTGCAGAGCAAGACCCAAGTGCTCGGCGTCGGCGAGGGCGACTTCCACCGCACGCGACTGACCCACTCGTTGGAGGTGGCACAAATCGCACAAGGGATTGTAGGCTTTCTGGCCGCCAGCCCTGCCGGCTCGGCCGCGCCGCTGCCGCCGTCCAGCCTGATCGAGGTTATCGCCCTTGGCCATGATCTGGGCCATCCCCCGTTCGGTCACGGCGGGGAGATTGCACTAAACTGGTGCATGAGGGATGTGGGCGGATTCGAGGGCAACGGCCATACACTGCGTCTGCTGGCACGCCTGGAGCCGCATTCCGAGCCGTTCGGCCTGGATCTCGCGCGCCGGACGTTGCTCGGCGTGCTGAAATATCCGGCGCCGTACGGACGCGTGGTCGGGCTCGCGCCGCCCGGTGATCCGGGATTTACGCGGGCTGAACTGTGGAAGCCGCCGAAATGCTTCCTCGACTGCGAAGCGGACGTGGTGGGGTGGACTCTCGACCCGTTCATCCCACACGATCGCGAATTGCTTCAAACGGCAAGCGCGCCCAGCGGCGCGGCACACGGCAAGGCGATGCACATGTCGTTCGACGCCTCCATCATGACGCAGGCGGATGACATCGCCTTCGGCGTGCACGATTTGGAAGATGCGATCGCGCTGCGCCTGATCGGTCGCGACGCCTTCATGTCTGCATGGGCGAGCCAGGCGGACGCGATTGATCGATTGCCCGGAGTGCCCGCCGAGGCCGAACTTGCCCGCCTGTTCACCGACGACAGCGCGCGCAAGCAGGCCATCGGTTCTTTGGTCAACTTCTTCGTAATTCAGCTCAGCGTGCAACGGAAAGAGCTCTTCGCCCATCCGCTCCTGGATCATGTCGCAGTCATGGATCAGGCGGCCGAGTCCATGTTGGCGGCGCTGCGAGGCTTGGTGCTTGCCGAGGTAATTCGCCAGCCCGAGGTGCAAATGCTGGAGTATCGCGGGCAAAGGATGGTCCAGCGCATTTTCGAGACAGTCGCCGGAGATCCGGAACGTTTCTTGCCCGCTTCCTACCTGAAGGGCTGGGGCGCGGCGCCCGATGATCGCGCACGTTTGCGGGCGGTCTGCGACTACGTAGCCGGGATGGCGGACCCGCAGGCCACCCGGGTCTACGAGCGTCTGTTCGTTCCCCGCGCCGGAACGGCGTTCGAGCGGCTGTAGGCGATTGCCGGCGAGCAGCCTGAAGGCCACTGAAGCCACGTGATATTACGCCGAACTGGGCTTCCGGCCTCCTGCCCTGCCATGCCACATGTTAGGGGGTCGGACCCTCAGCGCGTGGCGTAGCTACTCGACCCGCTACAGCACCGGATGGCCACTCGCCCTGACCGCTTGCGCCCGGTCTGTCTGATCTTCCGGCGGGGGCAGGGTGCGGATGTCCAGCACGGCCTGCGGGTCCGGCAGCCGGCCGGGCAGCGTGGCCGCAGGCGGCACCGCCCCATTGGACACCAGGTCGGAGTTGAAGCCCCATTGCTTGAAATAGCCGATCATGCTGTCGGCCCTGGACTGCGGGAGCCAGCACTCGGTCCCGGGCGCCGGTCCGCCGGGGCAGGCCTCCACCACCATCGCCGTGTGGTCCAGGGTGAACAGCGCCTGGATGACGCTCGCCAGCGTGAACTCCCCCTGGCCGTTGAGCTGCCTGCTGCCGGCCTGGAACATCGGGGCATAGACCAGGGTCACCCGGACGTCATTGCCGACCCGTTGGACCGTCGCCTGGCCATCCGCGACCTGCGGCCGCAGCGACAGCGACAGCCGCTGGTAGAGCCGCTGCGGCTGGGAAGCCTGCCAGCTACAGGCGGCGGCAGGCATCAGCAGCGCCACACCAAGAGCCAAGCGCAACAGTGCCATCGGCGTCATCCGAATGCGTCCTTTCCGCGACCGAACCACCGTAAGCCGGCCCGCGCCGATCGCGCAACAATGCTCTGGCGCGGCAGACGCCTGACCGGAACCCTTCCGGACGGCGTCCCGGCAGAGCAAGGGGCTGAACGCGGCTCCGCCCCAGCGGGAAACGGCTCAATAGATCGCAGGAACGAACTTGAACGGGTAGTCAGGCTCCTTGTAGCCCTTCGGCTCCTGGCGCTTCGGCAGCTTCACCTTGTCCCGCTGGGTATTCTGATACGGGAAGCGGCCCAGCAGGTGGTGGATACAGTTCAGCCGCGCCTGCTTCTTGTTGTCGGAGGGCACCACGAACCACGGCGCCCATGCGGTATCGCTCGCCATGAACATCTCGTCGCGCGCGCGGGAGTAGTCATAGAAATGGCTGTAGGACTTCACGTCCATCGGCGACAGTTTCCAGATTTTCCGCCCGTCCTCGATGCGCGACGAAAGCCGCCTTGCCTGTTCCTCCTGGCTCACCTCCAGCCAATATTTCAGCAGGATGATGCCGGAGTCGACGATCGACTTCTCCATGCCGGGAACCGTTTCCAGGAACTTCTTCGCCTGCTCCTCGGTGCAGAAGCCCATGACCCGCTCGACGCCGGCGCGGTTGTACCAGCTCCGGTCGAAGATCACGATTTCGCCAGCAGCGGGCAGGTGCGAAACGTAGCGCTGGACATACATCTGCGACTTTTCGCGCTCGGTCGGCGCCGGCAGCGCGACCACGCGGAACACGCGCGGGCTGACTCGCTCCGTGATCGCCTGGATCGTGCCGCCCTTGCCGGCCCCGTCGCGTCCTTCGAACACGACGCAGATCTTCTTGCCTTCCTGCTTGACCCATTCCTGCAGCTTGACCAGTTCGACATGCAGCCGAGCCAGTTCCTTCTGGTAGTCTTTGCGCGTCCGCGGGCCGTTTGGCGCTTCTTCGGCGGGAACGTCTTGCTTCGTCATCGCGATCCTCCGGACGGTTCTCACGGATCAGTGGCAATTATGCGCCACCGCCCATGCATTGTCAGCCGAGTCGCCTCGCGCGGGTTGCGGACGCGCCACCTGACGCGTCCCGCCGGGTTGGCAGGTTCGCCGGCACGGTGATACGAAGCCGCCCGTCACGCCCGGAGGTAAATGCCATGGCAACAATCGCCGACGTCATCGCCCGAGAAATCCTGGACTCGCGCGGCAACCCCACGATCGAAGTGGATGTCGTGCTGGAAACCGGCGCGATGGGCCGCGCGGCAGTGCCGTCCGGCGCCTCCACCGGTGCGCACGAGGCGGTCGAGCTGCGCGACGGCGACAAGACGCGCTTCGGCGGCAAGGGCGTCCGCCAGGCGATCGCCAACGTCGAGGGCGAGATCGCGGACGCAATCGGCGGCATGGACGCGACCCTTCAGGTGCAGATCGACAACACGCTGATCGACCTGGACGGCACCGCGAACAAGTCGCGGCTCGGCGCCAACGCGATCCTCGCGGTGTCGCTTGCGGTCGCCAAGGCGGCGGCGGAGGAGGTCGGGCTGCCGCTCTACCGCTACGTCGGCGGCGTGTATGCACGGACGCTGCCGGTGCCGATGATGAACATCATCAACGGCGGCCGCCACGCCGACAATCCGATCGACATCCAGGAGTTCATGATCCAGCCGGTCGGCGCCGGCACCTTGGCCGATGCGGTCCGCATGGGTGCCGAGGTGTTCGCGGCGCTGCGCAAGGAGCTGCATGACGCCGGGCACAACACCAATGTCGGCGACGAGGGCGGCTTCGCCCCGAACCTGAAATCCGCCGATGAGGCATTGGGATTCATCACCCGTGCCTGCGAGAAGGCCGGTTACCGGCCGGGCGAGGACATCACCTTCGCGCTGGATTGCGCCGCCAGCGAGTTCTACGAGAACGGCAGGTATGTGCTCGCCGGCGAGGGCAGGACGCTGGATGCCGCGGGGATGACCCACTACCTGCAGGACCTGGTCGGGCGCTACCCGATCATCTCGATCGAGGACGCCTGCGCCGAGGACGACTGGGCCGGCTGGAAGCTGTTGACCGAGGAACTCGGCGGTTCGGTTCAGCTCGTCGGCGACGACCTGTTCGTGACCAACCCCGAGCGGCTGCAGCGCGGCATCGAGGAGGACATCACCAACGCCATCCTGGTGAAGGTAAACCAGATCGGCACGCTGTCGGAGACGCTGGAGACGGTCGAACTGGCGAAGAACGCCGCGTTCGGAGTCGTGATGAGCCACCGCTCCGGCGAGACCGAGGATTCCACGATCGCAGACCTCGCGGTTGCTACGAATTGCGGCCAGATCAAGACCGGCAGCCTGTCGCGCAGCGATCGGACCGCGAAGTATAACCAGCTTATTCGTATCGAGAATGATCTGGGTCCGGCGGCACGGTACGCCGGGCGCACGATCCTGCGGTGATCGAGGGTTGAGGCGCCGCTGATCCAGGAGCGCATCCGCTTCGGCATTGCCGCCGCACAGGCACGGGGCAAGCGGCTCGGGCGCCAGCCTGGATGGCGGCGGAAATCGGATCGCCTTCCAGGGACCGGTCCTCGTTACGCGAGGCGTGGAACAGCGCGGACTGGGTCTTGTTGGCCGCCGTTGGCCGGTGCCCGCCTGCCGGCAAGCGCGGCTTGTTCCCATGGTTGGCTTGGCGGACACTGTGTCTCATGGACACGCATGATATCGACGTGGCGGTGATCGGCGCCGGGATCGCCGGTGCCTCCGCCGCGGCTTCGCTCGCCGCGGACCACCTTGTGGCGCTGATCGAGGCTGAGCACGCTCCCGGCTACCACAGCACCGGCCGGTCCGCCGCGCTGTGGATTCTGAACTACGGCCCGCGGGACGCGCGCGTGCTGACCGGCCTGTCGCGGGCTTTCTTCGAGGCTCCGCCTCCGGGATTCACCGAAACCCCGCTGCTGACGCCGCAGCCGGTGGTGTTCCTGGCCCCCGAGGCGCAGCGCGCCGCGTTTGCCGCGATGCTCGCCGAAGGACTGGGGCTGCGGGAGATCGGCATTCCCCAGGTTCGCGCCATGGTGCCGGCACTCCGCCCCGGCTACGCGGTCGCCGCGGCGATCGAGGACGACGCGTTCGCCATCGACGTCGCCGCCCTGCATCAAGGGTTTCTGCGGCAGTTCCGCGCGCTGGGCGGGCGGCTGGTGCTCGACCAGCGCACCGGGCGGATCGAGCGCCGCGCCGGTCTCTGGCACATCGAGACCGCAGGCGCCGTGTTCCGCGCGCCGGTCGTGGTGAACGCCGCGGGCGCCTGGGGCGACGCGGTGGCTGGCCAGGCGGGCATCGCCCCGCTCGGGCTGGTCCCGTGCCGGCGGACCGGGGTGATCATCGATCCGCAGCCCTGGGACGTGCAGAGCTGGCCGCTGCTGCATGACGTCGCCCACGCCTGGTACTGCCGGCCGGAGGCGCGCACCCGGCTGATGGTGACGCCCTGCGACGAGACGCCGATGCCGGCGCATGACGTGCAACCGGACGAGCTGGACGTTGCGATCGCCATCGACCGGATGCAGCAGGCGCTGGACATCGAGGTTCACCGCGTGGAACGTCGCTGGGCCGGGCTGCGCACGTTTACGCCGGACCGCAGCCTGGCATTCGGCTGGGACCGCGCGGCCGAGTGCTTCTTCTGGTGCGTCGGCCAGGGCGGCTACGGTATACAGACGTCACCTGCCGCGGGCCGGTTTGTGGCGGACCTGATCAGCGGACGCGACCCAGGTCAGGCATCGGCGATCGTTGCGGCAGTGGATCCGGCGCGGTTCGCCGCTTAGCGAAAGCCCCGATATCGGCATGTCCTATCCGGAGCCGGTTATGAGCGGGCTGGCGCGGGCTCGCCGCCCGCTGAGACGCGGCGGCCCGTCTATCGAGTCTTGACGATCCAATTGCAAAGCCGTAACATTGCGTCCGCTAGGTAACTACCGACGAGCCGCCATCCGAGGCTGTTTTTGGGCTTTGGAATTGGGCGTCCCACTTGCGGACGGCCGGTGATCGCTGCGTTGATCCTCGCACTGGCCGTTTGGTGCCGCACCGGCCAGGCGGAGAAAGGGTAAACCCGAGCGTTCGTCTCCTGCGATGTTGGATGGCCTCGCTGGGTGGCTGCGCCGACACCAGCGAGAGCACCGAAAGCTGAAGTATTCGGCGCGAGGATGGATCATGAAGATCACGCTGAAAGCGGCCCTCGGCATGTTGCTGGTCGCGAGCCTTTCCCTGGGGGGCGCATCGAATGGCTCCGCCCAGACGGGCGACGTCCTCGATGGCGCCTCGCCGAGCATTCTGGGCAAAACGCAGTGCGCTGGGCAGGCTGCCGTCATCTGGACCGAAACCAACAATAGCGGCAAGCTCGACACGCTGGTCGCTCTGACGACCGTCGCGGGGAACGGCGGTGTCATCGACACCAGCAGCAGCCAGCGATACGAGTATGCCTTCAGCTACACGGCCTGCGGCAAGACCTCTGCCGATCCGTCCGATCCCGGTCAGGTGGTTATTCATTTCGTCGATGCATTGGACCCGGCATTCGTGTGGAACAACGCGGCGACCTGGAAGTACAAGGCCGTTCCGGCGGTTGGCATCGACGCAGAGTGGGCGGATGGCTTGATCTGCCCGCGCAAGAACGCATCGAGCCCATATTTCCGTGTGCAGGGCTACAAAGACCTGCAACAGACCGGTGAGATCACGGGGGCGCAGTCCAGCACACCGAACAACTGGACGCGATATGCGTTCTCCGATCCGGCCGGCGTCAAGGAAGTCTACATTCACACGGACTTCTGCGAAAACTCCCTCAACAATCTCAACATTGGTGGCGCCCCAGCGCCGTCCGGCGGGCCGCCAACCATTGTTACCAATCCGGGCGATGATGAGGATTATAGGGGCTCGTCGGCCACCCTGACAGTAACCGCGCAAGGCGGCAGCCCGCTTTCATATCAATGGTATAAGAACGGCAAGCCAATACAAAACTATGTGGTCAAGGGCTCCGGACTTTCGCGTCAGCATTCGATTTCTGGTGCTACCACGGCCTCGTTGACGATTGCCAATCTCGTTTTGGGCGATGCGGGCAGCTATACTGTCACAGTGACGAACAAGCTCGGATCGGTGACGAGCACGCCGGCACAACTTTCGGTCATGCCGCCGTGCAAGGGCACGCGATGCCAGTAAGCGGAGCGGGGCAACCGCATCTGCTTTGAAGCGACTGCGGGTGGCGCGCCGACACTGCCTCCGGCCCTTCTCCTATTCGGCCGCCACCAGCGGCAACTCCGCCAGCGCAGCCTGCAACGCCGCCTCATCGTGATCGCGATCTTCAAGCTTGCCGGCGAAGTAGTCGGTGTAGGCCTGCATGTCGAAATGGCCGTGGCCGGTCAGGTTGAACAGGATGGTGCGCGCGACCCCTTCCTCGCGGCAGCGCAGCGCTTCGTCGATCGCAGCGCGGATGGCGTGGGTCGCTTCCGGCGCCGGCACGATGCCTTCGACGCGGGCGAACTGCACGCCGGCATCGAAACACGTCGTCTGGGTGAAGGCACGGGGTTCGATCAGCCCCAGTTCCTGCACGTAGCTCACCAGCGGCGCCATGCCGTGATAGCGCAGTCCGCCGGCGTGGAAGCCGGGCGGAATGAACGCCGAGCCGAGCGTGTGCATTTTCACCAGCGGCGTCAGATGCCCGGTGTCGCCGAAATCATACGCGTATTGCCCGCGAGTCAGCGTCGGACAGGCGGCGGGCTCGCAGGCGATCACCCGGACCTTGCGGCCGCCGCGCAGTTGCGCGCCGAGGAACGGGAAGGCGATGCCCGCCAGGTTGGACCCGCCGCCGGCACAGCCGATGACGATGTCCGGATAGTCCCCCGCTATCTCAAGCTGCGCCATCGCCTCCTGGCCGATCACCGTCTGGTGCAGCAGCACATGGTTCAGCACCGAGCCGAGCGCGTATTTGGTGTCCTTGTCCTGCGCGGCGATTTCCACCGCCTCGCTGATCGCGATGCCGAGGCTGCCCGAGCAATCCGGGTCCTTCGCCAGGACCGTGCGGCCGGCATTGGTCTCGGTGCTGGGGCTGGCCACGCAGGACGCGCCCCAGGTCTCCATCAGCGCCTTGCGGTAAGGCTTCTGGTGGAAGCTGGCCTTCACCATGAAGACGCGCACCTCCAGCCCGAACAGCGAGCCGGCGAAGGCCAGCGAGGACCCCCACTGGCCGGCGCCGGTTTCGGTCGATAGCCGCTTCACGCCGGCTTCCTTGTTGTAGAAAGCCTGCGGAACGGCAGTGTTCGGCTTATGGCTGCCGGCCGGGCTGACGCCTTCGTACTTGTAATAGACCTTCGCCGGGGTCCCGAGCGCGCGCTCCAGCCGCCGCGCGCGGAACAGCGGCGAGGGGCGCCATTGCCGGTAGATCTCGCGCACCGGGCGGGGGATTTCGATCTCGCGTTCGGCCGAGACCTCCTGCAGGATCAGTTCCATCGGGAACAGCGGTTCGAGGTCCGTGGGGCCGATCGGCTGGCGCGTGCCGGGATGCAGCGCAGGAGCAGGCGGGTGCGGCAGGTCCGCCACGATATTGTACCAGGCGGTCGGCATCCTGGCTTCGTCCAGCAGATACTTGACCGTGTCGGTCATCGCGTTCCCCCTCGAACCGCTCAAAAGACGCCGGACGGACTGGGGCCGATGGGACGGTATGCGACAGTGTCGCTCGTGGACGCAGCGGTCACAGTCCGTTGAGGTGGAGATACCGGTTCCGGCGAAGATCCGCCATACCGGGACGCTGCGTGCTGCCATGCGGGTGGGGCACCGCGTGCTTCCGCCCGACAGGAAGCGGCCGGCGGAGGCGTGCGAATCGGCGCATGCTGCGCTGGGGTGGTCGGTTCAACCGTCAGCTTTGCAACCTGGAGCCCCGTTGGCTGCCGGCGACGACGCACTCGGCCGCGAGGGCGCGCGCCTCATTCACGACCTCGGGTTTGTGGGCGATGACCAGCAGCAGCACCCTGGCAGCCTGTTCCGGCTGACGCCGGCGCTGCTCCCAGTCCCGAACGGAAGCGGCGCTGAAACCGAGCCGGAGCGCAAATGCCTCTCAACGGTATCACCGTCATCACGATCCGCCCTTGCGGCGGGTGCTGGCGGGCGAGGCGTCGCGTGGTGGCGGTGTCCAGTACGCTGGGCGGCGCGGATAGTTTCGATCGTTACGAGACGGCGGCGCTGGGCAGCTTTGCGCCTACAAGCGACTGAGCAACTCGGTTTTCTTGGCGGAAAATTCTTCCTCGGTGAGAATGCCTTTCTGCCGCAGGTCCGCCAGTTTCTCGATCTTGCCGAAAACGTCGTCCGACGCTGGCTCAGGCGCCGCTAGCGCCGGGGCCGGCCGGCCCGCTGCGGGTTGAGCGGCGGCCGGCTGAGCGGCAGGCGCTGCCAAGGTCGCCACACCGGTCTCCGCACCGACGGTCCCAACCAACGGCAGGTCCGCGACACGCACCAGACCATGCTGGCTGGTGAAGGTCAGCGATTGGTCGCCGCTCTGTTGCTGTGAGAAGCCGCTGATCCGGTGGTCGCCGGTGTCATAGACCGTCACGTCGCCGTTCCGCCGGATCGCCAGCCGGTGCGCGTCGGAGAACCAGGCATACCGCAGATCATTCTGCGCACCGGTCGAGGACGGGCTGCCCAGCTCCGCCGGCCACCAGGCACCGGCCCCCCCGCCGGACCCCGGTACGAACAGGCTGACCCCCGCGACCCCGCCCGGGGCGCCCAATCCCTGCGCCTGTAGGTTCGGCACGCCGTGCCATTGCGACTGCGACTGGCGGGAGCCGGCCGGGGCGAACACCGTCTGCCCGCGCACCACGCCCGCCAGTTCGGTGCACAGCGCGTCCACGCGCGCTTTGAGGCCCTGGTTGAACATATCGCCGACCATGATCATGCCGCCCTGCGACCACTGGCCCATGCCGCCCAGGTCCGGGTGGTTGAACTGCGCCGCCGTGCCACCGCCGGCCACCAGCGCGTGCAACAGAACGACCACCGCATCGGTGCCGACGCCGTGTCGCTGCGCCGCCGCTTCGGCGATTCGGCGTCCTTCCGGGGTTAGCGCCTGCATCTGCCTGTCTCCCGCGCTCATGCCACCGCGAACCGGGCGATCCAGCCCTGGCCGTGCCATGCGTCCCGGCGGCATGGCGGAAGCCGGGTGCGAAGGCAAGGCGGCGAATCGTGAAACCCCCGGCGCGTCGGGCAGCCACGGCTCGACGACTTGCCCCAGGCCTTCACAATCGCCGAAGCGCGCATAGCTGGCCTATAGTCGGGAAGAAACATGCGGCCCGAGAGGCAACCGACCGTTCGCACATTCTAACGCGCGACCCCCGTGTTGCGCCGACACCGTCTCGGAGCCGCGTTCCCCCGTCAGAGCGAGTACCATCCCCTTGCGAACCATCGGACGACTCATCGTGGCCATCGCCGCGCTTGCCGCTATCGGCGTGGCGCTTTGGCACCTCCATGGCACCACTGACGGGCTGGCGATCGCCAAGGCAGAGGTGGGGCCAATTCCGGTCACCGTGTTCCGGCCGGACTCGGGAGGCCGTGCGCCGGTGGTGGTGATCGCGCATGGTTTCGCCGGGTCGCAACAGCTCATGCAGCAATTCGCCACCACGCTGGCGCGCAACGGCTATGTCGCCGTGACCTTCGACTTTCCCGGCCATGGGCGGAACCCGACGCCGTTCGCCGGGGGACTGTCGAACGACGCGGCGGCCTCCGCCGCGCTGCTCGCTTCGGTCGCGGACGTTATGGACTTTGCTCGCACCCTGCCGGATGGCGACGGGCGGCTGGCCCTGGTTGGGCATTCCATGGCGTCCGACATCGTCATCCGCCATGCGCGGGTGGACCCGGACGTGGTGGCGACCGTGGCTGTTTCGGTGTTCTCCCCCGGTGGCGGGGCGGCCGACAGCCCGCGCGACCTGCTGGTCGTGGTTGGCGGGTGGGAGCCGGAGTGGCTGCACAAGGAGGCCGAGCGCATCGTCGGCATGGCGGCGCCCGGTGGCCAGGTCAGCGAAGGCGTGACCTACGGCAGCTTCGCCGACGGCGCCGCGCGGCGGTTCGTGGTCTCGCCGGGCGTCGAGCATATCGGAGTCATCTACAGCCGCAACACGCTGGCGGCGACGCTCGACTGGCTGAACGCCGTGTTCGACCGGCACCAGACGGGATTTATCGACGCGCGCGGCCCCTGGCTCGGCGTGCTGTTCTTCGGGCTGGTTGCGCTGGGCTGGCCGCTGGCCGGGCTGTTGCCGCATGCTGCTGCCCGTCCGCTGGGGGCAGGGCTGTCCTGGCGGCGATTGTTGCCGGTCGCGCTGGTGCCGGCAATCGTTACCCCGCTGCTGCTCTGGAAGCTGCCGACCGACTTCCTGCCGCTGCTGCTCGGCGATTACCTGTCCGTGCATTTCGCGCTGTATGGCGTGCTGACGGCGGCCGGATTGTGGGTGCTCCGGGTGCGGCACGCGGGCGCCCCACAAGCCGATCCTGGCCCGGCGCGGGTGTCGTATCCCGCGCTCGCCATCGCGGCTGGCGCGGTTGCGCTCTACGGGATCGTCGCCATCGGCCTGCCGATCAACGCCTACGTGACGTCATTCCTGCCGGTGCCGGTTCGCATGCCGCTGATCCTTGCGATGCTGGCTGGAACGCTGCCCTGGTACCTTGCCGACGAGTGGCTGACCCGAGGTGCCACCGCGCCGCGCGGCGCCTATGCCGTGACCAAGCTGTTCTTCCTGCTGTCGGTGGCGCTGGCGATCGCGCTCAACCTGCACCGGCTGTTCTTCCTGATCATCATCGTCCCGGTGATCCTGGTGTTCTTCATCATCTACGGCCTGTTCAGCACCTGGACCTACCGGGCGACGCGCCATCCGCTGGCTGCGGCGATCGGCAATGCGGTGGTGCTCGCCTGGGCCATCGCGGTCACCTTTCCGCTGGTCGGGAGGTGAAGGGCGCCTATCCTGCATCGTGCGGCCGCCGGGCCGCGAATCAAGACGGCGAGCAGTTCGTGGCCAGCAATCGAGATGCAGTCGAGCAGGCGGCGCTTGAATTGCAGCACGACGAGATATTGGCGAAGGCCGTTTCCTACCACTACGCCGCGATGATTGTAAGGTTCTCAATTGAAAGGGCGCAGCCTGCTTCCCCGCAGGCCGCCGAAATTCTCGACCTCGCAAATCGGCTCGGATTCGACATCCCCAACACCTTCGATATCTGTGGGAACAACAACGTTAAGAATTGCATGGAAGCGATAGAGAAGTATGCTCGCGAGTTCGCGAGGTCGGCTACAGGCTGAATGGGAGATCGTTATGACGACCGGAATGGCAACACTGAACGACGAAGCTAAGCAGCGTGCTATCGACTGGATTGGACGCGAACTTGGTGGGGTTTCTGATCTTCCACAGGATACCATCCGTGCGAAGGCTTACCCAGGTGTCCCAGGTCGATCTATATGTAGTAGGAGGGTGGATTACCGGACTGCCGGGTTTTTCGGCGCTGAGGCGGTCTTGACGCCGTCCTGCCGCATCCCGCCCTCCGTCTTTCGGCTCCTCTGCACGAGTCTCTGAGGTGGATTGCGTCGATTTGGCCGTGGCTGGCGGCCTACGACAGTGGCGTAGTTGTGCGGCGTGTGGGCGACCGCCAAACCGAGGATTCGGTCGAAAGAAGCACGCCGCCAGTAGCGCCGGTTGAAGCGGAAGACATATTCGTCGAGATAACTTTGGATATCCCGCTTATCAACCAATTAGCCCGCTATGCGTAGACAGACCGCCGGGTAAGCCGGGAGGAGCTTGCGGCAGCGCTGCATAGCGCGCCGATCATGCCGCGCATATTGCGCCGGTGATTGGTGGTCC
>Ga0302202_10001142_pt1 | contig 33403 bp, 26 predicted proteins | sample II_Bog_N3_3_FD_194579 | JGI IMG/M metagenome (GOLD analysis project Ga0302202, IMG submission 194579) | Peat permafrost microbial communities from Stordalen Mire near Abisko, Sweden - II_Bog_N3_3 | ecosystem: Environmental > Terrestrial > Soil > Wetlands > Peat | place: Sweden: Abisko...
CGCAATGAAATCGGAGTTGGAGACCTTGGCCGGCAAGCATAGCAACATCTCGATTCTGATTGCGGTCGCGACAAAGGGTGGCGGGCGCATCAACGAGCACTTTGGCCACGCGAAAGAATTTCAGGTGTACGAGGTCGGTACCGCGGGCGCGAAGTTTGTGGGCCACCGCAGAGTCGATCTCTACTGCCAGGGCGGGTACGCGGAGGAAGACAGCCTGGAAACGGTGGTTCGCGCCATCAACGATTGCGTGGCGGTCTTTGTCGCCAGGATCGGGGGTTGTCCGCGCGACGGCCTGATCGCCGCGGGAATTGAACCGGTGGATCGCTTTGCGCTTGAGTACATCGAGCAGTCGGCGATTACCTACTTCAGAGAATATCTGGAACGGGTGCGGACGGGGGAGATTCGGCATACGCAGCGCGGCGATGCGGATATCCGCCAGGGCGCGCTGACAGCATAAGGACTCGAACAAGCATTCTCGAAAGGAGACTGACAATGGCAATGATGATCAAGGAAACTCGCTGCGTCGGATGCTCAGCGTGTATCAACGAGTGTCCAAATGACGCAATCTCTGAACAAAGCTTTGCGTTCGCTATCGATCCGGCCAAGTGTACCGAATGCATAGGCTTCTTCAGCGAACCGCAATGTGCCGCAATTTGTCCAATTCCAAAGACGTGCATCATCAATCCCGATGTTCCGCGATATGCGGCGGCGGTGTAGATGCCCGAGGCAAAACAACCGACCATGGAACTAACACCGGCGGCAGAGAAGTTTATCCGCAGGATGATGCGTCTCAACGCTGACGCTACAGCCGGTTTCAGGCTCAGGGTTCGACCCGGCGGATGCTCCGGACTTGCGGTTGAGTTTGACCTGGCGGCTGCGCCCGCATTGGACGAAGTTGTGTGGGAACATGCGAAACTGCGGATTTTTGTGGATCGCGCGAGCTGTCTGTTATTGAACGAAGCAGTCGTTGATTTTGTTGACAGCCGCTCCCTCACTGGTTTTGTAGTCACAACACCGGGGCGAACCGCTCAAGCTTGTTCACCAGCCTCGACGTTGGTGCCGGTCGAAGCACTCATCCGCCGTTGAGGCTAACAATAAGGGGGAATTCGCAATGGCGCGCAAAGAGGACGATGCCTTGGATTGGCAAGGCCAGAAGTTGTGCTGCGATGGATGCGTTCACCGCGAGCTGATTCGCGAGGATCGCTGCCGCAAGAAGCATGTCTGCGTTCAGGACCGTTCGCCTTCGCGCATCGATCAGTTCTTCAAGAACAACCCTGGATTTGCCAACGATTTTCTCTCCCATCCCTACTTCGAAGTGCGTGCGGCGGCGGCAAAGTATGCCGATGTTTTCCGGCTGACTGCAATGCTGAACGATGAGGATGAATCGGTTCGCTGGAATGCGGCTCTGAGGCTGCCCCGCCGATTCTTGCTGCGCCTGCGCGACGATCCACACCGCGAGGTGCGCATTCGCATCGCCTCGCATCTTGAGGGCGAGGAGTTGATGCCGATGATGTCGGACCCCGATTACTTCGTGCGGCAGATTGTTGCGCGGCGCATTGGTATTCCACAACTGAAAAACATGATCGACGATCCAGATCCCGAGGTGCGACGCGTGGTTGCGCAACGAATTGCGCCCGAGTGGCTCCTGGAACTGATCGACGATCCCGATGCTTCGGTGTGCCTTATCCTGGCTGAGCGTCTGGCGCCGGCGCAACTGTTGCCCCTGCGTTTTCATCCAGCCCTCCGAGTCCGCTACGAAGTGGCAGGAAAGGTTCCAGTGAACGCGCTGGACGCAATGCGCGCGGATGCGGACCCGTTGGTGCGCGAGCGAGTTGAAGAGAGACTACTGGCAGCGCATAACCCGGTCGATGGCATGCACACTGTGATCGAAATGCATCTGGCACACAGGGAAGAAAGGAGGCGCTGATATGTCGAAAATCGTTCGAGATGGCTGGGTTGTGGAATTGGATGGACCGCCTTGTTTTGAATACGGGCAGAAGGTACGGTCCAACCAGGTTGTGCGCAACGATGGCACCTTTGGCGGCAAGGAGATTGGCGAGGTCCTGGTGAAAAAGGGCGAGGAGGGCTATGTGATTTCGATCGGCACATTCCTTCAACAGTTCTATATCTACGGGGTCGAGTTCGTGACTAGCGGATACAGAGTGGGAATGAAGCGCAAGGAACTGGAACTTGTGGACGTCACCCTTTGTGGAGAGAAGGCATGATGGAGGCAGGCGAGCCGCGGTTTGAATGGGGCCAGCGTGTGCGGGCCGTGACAGACCTTTTCAACGACGGTTCCTACCCGGAGCGTACCTCGGATGCGCTGCTGGTGGGCGCCGGCGAAGCAGGAGAGATCGTGCAGGTTGGCCGGCATGTCGACTCTGGCGGCTTTGTCTACATGGTGGAGTTTTCGCTCAACCAGGTCGTTGGTTGCATGGAGCCGGAGCTGATGCCCTGGCATTCGAGTGCGGAGGCACAATGAAGGTTATGATTCGCAGGAACAAGGCAGGCGTATTGTCGGCGTATATCGCCAAGAAGGATCTTGAGGAGCCGATTGTCGAGGTGGAGAAGCCGGAACTCTGGGGCGGCATGGTTACGCTGGCGAACGGTTGGCAATTGGCATTGCCGGAGATGGACTCCGCCACGACATTGCCCATCACGGTGGAGGCACGCAAAGTTGCAGAGTTGGAGATACACAGTTGACTACCGCGGCTCTCGACTCCATCGCGCTAGCTTTTGATGGAGGCATTGCAATCCCTTATCTAGGTCCCGGGGTATTGTCGATTGACGGGAATCCGCTTCCCGGCTCGCAAGATGCCCTTGTGGTGCGCCTGACAGCGAAGGCCAGCGTGCCCCACAAGATCAGAAACAATCTAGGCGCCGCCGCGCAGTTCATTGAGAACTTCAAGCACCGCAGCACTGTAACGAATTCGATGGGCGAGGCATTCGGCCTCGAAGCACAACCCACCTCGTTGCACACGTTGCTCATGGGCTTGGCCGCTCTGCCGCTTGTGGTTCACGCCTGGTACGACGATCTCCCGCAGAAGGCGCTGCGCTCACGCTCCGGCTGGGGAATGGTGCAAGGCGTGAGCCAGGCGGAACACTCCGGCAGCTGGGTCCATTACTACAACGCGGACGGCTCGCAGGCAGCAGTCGAGTCAGGCCGCCATCCGGCTGAATGGAAGACACTACTCTATCAGCCTTTCGGTTCGGTGTGGCCCGCGCGCAACTTTCTCGTTTCGGATTCGGACTTTGTCGAGGTGCTGACAGAGATCGATATTCAAACACCAATTCCCAAGTCGGTGCAGGAGATCCGCATGGGAAGAAGTTTTCTGTTCCTGGGCTGTAGGTTCTCCAAACAACTGGATCGGCTCTTTGCTCACCAGATCATCAAACGCTCCTCACAGAAGCATTGGGCCGTCCTGCCCGAGGAGCCGACGCGCAATGAAGCGCGGTTTATGGAGGAACACTCCATCGAGCGCATCCCCATAACGTTGAGCGAGTTTGTCGAAGCATTTGGAAGGCTTCAGCATGGGAATTGAATACTGGTGAAATAATTGTCATCAGGCCGGAAAGGAATAAGGATCGCTGCCGAATTGGTCCGATGTGGGGGGAGCTAGCGAAACTTATTGTCTTTGCTTGTGAAGTCTCAACTCAAACTTGTCGATCATCCAACACAATCACCTTGTTTGCAGGCTATTCTTAACCGATTCATATGGAGGCTTTGATGAATACCGATCCATTGGCCGAATTGAATTCTTTGGTTGCTCGCGTCGAGAAGGCGCAGCGCACGTTCTCCACTTTCACACAAGAGCAAGTCGATCGGATCTTCTCTCATGCGGCTCTGGCTGCGGCCGATCAGCGAATTCCGCTGGCGCAAATGGCCGTTGAAGAGACGGGCATGGGTGTGGTCGAAGACAAGGTCATCAAGAACCATTTCGCGTCCGAATACATCTTCAACAAGTACAAGGACGAGAAGACCTGCGGCGTCCTGAGCGAGGATGAAGAGGCCGGCTCGATGACAGTGGCCGAGCCAATGGGAGTAATCTGCGGCATCGTTCCTACCACGAATCCAACATCGACGGCCATCTTCAAGGCATTGATTGCGCTCAAGACCCGCAACGGCATCGTATTCAGCCCGCACCCGCGCGCGCGGCGGTCAACCTGTGAAGCAGCGCGCATAGTGCTCACCGCCGCAGTGTGCGCGGGCGCGCCGAAGGACATTATCGGATGGATTGAGGAGCCTACACTCGAACTCTCCACTGCCCTCATGCATCATCCCTCCATCAAGCTGATTCTGGCCACGGGCGGACCGGGCATGGTCCACGCGGCATACTCTTCAGGAACACCAGCAATCGGTGTTGGCCCAGGCAATACACCGGTGGTTATTGACGAAACCGCCGACCTGAAGCGCGCGGTTGCTTCGATTCTTATGTCGAAGACATTCGACAATGGCGTGGTATGCGCTTCGGAGCAGGCGGTCATCGCTGTGGATGCAATCTACGACGAATTGCGCAGCCGCTTCCATCGCCATTGCGGTTACATCTTGAATGCGCCAGAAACGGACGCCGTGCGCGCCGTACTGATGAAGAACGGCACGGTGAACCCGGCCATCGTGGGTCAACCTGCATTGCGTATTGCCAGCATGGCGGGGATCCAGGTGCCATCCAATACTCAGGTACTCATCGGTGAGGTCACCGAGATTTCGGCAAGCGAGCCGTTTGCGCATGAGAAGCTCTCAACCGTTCTGGCGCTCTACCGCGCTCGCGACTTTGAAGATGCCGTGGACAAAGCCGCCGCGCTGGTGGCGCTTCAGGGCATCGGCCACACCTCGGTGCTCTACACAGACCAGGACGGCCAGCGCGAGCGTGTGAGTTACTTCAGCGCCCGCATGAAGACCTCCCGCATTCTCATTAACACGCCTTCGTCGCACGGCGGAATCGGCGATCTCTATAACTTCAGCCTGGCTCCATCTCTCACCCTGGGCTGCGGCACGTGGGGCGGCAACTCCGTAACCGCGAACGTGGGGCCGAAACAGTTGCTCAACATCAAGACCGTCGCCAAGAGGGCCGAAAACATGCTTTGGCACAAACTTCCTCAGTCGATTTATTTCCGCCGTGGCTGCCTGCAAGAGGCGCTCAAAGATCTTGCCGGCAAGAAGCGCTCGCTCATCGTCACAGACCCCTTTCTCTTCAACCATGGCCACGCCGATGAATTGATCGCGCAGTTGAAGCGGCACGGGCTTGAAGTGGAGACATTCTTCCAAGTCGAGCCCGATCCGACGCTAAGCACTGTCCGCAAATGCACTGAGGTGGCCGCCGCTTTCCGGCCCGATGTGATTGTGGCTTTTGGCGGTGGATCGCCAATGGATGCGGCCAAAATCGCATGGGTGCTCTACGAACATCCGGAGGTGGACTTTCACAATCTGGCGATGCGCTTCATGGATATTCGCAAGCGCATTTATCGGTTCCCAAAACTCGGCGCCAAAGCGACGTTTGTCGCCATCCCTACCACGAGCGGTACCGGCAGCGAGGTCACTCCCTTTGCGGTCGTCACGGACGACAGCACCGGCAAAAAGTATCCCATCGCCGATTACGAACTCACTCCGCGCATGGCCATTGTGGACCCAAATCTAGTGATGAACATGCCGAAGTCGCTCACTGCCTTTGGCGGGATTGATGCGGTCACTCATGCTATTGAAGCCTATGTCTCCATCATGGCCACTGAGTTTACGGATGGCCACGCGCTGCAGGCTCTTAAACTGCTCAAGGACTACCTGCCGCAGGCATACCAGCGCGGCGCAAGCGATCCAGTTGCTCGTGAGAAGGTGCATTACGCGGCCACGCTGGCCGGCATGTCTTTCGCCAACGCCTTTCTGGGCGTGAACCACTCGATCGCTCATAAGCTGGGCGCGGAGTTCCACATTCCACACGGCCTTGCAAATGCGTTGCTGCTCACCAACGTCATCCGTTACAACGCCAATGACAATCCAACCAAGCAGTCAGCCTTCTCACAATACGATCGTCCGAAGGCGCGCTGCCGTTATGCGGAAATTGCCGACGAACTCACGCTGGGCGGAGACACCGTTGGGGAGAAGGTGGAAAATCTGATTGTCTGGATCGAGCGGCTCAAACGCGAGATTGAGATTCCGGCGTCCATCCAGGCAGCGGGCGTGGCTGAACCCGAGTTTCTTGCGCGGCTGGACAAACTGGCCGTAGAGGCGTTTGACGACCAGTGTACTGGAGCCAATCCACGTTATCCGCTGATCGGAGAACTGCGGGCGATCCTGCTTGACTCTTACTATGGGCGTGAGTTTGTAGAGACAGCCGAGCGCGAACCGAAGGCTTCCGCGGTTGTGACCAGCAAGAGCGCTCCGCTGACCTGCTGAGACACGCCCCGCACCAGCAGCGGCTTTCCTTTTGTGCGAAGAAATTGGTTCGCGGTTTTGGAAAGCTGCCGCGGTGCGTTTGCAGAATTATTCCTCAAGGGGATTAATAGATTTCAGCCTCGATAGATTTCGCGATCGAGTCCGAGCTTCTCGACTCCAGGCCGGAACAGGCCATTTCTCTCTTTCCATCCCAAATACACAATGTCCGAAACGCGGACCGAAGGTCTGAACGGACTCTTGTTTCTCTTTTCGAAATGCGCCCACAACCAAGGCAGGTTAATAAGCAGTTCGTCGCATTCGCTACAACGGAAGCCGCGATTGTCGCGTTCAACACAGGCGGCCCCGGAGCCCGAAAAAGGCAAAGTGCGATGAATCTGCAAGGCTTATGAAGTTTTCGCGTTTGGCACGACGATTGCTTTTAAGCAAGCAGATTGCGGAATGCAAGGATGCACACAGAGAATTGGCATCCTTGATCACTCGATTATCTGGCCCGTGTTTGCATCATCCGGCAGAACACCGCAGGGCAGGGCTCTTGAGATCCAACAACGAAGTACCGATGGTGCATGAGGAAAGACGGAGGAGGAACGATGGCGAAATTGAGACAGATTGCTTTCTACGGCAAGGGTGGAATCGGCAAGTCCACAACATCCCAAAACACTCTGGCGGCACTGGCTGAGATGGGGCAGAAAATCCTTATCGTTGGCTGCGATCCAAAAGCTGACTCAACGCGACTGATCCTGCACGCGAAGGCGCAGAACAGCATTTTGAGCCTCGCGGCCGAAAAAGGCACCGTCGAGGATATCGAACTCGAAGAGGTGATGAAGTACGGTTATCAGCGTATACGCTGCGTTGAGTCCGGCGGTCCCGAGCCCGGCGTAGGCTGCGCGGGGCGCGGCGTCATCACGGCGATCAACTTTCTTGAGGAAAACGGGGCATACGAGAATCTGGACTACGTCTCTTACGATGTGCTGGGCGACGTTGTCTGCGGCGGCTTCGCAATGCCTATCCGCGAAAACAAGGCACAGGAGATTTACATCGTCATGTCCGGCGAGATGATGGCGATGTACGCGGCCAACAACATCTCGAAAGGCATTCTGAAATACGCCAACTCCGGCGGCGTGCGCCTCGGCGGGTTGATCTGCAACGAGCGCCAGACCGACAAGGAACTCGAGCTGGCCGAGAATATGGCCAAAAAGCTGGGAAGCAAGCTGATCTACTTTGTTCCTCGCGACAATGTTGTGCAGCACGCCGAACTTCGCCGCATGACGGTCATCGAGTATGCACCGGACTCCGCGCAGGCCGCGCACTATCGCGCCCTTGCGGAGAGAATTCATAACAACGCCGGGAACGGCGTGATTCCCACTCCGATTTCGATGGACGAGCTCGAAGAGATGCTGATGGAGCACGGCATTATCAAGAGCGTTGATGAGTCGTTGGTCGGCAAGAAGGCCGCCGAGGTCGCGGCATAACAAGTGAATGCCCATCGGGCGCCGGTTCATCTATCCAAGCCGGCGCCCGGTCTCACACAATCATCTTGAGCGAGGTCCCTATGAGCGGAAATGCCGGGGTTGAAGAAATCAAAGAGCGAAACAAACAGTTGATCGGAGAGGTGCTTGATGCCTATCCGGAGAAGACGGCAAAGAAACGTGCCAAGCATCTGGCAACCTTTGAGGAGGGCAAGGCAGACTGCGGAGTGAAGTCGAACCTCAAAGCCATTCCAGGGGTGATGACCATTCGCGGCTGCGCCTATGCCGGGTCGAAGGGCGTAGTGTGGGGTCCGATCAAGGACATGATTCATATCAGCCATGGACCGGTGGGTTGCGGTCAATATTCCTGGGCCGCTCGGCGCAACTACTACATCGGGACCACCGGCGTCGACTCTTTTGTCACGCTGCAGTTCACTTCCGATTTTCAAGAGAAAGACATCGTCTTCGGCGGCGATAAGAAGTTGGCCAAGATCATCGATGAGATTCAGACGCTGTTTCCTCTCAACAAGGGAATCACGATCCAGTCCGAGTGCCCGGTTGGGCTGATCGGCGACGACATTGAGGGAGTTGCCCGCGCCAAGGCCAAGGAATACGGCAAGACGATCGTGCCTGTACGGTGCGAGGGATTTCGCGGCGTCTCTCAGTCGCTTGGACACCACATCGCCAACGACGCGGTCCGCGATTGGGTCATCGACAAGCAGACCGGTAAGCCGGCGCGCTTTGAGAGCACGCCCTACGACGTGGCTATTATCGGCGACTACAACATCGGCGGCGATGCATGGTCCTCTCGCATTCTTCTCGAAGAGATGGGTCTGCGCGTGATCGCCCAGTGGTCGGGAGACGGCACACTTGCCGAGCTCGAGGCTACTCCGAAGGCCAAGTTGAACATCCTGCATTGCTACCGGTCGATGAACTACATCTCACGCCACATGGAAGAGAAGTTCGGGATTCCATGGGTGGAGTACAACTTCTTCGGGCCGACGAAGATTGTGGAGTCGCTGCGCGGGGTTGCGGCTCACTTCGACGACACCATCAAGGAAGGCGCCGAGCGCGTGATCGCCAAGTATCAGGCGCTTACCGACGCGGTGATTGCCAAGTACCGGCCGCGTCTCGAAGGCAAGAAGGTCATGCTCTTTGTCGGCGGTTTGCGCCCGCGCCATGTTATCGGAGCGTATGAGGATCTGGGCATGGAGGTAGTTGGCACGGGTTACGAATTCGGTCACAACGATGACTATCAGCGAACCACGCACTATGTGAAAGACGGGACGCTGATCTACGACGACGTGACCGCATTCGAGTTCGAGAAGTTTGTGGAGAAGGTGCAACCCGATCTGGTTGGCTCCGGCATCAAGGAGAAATATGTCTTCCAGAAGATGGGCGTGCCCTTCCGCCAGATGCACTCCTGGGACTACTCAGGCCCCTATCACGGATATGACGGATTCGCCATCTTCGCACGCGACATGGATATGGCGATCAACGCTCCCGTCTGGCGTCTTACGAAGACGCCCTGGTAACAGAAGCCCGGCAACCTTTGAGAAGGAGTAGCGAGATGAGCCAAAATGCTGAGAAGGTGATCGACCATCTTGAATTGTTCCGCGGTCCCGAATACACGGAGATGCTCGCGAACAAGAAGTGCATGTTCGAGGATCCAGTGCCGGCGGAAGAACTAGCGCGCGTGGGCGAGTGGACCAAGAGCGCCGAGTATCGCGAGAAGAACTTTGCTCGCGAAGCGCTTACAGTCAATCCCGCAAAGGCCTGCCAGCCGCTGGGTGCCGTTTTCGCCGCGCTCGGTTTTGAGCGGACACTGCCGTTCGTGCATGGGTCACAGGGATGCGTTGCATACTACCGCAGCCACTTCTCGCGGCATTTCAAGGAACCCACGTCGGCCGTTTCATCTTCCATGACCGAAGATGCCGCGGTCTTTGGCGGCCTCAACAATATGATTGACGGCCTGGCGAATTCGTTCAGCTTGTATAAGCCGAAGATGATTGCCGTCTCGACCACTTGCATGGCCGAGGTGATCGGCGACGATCTCAACGCCTTCATCAAGAATGCGAAAGAGAAACAATCCGTTCCACAGGATTTGGACGTTCCTTTTGCGCACACACCGGCCTTTGTCGGCAGCCACGTCACTGGATACGACAATGCATTAAAGGGAATCATCGAGCACTTCTGGGATGGCAAGGCGGGCACTGCGCCAAAGCTGGAGCGCCAGCCCGATGGAAAGCTGAACTTCATCGGCGGTTTTGACGGCTATACGGTCGGCAACCTGCGCGAGATCAAGCGGCTCTTCGATCTTATGGGCGTGGAATATACGATCCTCGGCGACAACAGCGATGTGTGGGACACGCCTGGAGACGGGCAGTTCCGCATGTACGACGGCGGCACTACGCTTGAGGACGCAGCAAACGCCATCCATGCCAACGCGACTATCTCGATGCAGGAGTTCTGCACGGAAAAGACGCTGGATGTTATCGAAGGTCACGGACAGGAAGTTATCGCATTCAATCATCCCGTGGGCGTGGAGGCAACGGACCGTCTACTGATGGAAGTCTCGCGGCTGACCGGCAAGCCAATTCCCGCCGCGATCGCCAAGGAGCGGGGCCGGCTCATCGATGCCATCGCCGATTCAAGCGCGCATATACACGGCAAGAAGTTCGCTCTGTACGGAGACCCCGATTTGACGCTGGGCCTGGCCGGCTTCCTGCTGGAACTGGGCGCCGAGCCGGTACACATCCTTTCCACGAACGGCGGCAAGGAATGGAAAGAGAAGGCAGAAGTGCTGCTGGCGGGCTCGCCCTTTGGAAAAGGCTGTCATGTCTACCCAGGCAAAGATCTCTGGCACATGCGCTCGCTGCTCTTCACTGAGCCGGTCGATTTCCTTATCGGAAACACATATGGAAAGTTTCTTGAACGCGACACGAAAACCCCGCTGATTCGCATTGGCTTTCCCATCTTCGATCGTCACCATCACCATCGCTATCCAGTGTGGGGCTACCAGGGTGGACTCAACGTTCTGGTCACCATTCTGGATAAGATCTTCGATCATATCGATCAAAACACAAATGTCGTGGCGAAGAACGATTACAGCTTCGACATTATCCGGTAACACACTTTGAGTTGGTTTGGCGCGGCGAGGGACTCGATGAGCACACTGAGCGCGAAAGTACAAAGTCTGTTTGATGAGCCCGGCTGCGCCACGAATCAGGCAAAGCCGGACAAGGACCGGAAGAAGGGCTGCAACAAACTGCTCGCGCCCGGCGCGGCGGCCGGTGGCTGCGCATTCGACGGAGCCAAGATCGCTCTTCAGCCCATCACCGATGCAGCGCACTTAGTTCACGGGCCCATCAACTGCGAAGGGCACTCCTGGGACGGCCGCGGATCGAAGTCGTCGGGGCCGCTTCTCTACCGCACCAGCTTTACTACAGCGATTACCGAGCAGGATATTATCTTCGGCGGCGAAAAACATCTTTACAAGGCGATCAAGGAGGTCGTCGAAAAGTACAACCCGGCCGCGGTGTTCGTCTACCAGACGTGCGTGCCGGCCATGATCGGCGACGACATTGAAGCCGTTTGCAAGGCCGCCGCGATGAAACTCGGAAAGCCTGTGATTCCTGTCAACGTTCCTGGATTTGCGGGATCGAAGAACCTGGGGAACAAGCTTGCAGGCGAGGCGCTCCTCGATCATGTAATCGGCACCGAAGAGCCTGCCGAGACCACTCCCTACGACATCAACATCATCGGCGAGTACAACCTTTCCGGAGAGTTGTGGCAGGTGAAGCCACTGCTCGACGAGCTGGGCATTCGCATTCTGGCGTGCATTTCAGGCGACGCAAGGTATCACGAAGTAGCTCGGTCCCACCGAGCACGCGCCGCCATGATGGTCTGCTCAAAAGCCATGATCAACGTTGCGCGCAAGATGGAAGATCGCTATGGCATTCCTTTCTTCGAGGGCTCGTTCTATGGAATCGGCGACATGAGCGACGCTCTGAGGAAGATCTCTCAACTACTGGTCGATCGCGGCGCGCCGGCAGAACTCCTGGGGCGTACCGAAGCGGTAATCGCAAGGGAAGAAGCACGCGCCTGGCAACGGATCGCACCATTCAAAGAGCGCCTGGCCGGCAAACGCGTGCTGCTCTTCACCGGGGGAGTCAAGTCGTGGTCCGTGGTGGCGGCCTTGCAGGAGGCCGGCTTGGTGATCATCGGCACCAGCACCAAGAAGTCTACGCCAGACGACAAAGAGCGCATCAAGGAACTGGTCAAAGACGATGCGCACATGTTCGACGATCTGAAGCCGCGCGAGATGTACAAGATGCTTAAAGAAGCGCGTGCGGACATCATGCTCTCCGGCGGGCGCACGCAGTTTGTCGCTTTGAAAGCAAAGATGCCGTGGCTCGACATCAACCAGGAACGTCATCACGCCTACGCGGGCTATGAGGGCATGGTGGCTCTTGTAAGCGAGATTGACAAGGCTCTTTCGAGTCCGATCTGGGAGCAGATACGCAGGCCCGCTCCGTGGGAGTTTGCCGTGGATCGGGGCGAGCTTCAACTTCACATTGCATAGGGATAGGCATATGGCGCGAGTAATTGTCAGTCACAAACAGTGCGTCGTCAATCCGCTCAAGATGAGCCAGCCCATCGGCGCGGCGCTGGCCTTCATGGGAGTTGAAGGTACCATGCCGCTGCTCCATGGCTCGCAAGGTTGCACATCCTTCGGACTTGTCCTGTTTGTGCGCCACTTCCGCGAGGCCATTCCGCTACAGACTACTGCGATGAGCGAAGTGGCCACTGTGCTGGGGGGCTTCGACAATGTGGAACAGGCGATCGTCAACATCGCAAGCCGAACCAAGCCGGCGCTGATTGGAATCTGCACTACCGGAGTGTCCGAAACCAAGGGCGATGACCTGAACGGTTTTCTAAAATTGATACGCGCGAACCACCCGGAGCTTGGCCACATTGCCCTTATCGATGTTTCCACTCCAGATTTTGAAGGCTCGTTCCAGGATGGTTGGGGCACGGCGGTCACGCGCATGATCGAGGAACTGGTTGAGGCTCCGCTGCTCGACAGCGGTCTGTCGCGACGCATCAATGTGCTTCCCGGCTGTCATATCAGCCCTGGAGACATCGATGAACTTCGCGACATCTTTGAGGCCTTTAGTCTCGATCCATTCTTCCTGCCCGATCTCTCCGGATCGCTGGACGGTCACATCCCCGAGGAATTCACGCCAACCACGCTGGGCGGTATATCGGTCGACCAGATTCGGAGAATGGGTTCGGCCTGCTGGACGGTTGCCATCGGCGAACAAATGCGCGGCGCCGCAATTACGCTCGAACACCGAACGGGCGTCCCATACCAACTCTTCGACAGGCTGACGGGGCTGGTGGCCAACGATGAGCTCATGGGATTCCTATCGAGCATAAGCGGCGTTCCCGTTCCAAGAAAGTACCGGCGTCAACGCAGCCAGCTTGTGGACGCGATGCTGGACGGGCACTTTCACTTTGGCGGCAAGAAGGTGGCTGTTGCGGCTGAGCCCGACCTGCTGGCGGCGATGACCCACTGGCTTCACGACATGGGGTGTGAGATCCAATCAGCCATCACTACGACGGAATCGCCGGTTCTCGAGAGCATTCCGGCCAAGGAGGTGCTTCTCGGTGACCTGGAAGATCTGGAGATCCGTGCGGCCGGAGCCGATCTGATTGTGACTCATTCGCATGGACGGCAAGCGGCGGAGCGGCTTGGAATCCCCCACTTCCGCGTTGGGATTCCGGTCTTCGATCGGCTCGGCGCAGGCCAGCAGGTGACAGTCGGATACCGAGGAACGCGCGACCTGATCTTCGATGTTGGCAATCTCTTCATGGCCAACATGCATGAGCCGACGCCCCAGACATGGATTCCGCAACATTGCATTGAACACGATTTAGTCGCGCTGCGTGTGCCGCAATGAATACGAAGTGTTTCACGGGAGGAATATGAAAATTGCTTTTGCAACAGAGGATGGACGGCACGTAGACGCGCACTTCGGGTGGGCGAAGAACATCGCCATCTACGACGTCACGCCGGAGGAGTTTCACTTCGTCACCACCTTCAAATTCGAAGGCAATCTGCAAGAAGACGGGAACGAAGACAAATTGGGGCCGAAGCTCGAAGCAATAAGGGATTGCGCCATCCTCTATGTGGCTGCCATCGGTGGATCGGGTGCTGCCCGCGTTGTTGCCAGGAACATCCACCCTGTCAAGGTGGCTGAAACGCAGGCTATTGAGGCTATCCTGCTGCGCCTTCAGACTGTGCTAGCTGGCACTCCGCCACCGTGGTTGCGCAAGGCGCTGAACAAGGGAAGGGAACGAGTTCTCGACTTTGAGGACGAGGTGGTCCATGGCTGAGAGCGCAGTGCAAACGTCAGCGCCCGCTAAGCGGGGCTTCCTCAGTGAGTTGATCAAGCAATGGCGGGCTCAGGATCTGCACGGCTCGTGGGACGCGAAGAGCGATCTCGATCTGCTGGAGCCCTACATCCTGACCAGGGAGAAGCGGCGTGAGATGCCCATCATGAGCGATCCAGACCCTGAAACGCTTTGGCGCATGGAGCTGTTCTACAACGCTGTTGGACTCGCAATCGAACGCGCGACCGGCGTGATGGTTTCTCCGCTGATGAAACTCCACCACGAAGGCTTCGGACGCATTGTACTCACGGCTGGAAGATTGATCGTGTTCAACAAACATTTGCGCGATGTGCACCGGTTTGGTTTCGAAAGTCTTGAAAAGCTGGAAGGGCAAGGCGAAGAGATTGTGGCAAGCGGAATTGAGTGGATTGAGAAATATCCGGAAGTCGCGCGCTATTGAAGACACGTCCTGTGGATGGGCTGGACAGTGTTGAAGACGAGAAGAAGGATGCGGAGGCATAAATGGAAGCGGAACAGATTGCGGTGCAGGCGGTAACGCGGGACGGTAGGCCCTGGCAGCCATCGTACCTGCTGGACATTAATCCCGAGGTCTGCATCGGCTGCGGCCGCTGCTTCAAAGTCTGCGGGAATTCCGTCATGATGCTCAAGGGAATCACGGACGAGGGCGATCTCGTCGAGTTGGATGACGACGACGAAATCTTGCGCAAGGTCATGACGGTAGCCGATCCGGGAGCTTGCGTTGGGTGCGCGGCCTGCTCGCGGGTATGTCCCAAGAACTGCCAGACACACGGTCCATCGTAAAGGATCAAGCATGACGCCGGACGACCTATACATCTACCTTCGGCAAGTGAACGCGACCACTGGGTGCGATCCCTTCGACGGCCATGTGCTTGCGTGTATTGTTGCTGCCGGGATAAGTGAGTGCAGAGCCGGAGTTACGCTTACCCATGCTCTCGGCTTAAGTGGTTCTGAACTCCGGCGGATTATCGCGAGATACTTCCCAGGCGCGCAGGAACGAATGGAAGCCTTTGGCCTGGATAGCGAGCCAATGGTGGACGACGATGAGCGATGTCTGCGGGAGTTGCTTTGGCGCTTCCGCACCGTCCCTGATTCTTACACTTCGCTCTTGTCGGTTCTCATCGCGCGCAGAGCCACTCGGCCAAATCACCTCTGGCAGGATCTGGGGCTTACGAATCGCGGGGAGTTATCGAGGCTCATGCTCCGTCACTTTGCCTTGCTGGCCCGCCGCAACACGCAGGACATGAAATGGAAGAAGTTCTTCTTTCGCATGATCTGCCGTGACGAAGGTTATCGCTTGTGTGCGGCGCCCAGTTGTTCTGAGTGCAGCGACTTCAATGCATGTTTCGGCGACGAGTCCGGCGAGAGCCTGTTGGCCCGTGTGCGATTCCAGAGCGAGGCATCCGGGCTTATCGCCATTCAAGCGGCTTACACGCAATGACTGGGAATCGACATGTCGCAAATGCGACATGTACGGGTCGCCGCTTCCCGAAATCGGCTGCAACTCTCTGATTTAACTAAGCAATTCACTTGGCCCATCAGTTGCATTCTATGAATCCAAGTCGGTTGCCGAGCCAGATACGGGACCTGCATTGGAGGGAAAGATGATTGCCTTGACGGAAAGTGCGGCGGGAGCTTTACGCACCGCAATTGACGCCACATCGATGCCCATCGCGGGCCTTCGGGTGACTGCTGCCGCAGGCGGTTGCTCCGGTTATCAATATCAGATGGGTCTGGTGGAGAGCGCCGATCCGGAGGATCTTCGCTGCGAGAGTCAGGGGCTCTCGATTTTTACCGACCCCGACAGCGCCGCGCGGCTCACGGGCACCACAATCGACTTCATTGAGAGCCTGGAGGGCGCCGGTTTCTCGTTCAATAATCCCCAGGCAAAGTCGACCTGCGGCTGCGGAAAGTCATTCTGTTGAGGAGTACGGTCTGAGGAGCCTCACAATGACAAACTCTTCGCGGGCAAAGACATGGGTCTATCTTGACAACAACGCCACAACGCGCGTGGATGAGCGTGTTGTTGACGCCATGCTCCCGATGTTTCGGGATCGCTTCGCCAATCCATCTTCTAACCATCCTCTGGGCTTTGCGGCCGCTGAGCCTGTGCGTGTGGCTCGCGGCCAGGTTCGATCCTTGATTGGAGCGGCATTCGAAAAGGAGATCGTCTTCAACTCAGGAGGCAGCGAATCCAATAACACGGCCATTCTCTCAGCCCTAGAAACCCAGGTAGGACGTGATGAGTTCGTCATCTCCGCGGTCGAACATCCTTCAGTCCTTGCCGTATGCGCGCACCTGGAGAAGTGGGGCAGAGCCAGGGTGCATCGCATTCCAGTGGATCGCAATGGGAATCTGAATATCGAAGCATATCGAAGCGTCCTTAGCTCGAAAACCGCGCTAGTATCCATTCAATGGGCCAACAATGAAACAGGAGTTGTCTTTCCCGTCGATACGTTGGCCGCCATGGCGCATCATGTTGGAGCGCTCTTTCATAGCGACGCTGTACAGGCCGCAGGCAAGATCGCTATCGATGTGCAATCTGCCGATATCGATATGCTCAGTCTTTCCGCGCACAAAATTCATGGGCCTAAAGGCGCCGGAGTTCTCTATGTGCGCAACGGAGTGCCCCTGGCGCCGTTGGTTCACGGGGGAAGGCAGGAGCGAGGACGCCGTGCAGGCACTGAGAACTCGGCATCGATCATCGGCTTCGGGGCAGCTGCGGAACTGGCGGCCCAGGCTTTATCGACGGAGATGCCGCGCATTGCGGGTCTGCGCGACCGTTTGGAGCGGGAGGCTTTGCGGCTCGTTCCCGGCTCGCTTGTGATAGGGAGCAAAAGCAACCGACTCCCAAACACTCTCAACCTCGCTTTTCAAGATGCCGAGGCGGACTCAATCCTGTTGCTGTTGGAGCGAGCGTCAATCGCAGCCTCTTCCGGGTCGGCTTGCGCCGCGGGATCGATGGTGCCTTCGCATGTGCTGCGTGCCATGAGCGTTCCGTTCAGCCACCTGCGCGGCGCGGTCCGTTTCTCCTTTTCACGCGAGAACACGGATGCCGACGTGGACTGCGTTCTGAATGTCCTTCCTGAAATAGCCGATGAACTGCAAGCCCGCACTGTGCCGCTGGAGGCCGCCTATGACTGATTTTGCGAAAGTCGTAATCAACGATTCAACATTGAGAGATGGGGAACAGGCTCCTGGCGTGGCCTTCACACTCGATGAAAAGCTTGCCATTGCGCTTGCCCTTGAATCCGCGGGCGTGGATGAGATCGAGGCCGGCACGCCGGCCATGGGTAACCGAGAGATCGAGGAGATTGCGGCCATCGGACGGGTGTTGACGATGGCGGAGCCGATCGCCTGGTGCCGCATGACGCGTGCGGATGTGGATGCGGCGGTGAAGACGGGTCTCAAGCGCGTCAACCTGTCAATTCCTCTGTCTGACATTCAAATGAGGGCGAAACTGAAGGCGGATCGCACCGAGGTGCTGCGTCGGATTCGCGATGTGATTCCTTACGCAATCGATCTCGGGCTGCGGGTGGCCATGGGCGGCGAAGATTCGAGCCGCGCGGATGCGGGCTTTCTTCTCATAGCATTGGAAGCCGCCTCAACAGCCGGAGCGCATCGCTTCCGTTTTGCCGATACGCTCGGATGCATGGATCCCTTTGGCGTGTGCGAACAATTCAATCAGCTCCGTGCAGCGTTCAACCTCGAATTGGAGTTTCATGGGCACGACGATCTGGGTCTGGCTACAGCAAACACACTTGCGGCAATTCGCGGCGGCGCATCTCACGCCAGCGTCTGTGTTTTGGGTTTGGGGGAACGCGCAGGGAATGCGGCGTTGGAAGAGGTTGTCGCCGGGTTGGATCGCTTATCTCAATCCAAGAGCACCGTCGATTTGCTCCAATTGCCGCGGCTCGCAGAAATCGTCTCTTCCGCGGCCCGACGCCCCATTCCGGCGGGAAAGGCAATTGTCGGCGCCGCGGCATTCACGCATGAGTCCGGCATTCATGTCGATGGGCTGCTCAAAGATCCTTTGACCTATGAGGCATTGTCGCCACAAACCTTCGGACGTCAGCGCCAGATCGTGTTGGGGAAGCATTCCGGCGCAGCTTCTGTGGCCGGTGTGCTGCGGGCGCTCGGCCTGACTGCGGACACAGGCCGGACGCAATGGCTGCTGGCGAAGGTTCATGAACGTTCCATCCAGGCAAAGCGAGCCGTCAGTTCGGAGGAGCTGCTCGATTTCTACCACCGTACTTGCGATACCGCAAGACTCATCCCCGCCCCACTGGAGGTTCGATATGACTGTGCTTGAACAGTTGTCAAAACTTTCTTCCGCGGAAGACTTCTTTCGCTTTCTCGACCTTCCGTTCGAACCCGTCGTGCTGAATGTTGCTCGACTCCACATTCTCAGGCGCATGGGCGACAATCTTCGACAAGCCGCGGTCGAACCGGACGAAGCGAAAGCCCGAGCCTATTTCCGCGCCCATCTGGAACGCGCGTACCTGGATTTCGTTGGTTCCTCGCCCATCGATGAACGTGTTTTCAAAGTCCACAAAGACGCGATTCGTTCAAGCGTTGTGCCGTTGGTGCAACTGTCATGTCCAGGAGAAAGTCAAAAAACGCCTTAGTGTCAACATCTGATTTGAGACAGTTCACACTGACTTCGCAAGTTGCCCAGCCGAATGATTTGGCACCGTGGCGCCGCAAAAAATTCCTGGCATCCAACAGACGGAGCCGGCAAATGAGTGCCAACTTCAGGAGAGTAGAGATGATAGACAAGCGATCGCCGCAAATGCAGGCCACTCTGGGCCTGACTGGCCTGACCAGCAATGCAATGGCCCTCATCGCGCCCGGGGCCTTTCTTTGGCTCACCTTTTACATCCAGGCCAACACGGGCACCACGGCGCCAACCATGTGGCTGGGCATCGTGGCAGCTCTGTTGCTTTGCCTGGCGACGGCGGTTGCATACGCGGAGATATCCAAGCTCTATCCCGGAACCGGTTCCAGCTACTACTACGCCGAGCAGGCGCTTCTATCCAAAGATGAATTCTTCAAATACGCGCGCCTGGTCAAGTTCATCGTCGGCTGGGGCTCGCACCTCTATTACTGGGTCTATCCGGGCGTGATGGTGGCTACGACCGGCATGTTCGTGGGTTATGTGGTTGGTTTCCTCTATCCCAGCTTCCTGAGCGGCTCGAATCCCGGGCCGGTCTTCATGGCACTGGTAGCAATTGCTTTCTCGTTCTTTGTGGGTTGGATTGCCCAGAAGGGTGTAGGCGCTTCCACGGCGGTCAACCTGGCCATCAATGTCGTGCAAATCTCCGCGCTGATGACCTTCAGTGTTCTGGCGCTAGGCTACCGCGCCAACCATCCGTCCGGCACGCCGGGCTTCCAGTACGACACTCAAACTCTGGCCACCTATGACTATCAGTTCGCCACAGCCAAGGATGGCTCGACGGCCCGCGATTCGAGTGGCGCGCCCCTCCCGTTGCTCAACTCGGCCGGGAGACCGGTTCCTTTCAAGATCACCTACCCACAGTCAGACGCCAGCGGCAACTTCCTCGCGCACACCTCCGCCGCATCGGTAATTGCACCGCACAAGTTCAGTTTTGTTTTCATTCAGGCTACCGTCGCCATTTTGATTCTGGTAGGTTTCGAATCAGTCACCGCGATGGGCGGCGAGGCGAAGAACCCCACCAAACACATTCCCATCGCCGTCATCGCATCGCTGCTGATTCAGGGCCTGGTGTGCTATCTGATCGAATATTTCGCGGCCAACTACTTTCTAAACTCCGGCTATACCATGCAAAGCGCCGCCGGCTCGGCGGCTCCCATCGGGGACATGATGATCATCGTCGGCGACGGCCTGCTCGGCCACGGCAATGGCAAGTATTTCATGCTCGGCGAAGCCATCACGGTCTTCCTGGCGCTGATTGGCACTACGCTTGCATGCATGAATACTGGCGCCCGCGTTACTTACGCCATGGGCAAGGACGACGAGGCTCCCCAACACTTCGGCATCCTGCACGCCGGGTCGCTCACGCCGCGCCGCGCCATTTGGACGCTTGCCGCCATTTCCGCGATCATTGGCGTTGTCGCCATTTCGCTTGCATTCGGCGATTCCGCCGCGCCGACCGATGCTTCAATTGCGGCGCTTCCCCATGGCATCCTTTCAAGCTTTGGCTACAGCACGCATGACAAGATGGCGGCCTTGCCGAACTCGCTCCTCGCCATCACTCTCACATCGAACTTTGGCACCTTCATCCTGTACGGGCTCAGTTGCCTGCTGTGCATCGTCGCCTACGACAGGCGTCACGATTACAACCTGGTGCGGCACAAATTGATCCCGGGATTTGGACTGCTCGCCAATCTGGTTTGCATGGCCTTCTACCTGATCAGCCCCGTCTTTGGCCTGGGAACCTTCAAGGAACCGTTGCTTGCGCTGGTCATCGCCGCAGCCTGGGGCGCCTACGGAGCTTTCTACTTCCTCCGCTCGTCGAAGGCCAAAGGCAAGCCGGTCCTGCTGACCGCGGTCAATTCCCGAAACTGGCACACCAAAGCTTAGCCGGTCGCTTGTCACGGCGGAAGGCGCTGGTCAGGTGAATCAGCATCCCTCAATCGGGATGGATGCGGCCGCCAGGGCCTACGACGCCGGGGCAGTGGCGTCTACCTTCGAGGGCGTCGATACGCTTCGTGATAGGCACTCGTATGGGAAAACTCCCGGCAAAGTGGTATCACTCTTGGTATCGCCTCTCGTTCCCCGGTCAAGAGTATTGAAAAGAAATAGGCTAGATGGTCGGGGCGGAGGGATTCGAACCCCCGGCCCTCTGCTCCCAAAGCAGATGCGCTACCAGGCTGCGCTACGCCCCGACGTACTCCTTCGATTGTAACCCGAATCGGCTTTGGGCTGGGCTGGGGCGGTGGGTGCTAACGGCTGATAAGCCATGCCAGCAGCCACACCACCAGCGCCAAAGGCAGGGCGAAAACCAACGCCAGCAAGATTGCCAGCAGGAACAGAAACGCCCAATCGCGCCAAGTGTGGCGGCGCGGCGAGTCAAGATGGCGGCAGAGGAGACGATAGTTGCGGCGGTTGGCCTTCCAGACGATGTCGAACACGTCGCCGAAGATCGGAATGGAACCCACAAGCACACCAATGGCCAGGTTGGCAGCCATTCGAGCCAGCGTGACGTATGGGACGCCGCGAATCCATGCCGCGAGCGGGATGACGAGCGAGAGCAGGCCGGCCAATACGTCTCCCAGGCCGGGAACCAGCCCGATGATTCCGTCTATGCCAAATCGGAAGCCGGTGCCGGGAATCCGAAAGGCTTCGTCGAGAAGAATTTCAAGGCCGTGCAGGGTCTTGTCGCGGAACAGCCACGCACCGCGGTTCCAGCGATCCGGCGTCCGATCGAGCGATGCTGGGCCGGACCCTGGCATATCGAATTCCGTTTGGCCCAGCCCCGTTGCGTCGATGGGACCGCGGTTGCCGGGCGGCGCGAATTGGTCTGGATCGAGGCGCGGCATGCAGGTATCCCTCGGCTGGCCAGATTCTCCAACCTGATTCGATGCTACAATCGTAAGGGTATGTGGCGGCTATAGTTCAGTGGCAGAACGCCTGTCTGTGGCACAGGATGTCGAGGGTTCGATCCCCTCTAGCCGCCCCAATTTATAAGCATAAATGGCGTTAACGCCATCCGGAACAAAGAGCGTGCGTTCCTGGGGAGCGAAAAGTAGGACCTTAGCGGCGCGAGTGAAGGCAGGAAGTTCCCGCAGCCTCGGCGTAGCGGCACAAGAGCATTTGTTCAGATGGCTGGAGGTCCGGGTTGCCCGCCTCGGAGCCGGGAAACCTCCAGAGGGGAAGGGGTTGTTGCGGCCAGAGCGGGAACCGAGTGCGCAGCCCTATTGCGATTCGTCCAGAACCTCGATGGCCGAGATGGTCGCGTGATTCGCAATCGGCTCAAAGGTAATGTTGAGCTTGCCTTGCGCGCTGGGTTTCAGTTGGTAAAAGGTCTTGGTCAGGGCATGAAGACTTCCCGCTTCCTTATAGATGTCGAAATTGTCGAGGAGCGTGTTTCCGTTGCACAGGACGCGAAATACGCGGGTTCCTTCGCCTCCGAATCCCGATGCGCCGGGCCCGAAATAAAACTCGGCAAAGTGCAGAATCAGCGTGTAGCGATCGCGCGTGTCGACCGGAATGGCGTAGGCGAAGTGCCCATACCGCTCCGCTGCGAACATGTCGGGGTCGGATGTTCCCTTGATTTGCGGGCTGTTCTTCGAGATATAACCATCCAGGAAGTAGTCATCCGGGTGCCAGAACTGGCCGCTGTGGTCGGTGAAGGCTCTCGGCTGGGTAACCAGGCGGATGGGAAGCTGCCGGTGCGGTGTCCCGGGGAGGATTTCGATCGCATTCAGCGTGGCTGGAGAGAGTTCGCTGGTGAACCCAAGGTGTAAGATTCCGTTGCTGGCGGGGCTGACATCGCGGAAGACGCGCTCATCCGCGTTATTCGCACCCAGGGCGTCGGAGCGGACGTCAAAGTCCGACAGGACTTTGTCTCCGTTGACATCGACTGTGAAGGTGGAAAGCTCGATCGACTGCGGATCCGCAGCTGCGAAGTAAAAATGCAGTTCGTATACGCCTGGCCGCAGGGGAATGTCGTAGAAGAAGTCTCCATTTCGCCGGTGCTTGAACAGCATCGGGTCGCTTGTTTGCGCGCCAACCTTGTCAGGACGATCCGCCGCACCACCATAATGAAAAAACTGGTCGGGCTGCCAAAAGTTGCCGGCGCTGTCGATCTGTGGTTTTCCACTGTAGCCGGCGAGGATGCGCAGGGGCACTTGCGCATAGGGCGCGGCGTTCAATGGAGCCGCTTGTTGCGCATTGGAACCCGCGAGGTAAACGTTATCTTTCTTTGGGGCGTAAGCCCGGAAGAGCAGATATCCAGTGAGGATCGTCAAGGCGAACGCCGCGATTGCGACTAGATAAGGCCAACGGCGCTTGTCCGGCCGCGCGGGCGGTGATTCGCGCTCGACCTTTGCCGGGCCGGAAGACTGTCGGGTGAAGACGGGAACGTAGGCCCCCGGGGGAATCGAAATATGAATCGGGTGATCCTTCCCCTCGCCCGCGTAGTACTCCATCAACCGTTTTCGAAGACGGTGGGCTTCTACCCGCACAATCGCGTCCTCGCCCGCATTGAATGTGTCTTTTGAGCGCCCGAAGACTTCGGTTGCAATGTCGTATTCGTGCAGATTGTCCGAATCACCCTGGAAGTACTTTTCCCCGATATAAGTGATCAGCCGAAGCAGGCGCGACGAATTCCCTAACGCCGCCGATACAGCCTCGAGTTCCCGCCGCTCGTCTTCCATCGTTGCGGATCGAGTGAGATTCGAAGCGGTCTGGTTTGTTCTGAGCAACGCCTGTCTCCCGTGGATTGCCATCATAGCTATCCCATGCACGCGATTGCAACACCGCCGAGGAGCCGTCGCACGGCGGATAGGCTATCTCTTTATTGTTCATAAGTGTACACGCCATGTAACCGTTTCCAACTCACGCATGTACACGAATGTTCAGGTTTAACGTTTACTTCCGTTGCAGCGAAACCCGATTATTCTCGGGGCTTGAAATCAGGCCTGCCGCGCGCCCGCAAAACTGCGTTCGCGGCTTGCAGTGGATGGCGGTTGTATGGCGGAGGCGAGAGGCCAGCCGCAGTCGCCGCTCGACGGAGGGAGCGGCAAACGACGGCAATGCACCCACAGAGCCCGAAGCTGGCACTTTCCAAAGGTGCCGGAAAACCAATGCGTTAGAGCGACCGGGCAATCTGGCCTCACAGGTTATTGGAGGCACATCTTGTCAGGAAATCATTCAGGAGGCAACACGTATATGAACACTGCTCAACGGGTAGTATCGAGTGAAATCTCGATGCGCAACTGGATTCGGCGGATTCCATGGCTGCTCATACCAGTCCTGGCTCTGTCCTTTTCCATCGCCAAAGCTCAACAAATCACCGGTACCTTGAGTGGTACCGCAGCTGACCAAACCGACGCCCGCATTCCAGGAGCTGCCGTAACCTTTGTAAATGACGCCAGCGGCGACCGGCGCGACTCCAAGACGGATAGCTCCGGGTTCTTCTCCGTAACCGCTTTGCCGCCAGGTACTTACACGGTAACCATTGTCGCAAAGGGTTTTGCGAAGTGGGAGGAAACCGGAGTCCTTCTGAACCAGGGCGAATCCCGCACGATTGCCAACATCCACCTCAAGATCAGTTCCGACACCACCGCCGTCACCGTTATTTCCGGCCAGGATGCGGAAGTGCCTGTGGATAACTCCGAAATCAGCGCGACGCTCAACAACGAACTTGTCGATTCCGCCGTCCTTACGGGGCGCGACGCGGCCGAATTGATGAAGATGATGCCGGGCGTGACCTTCAATAACAGCGGCGGCGCCGGATCGGGCTTCAACAGCCAGACCACCGGCACCAACAACGGCCCCGCTGGAAACTTTTCGGCCAATGGCACGCAGCCCTACGGGGCAATGGCTTTGATGCTCGACGGCGCTTTGCTTCTCGATCCAGGTAACGCCGGAACGCAGATTGCCAACATCAACCAGGATATGACCGACAGCGTCAAGTACTTGTCGGCCTCCTATGGTGCGGAGTACGCCAAGGGGCCCGCGGTTCTTCAGGCCTTCAGCAAGAGCGGCGGCCAGAAGTTCCACGGTGAAGGTTATCTCTACGCCCGCAACACGGCGGTAGGCTACGCCAACGACTGGTTCAACAAGTCTACGCAGGAAGCGACCGCAGCTCAGAACGGCGGCACACCGGCACAAATTGCGGCATCGAACACTCTCACGGCGCAGGAATACTATTACGTCGGCGGCAACATCGGCGGTCCCATCTCGATTCCGAAAATCGGATTCAATCGCAACCGGGATAAGCTGTTCTTCTGGGCGGGCTACGAGGATATGATCCAGCATCCGTATAACTCGCCTGTGGAAATGAACGTTCCCACGGCTGCCCAGTTAAGCGGCGACTTCTCCAATCCGGGCGTCCCGCTGGGAGTTTATAACCCGGCCACCGGCGGCGGCGCCTATCCCGCCGCCTACATCATGCCATGCGCTGCCAGCGGCGGATGGCAGGGTTGCGGTACCACCGATTCTCCCTGGGGAGGATACGGTTCCAACCCGCCACCGAACCTGAAGCAGTACTTCGACCCGAACGGCGCAATCATCAGCAACATGAACCCGGCGGCGAACCAGACGGCTAATGCCGCCAATGGCTGGAATAACTTGGTCTACTCTCCCTCCCTGCCAGTCGATCGCTGGGAGGCAACCGGCAAGGTAACCTACGCCTTCAACGACAACAACAAGATCTGGGGCTCTTACACAACCCAGATTGAAACCGATGAACATCCGCTGTCGATCTGGTGGGCGCCGGAATGGACAATCCCCTATCCGGGCAAGCCGATTGGTAAGGAAACAGCGCACGTGTACCTGGCAAACTTCACCCACGTGTTCAGCGCCACTGCCACCAACGAGTTCGTCTTCTCGTATGCCGAATTCATCAACGACAACTCGCTCCAGGATGCGTCGGCGGTCAGCCCGGCCACGCTGGGATTCCCGAATCAGAGCGTTTTCGGAAGGACGCAGGACCAGATTCCCGATTTCACGGGCGGATGGAGTTCCGGCATAACTGAAATCAGCGAGTTTTCCTTCGATAGCGGCCAATATGGCAAGAACAGCTTCGGCAAAACATCGAAAGCTCCAGCCATCACCGACAACTTTACCAAGATCGTCAAGACCCACTCGCTCAAGGCTGGATTCTATTGGGATACCTCGCAGAACGTGCAAGGATCAAGCTCAGACTCCAACGGCACGTTCGATGTTGAGAACTGGGGCGCCTCCTCAACCTACAACATGACGCTCGATCGTTTGATGGGCCGCAACCAGGCCTACAATGAGCAGAGCAGCATTCCCATTGAGAACGCGCAATGGCATCAATGGTCCATCTGGGGGCAGGACTCCTGGAAGGTCTCGCCGAAGTTGACCGTCAATGTTGGCCTCCGAGCAGACCATGAAGGTCAGTGGTACGCCCCAGCCGGAGCCGCTGTGTGGAATCCTGCGACCTACGTAAACACTGCCAACCCACCGGCCAACACCGGACTTATCTGGAATGGCAAGGGTAGCCCCGCGGGCGGTTCCAAGGTTCCGGTTTCCGGTTGGCCCAGCCAGTTGTTCTTCTACGATCCGCGTGTGGGCGCTGCCTATGACGTCTTCGGAACAGGCAAGACGGTCATACGTGGTGGATTCGGAACCTATCGTTATCAGGTCTCCAACGGCGACGCGGGCAATTCCTTCCAGCTTCCAATGGGATCGTTCAACTACTCCACCGGCTCCTCCAGCAGTGGGTTCTACGGCTACTCGATTGCGGGTAACCAACTGAGCAACGGTCCGGGCAGCACTCCCACGACACTGACAAATATTCCTACCGGTTTGAACGTGACTGGTTCGGGAAGCACCATCGATCCTGACAAGCAGGGCGATAACCTGGTGCCTTATGCGGATACCTGGAGTTTCGGCGTGGCGCAGGCGCTGCCTGGTCACACGGTCTTCCAGGCATCGTATGTGGGCAGCGGAAGCCATAACCAAATGGAGAACGGCGGCAACGGGCATATCGAAGATGCAAACGCAATTCCGTACGGAGCATTCTTCACGCCCGATCCGAAAACCGGGGCGCTGAACAACGTATCCCCCGCCTACTGCGGTGTTGGATGCACCCCCCCGACTGGCGCGAATACAGCTGACTGGAGGCCCCTCAGCAACTATGCGGACATCTATCTCCAGACGCATGGCGGCTGGGCCAACTATCACTCCCTGCAGGTAGCCGCGCAAAAGCAGTCCGGTAATCTGTACATGTTCACCAACTTCACCTTCGGCAAGGTTCTCGGCACCCGCGACGGTAATACCAACAACGGTAACGGCAACGGTCCTGTCGTCGACCCATTCGACATTGGCAAGAACTACGGCCCCCTGGCGTATGACCATACCAAGACCTTCAACCTCTCGTTCAGCTACAAACTGCCCAAACCCATCCACAACAACTTCCTGTTGGGCGAGGCGATTAACGGCTGGCAGATTTCCAATTACACCACTTACGAGGACGGAGCGCCGCTCCAGACCTCAACGGGTGGTGCCCTGAATGCCGGCTACAACGAATTGTTGTATCCTGCTGGAACCCCTAATGCTGGTCAACCTGAGCAATACTTCACCATGCCCGACGGCCTCACGACCAATGCCATCGGATCGAACACCTGGTTTGGCACTTCACAGGGACTCGCACTGATGCCCGTGCTGACGTGCGATCCCCGGCATTTCGTCAAGACCTTGGTGGCTCAGCATTTCAATCCCAACTGCTTTGCGGCTCCCATGGCTCCAACCGCTTCGTCGTTCGGCCAGGAAGGGCAGTTTATCTGGCCGTACGTCCGCAACCCTGGATACTTCGGCAGCGATCTGGCCGTCTTCAAGGCATTCAGGATAACCGACTCGCAGCGCGTCGAGCTTCGCATCTCGGCAACCAACTGGCTTAACCACCCAAACTCTGTATTCGGCCAGAACGGCAACGGCGATGAAACGCTATCCTTTGCCGGAGCCAGCACCGGGGCAGGGCTGTCCACCAACGTGAACACTACCACTACCGGCGCACCCTCTACCAAGTCGGGATACCGGTGGATGCAATTCGCGGGCAAGTACTACTTCTGATCCGCATCGGAAGTTTACAGCTCAAGAGGGGGTGGCTTATTGCCACCCTCTCACTATCCGGCATCGACTCGGCAATCAACAGCTATTCTTGCACGCAACAAACATTCAAGGCGAGTGTGACCGTGCAGCAGATTTTGGGTGGGTGCCCCCTGCCCCTTGCCGGCCGAGGGCGGAGAATTCGCTCCCGGCCGGATTTTTTATTGACCTTCGATATCGCGAGACATCCAGTCATCGCACCACGCAGTTACTATTGCTGATACGAGACGGCTCGATTCAATCTTGTCAGCCAAATTCTTTGAAGAAAGTCCAGGTTCATGTTGAATTCAGTTCCGCGGCGCCTTTCAATTCTTGCCATTGGTTTCTTTGTGGCTTCATCTGCCTCTTCTCTCGCGGCTCAATCGCAACAGGCTCCATCTCGAACCATTGTCGCCAATCTCAAGAACTCGGCAGGGCCGGTGGATCGTTTCTTCGACTTGTCGGTTGGGTCCGACTATCCAGGCACGCTGATTCGCGATGACAGCCAGGCTCAGCTCAAGCTTGCTGTGGATGAACTCGGCTTTCGCTATATCCGCTTTCACGCCATCTTTCACGACGTTTTGGGAACGGTGCGAATCGAAGCCGGCAAGACCGTCTATAACTGGTCAAAGATCGACCAGCTCTATGATGACCTGCTGGCCCGCAACATTCGGCCGTTTGTCGAACTCGGTTTTACGCCGAGCGCGCTTGCCACGTCAGAGAACAGCATCTTCTATTGGAAAGGCAACACATCGCACCCGAAACCGGATGGCTGGCATGACCTTGTCGATGCGTTTATCCGGCACATCGAGCAACGCTACGGAACAGACGAAGTGCGCACATGGTATTTCGAAGTGTGGAACGAGCCCAACCTCTCCGGCTTCTGGGAAGGCGGCGATCAAAAAGCATACTTCGAGCTCTACGATCTGACAGCGAAGACCATCAAGTCCATCGATCCCGCGTTGCGGGTTGGAGGACCAAGCACCGCTGGAGCGGCATGGGTTCCTGAGTTTCTCGCCCATGAAAAGCAAAGCGGCGCTCCGGTCGACTTTGTGACCACGCACACGTATGGCGTCCAGGGCGGCTTTCTCGATGAGAATGGAAAATCCGATACAAAGCTCGATCCGTCGCCGGAAGCGATCGTCGGCGATGTACGCCGTGTGCGCGGGCAAATCTCAGCTTCGCCGTTTCCGGGGCTTCCGCTCTACTTTACCGAGTGGAGCACAAGTTATACGCCGCGCGATTCGGTACACGATTCCTACATCAGTGCGCCGTACATCCTTACCAAGCTCAAAGCGAGTCAGGGATTGCTACAGGGCATGAGTTACTGGACCTACACCGATCTCTTTGAAGAACCCGGCCCTCCTACGGCGCCGTTTCAAGGAGGATTCGGGCTGCTGAATCCCCAAGGCATTCGCAAGCCGGCGTACTTCGCCTACAAGTACCTTCACGCACTTCAGGGCGAGAGTCTCACCACCACCGATCCGCAGGCAATGTTGGCCACCCATAATGGAAACATCGCGGCTGTCATCTGGGACTTCGAGCAGCCGGATCAGAAGGTAAGCAATCGACCTTTCTATACAAGGCCGATTCCCAATCGTGCTGCCGCGCCTGTTCAGTTGCAGGTAACGCACCTTGTGCCGAATGCCGATTACCGCCTGGAAATACATCGCACCGGGTATCACGCCAACGACGCGTATTCCGCATACATCGAGATGGGCTCTCCCAGGGAGTTGACCGCGGCGCAGATTGCGCAATTGAACGAGCTGACACGCGATCTGCCGGAGATAGACAAGCTGGTTCGAATCGGGCCTGATGGCACGGTGATGTTTTCGATCTCGATGAACAGCAACGACATTGTGCTAGTCAAGCTGGAACGGAGTCATGGAAGCAATTGAATCAGCAAGGGTACGGCCTGTTGCTCCCAAATGAGCCAAAGAGCGAACGGAACCATCCGGTGAGTCGCCAAAAAATGCCCATGAGAATTTTCTATATGACGTCGCGCATTCCTTGATCGGCTGTGCGGCTGTTGTGCAGCCTTTGTGAATCTCTTCGATTACTCGCATCGTATCCTCACTTGACTCTCGAATCGCCTTCGGTCGACGGCGGAAGCTCATGGAGCGGAACTATTCGCCGTTCGCCGTCTCCCGCTGCCTCGCTGGGGTTCTTGGCCGGTCTTGGGATAACTCCAGAAATCCAGTCCTCCTCCACCGTGATCTCGACGCGCCGAATCATCTCCATTGATGGAGGCGGGACCTTCTCGATTGCTTTGTGCCGGGTTCGTCTTTGCCAGAACCAGTTCATTGCTTCCCGTCTCCGATCCAGCGGCGCGTCCCACTCAACGCACTACAGCATGGACAGCGGTAAAACGGGGTCAAAAAAAACCAATAATTCTCAATCGATCTATCTATAACAAAATCAGTTATTTGAAAGAGTCACACGGTTCGCGCAATTTCGTTCGGCTACCTGCCGGCGGCGAAACTGGCAATTATGGAATGCGGTTCGATCATGGTTTCTTGCCCGATTTGCTGCCGGAAAAGACCCTGTATTTTGCCTCTGCCTGCCGTTTCAGCTAGTGTTCAATCTTCGCCAACTCAGCCTTCGCTGCTTTGAGCACCGGAAGGTCGGCATCCGCGTTCTTCCATTCGCTGAGGAAGCCCTGGTAGGCCTCCCGGCTTGCCGGAAAATCTCCGGCCGCCGCCTCAGCCCGCGCCAGTCCCAGCCGCGCCATTGGATACAGTACTCCGAAGCCGGCCCCCGGATTCGCCAGAATTTTCTTGTAGTCCTCAACCGCCTTCCCCGGCTCACCCATCTTCATATAGATCGCGGCACGGTTCGTCAGCGTCACAAAGCTCGCCAACTCATACGGCCGTGCAGGTTCAAGCGCCGCCAGAGCCTCGGCCAGTCTGCCCTCTTGCATCGCCACTGCTGAGCGCAGGCGTGGCATAACAATTACCGCCTGGTCCGTGGGTGCGTGCGGATCATGCTCATGCACGGCCACATAGCGCCTCGCAAAAGTAATGTCGCCGTTCATCGCGAATTCGTACGCGACGTCGTTACCGTCCAGGTAGCCCTTGGAGATGCGCGCCAGCGCTGCGCGCGCCTCCGCCGGATAGCCATACTCCCGCGCGATCAGGGCCAACTCAACCAGGACGCCATCCGCAATTTCACCTTTGTTCAGCCGGCGATCCTCGTCCATTTCCGCTTGCATCAGTTGTTTCGTCTCCGCATACTTCCCCTCCATCGACCGCGCCTGGCCCAGGTAGTAGTTTCGCAACTGCCACTGGCTGTCTTCCTCATCTTTCACCTCGCGGTCGAACGTTGCCTTGTCGTGCTCGTAAAATGCAATCTCGAAGTTGCTGTTCCCTCCGCGGCGCAGCCCGCGTCTTTCGGCCTCATTCATCAGCGCCTTGGCCTCCGCGAACCGGCTCGCATTCTTGTAAGCGCGCACTGCAACGGCGTAGTCCCTGGCGTTTGGGTTCAGTTGCACCGCCTGCTTGCCTGCATCAATCGCCTGTGGATAATTCCCAAGCTGGTTATCGAGGTTGGCGATGTTCAGCCACGGGCGCCAGTCGTGCGGATACATCGCTGCCCACGCCTGGTACGCGGTCAAGCCCTTCACCGCGTCTCCCTGCCCTAGCGCGTAATACCGCGCCTCGATCCCCAGTCGCTCGTCCTGGCCCACCCGGTCGCGCAGATCGAATGCCTTCTTGTAATAGATGGCGGCCTCCCGGCCCTCCTGAAGCTCGTAATAGCTGCGCGCCATCGCCAGGTACGCCAGGGTGAACTGCGGATCGAGCTCGACTGCCTTCTGATACAGCGGCAACTGGTTCTCGCCGGAAACCCCCTGCGAGTCGATGTATTGTCCCGTCGAATAGGCCCTCAATGCCTCCAGCGAACTCGTCGCCGCCTGGCTCAGCGGCACATCGTAGCGCTCGACCGATTTGGCCGATTCACCCAGCTTGGCGCGCATTCCGCCCGCCAGAGCATCCACCGCGCCCAGCAACTTGTCCTTTGACTCCGCCTCGGCCTTGGCCGCTGCCACCAGCTTGCCCGTCAGGCAGTTGGTCGCCTCCATCGTCAGCAGATACTGATGCCCCACGCTGGCGATGCCTCCCGTCAGCAACACCTGCTGATTGGTGCGCTCGCACACCTCTCGCGCAATCGCCGGACTCAACGGCGTATCCGGCTTCATCCCCATCAGCCCCAGGGTATTCACCGTGTCCTGGTCGCTCAACACGCCCAGAAACGGCGATTGGCCCAATTCGATCTTGATTGCCCGCTTCACCGAAAGGTCAAAGGCGGCATCGCCAGTGGTGTTGGTAAAGTCCGCCACCACCGTTCCCAGGTATGCTTCGGGCGCCACGCCGCGAGGCCAGAATCGTTGAGCAGCAATTCCCCCTGCTATCAAGGCCACAGCCACCGCCGCATAGCGCCATGCGCGGCGCGGCCTCGTGGATACCGCGGGACGGATGGACTCTTCTATGACAAAGTGGGTGCGCTTGTGGATCGAATGTACGACATCTTGAGCGACGTCTTCAGGCACAGGATTTACTGCCGGAACTTCCCGGACCAAAGCAGTGAATTGATAGCCTCGACCCGAGACCGTCGCGATATAGTCCGCTCTATCCGATAGCGCCTTGCGCAGCGACAGGATCTGTTGCGCGAGATTCTTCTCCTCTACGTAAGAGCCCTGCCAGACGGCCTTCAAAAGCTCTTCTTTGGTCACCACCTGGCCCGAATGGCCGGCCAGATAAGCCAGCAGCTCGAACGCCTTCGAACCCAGCGGGACACGAACCCCCTCGCGTTCCAGAGTGCGCGACCCGAGCTTCAATTGAAATTCGCCGAAGTGGTATTCGAGTATTTTTATCAGAGACATAGCGGCCTTTAGAATGAATCATCTCACGATTGGAGAAATAGATCCCAATCCATCCCGCCATCCAATTGAACCATCGTTGGAAACGAAAACGGGCTTCATATAACGATCTCTAAAGATTTCCTTCCCACAAGGAACGGGAGCGAGCCGCTGATATTGACCGAGGGATCTGCGATCTGGCGTTGCCCTGCCTGCATGCGGAAACGTTGTTCGAGTCACTCCACGCGAACACATTTTGCGGTCGCAACCAATCGCGGTAAGAGCTTGTCCGCTTCAACTCCCGCTCCCGTCAGCGCCTGCAATCGAGGGCAATCCATGTCACTGAGGCTCAGCCGAAGACACCGGAAAAAAGAGTGCAATGCTGAGCGTTGGTTATTCCACGTTGATGACTTTGCCGTTTTTGAAGGTGACCTCTTTTCCGTTGTAGTAAAAGATGGTTCCTGACTTCTGGTGCGCGATTCTTGTTGGCG